>JABAOH010039273.1_pt1 | contig 81737 bp, 23 predicted proteins | sample 7062181 | NCBI WGS metagenome assembly JABAOH01 (sample SAMN14538630, study PRJNA623070) | marine sediment metagenome | biome: marine biome [ENVO:00000428]; feature: marine pelagic biome [ENVO:01000023]; material: deep marine sediment [ENVO:00002113]; isolation source: pool of 5 deep marine... | reverse complement strand
GTCCCCGTTCGTCCTGGATATATATGCCCCTGGCATCATAGGCCTCCAGTTCTTCTTTGCTCCAGCTCATTTGATTGGCGGTTTCAAAGGCTTCGCGTAATTCTTTCGGCTCTTCCAGTTCTTTGGGAATTATAGTCATATTTCCCGCATTCTTGACAAAGTAAATCCATTTATCTTTTATATCTTTTAACTCTTCAAGGGTTTTCTCAAATTTGGGCAATTCCACGAAGTTTAATTCAAAGTCTTGAAAATGATGTTCATTGGTTTCCTCTTCCAGGATCAGGTGACGGGTTGTATAATGAGAACTTTTTTGAAAAAGTTTAAAATTCAAAAAGCCCAGGAAGATCACCTGGTTTAATTTGGGGTAATCTTCTGCCCGTTTCAATTGCTGGTAATAGGCTTTGCTCACGTAGTAAAGTACTTTTTTTTCAAAAGCGGTGGTATGGAACACCTGCATTTCGATAATATAATGGATATTGCGTTTATCCACCGCTTTGATATCCAGGATGGTTTCTTTAAGTTCTTTGAGTTTGGGCACCTGGTAAGGATTGGTAATGGTGATATCGATGATTTCTTTGTTGGTTCCGGCAAAGTCCAGGATATTATTAAGAAAAGAGATGAGAATATTTTTTTTGTTTTCATCACCGAAGATTTTTCTAAATGCCACATCGTTTTTGGGGTCAACGAATTTAAGTTCCACAGGGGTGTCGGTTTCATCGTTCATAAGTTAATTATAATATTGTTTTTTTATTTTTTCAACCCCCGGAGAACCCAACATCAGTAAAAAGTTGACAGGCTAGAATATCATTTACCTGCCGTTCAAATTCCCTTAAATTTAATCGACAGCGAGTAATTTTTATTCAACGTCGAATGATTTTTATTCGACGTTGAATGATTTTTATTGGACGTCGAGTAAATTTAATCAAAATCGATGATTTTTATTCAAGGCTGAATGATTTTTACTCGATATCCAGTAAATTGAAACAAATTGGAATGATTGATAATCCTGTAGATGCAGCTTGCCTGGCGCCTTATTTAACTCAAGATGGACTTGCAATGAGAGAAAATGCATTTGAAAGGTGGAAAAATGGACTTGCAGGCAGTAAGAATGCAGTTGCAAGGGAGATAAATGGACTTTCAAGGTGTAAAAATGCATTTGTAAGTGTAACAAATGGATTTGTAGGTGTAACAAATGAATTTGTAGGTGTAACAAATGGATTTGTAAGGGGAACAAATGCATTTGTAAGTGTAACAAATGCATTTGTAAGAGGGTAAAATGCTGTTGTATCCAATTAAATGTCAAAATAAAAATAAGGCAGAAAGGTGCCAGTCAAAAATTCTCCCTGGGCTGCCACCTCCCTATTCTCGCTTTTCATTGCGAAAAAGTCAAATTAATATTATAATATCCCTATGAAAAATTTACCCATTGGGATTCAAACGTTCAGTAAGCTGATCAATAGAAACTGTCTGTATGTAGATAAAACAAAAGACATCTACAATCTTATTTCCAGCGGAGGCGGATATCATACCGGTTGGAATTAAATCCAAATATGTTCTTTCTTATCCCAATGAAGAGGTAAAAGAGTCCTTTCTAAATTTTTTTTATTAAGTTCTAAGCAAATGGCGCATAGAGCCTACTTCGCTTCTCCCGGCAGGGGGGTTCTATATAGTTCCAGTCTGAACATGCCGCCTTCATAAAAAAATTCCGGTGAGGGTTTGCCGGCTTTAACCGTATCAGAGATGATCTTTAATGTACCTCCACCCCAATTTTCAAATACCCCCATTAAATAGAAAATTTTAGCGATAAGCCGATTACCGGGACGTGAAGGATGGACTTTTTTCAGACGGTCAATGGTAATCGTGGGTCTGAATAATTGGGCGGGATTATAAAAGGATATCAACGAAGGCCGTATTTCTATGGTACTTTTAATATTCTGACGATAATCCCGGTGAACAATCATATTCACCAATGCTTCCCGGATGACATTTACAGGAAATTCCCATTTCTCTGTGCGATGGACATCATTCTTTACCAGAGTTTTTTTTATGGAAGCTTTTATAAAACCAAGGGAAAGGTTAAAATTGTCAATAATAGTATCGGTAAATTCTTTATCATTGGAAATCTCGTCATATCCCTCATCACCTGGAAAATCTCCACATTTTATCTCATAATGACCGGGGAAAAATTTCCTGGGATTTTTCCCGAAAAGTAAGAGCGCAGCTTTTGTTATGCCGCTGTCTTTCATTAATTCCAGTTTTTCCAGTATGACATCTGCAGGTAAAAACGTGTTTTCATTGAGATTTCTGACAGAGTTTGCGGTTTCCAGGAATTTATAGACGGCATCGGTGTTGATGTCATCTAAGGCAGCGCCTTTTTGAACCTGGTAATCAAAACCATAACCATTAAACCGGTGTTGAAGTAGATATTCATATCTCTCACGATCAAGTCTTTGATTTGTGGTGCCTACCCGAATAAAGGATCGTCCATAAGAAAGATGCGGCTTTAAAGGACTTTCCTCCACTGTAATAAGAATGCAGGTTTTTCCCCCGATTTCAATTTTTTCGATTTGAGGATATAATTTCGGCTCTGTATTGAGTTTAATAGCATTGGCAATGTTTTTTAATGTGTCATCAGATACCTGCTGACCAATGATGCTGCCATCATTCTCAACGCCAAAAAAAAGATTTCCCCCTTTATGATTGGCAAAGGCACAAATTGAATCGATTGCTTCCCTTAATGAAGCAGTGGATTTTTTAAATTCAACAGTTTCGGATTCCCCGTTTTTAATAAGAGTTAAAACGTCTTCCATAATGAACTCCGGTTTATTTTGAAAGTAAGTGATATCAGATTTATCTAAAAAAGTCAAGCTGCCCGTGTCCTCTGTGGCTAAATAATAGGCCGGGTAAATCGGCATTCGGGGTAATTGGAACAGCCCATAAAGGGACCATATTTCCCGGTTCGTTTCCTTAAGAGGCTGCCGCATTCCGGGCAAATATCTTCGCCTTTGGTCTGAGGATCTGCGGCCGGATTACTCCGATCCACTCCTAAATCACGGGTATATCGACACTGGGGAAAATTACTGCAGCCTAAAAAAGGGCCGAATTTTCCCTTTCGTTCATACAGCCGGCCGCCGCAGAGAGGACAGGCTTCCTGAAAATCAATGCCGGTGCTTTCACCCCTTTTTGCTTTCACCGATTCATGGGGATTGTCGCAAATATTATTGTAACCGCACCACAAACACAACATAGAGGGTCTGGTAATAAAATCTTCTTCTTTGGTATTCCTTATTTGTTCGATTTCTTGAAGCAATTCTTCTTTAATCCGTTTAAGTTCTTTCCTGCTGAAAGAAACCACCATGGTGCGCTGCTCCCGGAGGTCTTCAAAACACAACTCGATTTCTTGATCGATATTATGCTGAAAAATATACAGCGCATAGGATGGCAGTTGAAGGTTTTCCAGGGGATGCTCAACTCTGCCGGTCTTATAGTCCGTGACCCGGATGGTCCCATCCACTCCTTTGGAGATCCTGTCTATCACACCGCGATACACAATTTCTTCACCCATAGGCATCTCAAATTGATGCTCCAGGTAAAGAGTGGTGCTTTTGTCCTGGGGAAAAACATGATTGAAAAAGTATCCAATGAAATCACGGCCCTGGTTAAAATAATCCTCTTTGGCCATATCATCTTTCACGATTATTATATTTTCAAAATTCCCGCTGTTCCAGCTTCCCTTGTATTGTTCCCAGGCCATATCCAGGGTGGGTTCGTAACCTTCCTGGCGTTGATTATAAGCCCATTCCAGGGTTTTATGGACACACCCGCCCATGTAGGCTTCAATCGTATAAAAGGCTTCGGGCAGCTTCTTTATATATTTGTAAGCAAAAGCCCTGGGGCACGATTTAAAAGTAGAAATAGCTGAAAAACTAAACCCGGTTATATCAATACTCATCCGGTAAACTCCTCTTAACTAAAATTTCTAGATAATAATGATAACAGATTTGCTACTATTTTCAACCCCGCAGCCATCTATGCCTCCGGCGGCCAGGAACCCTTTTGTAAAAGGGTTCGCCGGTACGGACCTCCCAAAACTTTTTATTAAAGTGTTTTCATTATTTTTTTCTCTTCGTGTCTCTTCATGCTTTTCACCGCATTGTAAATGCCTTCGTGGCTACACTATTTTTAGGTAGTGCTTTGCGCTGTCCGTGGTATTGCGCAGGAGCATGGCAATGGTCATGGGACCAACACCGCCCGGCACCGGGGTGATAGCGGAAGCGACTTCTTTGACCTCATCAAAGGCCACGTCACCGGTCAGTCGATAACCTCTTTCCGAAGTAGGATCATCGATGGCGTTCATGCCTACATCGATGACTACTACGCCCGGTTTGACCCAGTCACCGCGCACCATTTCCGCCCGTCCCACAGCGGCAACCAGGATATCGGCTTCCCGTACCACCCCGGGTAAATCGTTGGTACGAGAGTGGCATATAGACACGGTGGCATTGCGGTGCAGCAATAACATAGCCACCGGTAATCCGACAATGTTACTTCGCCCCAGGACCACGGCCCGCTTGCCTTCTATTTCCACACCTGTACGGTCCAGTAATTCGATACATCCTTTGGGTGTGCAGGGGACAAACAGTGGTTCACGCCGTTTCATGGACAGGCGCCCGATGTTGATGGGGTGAAAACCATCCACATCCTTTTCCAGGTTGATGGCTCCCAGGATCGTTTCTTCATCGATGTGATCCGGCAGCGGCAGTTGCACCAGGATGCCGTGTACGTCATTGTTGGCATTGAGTTCCCTGACAATTTTTAATAATTCCTCCTGGCTGATGTCTTCCGGCAGATCGTGCCCAAATGAAGCAATTCCCGCTTTTTTACAGGCCTTTTTCTTCATTCGCACATAGGTTTGGGAGTCTTTACGCGTGCCCACCAATACGGTGGCCAAACCAGGGACTTTGCCGGTCCCGGCGTTCATCTCTTCCACTTCTGCTTTGATTTCCTCCCGGATCGCCGCGGCAATTTGTTTCCCATCGATCAGTTGAGCTGACATTTATTCCTCCTGGTGATTCAAGTAACTCTCCACCATTTTAGAGGAAATAATAACGTATGTCAATGGTTCTAAATTTTATTTCTCTCCGTCTTTCTCATAGGAATCCTACTTCCCGGCAAAAAGCAATCATTTTTTCAATATGCTTTTGATCTACTTCCGGCCAATGAAAATCAAGTTTTTCCAGTATTGCTACGGTTCTGTCCACCTTTGGAAGTGTCAATGTAAGGGGTTTTTCTTCCCATACCCAGGCATCAAGCTTCACACGCTCTACAATTTTTTCATATTCGCTGTCACCTTCAAACCGCGCTAAATTGTCTACTGGCTGTTCATTTACTTCTATCCCCGCTCCTCTTAAGAATACAGCCATTTCTTTCCATGCCAATATGTGGGGGTTGGCTATATGATATATCTCATTTTTCAATTTCTCTCTTGTCAAAAGCATAACGATTGCTCTGGCTGCATGATTAATAAAGGAAAGCTCAAATTTCATGTTCATCATATTCTCGGAGAAGAACCCGACCTTTACAACCGCCTTTAACACGGCATAAAAAAAGTTGTTCTGGATATTTTCCTGGAATTTTCCGGTATCGGAATGGAAAGTCAAGTTTCCGCATCTATATATGAAGGTACTCAACCCTTTATCCCTATACGCCAAAACTCGCTTTTCCGCTTCAAATTTGCTTTTTGCATAAATGCGCCTGGTTCTCTGCCCCTCATCCCGGCAATATTCAGTGAACAGTAGATGGGTTTTACCGGGGATATGGCCGCGGCCCGTATCCAGCGTTGAAATAAAATGGAAATCCTTTTTCTTCCGGTTCATGGCAAAATGGAGTAGGTGTTCGGTGGCCTCTACATTATCTTTATAAAGTTCCTGATAGGCCCCATGATGCCTGACATTGGCAGCAGCATGCACCACAGCATCCACGGTTTCACACAATTCATCGTAGTGCGCATCTATTTTTAAGCGGTTCTCTCTTAAATCAGCCCAAAGCACCACAAGCCTTTCCTTGTACCCATTAAAGAAATCCTTGCCAAAATAAAACGCCATTTTTCTTTTAAAACGTTTTTCAGCCTCCCCAGGCGCTGCGCCTCGCACCGGTAAATAAAGCACCGCTGATGTCTTCTCCAGCAATTCCCGGACCAGGTATGCCCCAAGGTAACCGGTGGCGCCAGTTAGTAATATATACTTGTATTGGTTTTTAACCGTTAAGTCCGACCATTTTTCCTGTTTTAGCTGCTCCAGGTACCTTTCATAATCTCTTTGTATATGGTAATCCACTGCATTCATACCCAGAGCTGATATTTCTTTTTTCTTTTCCACGCAGTGGTGGATAACTTTCAAAAGATTTGACTTAAAGGAGTCTGCAAATGTTTCCATACTCCCCCGGTCATACTCATCTTTATTGTAAGCAAAGGAAACACGTAAACGTCCATCCGCAGGAGTTACGGTTATGTCAACGGCCGCTTCCGTTTCGAAGTCCGGACTAATACTATTTTTTTCAAGATGAAATGTCTTATGGGAATCCTTGTTTTCCCTGTTCTTTAGTTTTTTCAACCGGGCATGGTGCTGGCTGAGTATTGTATCTAGCTCGGCTGTGTCCTCCCTGGAAAGCACCCAATCTCCTGCCTGAACTGTTTCTTCGATTTGAGAGGGTCTTCTGGCACCCACAATGGCGGAAGTGACTTCAGGTCGGCGCAATACCCAGGCAATGGCCAATTGAGCCACTGTCCTGTTATTTCTTTCAGCAATTGCACGTAATTCCTCCACCAAATGCAGGTTGGCGCTGAAATAAGGCTCCTGGAAATGATCTAAGATTCGACGCAAATCATCGGAGGGAAGACGTTCGAGTTTTTCCCTGGTAAATTTGCCCGTTAGAAACCCGGTAGCCATGGTACTGTATGCAATAACGCCAATATTATTGTCGCGGCAATAATCCAATATTCCTTCATCTTCAATAGCAGGATAAAGCATATTGTAAAACGGTTGAAGAAATTTGACGGGATGGATTGCCTGGACACGCTCCATTTGTTCCAGGTTAAAAGCGGAAACCCCTGCACAGCGGATTTTACCCTCTTTTACCAAGTCCTCCATGGTTCTCCAGGCTTCTTCCAATTGCTCTTCAGGAAACGGCCTGTGGAGCTGGTAAAGATCAATCACATCCGTGTTCATCCGTTTCAAACTTGCCTCTACTTCGGCGCGGATACTATCCCTTCTCAAGTCATAGACGAATTCTTCCTTTTTTTCATCCATGTGCAAACCGCACTTGGTGGAGATAATAACTTTATCTCTTATTCCTTCAAGTGCCTGTCCTACAATTTTTTCCGCACGTCCTTCCCCGTAAACCGGCGCTGTGTCAATCCAATTAATACCCAATTCCACCGCTCGACGGATGGCAGCAATGGATTCTTTGTCGTCCTGCGGTCCCCACCCGTATTTATGACCGCCGCCTCCAAGCGCATATGTGCCAATTCCAACGGCTGACAGGTATATATCCGTATCTCCCAATTTGTTAATAATCATCCGGTCCTTTCCTTATTCCTTATCCATTAATTTAAAACGTATTTCAGGCTGAAGTTTAAAGGTTACTCCTTCCTTTTTCTCCTGGGAGGTTAAATATTTTAATATTCCATACCCCATTCCTTTATTGGGTACACGCCTCAGTATCTCTTTAACCTGCTTAATACGATTCGCCAGTTCTTCCTCCCGGTCTTTCGATCCGGTTTTCGATTTGTCGGCTAACGGTTTCAGATCTATCAATAGAGGGTATTGATAGGCGAACCAGCCAATGGTTCGACTGACATCAATCTCTTGGCTAATCCCTTCTCTTCCCTCTCCTTCCAGGCTGATCAATGCCTTCTCATTTCCGCTCCATTCGTTTAACGTCATGGCCAGGGCCGTCAATAGTATATCATTGATTTCCGTATCGTATACCCAATTCACCTCTTTTAATAACTTCTCCACCTCTTCACCCAAATCTATGGTTACGGTTTCCCTGTTCTTAAATGTCTTTGTTTCTTTGGCCACCACATGGTCCTTAGGCAGCTTTTCTATTCCTGTACCTGCATCTTCTAACTGTTTCCAATAGTCCAATTCCTTTAATGCCTCGGGACTGTCTGCGTATTCTATTAATTGATGTACCCAATATTTAAAGGAATCGGTTTTATCCGGGAACCTGATTTCCTCCCCGTTTTCTGCCTGCCGGTACCCGTTCTCAAAATCTTCCAACAGGATTTTCCAGGAAACATCATCTGCCGCAATGCGATGCACAACAATCAATAAATAATCTCCCCGGTGTGTCCTGAAAAGAGCCAATTTCACCAATGGTCCGGTTTTCAGATCGATTCCCTGTTGTATTCGCTTTGCTTCCCTGGCCAATTCATTCTCAATGTCCTTTTTATCCCGGTAATCGAATATTTCCATGTCGAATAATTTTCCCTGGTCCAATCCCCTGTTTCTCTGGACAATGTTGACGCTGCCAGCGCCAATATCATAAACCATTCGTAAGGCATCATGGTGTTGGGCAATCTTGATAAATACCTGTTTGATAATTTCTTCATCGAAGCCATCGCTTCTGTATCGCATAATACAATGGTTGAAATGGTGTTTTCCCGGAAAATCTTTCTCAAAAAACCATTTCTGCATCGGTGCCAATTCTACCTCACCGGTAACGATTCCCTGGTGGATTGTACGTTGGATTTGAGTACAATGTTTCGCCAATTTCCTGATGGTGGGGTATGAGAACAAGTCGTTCACATTGACACTTAAGCGCTGTTTTGCCAGTCTTCCTGAAATCAGTATGGTTTTTAGCGAATCTCCACCGATTTCAAAGTAATTATCATCGATACCCAGCTTTTCCTTTTCAATACCCAGAACCTCCGCCCATATTTCAACCAATTTCTCTTCGACTTCATTGGTTGGAGCCACATACTCGGCGGCCAATCCCGCTGCTTCAGGTTCCGGTAACGCTCTCCTGTCAAGTTTCCCATTGGGAGTTAAAGGAATTTTATCAATTTGCACAAAAAACGATGGTACCATATAATCAGGTACATCTCTTGAAAGTGTTGATCTCACCGATGACATATCCAGGGATTCAGCGGATATGAGGTAGGCACAGAGATATTTATCTCCCCGGCCATCATCTTTGGCAATCACAACAGCTTCCTTTATATTGGGTTGTTCTAATAATTTATTTTCAATTTCTCCGGTTTCTATTCTGAAACCCCTGATCTTTACCTGGAAGTCAATACGTCCCAAATACTCGATATTTCCATCGGGGAGCCAATGGGAAAGATCGCCGGTGCGATAGAGTTTCTTATACATCGGGCCCCAGCCTTCCTGCTTCTGGAAGGGATTTTCCATGAATTTTTCAGTTGTCAACAGCGGCCTGTTGAGATATCCCCTGGCCAATTGATCGCCGGTTATGCAAAGTTCACCGGAAACCCCTATGGCTTGCAGACCATTTTTATGGTCTACGACCAATAATTTTGTGTTATCAATGGGTTTTCCGATGGGTATCTTATCCGGGTTCTCCCGGGTGGGACAATTATAATAGGAAACGTCCACCGTGGCTTCGGTAGGTCCATATAGATTGATAAGCACTGCTTTTTTCGTACGCTTGTAGACCAATTCATTAAATTTTTCCGCCTGGTGCAATGTTAACGCTTCTCCACTGGCAAAGACCTGTTTCAAACTTGTACCCTGATATAAAGCGTTGTCGTTTGCCTCGATATACCCTAGGAACATGTTTAACATCGAGGGAACAAAGTGCATCGTGGTTATGTTATTTTTTTCTATTGCCTCGACAATAGCTGCCGGGTCCTTTTCGCCGCCGGGTATTAATAAATACTGTGAAGACCCCTGGAAACTCCACCAGAATAACTCCCAAACCGACACATCAAAAACATAGGTGGTTTTTTGCAAAATCACATCATTACGGTACAAAGGATAAAATTTTTGCATCCAGTTTATCCGGTTAATAACCGAAACGTGTTCGATCATAACACCTTTGGGTTTTCCCGTAGAACCAGATGTATAGATAATATAAGCAATATCTCTCGGGGAATTCACCCCGTGGAGATTCCCTCTTTCCCCTTGATAAAGGGACTCCTCTTCCAGGTCGATGGTTTCACCGTTAAACTCAATGGTCTCAATAAGTTTAACGAATTTTCCCAGGGTCAACATGAATCGAGTAGAACTGTCCTGTAACAGGTAATCGATACGATTTTTGGGATAACCGGGTTCTATGGGCAAATAAGCACCGCCTGCTTTCTGAATGGCGAATATACCGATCATCATCTCCAGGCAGCGCTCCACCAATATCGCAACAATATTGTCCGCTTTAATCCCCTTTTCTCTCAATATCCGTGCCAATTGATTCGACCTTTCATTGAATTCCCGGTAAGTTAATCGTTTGTCCCAGAATACAACAGCAATATTGTCGGGTGTTTTTTCCACTTGTTCTTCAAATACTTGATAAATGGTCTTATCTCTGGGATAGTCGACTACCGTATCGTTAAATTCATAGAGAATCTTCTTCTTTTCTCTTTCCGTTATTATTTCGATTTCTTCAACGGGTATATCGGGGTTATGGACAACCTGGTTGAGAACTTTTTCAAAATGAAGCGAGAAATATTCAACTAAATCGCTCTCATACACCAGTGCATTGTAACTGAAATTTACATATAAACAATCCCTGGGCATAATTATGATATTGAAATCATAATTGGTTTGTTCATACGCTTCCATTTCTCCCACGGTGAATCCCAGTTCCGGGTTTCCCAGCTCTTCTTCAACGGGATAGTTCTCAAAAACCAATATATGATCGATTAAGTCTCCCCTCAGCGGCGAATGGGACTGGATCTCCGCTATAGGTAAATATTCATATTTTTTAAGTAAAACGGATTCCACCTGGAGATCTTTTAACAGGTGTGAGAATTTCTGCCCTTCCCTACTTTTTATTCTTACAGGAATCATATTGATAAATAAACCTACCATTTGGTCGAAACCAGCGATTTCGTCGGGTCGTCCCGATACGATAGTGCCAAAGACCACATCACCTTTGTTATTGTATTTTTGCAGCAATACGCCCCATACGGATTGAAGTACCGTACTTATTGTCGCCTGACATCTCCCGGCTAATTTATTTATTGCCGAAGTGAGTTCTTCGTCGATGGTAAAATGATATTCTTCCAATTGGTATTGGTTTTCTTTCACCACTCTGCCCGGTTTAGTTAAAACAGCGGGTTCATCATAGGTTCCCAGGTATTTTACCCAATGTTGAAGGCCTTCCTCTATATCCTGTTTCTTCAACCAACGAATATATTCGCTGTAAGGTGTTACAAACTCTAATTGCGCAGGTTCCCCTTGTTCCAATAATCGATAGACTCTTTTCAATTCTTTGAGGATGATGGCAAGACACCATCCATCCATGATGGTATGGTGAAAGGTAAACAGCAGCCGATGTTCCCCGGGGGCGGTTTTAAACAGGGCAAATCTCAGCAACAGGTCCCGGGGCAAATCAAATTTTCTCTCCTGGTCTTTGCGTCTGAATGCTTCAAGATATTCTGCCTGTCCTTCTTCATTTAAATGTGAAATGTCTTCATAATGCAACCGCATCTCCCTTTTCTTCAAAACAATTTGCAGCGGTTCGTCCAACCCTTCATGGGCAAAAATTGTTCTCAGCACATTATGCCTTTCAATGAGTGTGTTTATACTGTCTTCAAACAACGATTGGTCCAGTTCACCATGTAACGGGAAAACAAATTGCTCGAAGTATGCATTGGATTCTTTATTTCTCAGCGAATGATAGAACATACCGTTTTGCATCGGGCTCAAGGGATATATCCATTCGATTTCCATATCTTCGCCGATGTTGTGTTTGATATAGTCGCTCATCTTATCGAAATCATCTACGGAAATATTTTTACAATCAAGGTCGCTGGGGGTTAATTGGCATTTCTCCCTGGTTCGGCAGTGATCGATTACCTGTTCCAGGTTGGATTTAAAGGTTTCAGTCAATCTTTCTATGGTATCTCTTTGGTATTCTTGTTTATTATAAAAAAAATACAGCTTCAGTTCTTCACCGTCCACTATTCCTTCGATATCGATTTTTTGCTCAATTTCCAACTCCGGGTTCCACCAGTCTTCAAGATTCAAATCGGTCAACCCGGACAATCCATCGATTACCCCGAATGTCTCACCTGCAAATTTTCCCAGGTAATTAAAGAGAATTTCAGGTTCATGACTGAATCGCATGTCTCCTTTCTTGTCGGAAGGAGTAAGGTATTTTAATATTCCGTAACCAATCCCTTTATGGGGGATACATCTCAGGGTCTCTTTTACATTCCTTATGGAGTAAGAAAGGTCTTCGGATTTCTCCATATCCATTATTACCGGGTACTGGGTGGTAAACCACCCCACGGTGCGGGTGATATCCACATCTTCCACCACCATTTCCCGACCGTGCCCCTCCAGGTTGACCAGGATTTTATCTATGCCGGCCCAATGCTTAACGGCCAGGCCTAAAGCGGTTAGTAAAATATCGTTAATCTCGGTATTGTAGGTCCTGTTGACCCTGGTCAGCAGTTGATGGGTTTGTTCTTCCGCCAACACCACGGTAACGAGGTCATGGTGCTTAAACGTCCGTTTTTCTCTGGGGATTTCGTGATCTACGGGGATATGTCTTACTCGTGTTTCTTCTATCTCTCTCCAATAGGGAAGTTCCTTTAATAATTTCCCGGTGCCGGAATATTCCGTTAGTTTTTGTGACCAATATTTGAAGGAATCGGTTTTCTCCTGGAACCTGATCTCATTCCCTGCCACTGCCTGTAGATACCCAATTTCAAAGTCTTCCAGCAATATCCGCCAGGATATCCCGTCCACCACCAGGTGATGAATAACCATCACCAGATAATCGCCTTCAGCACCCTTGAACAATCCTAATTTTACTAATGGTCCCTGCTGCAAATTTATGCTTTTTTGTATACGGAGAGATTCCTCTTTGATTACAGCGGTTTCATCTATATCTTTTCCCAATAGAATCACTTCCAGGTGGAATAATTTCTCTTTAATCCCTCGATTTTCCTGGACAACAACTTCCCCATCAAATTTATATACCATTCGTAAGGCATCATGATGCTCTACTATTTTTTTAAAGACTTTTATTATATGGGTTTCATCAAATCCCTCTTTCCTGTAAAGGGTCACCGACTGGTTAAAGTGATGGGCGCGGGGCAAATTTTCGCTAAACAGCCATTTCTGAATGGGAGTTAATTCCACACTCCCCTCCACAATGCCTTGTTCCGCTGCTCTCAATTTTTTAGCCTCCACGGGTTTAAGGTGTTTTGCCAGATCTCTAATGGTTTTATGGGAGAACATCTGACCGACTTCCAACTTCCATTTATGCTTCTGCAATTTGGACACGATTTGAATGGCTTTTATGGAATCGCCGCCGATTTCAAAGAAGTTATCATCGATACCGACTTTCTCCGAACCCAACACTTCACCCCATACTGCAGCAAGAGTCTCTTCGATTTCATTCGTGGGAGCCGTATATTCCCGTGTGACCTTTTCGGCACTGGGTACAGGCAGTGCCTTCCTGTCCAGTTTTCCATTGGGATTTAAGGGAATTTCTTCGATAGGTACAAAGTAAGAGGGGATCATGTATTCCGGTAATTCCTTCAAAAGGGTATTTCTCACCGATGACATATCGAGTTCTTCATCAGATATGATGTAAGCGCAGAGATATTTCTCGCCTTCGCGGTCTTCCCTGGCAATGACCACCGCTTCTTTTATCCCAGGGATTTTCAACAACTGGATTTCGATTTCACCCAATTCGATGCGGAAACCCCTGACTTTGACCTGGTGATCGATACGGCCCATGTACTCGATATTTCCCTCAGAAGACCACCGGGTAAGATCGCCGGTATGATAGAGTTTTTTAAAGGTTTTATCCCTTTTTTCTGCCTCGGCAAAGGGATTATCCACAAATTTTTCAGAGGTTAATTTCGCACGGTTCAAATAGCCCCTGGCCAGACCGACTCCCGATATGGTTAATTCCCCGGCAATACCCACCGGCTGCAAACTGGGTTTGGCCTTATCGTCGCTGCTCAGGATATAAAGTTTTAAATTGTCTATGGGTTTACCAATGGATACGCTTCCACAGCCTTCCCATTCGGCCACCGGGTACCAACTGGCATAAATGGTAGACTCTGTAGGACCATAGATATTTTCAATGCGCACATTGGTGTTAAATGCCCTGAATTTATGGATCGATTCGGGCCAGATGGCTTCTCCAGCCAGAAAAATATATTTCAAACTGGACAATTTACTTATATTTTCTTCATCCAGCATGCTCACAAACAAATTAAACAGAGAGGGAACAAAATTGATATGAGTGATTTTTTCCTCTGCAATCTTATCGATCATCTTTACCGGATCTTTCTCCAAACCCGGTTCCAATATCGTGAGCCTGCCTCCCCGCCAAAACCAACCAAAGATCTCCGATACCGACACATCGAACAAGAATGCAGTTTTTAATAAGTAGGCATCGGATTCATCCAGGGGATACAACTTATCTAATGTTAGCAATATATTGACGGCTGATACATGTTCGATCATCACACCTTTGGGTTTCCCGGTTGAACCGGAGGTATAAATAATATAAGCTAAATCATTGGGAGAATTTACCATATCAAGATTTTGAATTTCTCCCTGGTACAACGACTCATCGTTCAGGTTAATCACGTCCCCGCCAAAATCAACGTTCCCGGAAAATTGGACAAATTTTTCCTGGGTCAATAATAACCTGCTGGCGCTGTCTTTAAACAGGTAATGAATAAGGTCTTCCGGGTAATTGGTGTCTATTGGCAAATAAGCTCCTCCGGCTTTTAAAATAGCCATAATGCCGATAATCATCTCCATTGAACGCTCTACCATTATCCCTACCATGTTCTCCGGCTTGACGCCTATTTCTCTCAACAGGCGTGCCAATTGATTGGCTTTTTCATTGACTTGCAAATATGTTAACCTGTCACCGTTATAGGTAAGGGCAATATTGGCCGGTGTTTTTTCATTCCTCTCTTCAAATAATTCATGGATGGTTTTATCCCGGGGATATTCCGCCCTGGTATCGTTAAAATCAAATAATATCTGGTCCTTTTCCTCCTCTGATATGATCTCTATTTCCCCGATCTTCTGCCGGAGATCACCGCAAAGCGAAGCGACGATTTTTTTGAAATATTTGGCAAATCGTTGAATCGTTTGTCTTTTAAACAGTGTCGTTTTGTACTCGATGGTACATTCGATCTCATCTTCCAGCTCAACGCAAACCAGTGTCATATCAAATTTCGAATTTTTGGTTGCAAAGTCGTAGGGTTTGGATTTATCGGGTATGGCTACTTCCATGAGATACCCGGTTGGATCCGTCTCGTTCTCCAGGCCAAATGCGACATCGAACAACGGATTCCGGTTTGTTTCCTGTCTTGGTGCTACTTTACTCACCAGTTGCTCAAAGGGGTAATCCTGGTTCTCAAAGGCAGCAAAGGCAGTCAATTTTACATCCATCAAGAAGTCTTCGAAGATTTTTTCTCCTTCCGGGTAAATCCTCAGCGCCAATGTGTTGACAAACATACCCACGATATTCTGAAGGTCATCGTGCCCCCGTCCTGCGGTAATCGTCCCCACAACAATGTCTTCCTGGCCGCTTATTTTGGCCAGGAGCACATTGTACACGGCAAATAGTACCATATAAAGAGTTTCACCCCGCTCCTGGGTAATTTTGTTTAATCTATTCATCTCTTCGTTGCCTATTTCAAATTGCAGCGTGTCTCCTTCAAAGCTCAACGCTGCCGGCCTGGGATAATCGGTGGGCAAATTTATAGGTGGTATTTCCCCGGCGAACTCCTTTAACCAGAATTCTTCCTGTTCTTTTACTGCTTCCACCCGGTTTTCGCTGCTGAGCCACTGGGAAAAATCTTTGTATTGAAGTCTTAACAGCGTTAATTCTTCCTCATCGTACACCTCCCAGAGCTCTTTTGCCAGAATTTCCAGCGATATAGCATCTGCAATGATATGATGCATATCCAGCATGAGTATTTTTGTTTTTCCCCATATCTTAATAAAACCAATCCTGAGCAGTGGTAGTTTACCCAGTTCAAAAGGCTTGACAAAACCTTTTATAACATCCTCGAAGCCTTTACATTCGACTTGAGTCCTTCTCCCCTTTTTCCGTGGGTCCCATGCATAAATCAGACCTTCCTCCGTGGTTTCGTAATATTCTATGCCAAAACTCGATTCCACGTCTTCATAATCATGAATCTTCTGCAATGCTTCTCCATCCAGCACATGGAACGATGTTCTTAAACTTTCATGCCTTTTTAACAAAATTTTAAAAGCGCTTTCAAGCGCTTCTATTTTAAGTCCTTTGCAGTATATATCCATCATCTGGATATTATATACGGTGCTCTCTTCCTCCATCTGTTGTAAGAAATACAATCGTTTTTGAGCTGACGACTGCGGATAGTATTCCTTTAACTCTGCCGGTTGTACGGAAGAATATTTTACTTCAATACTTTCTGTGAGGTACTCGGACAACTGCCTTAAGGTGGGCCGTTTAAATAATTCTGCCATAGATATATTGACATTAAAAACTTTTTCTATTTTTGCTTTCATCTGTGCTGCTTTTAATGAATGCCCGCCTAATTTAAAAAAGTTTGCATCCAGATCGATATCCTCTTTTTTCTTGTTCAGCACTTCCGCTTCGATCTGCGCCAACATATCCTTTACCTGGTGAGGATCATGTCTCAAATCCACAAGTTCCACTCGATCTGCTCTACCCTCCAGGGTTAAGGGAATTTCCTTTATCTGGATAAAATAGGTGGGAATCATTTGAGAAGGCAAGCTTTTGGCAAGTCTCTCTCTAACTATCGATTTATCAAGCTTTGTATCGGATACGATATAAGCGTAGAGGTAGGTTCCTGTGTTGTTTTCACTTACCAACACCACTACCACGGCTTCCTTTATTTCTTCCTGTTTTAATAATTGGTTCTCGATCTCTGTTTTATCTATCCTGACTCCTCTTATTTTTACCTGCTGGTCGATGAGGCCAAACAACTCAATATTCCCGTCAGGAAGCCACCGCGCCAGCTCACCCGTACGGTAGAGTTTTTCCCCGCTGGAAAACGGATTATCGATGAATTTCTCATCTGTATATTCCTCCTTGTAAAGATATCCCCTGGCTAAACCGATCCCGGATATACATAGTTCACCCGGGATACCAACCGGCAAAAGCTCAGGTTTACCCCCACGACGATCACAATTTTTAAAATTTAAAATGTAAATTTTCGTATTGGCTATTGGTCGTCCAATCGATATAAGCCCTGTCCATGACCCCTGCCAATCCGATAAAGAATAGGTACACGCATAAGCAGATATTTCCGGAATACCATATAAATTTTCTATGACAACATCGGGATTTAAACGTTTAAACCTTTCCACCGATATGGGAATAACCGGTTCCCTGGATAGAAGCAGGTATTTCAGGTGGGATAATATGGCCGTTTGTTGATGGGCCAATATCAATTCATTTAGCAAGCGAGTGCACATCGTTGGAGCCAGATGAACGTGGGTAATTTCTTGATAGAGAATGGCTTCCAGGAGTTTCTGCGGGTCGTTTTCTCCCCCTTCCTCCAATATATATAAGCTTCCACCTTCCCAAAACCAACCAAACAATTCCAATACCGATGAAGGGAATTGGAATGGGGTCTTTAATAGATAGATGTCGGATTCATTGACAGGATATTTACCCTGCAAAGAGAACAACGTATTGATTAACGATGCATGTTCAATCATAACCCCTTTTGTCTGCCCTGGGGAACCAAACGTATAAATAATACAGGCTAAATCGTTTGAGGCGTTCACTAGCTCAAGATTTCCTTCTTCTCCCCGGTACGGCAATTCATCATCCACATAGATCAATTCACCATCATAATCAACGGTAGAGGTAGATCCGCTATATTTCTCCCGGGTCAGCAATAATTTATTTTTACTGTCTCTTAACAGGTAACGGATGTGGTCTTCGGAGTAACCGGGAGCAAGAGGCAAATAGGCACCCCCTGCTTTCAGTATACCCAATATTCCCACCATCATCTCTAGTGAACGCTCCACCATGATACCGACGATATAATCCGCTTTAACTCCCTTTTCTCTCAATACCCGTGCCAGTTGATTGGCTTTTTTGTTTAATTCCCGGTACGTTAACTTCGTACCCCGATAGGTAAGTGCAATATTACCCGGTGTCTTTTCTACCCGGGCCTCAAATAATTCATGGATGGTCTTATCCCCGGGATAGTCTGCTTCCGTATCATTAAATTCGTAAAGAATCTGCTCTTTTTCTTCCGCAGACATGATCTCAATTTCTGAGATTTGTTTCTCCGGGTTAGCGATTGCATCGGTTAATACATTGATTATACCCTGGTGAAGTTGTCTTATATCCGGTTCGGAAAACCGTTCCACCTGGTACTCATATTCCAGTTCCAGTATACCATCAAGATATTTATTATTGTAGTTGATATGTATGGTCAGTGCGTTTCCCTGGTATCCCTGGTAAATATGCTCAAATGTATAGTTCTCCTTTTCCACATCACCATGGCCGGAAATAAATAGGTCCAATAAATATCCGATCTCTTCGCCGGTAATTTCTCTAAGTCCAGTGGCCAAACGATCAAAGGGGTATCGTTGATGATTTTTCAGGGCGTAATTGATTACCTCGTTTCCTGTTTTTTGAACAAAACCATTAAAGGGCATATCTCTATCTACCTTTACCCTGAAGAGAATGGTGCTGACATACATGCCCACGACCTTTTGACGGCTCGGTATCTGCCGATTGTGATTGGCAGCGGCAATAACCACTTCATCCAGCCCGGTAACCCGGGCGGCATAGATTGTCAGCCCGGATAATATTAACTTAAACGGAGATGTTTTATTAGCGATCCAGTATTCATGGATATCCGTACGAAGTTTATCCGGGAAAGAGGTTACAAATACGTTTCCCTTTGTGTTCTCGGGACTGCCTGTTTTTGGTGTAAGTTCTGTTATTTCCGGCAGAGGAAGCATGGTGTTATGCCAGAATTCCTTATCTTTTTCAAAATCGGGTGAATTCAAATATTCCTGCTCTTCCGCAATATAGGGAAGATAAGAGAGATTAAGACTCTCGTCGATGGTTTTTCCTGCTTTGAGGTCTTCATATATCTGATTGATCTCTGAAAAAATAAAAGGATAAGAGCCGCCGTCAGAGGTAACGTGATGGAATTTCATATAATAACCGGTCTCGCTTTCATTAAATCTTATATAAGCAAAATAAAAAAGATCGCTGTCCCATAATTCAATGGGGGTTTCAGTGATTTTCTTAACCCATTCCCGCATGCGGCACTCACTATTCGGGCCACTGAAATCAAATTCATCCAGGTAAATTTCTCTAAAAGGAGCAATATACTGGGCTGGTTCATGTTCAATCTCTACCATTCTCAATCGAAATCCTTCATTTTTCAGGATCACCTTACTTATGGCTTGTTCCAACAATTTTTTATCCAATATCTCTTTGTATCTAACGATAAAGGCCTGGGTGCCGGCAGAGGTGCCGGGATGTATTTTTTCATCGTAATATATCCGTTTCTGGGCATGGGTTAATGGATAATATCTTCTTTTATCTTCAGCGTTCTTCTTCATGTTTGAACTCCTTCTTGAGTTTTTTCTTCGTGCCAAACGGTCATAATTTTTGTCACGTTCGCCCGTTCCTTACTATAATCAAAAAAATCTTTTTTTCAATAGGTAAGTAAAAAAAATTAGTTGATCATACTAACAGATTTAAGTTTAAAATAATGACCTGATGGGAAAAGTGTCCCTTGTCTTTTTACATATTATTATTAACTGTGCGTATCTCCACTATCAAAAAAACCAAAAGGAAAAAACGCTGTGAGATTTATCGATATATCGATTATCCCACAGCGTTTTTAAGGTAAGGCACAGCACCCGTGCCTTATCCTTCTCCATGCTGCTTACTACCTATATACTATATGCTACGGTATCGGCATGAACCTATACCCCAGGGTGGCCAGCAAAGACATACCTCTGCCAAATGTACCCTGGGGAGCGAAAAGGGGGTTATTTGAGGTGGCGGGGTAGCGAATTTCTTCATCCAACAGATTGGAACCCCTGATGTTTAAAAACATCCCGGTTCCAAACAGGTTCCTGAATCTCAAGTTGGCACCCAGGAGAAAATAACCGTCCACTTTTTCTCCCACGCGAGCTCCAAGCCAGGTGTCATAAAAGGCTTCCATTGCGCCGACAAAGGTTCCGGTTACAGAAAGGGAGATGTCTTTATTGAAGAAGTATGAGGCTTTGGCATACCCCAGGAATTTGGGTGAATACCCTGGTACAATATCCTCAAACCCTTCTCTCTTGTCTTTTGTTTCCTGGAGTGTGCCGCTGAGTTCCAGATGAAAGTCCGGGGTAGGTCTTGCCGTAATTGATAATTCGGCGCCGGTGGTGGTCATTTCACCAACATTGGCCTGAGATTGAATTAAATTACCTTCAGCATCGGTAAGAAATGTCCTGAAAATCAAATTTTCCAGTAAATTGTAAAAGACACTCAGGCTAACTGAAAGTTTTGGTGACAGGGTACCCAGATAATTCAACTCAAACGTCCGAATGGTTTCAGGCTCCAGGGGCTGGACATAAAAACCACCAAGGCGGTTGTCGATGATCTGGAAAAAGGATGGTCGATTAATAGCTTGACCATAGAGGAGTTTGACAGCATTTTTTTCATTGGGCAAAAATAGGAGCGCTACACGGGGAATGAATTCCGGGTCTGTCTGAGAATAGGTGAATTGAACTGTGGTGTAGTTTCCCGCAGCAAAGTCCCCAAATCTTCGCTCTGCTGTAAATTCAGGAACCTGTTCCACCCGGGCACCGGCAACAATTTTGAATTGATCTGAGATTTTCCAGTTCAACTGCACAAAGGCCGACTGGGTAACTATGGGATCTATTAGCTTAGCCCATAGAGGCCCCAGGGCAAAAAACGGATATCGATAATCATTTTGTACATCCAGGACTTTACGGTAATCCACGCCAAATAACAGGTTTAATTCAGGAACAGGATTTAAAAATAAGTTCAATTCCACATTATAACCGGAAGCACCATCAAGCTGACGTCCCCAGAAATTTTCGAAAAGTAGGTCCTGGTCCAGGAAATTCCTGGCATAGAAATAATCGAATTTTGCTCTGGCCCTAACTTTCGCTGAAAATTCCTTATCATATCCAAAAGCTACCCTCGCTGACCTGAATTCATTTAACGCTCCATCGGAAATAGTAGGAAGAACGATATATATCTCTTTTTGAGTTTCCGCGTAGCTGGTGTCAACAAAGAAATCTTTGAATTTCAATGAGACATTAAAAAACTTCTCCGTGTTTTCTAACTGGCCGCCGGTATTGCCTATAAAGGGGCCCATTTCCTCCAAGGGCACATCGATCCCGTAGGTATCATAATACCCTGCGTTGAACGCATATTGGAAATCTCCGCTGCTGCCGGATGATCTGGCAAACAATCTGTATGTTTCATCAGAACCTGCGGAAAAGGATAACGTGTTGGCCCACTCTTCTTCTCCTACTATATTGGTCTTGATGTGTATAACACCAAAAAACGCACCGGTTCCATAAATAACGGACATTGGGCCCCGGACCACCTCGATCCTGTCGATGGCCTCAGCTGGCATGTTAATTTGGGATAACCAGTAGGCACTTCTAAAATCATCGGTTTGTTTAACGTCGTTTACAAGTACAATCATATTCCTTAAACTATCGACAGTATAGAAACCACGAACTCCAAAATTCTGAATGAAGTAATCGTTGATCTGATACAAACCAGGAATATTTTCCAGCACCTCTCCCAGGGTTTGATATCCATGCTTTTCGATATCTTCCCTGGTAACCAGGATAACACTTGCGGGAATTTCACCAATTTTTTCTGGCTGTTTACCTGCTGTTGTTATCTCCACATTCAACAACTCTTCAAGGGAAAATTCTTCGATATCTTCTGCTTCTCTTTCTTCCTGGGCAAGAATCGGAGAGTTGATCGTGAACACAAAAACACCCACCAGCAAAACAAATAACAATTTCTTTACCATCTTAAAACCTCCTTTTGAGTCTAAATTAATCTTATTGTTTAGATTTTTTTGTGTTGGTATCAAATTTAGAAGTAGAAGCGACGGCTGAAAACGTTGCGTATGCTGAAGAGGATAACGTTTACCTTTCATATTTTGCATCCTCCTGCAAACATAACGTGTTAACCGTCAATACACACCTCCTAAACCTTAACCAGATAATTATTAAAAATTGAAAAAAAAAAATCAAGTATTTTTTTATTTTTTTTGCATTTTTTTTTATTTTTTTTCAAAATTGATACAGTGTTGAGTGCGAAAGCCAGTGAATAAGTAGGTCAGCACAGTGTGCTGTCCGCAAAAACAGGATTGGGAATTTGTTATTCTATTGCCTCTTTTAATCGTTTCATTGTTCCTTCTGCTATTATTTCAGCTTTTTTCCTCGATCTATAGGGTTCTGTAAAGTGAAAGTTTATGGTCATAATACCACCAAAGGTCATGATCGCAATGGCAAGCCCATTTTTACTGGCAACATTCATGGCCCCGACAGCGTGAAATTTGTTCAACGTTAAATCTCCATATTGCTGGGGAATATCCACTCTGCCTATATTTGTGGTAAGCACAGGGGGTAGTGATGCATTCACTTTTCTCACCAACTCAACAGGTGTTGTGGTTGTTTTAAGCGTGTCGCCCACTCCAAGAATCGCTTTTATGTCCTGGCCGGCTTTTATTTCAGTTTCTAAGGCTTTCTTAATATATCTGGCAGTTTCCCAGAGAGAAGAATGCTCATCCACCAGTTGATGATGGATAGCAAAAGAAATGTAGTATCCAACATCTTCCGGGGTTGGTTTAAAAAAATGATTCCTTATATTGACAGGTGAAAGAGCACCAATCTTGAGCGGTCCCTTCTGAGGCACATCCTGGGATTGCCGAATCTGCTTTACCACCGCTTGCAGAAAGGCAGCACAGAGGGCGCCCTGAACCGAAGTCTTTTCTTCTTTGGATTTCTTAATAAGCTTTCTAACTTCTGGTTGAGACAGTACCCTGTGTATAATACGCGTATTCCTTTTATCAGGCGGTACTTCTTTTTCTCCCGGAAGTTCCACAGGTTTATGGGAATCTGTAATATCAATAGTACCTGACAAATCAGGTTCAAACTTAAGATCTTTTTTTAATAGATCAATAGAAGAAAGAGGAATTGGTAAAGGGGTAGGAGGCTCCAGGGTTTCTCCACTGGAAAGTTTGCCGGAAAAAGTTAATAAATCTTTCACAGCTATTATACCTGAGATTCCATCATTAGCAATATGACAAAGTGTAAAAAGTAGATCGCATTCATGTCTATCTTTAGAAACCAGTTGCACAACCCGCACCAGTGGTCCTTTCGACCAGGGGAATTGTCCTTTCAGTTCCTTTTCCGCCTCTTCTAGCCAATGGTCCTCACTCCTTCGTTCAATGATACGTAGGGGGATTTTAGAGACACCCTCCGTAACGAATTCCGGGACAGACCCCTCCTTTATTCTCCACTTAAGAGGGGGATGCTTTTCCTGTAACATATCTAACGACTGTCTTAAGACCGGTTCCGTTAAAGGTCCTGAGATATGTGCAATCATTAATCCATTCAGGCTCACCGCCTGATCCATTAACCAGTTTACATGCTCGATAGGACTCAATGGTCTATTCACGTTTTCTCTCCTTTTCTATCACTCTTCTCAATCGTTTCATCATTGCTTCTGCTATTATTTCGGTCTTTTGCCTTGATCTATAGGGTTCTGAGAAAAGAAAGTTAATTGTCATTATCCCGGCAAAGGTCATAATTGTCATGCCAAGACCGCTTTTACTGCCAACACTTATCGCCACGGTAAAGTGAAATTTTTTCAACCTCAGATCGCCATATTGCTGGGGAATATCCACATTGCCCAGATTTGTAATACCCACAGGGGGTAGTGATGCATTCACTTCTCTCACTAACTCAATGGGTGTTGTGGTTGTTTTAAGCGTGTCGCCCACTCCAAGTATCGCTTTTATATCCTGGCCGGCTTTTATTTCAGTCTCTAAGGCTTCCTTAATCTTTTTGGCCGTCTCCCAAAAAGAAGAATGCTCATCCACCAGTTGATGATGAATGGCAAAGGAAATATAATATCCAATATCTTCCGGTACTGGTTTAATAAAGTGATGCCTTATATTGACGGGTGAAAGAGCACCAATATTAAGTGGGCCCTTCTGAGGAACATCCTGGGTTTTACGTATTTGCTCTACCACGGCTTGCAAAAATGCAGCAAAGAGGGTTCCATGAACCGAAGTTTTTTCTTCTTTACACTTCTTAGCAAGCTGTTTAACTTCCGATTGAGATAGTTCTTTGTGTAAAATACGTGTAATCCTTTTATGCGGCGGCACTTCTTTTTCAGCTTCAAGCTCCACAGGCTTATGGAGGTCTATACTATCTTTAGTGCCTGACAGATCAGGTTCATATTTGAGTTCTTTTTTTAACAGGTCAATAGAAGAAAGAGGAGTTGGTAAAGGAGTAGGCGGCTCCAGGGTTTCTCCACGGGAAAGTTTACCGGCAAACGTTAATATATCTTTCACAACAATTACACCTGAGAGACCATCGGAAGCGATATGACAAAATGTAAAAAGTAGGTCACATTCATTTTTGTTTTTAGAAACCAGTTGCACCACCCGTACCAACGGTCCTTTGGTCCAGGGAAACTGTTTATGCATCTCCGCTTCAGCCTCTTCTAGCCAATGGTCTTTACTCTTTCGTTCAATAATACGCAAGGGAATTTTAGGAACACCCTCGGTAACGAATTCCGGAACCGAGCCCTCCTTAATTTTCCACCTGAGAGGTGGATACTTTTTTTGGGCCATGTCTAATGCCTGTCTCAGGATCGACTCTGTTAAAGGTCCTGATATATGTGCCACCATTACAAAACTCACGCTCACTGCTTGATCAAATAACCAGTTTGCCTCCTCCACATCACTTAATGGTCTTTGCAATGTTCATCTCCTTATTTTTTAAACGTATTGAACTAAGATTCAAATCAGTTTTAAGCATGCGTATAATTTTAAAGTAAAGATTTTGGGATGTCAACAGATTAAGACGAAATAATTGTAGTAGTCTTGAGGATTTTCAGTCATTCAAGAAAGCGTAGAATGCTGAGGGTAGTCGATCATTTCTAAAAAAAGAAATAACCGGATGGACAGGATAAATCACTATTTATTCGTCCATCCGGCTGAATTATCTTGATTCTCCTCAAGATAATTGATTCTACATGCCACCAGCCGTTTAGAGTCACGGCATCACGAAGTCAGTTTTAGTTATCGATCATCATTCTTTTATTTGTCTTTTAATGTTTTGATAAACCAGGCTGTACTCCAATAAATGGCATCATCATAAGTTTCCGGAACAGGTTCCCAGTATTTTAAGACATGATCTGCATTCAACACAACCAATTTTTCATAGCCATCATGGTATTTCAGGAAGGTTTGTCCAATTCCCGGCTGGGGCCAGACAATTATATCCTGGGTTCCGGCAACGTACATTATAGGACCATTATAGTTCCGGATTTCAGCAAGGGGGTCTACGCTGAAGAGTTCTTCGAAGAATCCTTTCCCCAACTCAACGTCAAACAAGTACGTACCTTCAACCATGAAGGGCAGGGTGATGGATTCGCTATTTTGAAGAGCCAATCCGTCTTTTATCCCCTGTTTGGATAATACTCCTTCATAATCATGGGCAGGAAAAGCAGTGGCTGACCATAAAACCAGGGAATCTACCTCTTTATCCCTGGCAGCGGTACAACTTCCCACTAAGCCGCCCTGGCTGAAACCAAGAATACCGATTGATTTCGAGTTTACCTGATGCTTTAGTTCGCTTTTTATGTAATCGACAGCAGCCATGGTATCGGAAATCTGGGTGGAAAAAGTGGTCATGGTGTAATCACCTTCACTATCTCCTGTGCCACGATAATCAACCCGCAGTGAAGCAACGCCTTGCTCTGCCATTATGCGGCTGATTCTCTTAAAGGACTTTTCACCGGTGGTTGGATTGAGATCTCCATCCCTGGTTCCATAAAAACCCACCAATGTAATTACAATCGAACACTTCTTTTGGGTTTGAGGTATCGTTAACGTACAAACCAGGGTCATTCCCTCATTCTCGAAGGTAACAATACTTTCTTCCCATTCATACATCGGTGCTGAATACCTGATACTGGCATAGATATCATCAACGTCAGGGCCTTGATTATAATTTTTGGCCTCTCCCAATGAAAAAACAATCCCTAATATAAGGGTGATGATAACCACACCTTTCCTAACGTTTTGATCTCGATACATGTTTTCCTCCTATTTTTTGTTTGTTTTTTTCTTATAAACCGCTCCTCCCACGATAATTTCGATAGGAGAAGCGGTGGTGAAATGTTTTAAGCTGCGGTGCCTTTTAAATGATCATTAATTTTGCCAACTATGTTATCACCTCCTTATTTATATTTTTTAATTTTTAATGGCAAATTTTCCCCAATTGTTTCGAAGAATTTTTTATGAAAATCCTTTCCTGGAAAGTTTTTTATTTTTTAAGGCTCAGGACCCCAGCTGCCCACTAATAGCGCCATGATATCACCTCCGTTTCTTGCTTGCAGAAAGTTTTGCGCTGAAGCTATTTGAAAGATTCTTAATTGGCTTAAAATACGTTTCGGAATCCGGGACCAACAATGATCATTAAGGGCACCAAGATATAATAATATAAAATTCAAAAAAATTCAACTTTTTTTTTTAGAATAGGGGAAAATACCTGGCCCAATAGAACCTTCTAAACTGCTATATAACTAGCTAAAGACCATGAAATCCTGGACTAATAAAAATTTCAGGATCATTTTTTGGGGAAAGAATTTTTTTGCTTCTTAGCGCCTTTTATTGAGAGACCGGGGTGTTGACAGCAGCTAAAAAAAACGCTGTGGCAAGCCGGCCGTGATACTCCAAACCGACTTGCCACTATTTCACTTCTCGCGGATTAAGATTAGTTATCTTTCTTATGTTTTAGAGTCTTGATAAACCAGGCGGTACTCCAGTAAAAGGCGGTATCCAGTTTTTCGGGTCCTTCCCACCAATTAAAGGCATGATCGGCATCCAATACCACAGATTTCTCATAACCCCGATGGTATTTCATATAGAGTTGCCCCTTGGCAGGCTGCGGCCAGACGATGGGATCATTCTGTCCCACAATGACCATCATTGAACCGTCGAATCTTCTAATTTCAGCAAGAGGGTCTATTCTAAAAAGGTCTTCAAAGAATCCCTTTCCCAGGGGCATGTCCAAACCAACGTATTGACCGTTGACATAGAGGCCAAACATATCATAACCACCATCCGGAAGAGCCAGGCCTTGTTGTATGCCCTCCCTGGTTAACAACCCCTGGTAACAATGAAGCGCACTGGCAACGGGTGACCATAAGACCAGGGAATCCACACGTCTATCTTTGGCAGCCGCTGTGCTGCCCACTAAACCACCCTGGCTGAATCCCATAATACCAATAGATTTGATATTAACTTGATGCCTCAGATTTCCGCAAATATAATTCACTGCAGCCAGGGTATCGGAGATCTGCGTGGAAAAGGTGGTCATCTGGTATTCTCCGTCGCTGTCCCCTGAGCCGCGGAAATCAACACGCAGGGAAGCAAGACCATTCTCCGCCAGTATACGGGCGAATCGCTTAAAAAGCGGTTCGTCGGTACCAACAATAACTACATCATTCCTGTCTCCACCAAAACCATTCAATGTGATAATAATCGGGGGCTTTTTTGAGGTGATAGGAATTGTCAACGAACACACCAGGGTCATTCCCTCATTCTGGAAGGTAACAATACTCTCTTCCCATTCATAAATGGGTGCTGAATTCTTGATACTGGCATAGATATCATCAACGTCAGGGCCTTGATTATAATTTTTGGCCTCTCCCAATNNTTCGATAGGAGAAGCGGTGGTGAAATGTTTTAAGCTGCGGTGCCTTTTAAATGATCATCAATTTTGCCAACTATGTTATCACCTCCTCATTTATAATATTTTAATGGCACATTTTCCCCGAAATTATTTCAAGGGATTTTTTATGGAAAACTTTTCCTGGAACGTTTTTTATTTTTTAAGGTTCAGAACCAAAAATGCCCACTAATAGCCCACTGATATCACCTCCGTTTCTTGATTTCAGAAAGTTCTGGGCTGAAGCTTTTTGAAAGATTCTTAATCGGCTTAAATAACCTTTCGGAATCCGGGATCAATAATGATCATTAAGGACACCAGAATATAATAATATAAAATCCCAAAAAATTCAACTTTTTTTTTCAGAATAGGGGTAAATACCTAGGAGACCAGGGTGTTGACAGAAGCTAAAATCTGTTACATAATCAAAGCCTGCTTTCCCCGTTTAAAAAAGGAGGTACTTATGTCTTATAACTTTGCCACGCATGTATTTGGTTTTGACAAAATGGAGGAAACGTTACCTCCCAATGTGTTTCGAAAATTTAAGAAAACCGTGGATGAGAAAAAAAGCCTCGATCCCGATGCAGCCGATGCGATTGCCAATGAAATAAAGAAATGGGCGGAGTCCATGGGAGTCACCCACTTTACCCACTGGTTTCTACCTCTTACCGGTTTAACCGCGGGTAAACAAAATACCTTTATCGATAGAGATGAAAAGGGAAAAGTAATTTCAAAATTCTCAGGGCGGGAGCTCATCAAAGGAGAGCCGGATGCGTCATCATTTCCCCACGGCGGTATGCGATCGACATTTGAGGCCCGGGGATATACGGCCTGGGATCCGACATCACCGGTTTTTATTAAAGAGAGCAAAAAAGGCTGCATTCTCTATATTCCTACTGTTTTCTTTGGATATAATGGCAAAGTCCTAGACAAAAAAACCCCGCTGCTGCGGTCATTAAAGCTTATCAACCAGATATCTTTGAAAATATTGAAAAAATTTAACCAGAGAGTGCGTTGGGTCAAAAATATGGTGGGTCCTGAACAAGAGTTCTTCCTGGTTAACGAAACTGACGTTAACCAGCGGTCAGACCTTAGAACATTGGGGAGAATTCTCTTTGCTGCCCGGCCTCCGAAGGGGCAGCAAATGGGAGATCATTATTTTGGTGCCATTCCCGGAAAAGTACTGAGGTTTTTGGAAGATGTGGAAGAGGAAGCAGCAAAACTGGGAATACCTGTCAAAACCAGGCACAATGAAGTGGCTCCCAACCAATTTGAAATGGCACCGATATATGAAGAAGCCAATATCGGTGCCGACCATAACCAGATACTGATGGACTTGCTTTTGGATACTGCCAGGAAACATGATATGGTCTGTCTGCTTCATGAAAAACCGTTTCATTATTTTAATGGCAGCGGCAAACACCTGAACTGGTCATTGATGGATAGTAATCACAGGAATCTCCTAACTCCGGGAAATTCAAAATCTACCCGCTTTGTTTTTCTGAGTTTTTTGACGGGCTTTCTTATGGGGATCAATCGTCATAATGATCTCATCCAGTCTGTCCTGGCTTCACCGGGAAATGAATTACGATTGGGCGGCCACGAAGCACCCCCTTCCATTATCTCTATATACCTGGGAGAAGAATTGCAAACTATCCTCCAAAACCTCGAAGGCTTTATTGCCGGTAAAATAAAAAAAGCACCGCTGATCCAGTTTGAAGAATTTGTACCCTCAATTCTTCATGAAATGTCCGACAGGAACCGAACGTCCCCGGTGGCATTTACAGGGAATAAATTTGAATTTCGCATGCCTGGCTCTTCTCAGTCTCTTGCATTTCCTATTGCAGTGATTAATCTCGCTGTAACCGAAGGCCTGAACGTGGTTTACCAACATATTGCCTCATTGGAAGATGAGAAAAAAATAATAGAGACTCTTAATCAACTGGTCCATGATAATTCAGCCATTGTCTATGAAGGTGATAATTACGACCGGGAGTGGAAGGAAGAGGCTGAAAAAAGAGGACTTTTTATCCCGGTTTCACTTCCCCATACCATTGACCGGCTGAAGCATAAGAAAAATGTCACTCTTTTCGAGAAATACAATATCCTTAAAAAAGATGAAATCGAGGCACGGGCCGATATAAAAATCGAAATGTACGTGAAAACCGTTGAAATGGAATTGCGAGTTGCCCGTTACTTGCTCAGGGCCTATATTATTCCTGCTGCTTTAAAGAACCAGAAGATGCTCCTGGATGCAGTCAACGGTTTTCCCCAAAAAATCCTGGAACAAAATCCCACGATACTGGATCAGCAGCTTGAGTTCATTAAAAAATTCACACAAAAAATCAACCGTGCCATGGAAATGCTTTCGATCCTGGATGAAGATAATGAAAAATTAAAACAGGGAAATGATCGAGAACAGGCGGCATTGTGCTCAGCCACAATCCGGCCGCATATTATTGAAACCGCTGCAGTAGTAGAAAAAATTGAAGAGCGGGTGGATCACGGTTTCTGGAAAATGCCACGGGCAGCTGATATACTGTTTCGTTAATCACTCCTTTTTATTCATGCGGTAGATGAAGGATAGGACTTCTTCACCGCACGAAATAATTTCATTCAAGCCGCGATTATTGACATAGGGATATCTTTCTGCTAATATCGAATTTAATAATTTTTGCCACGGATGAACACGGATTATTAATAAATATAAATCCGTGAAAATCTGTGTAAATCCGTGGATAATGCTAAAAAGGAGGAAATGATGACGGATAATGAACAAGCCGTTTTAAAGGCAATGAAAAAGGAAGGCAAACCCATGAGACCGGGCGATATTGCCAAAATCACGGAACTCGACAAAGATGCGGTTTCCAAAGCTATCAATGAATTGAAAAAACAAGGCCTTGTAGATTCTCCGAAACGATGTTTTTACGCACCGGTTGAATAGAAATGTTGGGGCACATTATGACTCATGTCGTGCTCCTACAAAAAAATTCCGTGTAAATCCTCGGCTAAAATCAAACAGGAGGTAATTATGAAAGACTATCTTGAGATTGCCAATTCCGGTTATTTTTATATGTGGGGCAGTGTTATCTTGTTGGTAATCGCTGTACAAGCGATTCTTTTCATCCGTTTGGCCTGGAAAGAAGGAAAACGAATCGGGTTAAGCACCAGTCGAATGCTTAAAGGTCTGCGGGCCGGAATGGTTTCAGCAATTATTCCGTCCATTCCCATTGTTATTGCTTTGATCGCCATGTCAGGGGCGTTGGGAATCCCCTTTCCCTGGATCCGTTTATCGGTGATCGGTTCTGCACCTTATGAACTTCTTGCCGGGGGAATCGGTGCCCAATCCATGGGCATAGAAACTCTTGGCGGGGCAGGCTACAACGCGCACGTGTTTGCAAATTCCGTATGGGTGATGACCATCGGCGCCATGTGGTCCGGTCTCATGGTGTTTTTCTTCCTTAAGACCATCAAAAAACAATACCAGAAAATTGAAAAAAAAGACCCCAACTGGATGAAGGTCATTACCGCCGCCGCTTTTTTCGGGGTGATATGCATTTTCCTGGTGGGAAAAGCCGTTACCGGAACCATACCATTGCTGACCACTATTACAGGAGCAATACTGATGACCATATGTGCTCTTTTAATCACAAAACTGAAAATCCACTGGTTAAGGGAATTTGCACTGCCCATTAGCATGATCGGCGCAATGGCAGGGGCAGTTTTATTTACCCAAATTCTAACAAAATAAAAAAAGGGAGGAAATAATGAACCAGGAAAAAATATCACATCAAGAAGAATTATTTGATCGTCATGTGCATCGTCTTGGCCGCATCACCATTTTTACCTGTATTATCCTTGCCCTGGGCGTGCCTTTTGTTCTCGTCTGGCTCATATTTGGAATAATGCCGCCCATGAAAAACCTGATCTCTGGTATTATTACGGTTTCATCATTCATGATACCGCTTTCCATTGCCGAGATATTGTCGTTTTATCCGATACTGGGGGCCAGTGGTCTATATATTTCCTATACCACCGGGAATATTGCCAACCTGAAAGTACCCTGTGCTGCCATTGCCATGGAAGCCGCAGAAGTGAAACCCGGCACCAAAGAAGGAGATATCATTTCTACCATTGCCATGGCCGGGTCGGTTATTGTTTCCGAGCTGATCCTGGTTCTCGGGGTACTCCTGCTGGTTCCCCTTTCCGGGTATCTGCAAAACCCGGTAATTAAACCGGCTTTTGACCAGATTCTTCCGGCCTTGTTCGGTTCGTTAGGCGCTTATTTCATCCTCAAAAACTTCAAATTGTCTTTGATCCCCCTGGTTTTCGGAGGTCTGGTGGTAATTTTTACCCTGAAAGTAGAAGTTGCCGTGCCGATATGTGTGTTGATCTCTGTACTGGGTGCCCGCTTGATGTATAAAAAAGGATGGGTGAAAGCAGATTAAAAAATCTTCTGTTTTTAATTGCCAAATCATTAACAAAATATTATAATCTGTTTTTGAAAGATTCAATTAAAATCTTTGTGTACCTTTGTGCTTTTAACCGCACTGTAAGTGCCTTCGTGGCTAAAAAAAATTATGGAGGAAATATGAGAAAAATCTTATTGATCGTCTTTTTAATGTGTGCAGTTGCCTTTGATTTTAGTTTTGCAGTAAGGAGTGAAGAGGATGCCTGCACCACGATTACAGTTGGTAAACTGGCCTCTGCGGACGGTTCGGTGATCACCACCCATACGTGTGATTCTCGAAAAGACCGAACCTGGATCGATGTTGTGCCGGCCAGGAAATACAAACCCGGCACCATGCGTAAGGTCTATCTTAATACCCATATTACGGTCAGTGTCTACGATCTGTCCAAACAGGAATTAAAGGGTGAGATTCCCCAGGCTGGGGAGACTTACAAGTACTTCAATACTGCCCTACCCTGCCTTAATGAACACCAGGTGGCAGTAGGCGAGTCGACGTTTGGCGGGAAAGACATCATGCGCAGCGATCAGGGGATTATCGATTATTATGAAGTGAACCGGTTGATGCTGGAACGGGCCAAAACCGCACGGGAAGCCATCAAAGTGGCGGATGAGGTAACCAAAAAATACGGTTACATCGACGGCGGCGAATGTTTTACCATTGCCGACCCTAACGAGGTGTGGCACCTGGAGATTCTCGGGCCGGGAAAAGGAAAAAAAGGTGCGGTTTGGGCAGCGCAGCGGGTGCCTGACGGTCATGTCAGCGTCAATGCCAATGCCTCCCGCATCCGGGAAATCGACCTGTCCAAACCGGATTATTTTATGGCGTCGGAAAATTACAAGTCCCGGGCCATCGAACTGGGGTTGTACGATCCCAACTCAGGAAAACCCTTTGAGTTCTGTTATGCGTACGCTTCACGTAAAAGTTTGGCGTCACGAAGAAGGGAGTGGCGGGTGTTTAATCTTATTGCTCCCAAGATGGACCTGGACCCCAATGGCGAAAATTTCCCCTTTTCCATTGAGCCGGAAGAAAAAGTAACCCCGCAAAAAATTATGGAAATCTACAGGGATACGTATGAAGACACACCCTTTGACATGACCAAGTTTATGGTGGTACCGGAAATGGACGACCATTACAACTTCACCGGCAAATACGTTAAAAGCCCCTATGCCAATCCCTTTATGCACTACGACATGATGCCGCTGTTCAAAATTAACGGCGGCTGGAATCACATGGGAGAACGGTGTATTGCCAGGTATTACTGTACCTATGCCACCATCATCCAGGTGCGGGGCTGGCTGCCCAATGAAATCGGCGGCCTGGTATGGTTCGGATGGGACAACCCGTCCATGACCGCCTACGCACCGCTTTATATCGGTATCGAAACATTCCCGGAATCTTACAAAATCTGCGGACGTCCGGGGTTTAACCGCGATTGTGCCTGGTGGGCCTTTAACCGCGTGGCCGATCTCTCCGCCCAGAAATGGGGAGATATGAGACACGATGTCAAAGAAGTATGGAAAAAATTTGAAGAAGAGACTCTTAGTAAACAAAAAGAGATTGAAGAAAAAGCCCTGGTCCTTTACAAAAAGAATCCGAAAAAAGCCCGTAAGTTACTGACACAGTACAGCAACGATTGGATGAATAAAATGACGGCGGCTTACTGGAAACTGGGTGACGATCTCTGGAGCAAGTACACCGGCAAGTTCTAATTATTTATATTTTTAATTTGCCACAGAGAGCACAGAGGCGGGTATGCTCCACGCACCCGCAACCTAAAAGGGCATAGGAATTCGCTTTGTGACATAGGAATTATTTCCAGAAATAAAAACAAGAAATCTCCACGGAATTTCCACTCGATCAGTCGGAGTTCGCATACGATCACTCGGAGTCATTGAGCGGTCAATTGTAGATCTCCGATGATCAGGCGGAGTCCTCCGATGTTCAGCAGGAGTCCTCCGATGATCAGGAAGAGTCCTCCGGTGTTCAGATGGAGTCCCCCGATGATCAGGAGGAGTCCTCCAGTGATCAGTTGGAGTTCTCACACGATTAGTTGGAAATTTTTTTGCTAAAATAGAAACCTTTTTTAATTGATTTTCGTATAATAAAGGATAACAAGGAGCAGCAAAATGGATTCGAGAAAAAAAGAGATATTAAAAGCAGTTGCGATCAGGTTGAAAAAGGTACGGGAACAGTTGGGGTATTCCCCGAAAGAGATGGCGTTCCGTCTGAAGATTACCCCGGGTGCTTACAACAAGAACGAAAAAGGGACAAACTTCCCCTGGCTCGACACACAGCGCCGGCTCTTAGAGGATTTTGATATATCCATGGATTGGTTTCTTTTCAACAAGGGTACGATGTTTTTTAAAGAAAAGGACGTAAGGGAGAGGGAGAAGGAGTTGGAACAAGCCGTGGAAGAGTTGAAGCGCCAATTGGAAGAGGAACATAAGGAGCATGAGGCGGATCGTAAGAAGCTTGAGGAGGAATGCAAAAAGCTGGAGAAGGCTGTACAGGAGAATGAAGCCAGCATAGAGAAGAACCCGGAGGTAAGGGAGCTATTGGACCACATGGAGCGGGTCCCCATGTTGTATCACGAGATAATGCTTCATTTCCAGAAGTTTAAAGTAGAGAAGGCGGAGTTACTCTCCCCTACTCCGGCCCCCAATGCTGTTGACTTAAGATGAAATGCTGCAATAAACTAAAAATCAAAAAATGATAACTCTCTCTAAACAAAAGTTTTTGCGGGGGTCCAGGGGGCAGTTTTTTCAAAAAGAGTCCCCTGGTTGCCGAAGGCATAGTGAGAATGGGTCAGGTATTCTATCCAATGAATTATATCATTGGAAGAAAAAGAAAGACTGGAACAAGGAAGAAGAAATTAATAAATCCCGATGGAGCTATTGAATTGTATGTCTATTTCTATTAAAATTCACTTATGAAACATAAGAGATTTATATCTCCCGGTTCCAGGAGGAACGATGTTTGATTCAAAAGAAGAGTTATTGGCTAAGATACATCTTGGTGAAGATTCTGTTTTAGAGCTGAAAAGTATGAGGTTTCGCGGCAGTAAGATTGTGGGCCCCAGCCGGGAAAGCCTGGCGGATGAACTGGCTGCTTTTGCTAATTCCAATAACGGGGTTCTAGTGCTGGGGGTAAATGACAAAACCAGGGAAATCGAAGGCATTCCGTTTGATAAATTGGATGCCGCAGAGAACTTTGTACGACAAATCTGTAACGATTCCGTGAATCCTCCTTTATCGATAAAAATTGTCCGTCTTATGCTTGCGGATACATCGGGAGAAGAAAAACCGGTCCTTAAAGTTGAAATTCCGCGCAGTCTCTTTGTCCACAAGAGTCCAGCCGGTTATTTTCAAAGGGTGGGCAGTTCTAAACGGGAGCTTACTCCCGATGTCCTGGCCCGGTTGTTCCAGCAGCGGAGCCAGGCGCGAATCATTCGTTTTGATGAACAAATCGTTCCTAATACCTCGTTGCAAGATCTCGATGAACGCCTGTTCTCCCGCTTTACCCGTTCCAATCTCAATGATTCCGCCACTATCATGAGAAAGCTTCGCTTGATTGCGTTGGACAACGATGGAAGTGAAAAGGCAACTGTAGGGGGTGTGCTATTGTGCTCCCGGAACCCGCATGAGTGGCTCCCTGGTGCTTCTATCGAGGCAGTGCATTACCGTTTTACCGAAAGGGACTCCAAATACCAGATAGATGCCCGCAAGATTACCGGACCTTTGGACCAACAGATCATGGAAGCGGTTTTTTTTGTAAAAAGAAATATGAGGATCGGAGCGGTTAAAGAGCCGGGAAGAAGGGAAATTCCCCAGTTCAGTATCCGGGCAGTATTTGAAGCTGCTGCCAATGCTGTTGCTCACCGCGATTACTCTATTCATGGTTCAAAAATTCGCCTTTTTATGTTTGCGGATCGTTTGGAATTATATTCTCCGGGGACTTTACCAAATACCCTAACTATAGAAAGTCTTCCCCTGCGCCAGGCCACCCGGAACGAACTAATTACCAGCCTGCTGGCAAAATGTCCTATAGAAGATGAGAATATGGAATTCGGAAGACAGTTTCTTATGGATAAGCGCGGTGAAGGCGTCCCCATTATTCTCGATGAAAGTAAAAAACTCTCCGGGAAATCTCCTGTTTACCAGTTGATCGATGATACAGAACTAATGCTGACTATCTTCTCCGCTGATATTCATGATTGCCAGGCACAGGGAAATAAGGAATTTTATTTTGCAAGATAGGTTCATGGGCTTTGTCAAACAATTTCCATTGTTTTTGTGATGTACCGCAGAAAACCAAATCTCCGAGATTAATGACACATGCCGGCTTTTGAGAGGCAATTCTCCGCATCAGTACCGGAGTCTTTTCTTTTTATTTCGATAATAATGGGGAATGATCCTATTAAACTTCTGTGCTAAAGATAATATATGACCCTCTTCGAACATGGAAAAATGATCTCCACTAACCTGATAAAACGTAACCGGCTGCTCAGTGTAATTATTCCAATTCTTCCAATTAGAACCCCGGTTCTCTCCGGCAGCAAAAAAATGAATCCGCGTTTTAATCTTACCCGTGGGAACATAACAACCACGCGCCCTATCAAAAGTGCGTATCATATTTATATAAAAAATCAACCCCCCTATCCCCTGATGCTCAAACCCGGGAATTGTCCTGGCTATAACCGATGGAATGGATTTTCTAAGTTTTTCTGCTTCAAAAGGATTTTCTTCCAAAGAATCTACAATTAATGGCCAGAGCCGATAAAGGTCAGATACTGCTTTTACATTTTCTTTTATTTCTCCGGCAGACAAATAATCGAGTACCCACTTCATTTCCGATACCAACGTGATTTCACCGGTTGGTTTAATTTGACCCGGGTCCGGTGCAGCCGTATCAAAAAGAGCCAGGAAATCAATCCCCTCCCCTACTTCCTCCAATTGCCGGACCATTTCAAAGGCTGTGGTGCCGCCAATGGACCAGCCGCCAATACAATACGGTCCATGAGGCTGAACCTTTTTAATTTTTTCAATATATTTTCGGGCCACAGATTCAATACTAAGGTCCTGCGGCGTATAATTATCCAACCGGTCCGCCCGTATCCCCCAACAATTCCACTCAACACTTAAATGACCGCAAAACTCAATGTACCCTTCCACTTCTCCACTGCCGTCATGGACCAGGAAAAGATTTCGTTCTTCCCCGGTTCCGCTTCCTTTTCTTAATAGCACGAGATTATCATCTTTTATCGTTAAGAGACTGTCTTGCTTTGATGTCGCGGCAATGAACTCTGCCAACCGCCGAATGCAAGGCCTTTTAAAAACCTCGACCAGCGGCAGATGAATATCAAACACTTGATTTATCTTCAATGCCAGGATAGTGGCTTTTATTGAATGCCCGCCCAATTGGAAGAAATTGTCATCGATGCCGATAACAGATGCCTGGATCCCTAATACTTCCGACCATATGTCTACCAATTTTTTCTCCGTTTCACTGCGGGGGGCCGCATATTCTTTGCCGGTAATGAATCCCGGTTCCGGCAGCGCTTTTCTGTCCACTTTGCCGCTGCGGGTTAAGGGAATTTTATCGATGTTGATAAAATATGCCGGCACCATATACGCGGGCAGATTCGCTGCCAGGTAATCGTTCAACCCAGAAAAATCAAAGGGTTCTTTATAAACAATATAACCGCATAAATACTTCTCACCACTTTCTTCCAACCGGTCGATAACCACCGCCTCCTTTATTAAATTATGTTTTAATAACCGTGCTTCGATTTCTCCCAACTCTATCCTGAACCCCCTGATCTTCACCTGCTGATCGATACGGCCCAAAAACTCGATACTTCCATCCGCCAGCCATCGAGCCAGGTCACCGGTTTTGTAAAGGAAGCTCATAGCTGATAGCTCATAGCTCATAGGGAACTCTTTGGAACTGCTTGCTTTTTTTTCCCTCCTATCAGCTATGAGCCATGAGCTATGAGCTAAAACAAACTTTTCATTAGTTAACTCCGGGTTATTCAAATACCCGCGGGTCAGGCCATCGCCAGCTGCACATAACTCCCCGGCCACGCCAATGGGCTGAAACAACATCATCTCATTGACGATGTATATGTGAAGATTAAATAAAGGTTTGCCAATGGGTACACATACTCCATCCCAATTACCGGCCGGCTCCAAACGCCAATAACTGCTGCAAATACTTACCTCCGTGGGCCCATACGCATTGAGATATGCAAAACGACCGGCACATTTCTTTACAAAATCTATATTGGCTGGCGAACCCGCTGTGACCAACAGCCTGATCGTGTTCAATGCTTCGACATTTAAATGAATGGCATAAGACGGCGGCAGTGTGGCAGCCGTGATACAATGCTTGCTAAGATAATCATGAAATAAACCATAATCCCCAATAATCTCTTCAGACAGGAGGTGCAGCTCCGCCCCGGTCAACAAGGCCATAAATATCTCCCATACCGACGCATCAAAGGATATATTGGAAAATTGGATAATTTTATCCCGGCTGTCGATGTTGAAATCCCTTGCAAATACCGTTTTCAGGTTACAAATACCGCGATGCTCGATCATCACCCCACGAGGGCTGCCGGTAGTCCCGGAAGTGTAAATGATATAAGCCGGGTCACCCGGACGGGAATAAACCGGCACAAGAGAACTCTCACAATCCTGCACACACCTGAAACCTTCCTGGTATTTGAATTTTCGCTCGGGGTAACCCTTGTTATTATGCCTTTCTTTATCTACCGTGATAAGGACATCATACCTGAATTTGGTCAGCTCGTTCTCTATGGTATATATCTTATCGCTGAATTTAATTTCTCTGATATCTTTTAATTCTTCCCCCAGGTCCAGCCAGAAGCCGCGAGATAAAAACAATTCAGGGGAAAAATCAACCCGGGTGGTGTAACCCTTATCCCGGTTGGCATTTTTAAATGCGGTCAGTTCACGTACCAATTCCTCCTTTTTCTCCAGGTCCATGACATCACCGATAAACAGGTAACCCGTTTCACCCAGTAAATCAATACACTGCCGGATCACCTTTCGCAAATAATTATGCCCATGAAAACACTGGATCACACTGTTCATGACAACCAGGTCAAAATCCCTTTCCATTATTTGAAAGACTTCATGGGCGGCAAGACAGGAAAGCCGGATATTTTGATGTCCCTCCTCCTTTACTTTTTTTCTATTCCAATCGATGATAACCGAAGATAAATCGATTCCATAATACAATCCTACCCGGGGAGCAATGCGGTACATACTGATGCCTGACGCACAACCGATTTCAAGAACCCGCATGCACGGCTGAAGCAGTGGTTCCAGTTTTTTGAGAATGTTGTCCCCGTATTCGGCCATTTCCTCCCTGGAAAAGGGTTTTCCTGTATAACTACTTATCCAACCGCCGGCGGTAATATCATCCACAGCCCTCTCAGCAACATGATTCCACAACTCCTCCGCCATCAACTCATTTTGTTCTATTTCATCTTCCCCATGAATATCAAAACTATCGACACACAGGTACGTATGAAAACTTTCGCACTCCCACTGCAGCCGGTTTAAATTGCGTATGAATTTCTTTTCCGATATCACCATACCGATCGAGGCATCATGGATCATAAATTTGATTCGTTCCAATGGTAAAGAGGGGTCAATAGGCACATAAACACCCCCTGCTTTAAGTACCCCAAGGACAGCAGCCGGGCGTTCCACCGACTGGGACATCCATATACCCACAGCTTCTTCCGGTTGAATACCTTTCGTTTCACAAAGGTGGGCCAACCGGTTGGCTTTTTGATTTAATTCGTTGTAGGTAACAGCATGCGCCATGCAAACGACGGCTGCGCCGTCGCCGCTTCTCTCTACCTGTTCTTCAAACAATTGGTGAATAGTCTTGTGCCGGGGATAATCCCTGGCAGTATCATTAAATTCATAGAGAATCCGCTTCTTTTCTTCTTCTGAAATAATATCGATGTCCTTCAACTTTATGTCAGGAGCATTCAAAGTCGTTTTAATAATATTCCTAAAATGCACTACCAGGCGTCGGATGGTGGCCAATTTAAATATACCGGTATAATATTCGATGGTGGAATGAATCTCATCTCCGATTTCATAAACAAAAAACGTCAAATCTAATTTAGAGGTAGGATTCCTGTATCCTGGAAAATGAAGATTATCATCTCCATCCACTAACCTTTCGTTGATACGGTAGAAATTCTGGACCACCAGGGAAACATCGAACAAGGGATTCCTGGAAGGGTCCCTGGGCAGGTCCAGTTTGTCCACCAGTTCTTCGAACTGGAGGTCCTGGTTCTCAAAGGCTTTGATGCTGTTATCCATGACTTCTTTTAAAAAGAACTCGTAGGTTTTTTCACCGTCAGGATAGTTTCTTATGGCCAGGGTATTGACAAACATACCCATGATTGCCTGGAGACCGGCATGGGGCCTCCCGGAAATACCGGTTCCAATGATGATATCGGTTTGACCGGTATACCGGTAAAAAAGCGTATTCAAAACCGCCAGGATATTCATGTACAGGGTGGCACCATAATGAGAACCGTGGGTTTTAAATGCCAGGGCGTCGTCTCGTTCCAGTATAAAATTATAATGGTCCCCGGAAAAAGTAAATACATCGGGCCGTTTATAGTCAACCGCCAGGTCCACCCTGGGAATTTCTCCCGCATCCGGGTATAAATCCAGCCAGTAATCCTCTTGAGACTTTATTACACCGCCGGCAAACAAACGATTCTGCCATCCTGAAAAATCTTTGTACCGGATTTGCAGCGGTCCCAATTCCCCGCCGTCATACAAAACCGCAAAATCATCCATAAGAATAGTATGAGAGGTCCCATCCGAAATGATGTGGTGCATATCCACCATCCAGAGACGATTGCCGTCAGGCAGATCAATGATGACTGACCGCATTAATGGCGCCCGGGAAAGATCAAAAGGACGAAGAAAATCAGTTGGCAATTGGCAGTTGGCAGTTGGCAATATTTCTGTTAAATTTTTGCCTGTCCCCTTTTTCACCTTTTTCATCTCAAATTCCACATTGTTGTGAATTCGCTGCACCGGTTCATCCCCCACCATGATAAACGAGGTGCGTAAACTTTCATGCCGGGCAATCAATCCCTTTAATGCGGTTTCGATTCTCTTTATATCCATATCCTTTCCCATTGGCAAAACCATGGGCATATTGTAAGCGGTGCCGGTCAGGTCCATTTGCTGGAGAAAATACAACCGCTTCTGGGCCGAGGACAGGGCATAATATTCCTTTTTTTCTACGGGTTTTATCTTTATATGCTGGCTCTGCCCCGCCTGCCGGATATATCCTGCCAGGTCTTTAAGAGTCTTCCGCTCGAATATTTCTGCCAGGGGAACTCTTACATCGAATTCACTGTGAATACTGGTGGTCATTAGAATGGCCCGCAGCGAATGACCGCCCAGCTCGAAAAAATTACTCTCCATACCGATGCGTTCTTTGTCCAGGTTCAACACCTCAGACCATATTTCTACCAGTTTTTTTTCTACACTTCCGCCGGGGAGTGCATTTTGACCTGACACGATTTCCGGCACAGGTAAGGCTTTCCTGGCGATCTTGCCCGAAGAAGTAACCGGGAGTTTTTCCATTTGTTTAAAATACACGGGGATCATATAGTCCATCAAGTGCAGGCGCAAAAATTCCTGCAAATCTTTTATATCGATATGGCCCCGGGCAGCAAAATAACAGGCCGGCAGTTTTTCCTGCAAACCAGGGGTGGACGAAGGCATGTCCATCACAATGACCCCGGCTTCGCTAATACCCGGGTACTGCATGACGACCCGCTCGATTTCTTCCAGTTCGACTCGAAACCCCCTGATTTTAACCTGGTTATCTTTCCGGCCTAAAAATTCAATCCTGCCGTCGGTCAATTGCCGGCCCAGGTCACCGGTATAATGAACACGCTGAACAGCACCATTATCATTATCATCTGCCGGGAATTGGGCAAATTTTTGTGCGTTACCGGCTTCATCGTTCCAGTACCCGGGTGAAATATGGGGGTTCACCACGACGATTTCACCGGGTTCAAGCACGTCTGTTTCATATCCCTCTTCATCGACCGTCACCATGCGCGTGCCTTTACTCACATCGCCCAGGGTAATGGTTATTTCACCACTGCCGTGCCGACGGTCCATGGGAAAAAATTGCCCGGAATTATAAGAAGATTCGGTCTGGCCGTACAGGGTATACAACGAGCAGCCCGGACAATCCCGGAAAAGCGAATAAAATTTTTCAATATCCCCGGGCATTACTTCTTCACCACCGAGAACAATATGGCGAAGTGAGGGAAGATACAACTTATCGTTATGGGTTAAGGCGGAGATAAAATATCGAAAAACCGTGGGTACCGAATGCCAGACGGTTATTTTCTCTTTTGCCAGCCATTGGGGTAATTTTAAAAAAATGCCTTCTTGTTTTAAATCCAACGGGAAAAGAGCCGCGCCGTTGAGCAGGGCGGAATAAATATCCATGGTGGAGACATCGTGAGTGAAGGAGGCAAGCGAAGTGAGGTTGTCGGCTGAATTTATTCCCAGGTTTTCGCTGTACCGGTCGATGAAATACAATACATTCCGGTAAGTTTGCCGGACGCCTTTGGGGAAACCGGTTGATCCCGAGGTATAGAGTAAATACGCATCGATATCGCCGCAGGCAACACGGGGAAAACCCGGTTCATCACCGCTGTTTTCAAGTTCTCCGGGTATGATCAGCCGGGGATTTTTATTACCTGGAGCATTCGATACCCGTTCTTTGCCCGCGTAATCGGTTATTAAAATCTCTATCTGGGCATGCTGGATAATATATTCGATGCGCTTTACCGGAAAATCCATAACCATGGGCACATAAGCGTTACCGGATTTTAGGATTCCCAGCATGGCGGCAATGGTTTCTAGCGAATCTTCCAGCAGCAACCCGATGTTCATGGAGCGGCCGGGCCCACACAAGTCCGCTATTTTACCGGCAATGCGATTGGAAAACCTGTCCAATTCCCGGTAAGTCAGCGAACCATTTTCATTTTTAACGGCCAATTTGTCCGGGTAACTGTCAACCTGGTGTTTAAACCGTTCAATAATCACGAAAGACTCCTTTGAGTTGCCTCCGGCGGCCAGGGGGCTTTTTTGTAAAATCGCCCCCTGGACCCCCAAAAAACTTTTGTTTATAATCTTTCAGTCGTTTGTATGGGTTCTGGCTGAAGAAGTCAATCAACTTTTGATATTTTTTCATCATGATTTCGATATTCTCTGCTTTGAACCGGTTCTTATTATAAATCACGTTTACTTCAATGCCATTGCGGTATTCGGTTACAATCGGCTCGATATCGAACTTTACTTCAAGGAGATCATCATGGTGAGAAGACTCGGGGTCTTCCAGGGACATGTTTTCGCTGCCGCCCATATTAATCATATTAAACGAAGCGGAAATCTCCGGGTACGGGATGCCTTTTTCATCCATTACCAGTTCAAGGGGATAGTTTTGATGCTGGAAAAAGTCCAACAGCATCTGCTGGATATGAACGGCAAAATCCATAAACACCTCATCCCCGGGGACGCTGGCTTTACAGATGACCAGGTTGACAAAAAAACCGGCCATATCCTGGAGTGCAGGATGGTCGCGCCCGGCATTTACCACACCGGAAACTATCACCCGCTGCCCGGAAACCAGGGAAAGCAAAATATTGTATATAGAAAACATGAAAGAAAACAGGGTGATATGGTGTTCCCGGCTGATCCGGTTAAGGGTTTCCTTAACCTCTTCGGGAATTACAAACCGGAAAGCACTGCCGGGCCTGGAAGTCTCCCCGGTTCCGGATTTGAAATCATGGTGGAGATGAAGCCGGGGCAATTCCTCTTTGATGAATTTTTCCCAGAATGCCCGCGATTTGTTTTGAATCGCTTCATCTTCCAACCGACGGTTCCGCCAATGGGCAAAATCTTTATAGGTAACCTCCAGGTCAGGAAGCTCCGCTTTGCCGTCGCCATCCCGGCTGGCCCGGTAAATTCGCTGAAAATCCCTTTCCAGGACGGCAATAGACCATCCATCGGAAACAATATGATGCATATTATAAAGAAACGTCCACTGCCGGCCGGGACTTTTTATTAAAATTGATTTAAATAACGGCGGCTCATCCAGGTTAAAAGGTGTATTGTTAAATTCATGGATTATCTTTTTTAACTCCTTTTGCCGGTTTTCTTCCTCCAGGTGGGAAATATCTATGGCAGCGAACGGTATGGGGTACTTTCCCGCAATATATTGAACCGGTTTACCGTTCATTTCCCTGAACCCGGTACGCAGACTTTCATGGCGCTCGAGGATTTTGTCCACGGTTTGTTTCAGGGCTTCCTCATCCCCTGGCAGGGGATCAGGGAAAACCATGATTCCCGCCATATTATAGGCGGGATTATCCCGGTCCCTTTGCTGGATAATCCATAACCGTTTCTGGTTAAAGGATAATTCATAATACTCTTTTTGCTCCCCGGGCCGGATATCGATAAAGCTTTCTTTTACCGATTTCCTTATATACTCGCCCATGGCCCGCAGGGTGGACGATTGGAACAATTCGGCCAGGGGAATTGTTACATGCAATTCTTTGTAAATCCTGGAGGTCACCACCACTGCTTTTAGCGAGTGACCGCCCAGCTCAAAAAAGTTTGCCTCCAGGCCGATCATTTCTTTGCCAATTCCCAATACCTCCGACCAGATCGCCGCCACTTTCTCTTCAAGTTCATCCCGGGGCCGGTCAAAACTCTCGGACAATGATTTTCGCGGGTCCGGGAGTTTGGCCCGGTCAATTTTACCGGTGGAACCCAACGGCAGCCTGTCTAGACGGACAAAATACGCGGGTATCATAAAATCTGGGAGCGACTGCGATAAATAATCCCTCAACTCCGCTGCCTCGATTTTTTCTTCCATCTGAAGGTAGGCCGCCAGGTAACGACTGCCTGTTTCATCCTCCACAGCAGCGACAATGCCTTTGTCAATACCCGGATATCCCAATAAACAACTCTCAATCTCCCCCAACTCGATGCGGAACCCCCGGACTTTCACCTGGTGATCAATCCTGCCAATGAATTCGATGTTACCCTCCGGCAGCCACCGGGCTAAATCACCGGTCCGATAATGCCTCCGGCGGCCAGGGGGGCTCTTTTCGAGAAAACTGCCCCCCTGGACCCCCCGCAAAAGCTTTTCATNNTAAATTTCCCCGGTTATTCCTATGGGCACCGGTTTTAAACTGCTGTCCAGTATATATATCCAGGTGTTGGCTGTGGGTCTGCCGATGGGAATCGTGACCCGGTTCTCGTTAACGTCATCGATAGGATACCAGGAGGCATACACCGCGGTTTCGGTAGGGCCATACATCTGAATGATTCTTCCTTTACCCAGGTAGGCCAATGCTTTTGCCGCATGATTGACCGAAACCCGCTCGCCGCCAAACAATACCTTTCTTACCCCGGCCAGACTCTCCAGGCCGATGTCTACCATGGTATTAAACAAGGCCGTGGTTACCAGGAAGACACCGATCCTCCCGCGCCGGATTAATTGACAAAGGACCGCAATTTCCCGGATATGCTCCCGGCTCGCCATCACCAGCGTACAACCGTTTAACAACGCCCCGAAAATATCGAACACCGAACCGTCAAACGCATAATCCGATACCTGCAGCACCCGGTCCCCGGGGTAAAACTCTATATAATCGGTGTTCTTTACCACCCGCGTCACATTATAGTGGGTGGTGAGCGTCCCTTTGGGACGACCCGTGGAACCGGAAGTATAAATAACATAACACAGATTACCGGAAGAAACATGAACCCCGGGCTTCACCGGATGGTACCTCTCCAATACCCCACGATCATGTTGATATTTATGCCGCTTTTTAATCTTTTTCGCTTCCCCGGCCGGGCCGGTCTTATCGATACGAATCAATGCATCATACCTGTACCTGGTTAACTCGTTCTCAATGGTATAGACCTTCCCGGAAAACTCCATATCCGAAATCCCCGGGCACTCCAATACCAGGTCTTCCAGGAACGGACGCGAAATAAAAAGCTCCCCCGACCAATCGATTTTGGTTTTATAGCTCTTTTCCCGGTGGGTTTGTTTGAACACCTTCAAGTCGGCAATCAAATCATCTTTCAAATCCAGGTCCATGATATCCCCGATAAAGATATACCCCCTGTCTGCCATCAAATGGATGGCTTTGTGGATCACGCTTCTCAGATAATTGTGACCATGAAAACACTGGACCACACTGTTAAGAATAACCAGGTCAAAACTCTTTTCTTCCAGCCGATGGATTTCATGACCGGCCAGGGTGCGGAGCTTGATATTGGCATGGCCTTCCTGTCTGACCCGTTCTTCATTTTTGCGGATAATGACAGCGGACAGGTCCGTGCCGTAATACAACCCTACCCGGGGTGCGATGCGGTACATACTGATACCCGAAGCAGTACCGATTTCCAGCACCCTCATATTTTTATGCAGCAGGGGTTCCAGTTTTTTCAAAATATTGTCGCTGTATTCGTCCATTTCTTCTCTGGGAATCGGTTCGCCAGTATAACTGCTGTTCCAGCCGCCGCCGGTGATTTCATCCACGGCTGTTTCACCCACATAATCCCAGAGTTTGCGGCTCATCAGCCCGCTCTTTTCTACCTCTACTTCCCCATGAACATCCCGGCTGTCCATGCACAAAAACGTATCCAGGCCCTTGCACTCCCACTGCAAACGGTTCAGGATTTTAATATAATTTTTTTGACCCACCAGGATACGTATATCCGCGTCGTCGATCATGGTCTTGATACGTTCCTCCGGGAAGGAAACCGATATAGGAACATATGCGCCCCCCACTACCAGGATACCCATGATGGCAGCAATCATGTCAATCGATCGGTCCATCAACAACCCCACCCGCTGATCCGGTTCCACACCGATTTCATCATGCAAATAATTGGCCAGCCGGTTGGCCTCACAAGCAAGGACCCTGTAAGTCAAATGCTCTTCCTCCAATACCACCGCACAGCCGTCAGGGACCTTTTCCACCTGTTCCGCAAACAACTCACCAATGGTTTTTTCCCGGGGATAACCGGTTTCCGTACCATTGAAACCATACAACAGCTCCTGTTTTTCCTGTTCCGAAACGATATCCAGGTCTTTCAACCTGATTCCCGGGTTTGCAGCCGCCTGCACCAGGATATTTTTCAGGTGCCGAACCAGGCGGGCAACAGTATCCCGCTTAAATATCGCCGTGTAATATTCGATACTTATATAAATATCCTCTTCCATTTCCTGGACATAAAAAGTCATGTCAAATTTGGCCGTGGGTGATTGATATTCGATATAAGAAAGATTTTCCACCCCTTTTCCGGCGCTCCGGAAATTCTGGACCACCATCATAATATCAAATAACGGGTTCCTGGAAGCATCCCGCTCCAGGTCCAGTTTATCCACCAGTTCCTCGAACTGGAGGTCCTGGTTTTCAAAAGCTTTAAGACTATTATCGATGACTTCTTCCAGGAGTGCTTCATAGGTTTTTTCGCCAGCCGGGTAATTTCGCATGGCCAGGGTATTGACAAACATGCCGATAATGCGCTGGAGACCGGCATGGGGCCTCCCGGCAATACCCGTGCCCATGATGATATCGCCCTGGCCGGTATACCTGTAAAAAAGAGTATTCAACACCGCCAGCATATTCATATACAGGGTGGCCCCTTTGCTGGCACCTAAAGCTTTGAATCCGGCAGCTTCCTCCCCTGCCAGGACAAAATCGTAACGGTCACCCGCAAAGGTAAACACCCCCGGCCGCCTAAAATCCGTACCCAATTGCAGCCGGGGAATTTGGGCCGCATCCCGATATAAATCCAGCCAGTATTCCTCCCGGGCCTTTATCACACCACCGGCAAACAAACGATTCTGCCACCCGGAAAAATCCTTATAACCGATGCGCAGCGGATCTAACACTTCATGGTTATACAGGGACATAAAATCTTCCGCCAGGATGGTAAGAGACGTTCCATCCGAAATGATGTGGTGCATATCCACCATCCAGAGATGATTGCCGTCAGCCAGGTCCATGATGCCCGAACGTATTAACGGCGCCTGAGAAAGATCAAAAGGACGGAGAAAATCAGTTGGCAATTGGCAGTTGGCAGTTGGCAATATTTCTGCTAAATTTTTGCCTGTCCCCTTTTCTTTATGAATTCTCTGGACCGGTTTTTCTTTTACCCTTATAAACGACGTGCGTAAACTTTCATGCCGGGCAATCAGTTTATTTAAAGCCATTTCCAGCTTGTTTTTATCCACATCCTTTCCCAGGGATAAAACCAGGGGCATATTGTAGCTGGTGCTGCCGGGGTCGATTTGCTGGATAAAATAAAGCCGCTTCTGGGCCGAAGACAACTCATAATACTCTCTTTTTTCCACGGGCTCTATATCGGCATAACCGGTTCTACCGGCAGTTCTTATATATCCCGATAACTGCCTGACGGTGGGACGCTTAAATACTTCTGTTAACGGTACGTTTACCCCCAGGGTTTTGTGAATCTTCGAAATAAGGATGGCCGCTTTTAATGAATGACCGCCGGAATCGAAAAAATTGGCATCAATGCCCCCTGGCACCGTTAAATCCAATACCTCCGACCATATTTTAACCAGTTCGATTTCGATTTCATCCCCGGGGGCCGCATACGTTTCCGTTGCCATCATTTGCGGCGCGGGTAAGGCTTTTCGATCCACTTTACCCCCGGAACTTAAAGGTATTTTATCGATATCGATAAAGTAAGCCGGTATCATATATCCCGGTAAACGTTTTGAAAGGTATTCAGCCAGCCCGGTAAGATCAAAAACCCCCTCCCGGACAATATAAGCACATAAATACGTCTCCCCGGTTTCTGCCAACCGGTCCATGACCACTGCTTCTTTTATTAAATCATGTTTTAATAAACGCGCTTCGATTTCTCCTAATTCTATCCTGAAACCCCTAACTTTAACCTGGAAATCGATTCTTCCCAGGAATTCGATATTGCCGTCCGCCAGCCACCGGGCCAGGTCGCCGGTCCGATAAAGCCTCCGGCGGCCAGGGGGGCTTTTTTGTAAAATCGCCCCCCTGGACCCCCCAAAAAACTTTTGTTTATAAATTTGTTTTTCTTCCTCATCCTGGTAATCCTGAAAATCCCATAAATCCTGGTCAAACTTTTCATTAGTTAACTCGGGGTTGTTTAAATAGCCCGGGGCTAATCCATCGCCGCCGATGTATAATTCACCGCTTACTTTCACCGGGCACAATTGTAAATATCTATCCAATATGAACAGCACCGCATTGGCAATAGGTTTACCGATAGGCACACTGGATAAATTCCTCAATTCCGCATTTTTTACCCGGCGGATCTCCAATACCGCCGAAATAATGGCAGCCTCGGTAGGACCATACATATTAAATACCCGGCACTCCGCATTTACCAGGGCAAAACTGCGTTTTACCAGGTCATGACCCAATTTCTCCGCCCCGATAAATAGATATCTCAAGGTCTCAAATCTTGCACCCCCGCCAACCAGGTAACCCAACTGGCTGGGGGTGGCATGAAGTACGGTAATACCATGTGCACGGATAAAACCGGTACACGCTTCCGGGTCCAGCAGTATGTCATCGGGAACAATATAAAAACATGCCCCCGATGTCAGCGTAATAAATATCTCCCATACCGACCAGTCGAAAATATAAGCAAGATTTTGAATAGTACGGTCACCCGGACCGATTCCCGTATGCCGGTATCCCCAATGCAGCAGCGGCGATATATTGGCATGAGTAATAAGTACACCTTTGGGTTTGCCCGTAGAACCGGACGTGTAGATGACATAAGCAAAGCAATCTGAATGATGAATAATGAATTGGTTCGATGAATGATGAATAAGGCGCCCTTCGGGCAAATTGGTTAATAAAATCTTTGCTCCGCTGTCCTTCAGCATATAATCGATGCGTTCTTGCGGGTAATCCGGGTCGATGGGCAAATACGCACCACCGGCTTTTAATATACCCAATATGCCGATGATCATTTCAATAGACCGCTCCATCATAATTGCAACAATACTGTCCGCCAGGACACCTTTTTCTTTTAATACTCGCGCCACCTGATCCGACTTTTCATTTAATACCTTGTAAATGATGTGCATCCTTTCTTTCTTGCCAACTGCCAACTGCCAACTGCCAACTAAAGCGACGCCGTCAGGCGTCCGTTCCACCTGTTCCGCGAATAACTGTTGAATGGTCCTGTCCACCGGGTATGCCGGACATGAATCGTTGAATTCATAAAGCACCTGGCTTTTTTCCTCTGCGGATATGATTTCGATTTGCGAAATGGTTTGCCCGGGGTCTTGAATTACCGTTGATACCAGTTTTTTAAAATAACGAATAAAATCCCGGATGGTTTGTTCTTTAAACAGTTTTGTACAGTATTCCAGGGTAAATACCAGCTTTTCTTCTATTTCAAAAGCCTGGAGGGTTAGATCGAACCTGGAGACCGGGCTTTCATATTCAAACGGCCGCACCTGTAAACCGGGCGTATCGATACCGGTAAAACCCACGTTCTGCAGCGCAAACATCACATCGAACAACGGACTGCGGCCGGTATCCCTGGCTGCCTCCACTTTCTCCACCAGGTCCTCGAAGGGATAGTCCTGGTTCTCAAAGGCGTTTAAGGTTTTCTCTTTTACCTCCCTTAAAAATTCCCGGCATGTCTTCCAGCCGGAAGGATAATTCCTCAACGCCAGGGTATTGACAAACATCCCGATGATTTTCTCCAGGTCCGCATGCCGGCGCCCTGCCCCGGGACTGCCGATAACAATATCTTCCTGGCCGCTGAGTTTGGCTAACAGGATATTGTACAGGGCCAGCAGCACCATGAATAACGTGGCCCCTTCCTGCGCCGCATAGGTTTTTAATAACCGGGTCTCTTGCTTATCCACCTCAAAACCCAACATACCTCCCGCAAAACTCTGCACCACGGGCCGGTTGTAATCACGGGGCAAATCCAGTACCGGTATTTCCCCTTTGAACGCTTCGAGCCAGTAACCTTCCCGGCGTTCCAGGTCCTGTTTTTGCCGCAGCCGGTTTTGCCATTGGGAAAAATCTTTATACTGGATTCGCAGCGGCGCCAATAACCCGCCGAGATAAAAAGCCGTAAAATCCTTTACCAGGACCTCGTGAGAAACACCATCCGATATGATATGATGCATATCTACCATCCAGATACAATTACCCTCAGCCAGATCGATGATCCCTGACCGCATTAACGGCGCCCGGGTTAAATCGAACCGTCTTATAAAATTTCTAACTATATCTTCGCGGTCCTTCGCGTTCTTGGCGGCTAAATATTCCATCTCAAATTCCACATTGTCGTGAATTCTCTGCACCGGCTGGCCGTCGATCATATGAAACGATGTCCTCAAACTTTCATGACGACGGATTAATTCTCGAAAGGCCCGTTCCAATTTCCCGGCAGCGGAAACCGGTATGTCCACCAGGTAAACCCCGGGCATGTTGTACACCGTGTGTCCCTCTTGCATCTGCTGAAGCAGGTACAACCGCTTCTGCGCTGAAGATAACGCATAGTATTCTCTCTTCTCCACCGGCTCCACAGCGGCAAACCTCTCCCTGGAGAGGTTGTTTATATATTCTGCCAGGCCCGCCACAGTGGGGAACTTGAATATTTCTACCAGCGGTACTTTTACCTCCAGTTCCTTAAAAATACGGTTCGATAATGAGGTGGCTTTCAGCGAATGTCCGCCCAGGTCGAAAAAGTTATCCTCGATGCCGATGGAATCCGGTTCCAGCTCGAGAATTTCAGACCATATCCCCGTCAATTTTTTTTCCACCGGGTCCAGGGGCCGCCAATGCCCCGGGACAGCAGAAGACGTACCGGTAATCGATGGGATGTGAAGCAGACTGGAAACAGCATCCAGGTCCCGGTCAGAAAGACCGGCTCGAAGAAAAGGAACCACGGCTGCTAAATCCAGGGGTCCATTAACCGGCTCGAGATTATCGCCGGACTCCCTGGAAATAACCTCCCCCACCTGGTTCATCAACAGGATTTGCCGGTTCGTGCTTTCCCGCGAACCGTCCTTTAAAAAAGCAATCCCGGGGATTTCCTCCAGGTCCTGTCTTGCTGGCATCCGCTTACCCGTTTCCAGCATTTTCGCCGCGATTTCCCCCAGGGTTAATTCTCCCTCGCTTAACACCACCAGGTCCACGTTCTCATCCTGCAAAACAGTTTCATAATCGCTGGTGGCATAAGGACCACCGGCAATTACCGGGACATCGAATCCCCACTCCCGGATCAGGGAGACGGTTTGATGAAAAAAATCCTGGTAATAGGTCAGGGTGCGAATACCGATCACATGCGGTTGAAATTCTTCCAGCAGGGATTTTAACTGCGAATAATCGTCAAAATCAACCCGGGATTTGGCAACTTTACCCCTTACCCGGTTGCCCAACTGCCGGTACAGGTACGTCATTAAATAAAGGAGCCCCAGGGGAGGCTCCACACCGTCGTAAAGTATCTTTTTACCGCTGCTGAAAAACTGGGATAAATCCAGGAGCAGCACCCGTAAAGCATCCTCATCATTATTATCTCCTGCTCCGGCAGGGGAAAAACCGGAAAAATACCCGTGTATTTTTTCATTTAAACCGGGAACCGTTACCACCTCTTCAGGTAAAAATTCCCGCATTCCCAATTCCTCCTCCTTGATGCCGGTAAATTCCAGTAAATCATCAAAACTGTTAATATCCACTGGTAAATAGCTGTCATACTTTTGAACCAATTCATCTTCCGTCAATACCTTCATTTGATAGGGGAGCTTAACCAATAAACGCTCTTTTAAGAGGAAGTAATTGTTAAGGAAATCGGCCTGGCATGTCCGGGCAAACCCCTGGCTGAAAGGCAGGGTTTCGGGTAATTCATGGAAAGCCAGGCTGGCGGAATTGGCAATGGCCTCCGGGGAAATACCATGTTTCACTGCCATTTCCGCCATATCGGTATGGGGATAGATTTTCAACAGGTGCAAATAAGGAAAATCCAGCCATTTGAGGCCCTTGATGAAATCCAGGGTCATAAGGGCCTCTGCTTCGGTTTCCGTGGGGAAGCCGGTCATAAGAAAGAGTCCCAGGATAACCCCGGGATAGGTTTCGCAAAAATATTCGATGCTTTCGCGCAGTTTTTCCAGGTTCATATTTTTTTTAATTAATTTTTGCAGCCGGGGGGAAGCGGTTTCCAGGGCCATGCCCAACGATATTGTCCCCGCTTCTGCCATCAGGTCGATATAATCCCGGGTTAATAGATCGCAGCGCAAACCGTTGGGGAAAAACAACTGCGCTTTTAAACCGTTTTTAATGATGAGTTCAAAAAACCGGCGGCTGTTCCGGGCATTTAAATTAAAAATATCATCCACAAACGCAAAACGCCGCACACCCATGTCATAATAAATTTTCACCTCATCGGCAATATTTTCCGCGGAACGGAACACGTGATGTTTCGGCCAGATTTTATGGCAGTAAAGACAGTTGTAAGGACAGCCGCGCGTGGCCTGGAGGTTTATCGTGCGCCTGGCTTCAGTCAGGCCGATGTAACGGCTATAAGTCTCATAATCCACCAGGCTGCGGTCCGGGAAAGGCAGCGCATCAAAATCCTCGATTTGCGGCCGGGGGGCCGTAAGAAACGGCCGGGATTTACGTTTATCAAGACCCCGCAAACGGGTATAGGAATGCTTCTCAATTTCCAGGGAACGGGTCAACAGGAAAGACACACCAGACTGTTCCAGCCTGTGGATAATATCCCGCGAAGGCAGCCGCGGGTCCAGCGGCACGGGCGCGGCACCGGCTTTTAATACCCCCAGCACGGACGTCACCAGCTCCGCGGAGGGACCTGTCATCACCCCCACCGGGGTTCCGACAGCAACACCTTTCCACCGTAAATATCGCGCCAACCGGTTGGCTTTCCGCTCCAACTCACCGTGGGTAATACCGGCTTCCATTGACCGCGGTTCAGGCAGGTTATCGCGGTCTACCTTGCCGTTGGGCATTAACGGTAACCTCTCCAGTTCCATAAACTTAGGAATCATGTACCGCGGCAGGTATTGACCGATAATACGCTTGATCTCCGCCGCTTCAACGTTATCCGTTACCACGTAGGCCAGTAAATATTTCTCGCCCTGCGGCCCGGTTTTAACCACCACCACACAGTCCTTCACCCCCTGCACAGCCAGTATCTTACTCTCGATTTCGCTTAATTCCACCCGGAATCCCCGCACCTTGACCTGGGAGTCTTTCCTGCCTTTAAGCTCGATGTTACCATCCTCCAGCCAGCGCCCCAGGTCCCCGGAACAATAAAGCCGCCGGTCCGGGGAAAGCAGCGGATGTTTCATTAATTTTTTTTCAGTCAATGCTTTACTATTAATGTATCCTTTGACCTCGCTGCTGCCGGCAATACACAACTCACCCCATACACCGATAGGCACCGGGTTACCATACTCATCCAGGATATATATTTTCGTATTGGCAATGGGTTTCCCCGCCGCCGGCACCGGCGTCTTTACCGCGGCGGCTGCATCAAGCGTATACGACGTTACCACGTGCATCTCCGAAGAACCGTAATGATTGTGCAGCCGGATCCCGGGATTAAGCTCCAGGAACCTCTTTAAACCCGCGGTGATTTTTAACTGCTCCCCCGCGGTGATAATATGTTCCAGGTAGTTCTTGAAGCCCCCCTGCCACCGCGTGGATTCGTTAAATAAAAAGTTCAAATAAGAAAAAGGCAAATATAAAACCTCAATCCGGTGTGAAGCCAGGAACGACATCAAATAATCGATATCCTGCCTCCGGATATCGTCGATCAAATGAACCTCACCCCCGGATACCAGCGTAATCATAATCTCCTGGAAAGAAACACAAAAATTGACCGAGGTAAATTGCAAACATCGCAGGGACGCATCGATGGAAGTTTTCTCCTGCTGCCACTGCACCAGGTTGGTTAGAATCCCATGCGACAACACCGCACCATTGGGGGTGCCGGTGGTGCCCGAGGTATATATCACGTATAATACATCCGCCGGCTGATTCACAACCCCCGGGTTCTCTCCCGGTTCCAGGGAGATTTCTTCCCTGCACTCATGAATGTTTACCATATTTCCTTTATAATCCCGGAACAAATGGGACCGGGTACCATCACTGAGCAATATACCGGCCCCGGCATCCCCCAGCATATGCAAAACCCGCTCTTCAGGGTAATTGGGGTCAATGGCCACATACCCGGCACCGGACTTGACAATCCCCAATATGCCGATGACCATCTCCAGGGAACGGTCCATGGAAAGCCCCACAATATCCCCCGGTCCCACATGAAAACGATTGATCAGGTAAAAGGCCAGTTGATTGGCTTTTTTATTCAATTCGCCGTAGGTCATGTGTTTCACATGGTCTACCACCGCCGCCGCGTCCCGGTTCGTTTCCACCCGGTTCTCGAACATTTCCCGGATACCCTGCTCTGGGAAAGGATGATTCGTCCGGTTGAATTCGTTTACCACTTTTTCATATTCCGCCCGGTCCAGCCAATTCAAACGGGATACAGGCGTTTCCGGGGCTGCCGGTACGTTTTCTACCAGGCACAGGAAATTTTTCGCCAGCCGTTGGGCTGTACCGGGCTCAAATAAATCGCTGTTGTAAGTGATTAACCCAAAAAGACGGTCACCGATTTTATCGATCAAAAAAACCAGGTCAAATACGCTCATGCGATAAGTAAAATCATCCGCGGTAAAGAAATTACCCGGCCTGGTCCCGGCTAAACCGATTTCACCCACTTCCGCGTCTATACCGGTGTGGGCCAGCATGACATTGAACAGGGGAGATTGACTCAAATCCCTGTCCGGCTGCAGTTCCTCCACCAGCAGATCAAAAGGATAATCCTGGTATTTATACCCCTCCAGGGTTTCCTGTTTAACCCCGGTGAGCAATTCCCGGAAACTTTCACCAGGATTTATCGGGATACGAAAAACCAGGGTGTTGACCAGGAACCCCACCATTTCCTGCAATTCCACCTGCTTCCTGCCGGCTGCCGGGGAACCCACTATAATATCAAGCTGCCCACTGAAACGGAACAAAAAAACAGAAAAAATAGCCAATAACCCCATAAAAAGAGTGGCATCATCCTTGAAACACAACTGCTGCAATTTTTGTGTAACGGTTTCGTCCAGCTCAAAGTTAACACTGTCGCCGTTGAACGTTTGCCTTACATTTCGGGGGTGGTCCAGGGGCAGTTCAATGCCGTTGGGCCTGTCTTTGAATTTCTCCAGCCAGTATTTTCCGGATTCGGCATAAATCCCACGCTGCACCAGGGCATTGTGCCATAAGGCATAGTCTTTATACTGGAAACTCAGCGGTTTAAGGGGGTTTTCTTTATCCGTTAGAAATGCGTTATATAGAGCAATGATTTCATTTATTATAATTTCCTGGGACCAGCCGTCCGTAATAATATGATGGATACAAAACATAAGCACCCATTGGTTATCCTCCGGGCTGATGACCTGCAGCCGAAACAAAGGACCCTGTTCCAGGTCAAAGGCAGAGCGGGCAATTTCGGCGTATATTTTTTTCATTTTTTCCTTTGCACCTGCAGTGTCTGAGCGGCGAAGATCAATAGAGTTCAGGTTAAAAAAAAGTTTTTTTAATATTTTCTGTTTGGGTTCCTGGTCTACCTGGATAAAAACCGTACGCAAACTTTCATGACGTTCCACCAGGGTCTGCACCGCCCATTGAAAAACCTGGACATTAAATTCCCCGGCCAGCGCAAAAACATGAGCTAAATTATACGCGAGGGACTCTTCCTCGAATTGACAGATAATCCACAAACGCCGCTGGGCATAAGATAAATCATAATACTCCCTCTCTTCCACCGGCTCCATAGAAAAATATCCCCCGCTTTCCGTTTTCCGGATATACCCTGCCAGCCCGGCAACCGTAGGCACCCGGAAAAATTCCGCTAAAGGTACTTCCACATGAAGTGTTTTGTGGATTTTAGCAGACACGGTCATGGCTTTTAACGAATCGCCCCCCAGCTCGAAAAAATCATCATGAATACCCACGGCCTTAAGACCGAAAAAATCCTGCCAGATACGGGCAAGAACCTGCTGGGTCTCGTTCTCCGGCGCAATGTATGCCGTGCGTAATCCCGGTCTCTCATCTAAGTAAGCGGAACCCCCTGCTTCGCCAAGCTCTTCGGTTAAGCCCGGCTCCGGGTATTCCTGCGTGTGCCACTGTTCCAGCAGAGCCCCCAGGTCCTGGGTGGATACAGCCACCTGGGGCAAGCCGCCGGCCAGGATTCGTTCAAAAACATCCACTCCCTCTTCCGGGAGTATGCCGTCTTTTAACAGCACTCCCGCGTCCCGGCCAGCCTGCCTCACGGCTTCAACCGCCATGCCCACTTCCTGCCACGTATCCCAGTTAATACTGGTATAAAGGCACGAATGTTCAGAACGTACCGAAGATGCATGGGTGCATGTATGGTTATGGGATTTATGCAGGGCAAAGGCATCGAGAAACGCATTGGCCGCCGCATACCCCACCTGGCCAAAGGGCGCCAGGATGGACGATAAAGAAGAACAGAGTACAAAAAAATCCAGGGACCGATCTTTCAACAGGTCATCCAGAACCATGGTTCCTTTGAGTTTGGACGCCAGGATATTATCTGTTCCCTGCCTGGTTCTTCCCTGGATCACCCCTTCATAATCGGCAAGCCCGGCAGCATGGATGACCCCGTTGATCGGCCCGAACCGCTCTTCCGCCTCGCGGACGGCTCGCTGCATTTGTAGATAATCCGCCGCATCCGCTTGCAGTACCAGGACCTCTGTTCCCAGGGTTTTCAGTTCCCGGACCCGGTCCTTCATACTGCTGTCCGCTGCTGCCGGGTCCCTGCGGCCGGTCAGTACCAGCCTGGCACTTACCTGCTTCGCCAGGTGCCGGGCAAGGGTATAACCGATACCGCCCAACCCACCGGTGATAAGGTAAACACCCCTTTGCTTGAGGTCCAGGGTCTTTCTTTCCAGCCGCACCGGTTCAAAAACCTGTACCCACCGGTAAGGTCCTCTTAACGCCACCACCGACCGGGCGCCCGGGGAGATTGCTTCAAACTCCTGTAAAAGCTGCCCGATAAGGTACTCCTCCTGCCGGCTCCCCGGTCCCGGTAAGACGATATCGCAGCTAAAGCAGCCGATATTGGCGTATTCCCGGGGGATGACTTTTACCGCCCCCAGTACCACGGCTTTTTGCGGGTACAGCAGTTCACCGCCCTGCACATCCTGCATGTTGTCGGTGATAACCCCCACTTGAATTCCAGCGGTAATCCCTTTGTTTCCAAACGCCTGCACCAGGTAAAGCAAACTGTAAAAACCCAAATCCGGGAATTGCTCTTCTCCGGGGGCGACCCCCCAGAGATGAAAAACACGGTCAGGAACCTTATGATCAGCCAGTAATTCGTTGATTAATTTAAAGTAATGGTCCGGCTGCGCCGGATCAATAGTATATTGCCTTTCACCGTCTTTTAAAAACGCCTCCCCCGGCCTGACAATGACCGCTTCCTGGTTCTCCCGCTCAAGACGCTTCACCACACCCTCACCCAACCCGCACCCGTCTATAAATACCAACCATTTGTAATGCCTCCGGCGGCCAGGGGGCCAGGCCAGGGAACGGGTCCATTGGGGTACATAAAACCATTCCGCCGGTTCCGGGTTTTTATCCAATGCAGTTCTTTTTAATAACTGCTCAATCCCACCTTTTAAAAACTCTTTAGGAAACGGGAAACGCCGGCGCTCAAACGGATACGCCGGCAGCGATACCCGCTGCCGCTGCTCTCCACCATGAAATTCCTTCCAATCCAATTCGACACCATTCAGCCATAACAGCCCGATCTTACTCAACAGGAAACGAATCTCCGGTACTTCTTCCCGGGGATGCCTGACCAGGTCGATAACCGGGTGAAAGTCTTTTTTATGCCCATGCTGCCGGACAAAAGTACCCAGGGTTTTCCCCGGACCCACTTCAATAAAAAGAGCATCTGGATTTTTCAGCAGCGTTTCCAGTCCCTGCGCAAAGCAGACCTTTTCCCGTAATTGGGCCGCCCAATACGCCGGCTCAACAGCCTGTCCCTCCGTAACCCAATCCCCGGTTATATTCGATATATATGGAATTGCCGGGGCATTTAAAACCACCCCGGCCACTTTAGCTTCAAAAGGCTCTAAAACCGGGTCCATGCTCGAAGAATGAAACGCATGAGACGTATGAAGCAAACGGCAGCGATAACCCTTTTCTTCCAGTTCTTTTTTAAAGGCTTCAACGGCTGCAAAAGGACCGGAAACCACACACAAAGAAGAACTATTCACCGCAGCCAGGGATAATTCATGACTTAACATGGATTCTAATTCCGCTTCAGGGAGCGGGACACTCAGCATTGCACCAGCTGGCATCTGCTGCATGAGTTTACCCCGTAATGCCACAAGCTTTAAAGCGTTTTCCAGGGAAAAAACCCCGGCTAAACAGGCCGCCGTATACTCGCCGATGCTGTGGCCGATCATGGCATAAGGCTTGATTCCCCATTTCATCAATAATTTCGCCAGGACGTATTCAAAGACAAATAACACCGGTTGGGTCACTTCGGTTCCGTTGATGTCAGGTGACGGATGAACTCCTTGTTCTTCGCGTTCCTTCGCGTTCCTCGCGGCTTCTTTCAAAGGATAAAGAATTTCTTTTATATCATACCCCATGATGGGTGTTAAAATATGAAAACAGCGGTCCATCTCTTCACGGAATCCCGGTTCGCTTTCATAAAGCTCACGGCCCATGTCCACATACTGGGAACCCTGGCCCGGGAACATAAACACCACTTTTTTTTCTCCTGGTGCCTTTGCATTATATACCTGCACGCCGGACAACGGCACCGGCGACGATAACGCCCGGGCAGCTTCATCCGGGGTCGAGCATACCAGCATTTTCCGGTGCTCAAAATGCTTCCTGCCCGCTTGCAGCGTATAAGCAGCATCGGCAAAGTTAATATCCGGGTGCCTGTCTAAATAAGCAGATAAATTTTGCCCCTGCTTTTCCAGGGCGGCCCCATTCCTGGCGGACAATAGAATTAATCGATATTCCCGGTCGCTCTTATTGTCGTCGATAACAGGGGCTTCCTCTAATACCACATGGGCATTGGTGCCGCCGATGCCAAAGGAACTGACCCCGGCCCTCAAAGGCATGCCGGCACTGCCCCGCTCCCACCCGGTTAATTCGCTGTTCACATAAAACGGACTGTCCCCAAAATCAATCTTCGGGTTCGGGGTTTCAAAATGTAAACTGGGGGGAATAACACCATGCTTTAATATTAATACGGTTTTAATAAATCCCGCGATTCCCGCGGCAGTATCCAGGTGACCGATGTTGGTCTTCACCGACCCGATCCGGCAAAAATGCTGCTTTTCCGTATCGAATGCCAATTTCAGGGCCTCGATTTCCACCGGGTCACCCAACACGGTCCCGGTACCATGAACCTCGATATAACCGATGGTTTCCGGCTCCACTTCCGCCGTATACAGGGCCGCGCTGATTACCTCTACCTGACCTTCGATACCCGGCGCGGTAAATCCTACTTTACGAAAACCATCATTATTAACGGCCGAACCTTTTACCAAAGCATAAATATGATCCCCCTGTTCCACCGCGTCTTCAAATGACTTTAATAACACCACCCCTACCCCTTCCCCGCTCGCCGTTCCCCGCGCTTTTGCATCGAAAGCCCGGCAGTGACCGTCCGGCGACATTACCATGCCCTCTTCATAAACATAACCGGTTTTCCCCGGTACAGAAAGACATACGCCGCCTGCCAGCGCCATTTCACATTCCCCGCTCAACAGCGCCTGGACTGCCAGGTGAACCGCCACCAGGGACGTTGAACAGCTAGTGTGCAGCGTTAAACCAGGACCTTTTAAATTAAGCTTATACGATACCTGCAAACACAAATAATCTTTATCATTAAAGTGGACCAGGGAAAACGAATCCATATCTTTATTATTGCCTGACAATAAAGTCGCCGCTTCCCATTTGAAATGGGAGGATGCACCGGCATACAAACCAATACGGCCCGGATAAACCCCGGGCTCATACCCCGCATCTTCCAGTGCTTCCCATACCGTTTCATAAAATACCCGCATTTGTGGGTCCATGACTTGCGCTTCCCCGGCCATATAACCGAAAAAACCGGCATCAAAATATTCGCTGTCCTGCAGCACCCCTTTCGCATTTACATAATTGGGGTTCTTTACCAGCGCCGGATTTTCCCCGGCTTGCTCCAGCTCTTGCCCAGAAAAAAAACATATGGATTCCACGCCATTTTTTAGATTATCCCAGAATTCAGCGATATCTTTCGCACCGGGAAACCTGCCGGCCATACCGATAACTGCAATCTCCAATCCTGTCCTGTCTTTTTCTTTATTTATCTCTACCATTTTTTACTCCTCTCCCGATTTTCCTTCTTTTTTGCAATTTTTGTTTTCCTCTATCGATGGCGCTAAATATTTGCTTTTTTTTATCGGACAATTTCTCCGCTTCACCATCCAGGTACACGGCCAGCGACCGGATAGTGGGATACCTGAATAAAAGAAGCACAGGTATATCCGCTTTAAATGTCTCGTTCAACCGGTAACCCAGATGAATAATATCCAGGGAATTGCCGCCCATTTCAAAGAAATTATCTTCCACCCCTACACGGTCCAATTCCAGCACCTCTTTCCAGACCGCTGCCATGATCTTTTCCCGGTCGCTGCCCGGGGTTACATAAGTGCCGCCTTCCCTTATTCCCGGCGGGGGTAACCGCTTCCGGTCCAATTTACCATTCGGGCCAAGCGGCATTCTATCCAACGGCACAAAATACGCGGGTATCATATAACCCGGTAGCCGCCGGGCCAGGTAAGCCCTCAGCTCCGAAACCACCGGTCCTTCTCCCGCTGTAAAATAAGCACATAAATAGTTTTCCCCGCTTTTCTTCCGGCCGTGAACCACCACCGTCTCTTTTATCCCTTCATAACCTGATAATTGGCTCTCTATCTCGCCCAATTCGATCCGGAACCCCCTGATCTTAACCTGGAAATCAACCCTGCCCAAAAACTCGATGTTACCATCCGGCAGCCACCGGGCCAGGTCGCCGGTGCGGTAGGAGCTATAGGTCCTATAGGACCTATAGGACTCATAGGAGAGAGAGCAAAACCTTTCTGCGGTTAACTCCGGGCGGTTCAAATAGCCCCGGGCAATTCCTTCTCCGCTAATCCAGAGCTCGCCTTTTACACCAACCGGGACCGGGTTTAAACCCCTGTCCAGGATATAAACCCGGTAATTCATTAAAGGCATGCCAATAGGAATAGAGTCTCCCACCTCCCGGTCCGCACATTCATACAGCGTGGTATTAATGGTACCCTCGGTCGGACCATAGCTGTTTATCACTTTACCGGCAATAATGACCTCTTTTATACGCCGGTAAAGGTCCCCGGTTAAAACCTCTCCCCCTACGAATAAATACTTAACATGTATTTGTTTATCTTTTAAACCGTTTAACAACACGCTCAAATGACAGGGAACCACATCGAAAACATCGATTCGATTATCAATAATAAATTGCCGGAACTTCATTGGGTCAACATTGACCTCATCAGGCACTAAAAATAACTTTGCACCCGTGAATAATACTAAAAAAATATGCATGATCGATACATCAAAAATAAACGGCGCAATCAGCATATCATGAAGCGAAGCATCAAAATCAAAGGCTTTCCTGAGGGCAAACACCTGGTTGACTAGGCTGTCGTGCCGGATCATAACCCCTTTGGGCTTGCCCGTAGAACCGGAAGTATAGATGAGGTAGCATAGGTGAGTAGGGTGAGTAAGGTGAGTAGGTTCCTTACTCAACCCACTTACCTCATTCAACTCACTCAACAAAATCTTCGCACCGCTGTCGGCCAGCATGTATTGTTTCCGCTCTTCCGGGTAATCCGGGTCGATAGGCAAATAAGCACCGCCAGCCTTTAAAATCCCTAAAATTCCAATAATCATCTCAATGGAACGGTCCGACATCATGGCAATAATATCGTCCGCCAGGACACCTCTTTCTCTTAAAATCTCAGCTATTTGATTGGCCTTTTCATTTAATACCCTGTAAATGATGTGTATCTTTTCTTTCTTGCCAACTGCCAACTGCCCACTGCCAACTAAAGCGACGCCGTCAGGCGTTTTTCCCGCCTGTTCTTCGAATAATTCATGAACGGTCTTATTTTGGGGATAACCGGCCCGGGTATCGTTAAAATCAACCAATACCTGCTGTTTTTCTTTTTCCGACAGGATGTCCAGGGAACGGATGCTTCTACCGGGATTTTCCAGGATGGATAACACCAGTCTTTGCAAATAACCGGTAAATCGTTGAACCGTTTCCGGTTTAAACAATGTTATCCGGTATTCCACGGTAAATTGCAGGATATCCCCGGCATCTATCCCGGTCAGGGTCCAATCGAAATGAGCGGTTTTGTTCTCCAGGGGGTGGGGTTTTAGTTTCAAACCGGGAATCTCCATTTCACTGGTGTTCCCGGTCATCTCGATATCATGAAAGGCAAACATGACATCGAAAAGTGGATTCCTGCCGGTATCCCTGTTTTTCACTGTTTTCTCCACCAGTTCTTCAAAGGGGTATTCCTGGTTTTCAAAAGCTTCCAGGACGTTTTGTTTTAATTCTCCTAAAAAGGTGGTAAAGGTTTTCTCGTCTATGGGGGAGTTTCGCAGCGCCAGGGTATTGACAAACATACCGATGATATCCCGGAGGTCGGCATGACGCCGGCCAGCTAAAGGGGTACCGATGACAATATCCCGGTCCCCGCTCAATTTCGACAAAAACACATAAAAAATCGCCAACAATACCATATACAGGGTAACGTCTTCTCTTAATGCCAGTTCCCGCAGCGCCCGGACCTGTTCTTTCTCCATCTCAAAACTTACAACAGCACCCGCGAAATCCTGTACTGCCGGCCTGCCGTAATCCAGGGGGAAATCCAGTACCGGTATTTCGTCTGCAAATCGATTCAACCAGTACTGTTTCTGTTGTTTTACTGCTTCCTTTTCTTTTTTACTACACAGCCATTCCACGTAATCTTTATACCGGAGTCGGAGTACCGGTAGTTCCAGCCCCCGGCTCAACGCCATAAACTCCTTTATTAGTATACCTTCCGAGATACCGTCGGAAATAATATGATGCATGTCCATCATGAAAAGATGTTCCCGGTCATCGAGCCTTATCAATCCCACCCGCAGTAAAGGTGCCCGCGATAAATCAAAAGGACGAAGGAAAGTGGCTAACTCATAATACTCAATCTCAAATTCCACATCCTCATGAATTCGCTGGACCGGTTCGCCGGCGAGCATTTCAAACGAGGTCCTAAAACTCTCATGCCTGCGGATTAACCGGCGGAAAGTCTCCTCCAGCCGTTCCCTGCTCAATTCTCCTTCCATGAGCGCAGTCTGCGGCAAATTATAACCGACATTGGTTTTATCCATTTCCTGGATAATATACAATCGTTTTTGCGGCGGAGAGAGAGGATAATATTCCTTTTGCTCCGCCGGGAGTATGGAAATAAATCGTTCTTGCGCGGCCCCGGCAATGTATTCCCCCAATTCTTGTATCGTGGGCTTGCTAAATATGGTTTCCAGGGGTACATCGATATTAAACGCTTTGTGTATCCGGGATACCACTGCAAAAGCTTTTAACGAATGGCCGCCCAGCTCGAAAAAGTCGGCGCCTGTACTGATCTTATCTTTCTCCATGGATAATATTTCAGACCAGAGGACTACCAGCATCTCCTCGATATCATTAACCGGTGCCGTATATCTCGCCGCTCCTTCAACCGCTTCAAGGTCAGGTTCCGGCAGCGCCTTACGGTCCGGTTTCCCATTGGGAGTTAAGGGAATTCTCTCCAGGGGAATCATATACGCAGGAATCATGTAGTCAGGCAAACGCCGGGAAAGTTTTTCCCGAAGACCAGGATATTCCACCCTGCCTTCGGAAACGATATATGCACAAAGATAGTCTTGCCCGGCTCCATCCTGCCTGGCTAAAACCACCGCGTCTTTTATTCTTTCCAGTTTCAACAATTCACTCTCGATTTCCCCTAATTCCACGCGAAATCCCCTGATTTTGACCTGGTGGTCCTTCCTGCCGATAAATTCAATATTACCGTCCGGCAGCCAACGACACAGGTCTCCGGTTTTATAGGTTTTTTTAGAAGAAATATAGGACCTATAGGACCTATAAGACCTATTGGAAACTAAAAGAAATTTTTCTGCGGTTAATTCCGGCCGGTTTAAATAACCCCGGCCTACCAGAACGCCGCTTATAAATAATTCCCCGGATACACCCACGGGCTGCAGGTAACCGGCCGCATCTACTATATAAAGCCGGCTGTTCATGATGGGCCTGCCAATAGGAGGAAGCATGGGAATTTCAGCCCCGGGTTCCAGGGTTAAGGTTGTGGCCGCATGGGTCTCGGACGGTCCATAATGATTGTGCAAATAAATCTCGTTTTTCACCAGGTAATTTCTGAATCTCTCATTAACAATCACCTGCTCACCAGCAGTAACAATGTGCTTTACACAGGACGGAATAAGGGCCAAAAATTCCTCCTCACCGGCGATGAATTTTAAAAATGATGCCGGCAAAAACAGCGTTTTGATCCGACATTCCCCCACCACCTTAAACAACTGATGCAAATTATCCCGGATTTCCCGGCTTACTACCAGGAGCTTTCCACCCCGGGTCAGGGTGGTGGCTATCTCCTGGAAAGACACATCAAAACTAATCGTGGCAAACTGCAGCACACTGCTGAAATCAATGCAGGTATATCGATGCTGAAATTTTACCAGGTTGACGGCGGTTCCATGCTCCAACATCACCGCTTTGGGCTTACCTGTCGAACCCGACGTGTAAATGACATAAACTAGATTTCCTGGATGATGAGTGACGAATTGGTTCGATGAATGATGAATAAGGTGCCCTTCGGGCAAATTGGTTAATAAAATCTTCGCACCGCTGTCGGCTAACATGTATTGTTTTCTTTCTTCCGGGTAAGCCGGATCAATGGGCAAATACGCGGCGCCCGCTTTTAATATACCCAATATACCGATGACCATCTCAATCGAACGCTCGATCATTATACCGATAATATCGTCCGCCAGGACGCCTTTTTCTCTTAAAAACCCTGCCAACTGCCCGGATTTTTCATTCAATTCTCTGAATGTAATGGAGATATTTCCATGCATCCATACATCCATGCATCCATGCCCAACTACAGCAACGCTGTCAGGCGTCTTTTCTACCTGTTCTTCAAATAATTGCTGAATGGTTCCCCCTGTTGAATAATCGGCAGCGGTTCGATTAAAATCTTCCATTATCCGGCGTTTTTCGTTTTCGGTGATCATTTCGATTTCAGCCAGAGTTAGACAACTATCGCCGTCCCCCTGCCGGGCTGCCGCGATAACCTGGTCAATGACATAATGCAAATGATCTCCCACCCTTTTTATAAATTCCCGGTCATAGACCCGGGCATTGTAGTTAAACCTCAGCTCCAGGCATTTCCCGGGGATGATAATAATATTAAAGGAATAATTTGTTTGCTCATAGATTTCCACGTTTTCCACACGAAAACCCGGACCGCTGTGAAGAATACGCTCGCGGACGGGGTAATTCTCAAATACCATTATATGATCGATTAAATCTCCCCTTGATAATGCGTTTGCCTGTATGTCTGCCAATGGTAAATATTCATACTTCCGGGAAGATATGGCATCATCCTGCACGGTTCGTAATAATTGAAAAAAATCCTGTTGTTCCGTGTTGTTTATGCGAATTCGCACGGGAACGGTATTGACAAAGAGGCCCACCAGGTTTTCAATGCCTTTAATTTCCGCTGGCCGGTCGGATACCACTGCCCCAAACACCACATCAGGGGTATTGTTATACCTTTGCAGTAACAATGCCCACAAAACCCGGAACACGGTGCTCAGGGTTACGCGAAGGGCCGCGGCAAGCCCGGTTAACTGCGATGTTCGAGTTTCATCCATGACCCGGGAATACTCTTCCACTTCATACCCGGGTTTATGATCATCGCTGCCGGACAACCCGCAGGTCCGGTGCACACCTGTCGAACCTTCATATCCTTCCAGGTATTCCTGCCAGTACCTGAGCCCGGCCTCTGTGTCCTGCTTCTCCAGCCAGCGGATATATTCCCGGTAAGGAGTTACCTCTTCCGGCTCGATGGGTTCTCCTTCTTTCAGACAGCCGTAAAACCGCACCAGGTCCTCATAGACAACAGCGGAACACCAGCCGTCCATGATAATGTGATGAGAGCTTAACAGGATCGTATACGAGTCCTCCCCGGTGCGAAACAGGGACAGTTTCATCAGCATATCGCGGGTTAAATCAAACCCTTGCTCCCATTCGTCTTTCCTGTATTTTTCCAGGAAGGCATCTCTTTGCGAAGCACTTAACCGGGAAATATCTTCGTAATGAATTCGCACCTGCCTGGATTTTAATACGATTTGAAGGGGTTTATCCAGTTTTTCATAAACAAAATTCGTCCGTAACACATCGTATCGTTCCACCAACTTATTAAAACTTTTCTCCAGGAGGTCTTCGCGGATTTCTCCTTTCAGGCTAAGCTTAAATTGCTCGAAATAGGCATGGGAGTTTTTATCTTTTAACGTATGGTAAAACATACCGCTTTGCATGGGACTCAGGGGATAGAGGGACTGGATTTCCGCATGGTTCAAAATCATTGAGAAGTCTTCCAGGGAGATTTTATTGTACCCCAGGTCCGAAGGAGTGAGTTCTTTCTTTTCCCGGGCCGCACAATGCCGGATTACCTGTACCAGGTGAAATTTATAACGCTCAGCCAGTTCCCGGACTTGCTCCTTTCTAAACCGGTATTTGTTAAAACCGATGGATAGATACAATCGGCCGTTCTTCAATATACCGTTAATATCCAGTGCATACCGGTTCTCCCATTCCGGGCTTACATTCTGGCCGCTGTTTATCCAGGAGAATCCAAATAAATCCCGGTCTTCGGGTACCAGGTCCACCTGCCCTAAATAATTAAAACTGACGTCAGGATCACTTTTAGTAAAAAGTTTTGCGGGGTCCAGGGGCGGTTTTTCAAAAGAGCCCCTGGCCGCCGGAGGCAAAATAGAGACTAAATATTTTAAAATGCCATAATTGATTCCTTTATTGGGGACTCGCCTCAGTGTCTCTTTTACGTTTTTAACGGCATAAGAAAGGTCCTGGAATCGCTGCATATCCAGCACCACGGGGTATTGGGCGGTGAACCAGCCCACGGTGCGGCTGATATCTACACCTTCGATAACGGGTTCCCTGCCGTGCCCTTCCAGGTTGATGCATACCTTCTCCACTCCTACCCATTCCCGGAGGGCAAGTCCCAGGCCGGTCAACAATATATCGTTAATTTCCGTATTATAGGTCCAATTCGCTTTTCGCAGCAAGCACTCCGTGTCTTCTTGCTCCAGGATTACTTCCAGGGTCTCCAGGAATTTATTCTTTTGCAAGTTCCTGCCGGTTTCCCGGTTCGCGGGCAAAGGCTCTGCCTGCGCCATTTCATCATGAACGGCCTGCCAATACTCCAGCTCGTTTAAAACCCCCCGGCCCTTATTCTCACTATCATTGCGGGCATATCCGGTTAACTCCCGCGCCCAGTGCCGGAACGAATCGGTTTTCTCCGGGAACTTTATTTCTTCACCGCGTATTGCCCGGGTGTATCCCGCAGCCAGGTCTTCCAGCAGGATCCGCCACGAAACCCCATCCACCACCAGGTGATGAATAACCATTAATAAATGATCTCCCTGTGATGTTTTAAACAGGACTGTTTTCATGAGCGGCCCTGTTTTTAAATCGATTCCCTGCTGGACCCTGTCAACCTCTACCGCGATGTTTTTTTCAATATCCGTTTTATTTCCGGAAAAATCCATAACCTCGAAATCGAACAATTTTCCATTGATTCCCCGATTCACCTGGATAATGCCTTTTTCATTAATCTCATATACCATTCTCAGGGCATCATGATGAATCGCGATTTTTGTCAATACCCTTTTCAAACTATCTTCGGCAAATCCCTGCGCGCGATACAATACGACCGCCTGGTTAAAATGCTCCTTGCAATTACAGTCAGACCGGAAAAACCAATGCTGGATAGGCGTTAATTCTACCTGCCCTTCAACTATTTCCTGTGGGATGCTTCGTTCTATCCGGGTGACGGTTTTACTTAATGTTTTAATCGTGGAATTTAAAAACAATTGGTTAATTCCAAGGCCCAGTCCATGTGTTCTCAGCCGGGCAGCCACCTGGATGGCTTTAATGGAATCACCGCCGATTTCAAAAAAATTGTCGTTAATGCCGATTCCCCGGTATCCCAGGACCTCCTGCCATACGTCTAACAATTTTTCTTCCACATAACCCCGGGGGGCTTCATAATTCTCTGCCGCGGTGCCAATTCCAGGTCCCGGCAGTGCCTTTTTATCGATCTTACCGCCGGGCGTCAGGGGAATGGTTTCCAATTGCATAAAATAAGCCGGTATCATGTATGCCGGTAAATATTTTGTCAAATACTCTCTCAGGTGCGCTGCGGATAATTTAACCCCGGCTGCGAAATAAACACACAAATCCGTTTCCCTTGCCGATACAACCACAGCATGCATATCTTTATGCTTCGCCAGATGACTTTCAATCTCACCCAATTCGATACGATAACCCCTGATTTTGATCTGGTTATCGATCCTGCCTATAAATTCGATGTTCCCATCCGGCAGCCACCGGCCCAGGTCGCCGGTTTTGTAGAAGAAGCTCATAGCTGATAGCTCATAGCTCATAGGAAGCTCTCCAGAACTGCTTGCTTTCTTCTCCCTCCTATCAGCTATGAGCCATGAGCTATGAGCTAAAACAAACTTTTGATTAGTTAATTCCGGGTTGTTTAAATAACCGCGGGTCACACCCGGTCCACTAATATATAATTCCCCTGTAACCCCCACCGGCTGAAAATTACCGGCTTTATCCATTATATAAACCCGGTAATTGGCAATGGGCTTGCCAATGGGGACACTGTCCCCTATTTTTTCGTCACAGCAATAATAAGTGGCACATATGGTGGCTTCCGTAGGTCCATACGTGTTGTATACCCTGCCGATGGCTAAAAGATTGCCGATGTACCGATATTTCAATACATCACCACCACTGATAAATACATAGGGACGAATGAAACGCGGCCGTAACATATTACGACGGTTCAATTCATTTAAAAGCAGCGGCGAACAATCAAGAATATTAACATCATGCTTGACTATTAATTCCACCAGCCGGTCCACGTCCCGGACCTCTTCCCTGCCGGCAATAACCACCCGGCCTCCCTTGAGCAAAAGCGGGTAAACCTCCTCACCAAAAGCATCAAACGAATACGATGCCTGCTGCAGCATCACATCCCCGGGACTGATCCGGAACTCCCGGTCAAAAGCCCATAAATAAGCAACCAGACTGCAATGCTCTACCATCACACCCCTGGGCCGCCCCGTAGAACCGGACGTGTAGATGACATAGGCAAGATGATTATTTGCCGGATAGGACATATAGGACAAATGGGACACATGGGAAAGAGCGGTTATTTCATTCGCGGTAATAAATAATTTCACACCGCTGTCGGCCAACATGTATTGTTTTCGCTCTTCCGGGTATTCTTCGTCAATGGGTAAATAGGCGCCGCCAGCTTTTAAAATCCCTAAAATCCCAATAATCATTTCAATAGACCGATCCAACATAATGGCAATAATATCGTCCGCCAGGACACCTTTTTCTTTTAATAAATTTGCCACTTGACCGGCTTTTTTATTCAATTCTCTGAATGTAATGGAGATATTTCCATGCATCCCTGCATCCATGCATCCATGCCCAACTACAGCAGCGCCGTCAGGCGCCTTCTCCGCCTGCTCTTCGAATAATTCATGGATAGTCCTATTTTGAGGATAATCGGCCCGGGTATCGTTAAATTCATTTAGAATTTGCTGCTTTTCCTCTTCGGTGATGATGCGAATGTCGCGCTCGAATAGGCCGGGATTCGCTGCTACCTGCTTCAATACGTGGACCAGGTGATTGCCGTACCGTTCCACCAGGTCCCGCTCATATACCCGGGCATTATAACTAAACGTTATTGTCAAACACTCTGCCGGGACAATCACGATGTCAAAATGATAACCGGTTTGCTCGAAGATTTCCAGGTTTTCCACGCTAAATCCCGTGCCGGTGCCGCGGCTGATATCGATTACCCGCTTCTCAAGCGGGTAATTTTCAAACACCATGATATGATCGATTAAATCTTGCTTTAAAAACGAATGGGACTGGATTTCCGCCAGCGGTAAGTATTCATAAGACTTTGCCGCTGCCGCTTGCGCCTGCAATTCCTCCAGTAATCGAAAAAAACGCCGGTGCCCATTTGCCGTGACTCTTACCGGGACCGTGTTGATAAACAACCCCACCATGGTTTCGATTCCTTCCACATCCGCAGGACGGCCGGATACCACGGCCCCGAAAACCACATCACCGGTATTGTTGTAACCCCGCAGCAGTATTCCCCATACCGCCTGGAACAACGTATTCAGGGTGACGCGATTCGCCCGGACCACTGTGTTTAAACCAACGCTTAACTCCCTGTCCAGCTTGATCATATGCTTTTCCAAACAATATTTCACCTCTTCCGGCGGCTTTTTGCACCCCGGCAATACGGCAGGTACTTCATAACCTTCAAGATATTTTTGCCAATAATTCAACCCCTCTTGCTTATCCTGCCGCTCCAGCCATTTAATATAATCCACATACCTGTTGATATTAACGGGCACCAATTCCAACGGCCCGGCCTCACCCCGGACCAGTAACCGGTATAAACGGATAAATTCACCGTATATTATTCCCAAACACCACCCATCCATCAAAATATGATGAAAACTCCATACCAGTCGATACGCATCTTCCCCGGTCTTTAATAAAGACACCCTGATCAACATATCATTTCCTAAATCAAACCCCCTGTCCCGGTCCCTGAGCCTGAACGCCTCCAGGTACTGCTCCTGTTCTCTATCACCCAGGCGGGAAATGTCTTCAAAATGGATTTTCCCCTCCCGCTGTTTCAAAACGATTTGCACGGGCCGGTCCGGGTTTTCGTGATAGAATACGGTTCGTAAAACTTCATACTCCCGGACCAGCCGGTTGAAACCCTTCTCCAGCAGGTCCTTATCGATGGGCCCCCTTATCGATATTACCGCCTGTTCAAAATAAGCGGCGGAATCTTTATGCGCCAGCCAATGAAACAACATTCCCGCCTGCATGGGGGTTAATGCATATATATCTTCAATATCGCCTTTTTCCCGGGTCAATGCCTCTAATTGCACAATGGACAGATAAGGATAGGTGAAATCCGAGGGCGTTCGTTCCGGTTTCTCTTTCTGAGTGCAGTGATCAATGATCTTTACCAGGTTCACCCGATAAAAATCCGCTAATTTTTCAATACTGCTTCTCCTGTATTCATACCGGTTAAAGGAAAATTCCAGGACCAATTCTCCGTTTTCCTTAATCATGCCGTTGATGTCCACGGCATATTTGAACTCCCTTCCAGGACTCACCGGGTTTCCCGTTTTCAAGGGAGAGCGTTGAAATATGTCGCTGTGTCTCCCCCATTCCTGACCCAATTGCCCCAGGTAGTTGAAACTGATTTCAGGCTGACAGCGCAATTGAACCCCTTTTCGTTTATCCCCGGGGGTTAGATACTTCAAAATACCGTAACCAATGCCCCTGTCAGGGATGCGTCTCAATGTTTCTTTAATATGTTTAATCACATGGGGTAAACCGGAAACCCGGCTTATATCCAGCAAAACAGGATATAAACCGGTAAACCAGCCCACGGTGCGGCTGATATCCATATCGTTGATGATCTCTTCCCGGCCGTGGCTTTCTAGGGCAATGAGCACTCTAGCGGATGTGCACCAATCCCTGACTGCCAGGGCCAGGGCCGTCAGCAGGATGTCGTTTATCTCCGTCCCATAAGCGCGGTGCACATCCCTTAATAAGGCCCGGGTTTGCCTGGCGTCCAGGTCCATTCCAACAATGACACTGTTTTTCACCTTCCTGTGGTGCCGGGAAATTTCAAAATCCCCGGGTAAAGCCGGTACTTCCACTTCCTCTATTTGTTTCCAGAAGTCCAGCTCCTTTAATAACTTATCGCTTCCTCCATATGCCGCTAATTTCTGCGCCCAATCCTTAAACGCATCTGTTTTCTGCTGAAAACATATGGCTTCTCCGTTTAAGACCTGCCGGTACCCCCCGGCAAAGTCCTCCAATAATATACGCCAGGAAACACCATCGATTACCAGGTGGTGAATAACGATCAACAGGTGATCGCCCCTGTTTGTTTTAAACAACCCCAGGTGAACCAATGGTCCTGTGGTTAAATTAATTCCCCGTTGTATGCGGCCGGCTTCCTTATCTATCTCCGCATCGATCCCCACGTTTATGACTTCCAGGTGAAATAACTTCCCTTGCGTTCCCCTGTTCTCCTGGATTACCCTGCCGGATTCAAACCGGTATACCATGCGCAGCGCATCATGGTGTTCCGCTATTTTCCCGAATACCTCAGCAACAACCGCTTCATCGAACCCGTTTTCCCTGTAGAGCATCACCGCCTGGTTAAAATGAAAACGGTCGACAGGGTCGGTTTCGAAAAACCACCGCTGGATAGGTGTTAAAGGGACCTCCCCTGTCACCGGCCCCTGATCGATTTTACGCGCCGTGGGTTTAATGTGTTTGCCCAACCGTTTGATGACGGGGTTAAGAAACAGGTCCCTGATTTCCATTTTCAGACCATGCTTTTGCAGCCGCGAGGAAACCTGGACCGCTTTTATCGAATCGCCGCCCAATTCAAAAAAATTATCCCGAATACCGATCCCCCGGACTCCCAGGACCTCCTGCCATACGTCTACCAATTTTTTTTCGACATCGCTGCCCGGGGCTTCATAATTTTCAACCGCGGCTCCGGTCCCGGGTTCCGGCAGTGCCTTTTTATCGATCTTACCATTGGGGGTCAACGGGATCGTTTCCAATTGCACAAAATAAGACGGTATCATATAATCCGGTAAATACCTTGCTAAATATTCCCTCAAACCAGAGACGGATAATTCAATGCCTGCAATGAAATAAGCACACAAATTCATTTCATTTACCGACACCACTGCGGCCCGGATGTTCTCGTGTTTTAAGAGACAACTCTCGATCTCCCCCAACTCGATACGATACCCCCTGATTTTAACCTGGTTATCGATCCTGCCGATAAATTCGATGTTCCCATCCGGCAGCCACCGGGCTATATCACCGGTTTTGTAGAAGAAGCTCATAGCTGATAGCTCATAGCTCATAGGAAGCTCTCCAGGACTGCTTGCTTTCTTCTCCCTCCTATCAGCTATGAGCCATGAGCTGTGAGCTAAAACAAACTTTTGTTTAGTTAACTCTGGGTTGTTTAAATAGCCCCTGGCCAGCCCGTCCCCGGCGATGCACAACTCGCCCGGAACACCTACCGGTACCAGGTGATCATGTCTATCCAGCAGCACAATCTGCGTGTTGGCTAAGGGACCACCAATGGGTACCCGGCTGCCTTCGGGTTCATGGGATTCATATTTATAGGCGGCGGCACATATGGTGGCCTCGGTGGGACCGTAACCATTGATAATTTGCAGCAAAGGATTCAACACCATATATTCTTCCAGTATATCATCCTTGATGGGTTCCACCCCTACCAGCATTTTATTCAATGCAATCCCGGCCCCGGAGCGCTTGAGATGCTCACAGACATCTTTCAATAACCCGGGGGGAATATAAGCAAAAGTAATGGAATGCTTCACTATCGCTTTTGCCAATTCCCCGGGATCGAAAATCTTCTCAGGGGGCAGCACCACAACACGGGCACCAAATACCAGTGGCATGAATATCTCACACACACTCACATCAAAACAAAAATTGGTCAAACATAAACAATTGTCCGAAGGACCGAAATCACAATTGTAATCCCGGTACATGGAGTAAATAAAGTTCACCGGCGATACATGCCGGACCATCACGCCCTTTGGCCGGCCCATCGAACCTGAAGTGTATAAGACATAAGATAAATGACTTGAATGATGAGTGATGAGTGACGAATGGTGAAAATGGTGTCCTTCGGACAAATTTGTTAATAATATCTTCGCACCGCTGTCGGCCAGCATGTATTGCTTCCGCTCCTCCGGGTATTCCGGGTCTATCGGTAAATAGGCGCCGCCTGCCTTTAAAATCCCTAAAATTCCAATAATCATTTCAAGGGAACGCTCCATCATAACTGCAATAATATCGTCCGCCAGGACACCTTTTTCTCTTAAAATTTCAGCCAGTTGATTGGCCTTTTCATTTAATACCCTGTAAATGATGTGCATCTTTTCTTTCTTGCCAACTGCCCCCTTATCGGTTGGGGGTGCCACCCCCTGCCAACTGCCAACTAAAGCGACACCGTCAGGTGTCTCAGCCGCTTGCTCCTCAAATAATTGCTGAAGGGTTTTATCCCTGGGATATTCCGCTGCGGTATTATTAAAATCAAACAGGAGCGTTTTTTTCTCTTCTTCCGTTAAAATTTCTATATCGGATACCGCTTTGCCGGGATTTTCTACCACATCTTCTATAATACGCCGGAGATGACAGGATAACCGTTTAATGCTTTCTTCTTCAAAGAGTTCCCTATTATAAGTAAAAATGAATTCAATATCATTAAAAACCGTTATGCCGACGGCTAAATCATAGTGGGTTGCTTCAATTAGGGAATACGAATCCACGGTTAGTTTACCGTCACCCGTTTTTTTCATTAAATGAAGGTCTAAGGGATAATTCTCTATGGTCACCAGGGTATCGAAAAGTTCTTCGTTATGTTCGATCTCGCTGCACTCTCTTATTTTCGCCGGGGAAACGGTTTCATATGTTTCCCTGCTGTGCAGGGTGTTATCTAGTTGATTTAATAATTGTGCTGTTTTTTCATGGGAAATGCGCTGCACCCGCAGCGGCAGGGTATTTATAAACAGCCCCACCATCTCTTCTATTCCCTGTATTTTCGCGGACCTACCCGATACCGTGGTGCCGAAAACCACATCATCGCTGTTATTGTATCGCTGCAGCAAAATCCCCCAGGCACCGTAAAATAACGAAGCCAGGGTTATCCGCCGCCCCTTAACAAAATCCTCTAATGTCTTCTTTTCCACACTTGCAAATCTAAATTGATACGTTCCTGTGCGGGTAATCCCTGTTCCCTTTCTTTTTTGTTTGATGGAAAACCCGGTTTGAGTATCAAACCCCTTTAGATATGCCCTCCAGAATTCTTCTTGCTTATATATATCACGATTTTGAACACTTTTGACAAATTCTTTAAATTTCCTTTTAACCGGTATCACCCATTCTTTGCCGCGGCACAGCGCATCGTAAGCATTAAAAAATTCTTTCAAAATAATACCATTACTCCAGCCGTCATACAGGATATGATGATTACTGAGAATCATCACATATTTCCTCTCCCCTGTCTTGCATAGGGTAACCCTGAAAGGCACTTGCTCCAGGTCCGAAATACGCTGCCTGTCTTTTATTTTTAAATTTTCCAGTTCGTTTTTCCACTTTTTCCTGCGTTTATCCGAAAGGTCATAATAACCGGGTTGAAGTTCATGCTTTGCTAAAATGACCTGGACCGGGTTTTCTAACTTCTCCCAACGAAAAACAGTCCGCAGCATCTCATGAGTTTCTACGACAAAATCCCAGGCCCTTTTGAAACAAAGGACATCGATTTCACCGGATATATCCAGGCATAATTGGGCACAATAACGATCACTTCCCGGATTTTTTAGATATTGAAAAAGCATGCCTTCTTGCATTGGGGTTAATGCAAGGATATCCCGGATATCATGTTTGTCGATTTTTTTCATTTTTGCCTTTATCCTTGAATATGCTCCCGCTCCTGGTGTTTGAATGTCACCTCAAAAAGAAAAAAAATTGGAAAAGTAACCCACCGGCACATCGATTGATGAAATGAAATTAAAGCCGGTTACCAAACGTTAATTTCACTAATTTTTATCCCAGGTTTTCGTGATCGAATAAAAAATTGAGCGGGTGTATCTGATGGTAATTGCTCTGATTTTTCATCATAGCATATAAAAAAGAGGATTTAAATCCCAAAAATTGTTGCTTACTCCCCTGGAGTACATTTTATATTATTCTTCATGTTTTTTAATTTGGTAGTAATTAGAATCATCTTTTGTGTTTTTAATTTAAAGACGCAACATTTTTTGTCTTTTAAAATTTCGGCCTGATAGTAATCAATGCTTCTTTCTTTTTCTTATTCCCCAATGGATCAATTTCAATAAACACTAACCGGTAATTGCCCACAAATCCCGGTCCCGGACTCCAATAAAAAACGCCTCTTTCCGAATCAAAGGTCGAGCCAATAGGTAATGGCCTTAATGCACTACCCACCACCAGGTATCCTGCGCACGTGTACCGACGAGAAGAGGCGTTTTTTGGTGTTAAGTGTTTGGTGTTAAGTGCTAAGTGTAATCTCGAAAAACTCTCTAAATCCTCTCCAAAATTACTACTATTGAGTTGTAGGACTAATCGTTCCAACTCTTTAAGTTCAATTTTTATCGCACCTTTGTCATGAGGATATATGATAGATGATTTATTAGGCTCGTTATATCCCTTTCTAAACCTGACAGGTTGAAAGTAATCTGAAGGAATCTCGGAAATTCCACTTAAACTTAACTCTGCCGCCGACTGATTTCGATAATCGGAGGCACCATCTGTATTCTGTATTGTGAAATAACGGCTTCCTATGCCATCGGTATTTCCCGCATCATCCACGGCAGTCCATTGAATGGTATGCACGCCGTTTTCATACTGCGTGGTGTCCAGGTAAAAATAACCCACGGCCCCATTACTGTTGTTGTAACCGGGAAATAAATTCGCAATATCCTGCCTGTACTGGTTGTAAACCGGGTTTCCCACGAAAACACCGTCCACCCAGACCCGGATGGTGGAACCGTCGGTGGGGATAGTATTGGGCAAAGGCGTTAACACCCAGCCATAATTAATAAATTGACTACCCGATGCAGTTCCGCCTTGTGTGGGCGTATCGATGGCGCCAAAGGGTTTAACTGCATTGGCATTGTCACATATGATGGTTTTCGTGCCTAATGTCACCTGGTTTCCTTCCAGGTCGGTGGCAATGGCATGGATTTTAAAGGTACCGTTTCCACCGCCGGGTAAAAAATTGGTGAGCATCATGTATCCCCAACCCGCTTTGTAATTCATCGGATATCCGGGGTAAACCTGCTCTACATCCGGTCTGGCGCCGTCCACAAACACGGCATCACCAATGTAAATCAAACTCTTTCCTTCTTCTCTGAAGATTTCTACACATTGCACTCCAATATCATCCAGGGCCCACCCGGTAACCGGGATACTGCCGCTGGTTAATGCCCCTTCCACCGGTGTGGCAAATACACCAAATGGGCCGGATGTCTGAGCAGTCAGATATACCGTCAACTCGACCGCAGCGGTTTGGGGAGAATTAACAGCCTGTGAGGAAGAAACAGTAATGGTGCCGGTATAAGTACCCGGTGCCAGTGAAGCCGGCTCAACCCAAACAAATAATTCCCCTTTGTTTATCCCGGAACCGGGAAAACAATTCAGCCACTCCTGATCTGTCGCTGCATTCCATTCCAGGCTATGGCCAGCACTGACATCTATTAAAATAACCTGTATCTCGGTGCAATGTGAACGATCGGCTCCAAAGTAAAGATTGCGATGGCTGAGGTTTATTTGTTGACTGAGAGAAGAAGTATCCCGGGTTTCAAAAACGCACACCTTATCTTCGTTGTAATCTGTTACGTATATATGTTGTTGACTCCCAAAAATCCCATAAGCACTGGAACTCATTGGGTAACTACCGACAAGGGTGGGGGCGAATGGATTGGTTATGTCCACCACTACGACCCCTTCTTCGTTATTTGTCAAATACGCATATTTTCCATCACAATGAAATCCCTTAGTATATCCTGAAATGTCAAAGGTTTCCTTTAAGACCGGAGATGCCGGGTTAGACACATCTATAATTTGTAATCCTTTTTTCAAATCGGCAATATAAGCATAGTCTTCGTAAACATAGACATTGATGGCATCTATCGTGTCAGTTGGTCCCGGTACAATTTCGCCCGTCAGGAAAGGATCAGAAGGATCAGATACATCGATAATTTGAAAACTTCCTTTAACGAGATCCTCTCTATTGGGGTAATACGACCTTGAAGCCAGGTAAGCATAATCGTCCTTAACAAAAACGCCCGATGCCCAGCCCTTTCCATAAAATTCACCGGCTAAACATGGCCGGGAAGGATCGGAAATATCAATGATCTTCAAGCCACCTCTCCCTTCAGCCAGAAAAGCATGATTACTTTTAACAAAAATGCCAATATCCCTGTGACTACCGTCAAGGGTGTAAAGGTTGGATGTATCCGTATCCAAATGCCCTACCAAATTCGGAGTAGCGGGTTCACGAATATCAATTATATATAAACCGTTATCATAAGTTGCTGCATAAGCATAATTGCCCGCGACATAAACATCGTATACCCGGCTGTCCATATCCAACTGCCCGACACATTTGGGATGGGAGGGATGGGAAATATCCAGTATCACCAATCCACTGTACCTGGAAGCCGCATAAGCATATTGCCCGTTAACATAGATTCTTCTTAAACCCGCTGCGGTTGTATGACTTCCCACCAGGTCCGGGGCGGTGGGGTCAGAAATATCAAAAATACGCAGTCCCGTATAATAGTTGGCGGTGTAAACATAGTCCCCCTTTACAATAATTCCCGAAGGTGAACCGTAAGAAGCGCTTGTGTACCCGACACTGATGGGATTGGCGGGATTCGATATGTCCACCACTTCTATTGAATGAGATACATCCAGATCAACGGTGGGATGACTTCTTTCAAGGAATACATGGTTTCCTTTTACAGCGATATGGGACTTAATACCGCCAATTGCTTCATAAGTGCCTGCTAATGACGGTGCCCGGGGATCGGAAATGTCGATTATCTTGAAACCTCCCCAATATTTAAAGATAATATACAACCGGTTATCAACGATACAATGCCTTCCCGGGTCTTCGATATCTTCAAAACTGCCAATATGAACAGGTTCAGTTGGATTTGAGATGTCCAGGACTTCCAGCCCCCCATAATTACGAATTAAATAGGCGTATTGACCGCTAATGGAAATACCTTTGCAATGCGAACGTTCATAAAAATTTACCTGGAATGGCGAGGATGGATTCGACACATCGATGATACGTAAACCATTATAATTCACAATATACGCATAGTCTCCCTTGACGGCCATCTCGTTAACATTGCCCAGACCGGACAAATATCCCACCCGTGTCGGAAGCGCAGGAATGGATACGTCAATTATCCATAATCCCACGTCTTCTACCGTTAGATAAATGTATGGTCCGATTTTATGTATCTTTCTCACTTTCGCCGGTGCAGCAATATTTCCTGTCTTTTGGGGATTGGCTGGTTGACTGATATCGATTATATCAAGACCTGCATACCCTGCGGCACAGTATGCATAATTTCCTTCGATAAGAACATCATGGTAACTTGCTGCGCACCACTCCCCTACTTTGGTAATCGTGACCTCTTCGCCCATGAGTTGTATGGAAAAGAGAAATACAACCCCAACCAGGAATAAACAAATAAATCTTCGTTTTTCCACCTTTATTCTCCTACTCCTAAAATTTCGGCCTGATGGTAATCGAT
>JABAOH010000627.1_pt1 | contig 81867 bp, 66 predicted proteins | sample 7062181 | NCBI WGS metagenome assembly JABAOH01 (sample SAMN14538630, study PRJNA623070) | marine sediment metagenome | biome: marine biome [ENVO:00000428]; feature: marine pelagic biome [ENVO:01000023]; material: deep marine sediment [ENVO:00002113]; isolation source: pool of 5 deep marine... | reverse complement strand
TCTTCTCGATAAGACTCTATTTTGCGTTTGGGACGTGTCTTTCATATGATACCTTCGCTCGGTTATCCGCCTCCGGAGGAGGATCTTTGTTGGAATGCTGCGCTCCTCGCAAATCCGATCATAAAGAGATAGGCAATGAATACTTCGCTATCGTCGATATTGTTCTCCGTCAGCGCGCCAACAAGTACAGCGGCGGTGGCGGCGATAGCCCCCAGGGCCAAGTGACGCTCGAATGATCCCGGCTCGAGTCTGCTTCTCAAGCGGAACAAGTCTCTCAGCAATATCCCCCAAAAAAGCACAAATGGTATGAAGCCAAAGAGGCCCCTCGTGGCTAGAATCTGAAGGTAAATATTGTGCGAGTCAACGGTGGTGGTGACTTTTCTTTCTTCGAGGAGCTTTTCTGCTTCGGTCGAGTAATCGCCCATTCCCACTCCGAATACCGGGTGCTGTTTGAATAGATCCACTGAAATGTCCCATAAGATGAAACGCGTGCGGACGTGCCGGTCAGGCGGCCTGTTCACGATATTTGGCACAGAAATGGAGCGGTCGAGGTCGGTGGGATTTTGCGTGACGAACACCGCGAGGATCGCAACTAGGACAGCTGCGCCAGCGAATGCTCTCTTGTTCCTCAAAATGAGAAATGCCACACAAAGCCCCCCGAGAAGCGCTGCGTACGCCCCCCGAGTGAGCGTGAACAGCAGGGCGGCCGTTTGAATGAGGACTCCAGCGCCGAGGAGGATGCCAGTTAACGAAATCCTTCGTTCCCTGTTCAGAACAGAGAAGTTTAAAAGAATCATTTGATAAAGAATCCCTGCAAGTGTCATCGGGTACAGGGTGCTTCCCGGGCGGTGCTTGGGCTTGATCGAAAAAAGAATCAAATCGATCCCGCCGTAATGCTGGATGATTGCGACCAGGCAGGATAGCGTGACGGCCCCAAACAAAGTCCAGAAGAGGCCATCGCGGAGTTTCCCTCGCGGCAGATTCGCTGCTACGAGGAAATAAATCGTCAGGAGCCAATAGGACTTCCAATCGTTGAAAGCACGGCCAACGTTTTCTGACATCAAGACCGATGGAATCGCGGAGACAACGAGAACGAGACATATGATCGAAAATGGATCCCTCCTTATGTGGGCGAGCATTTTTCTGGCTGAGGGGTTCGAGCAGAAGGCTAGGAGCCAGCCGATGATGCCCAGAAAGATCGCGGCCGTCGCTCCGGCGATCGAAAAGGGTATCGCTACCGCGAGGAGGAAGAACGACACGTAGATAACGCGCGAAGATAACTTTTCTAAAAGCGCATTCATCTTGTGATGGCCGGAATCAAGAGGAGAATCCTATAGGGCCGCGCTCACCGAGAATCGGTGTGTGTCTTCGAACGCCTTTTGCGAGTCGAGGTTTGCGTTGTAGTTGAGCTGGAAACGGTTGATTTTGAAACCCAGTCCCAGATGTGGGACGAGACGCTGTTCTCCCGATTGGAACGATGAAAGCCCACCCCTCAAGGCGATCGCGTCGGAATACAACAGAGATTCAATCCCGAGAACGTAGCGCGAAATACCGCCATGGGCGATGACGATGTCCGCCTCGGTACTCAGGTAAGGAATTTCATCCGTGGCGAGTGCGAAGGTGTACGAGCGCCACAATGTCACGTTCATGCCGTCATCGTAGCTCAACCGGGAGGCGGCGTTCCGGGCGACGAACCCAAGCGTGAGGGCCTCCGACAGTTGGAGGCGCACACCGGCATCGACCGATGTGCCGGTTCCGTCGAAGCTCGAAAAATCGCTCGTCGATACGAGAATGTTGAAAGCGGCACCGAACGTTACGAAATATTCGGGTGTGTATGCATAAGCGAAGCGGAGTGTGTTCTCGCTGTAGCTGCTACCATCGGTCAGATCGAGATAGAGATTTCCAAATCCAACACCAAGGGCATGCATGGAGAGCGCCCGGCCGATGTCATCCGCATCCGTCCGCTTGATGCTTCTTGCATAGACGACGTGCGAATGGTAAGCCTTCGCTCCGGGAACCAGGTTCACATAAGAGATGCCGATCCGGTTCTCCTCGATATGAGACAGCATGGCGGGATTCCAGAATACTGCTTCTTCGCCTCCCGGAGTGGCGATTGCTGCGCCGCCCATCGCTCCTGCCCTTGCTCCGTAGCCGGGAGCCGTGAACGCACCACCTCTGGAGTACCCGCCGTACGAGGGGACACATGCGAAGATGCCAACGAGGAGGATGATTCCCGCAACGGTTAGTTTTCTGTATACGCAAGCCAACGCGCCGCCACCTCCATATTATCTTCTATGGATCGAAGAGAAAGATTTCTCTAAAGGCCGTTTTGCTTCCATCCGCATATTCGGCGATAGCTACGGCGACCAGAGGTCCTCTTTTGACCGCGTCTCTCTCGCCGTTGAGTCCGTCCCAAGGAATCATAGGATCAGCGCTTGCAGAACGGTCTTCCAACGAGACGACCAGGTCGCCTCCAAGGTCGTATATCTTTAGCAGCACCCTGACGGGTGGCTGTGCGAGGTTGATTTGGAATTTGTCGTTCGGGCGGAACGGTGTGGGGATAAACAATCCAGGGGAAGGATCGTACACCACTGTAATGGCGTTCGAGATCGTGCTCACATTCCCCGCACCATCGACCGCTCTTCCGGTGAGAGAGTTTGATCCCGCTTCCAATGGGACATCGCGCGCGAACAAGGGCTCTATTTGAGTAAAGGCTGAATCAACCAGAGTTCCGCCGCGCGAGATTCTTACCCACTTCGTATCACCAAAGGCTTCTCCGGTGAGGGTGTATATGCGCGAATGAACGACACCAGCGGGGGGATCGAGAACGGGGGGCGGCGGCACTGTGGTGTCTAGCTTGATGGTGACAAACAGGGCTTTCTCTCTGGGCGCCGGATCGGAAGCTCTGAACTTGATCGTATAAGCCCGCTCCTCCACGATTGAGTCGGCGAGAGGGGCGCTGAAGAAAATTGTGTCATTCTTTGTCCATTGGACCGGGGCTTCCAAAGAATCCGAAGTCGGGTGATCGTACCACATCATTATTTCGGTGATCCCATTGCGGTCGTATGCCCAACCGAGGATGCTGTCCGGAATTACTCTAAACGAAAGAGTACCGGTGCCTGAAGGATCTGTAATTTCTATAGATGGAGCTTTTAAGTCGAAATTCAAGAATGCAGTAGCGGACCCTTTATTTGCACCATCATCTTTTATCTCCAACTTCGCTTGATAAATGCCGTCAATAAAACGAGAATCGGGCTGGCCCTGGCCTGGTGGAGGAATAAATGGATCAAATTCATCTTCGTCCCAACGGACTTCATAATCTCCATCCCCGGCAAAATCCGGGATATCCTTCTTAAGTGAAATCTCTTCGCCGCTCTTTGGAGTGATAAAGGCAACTCCCAAGTCATCTTTTTCTGAAGAATCCCAAATCCTGAAAGAAACGCGGAGAGTTTCTTCTACTACATCCGGCAGGTTCGGCGCAAAAATCCCCGGATTTACGCTTAGCACCTGCGCTTTGGGCGCCGTTAAGTCCACAATGATAGTGATAAAGGCAGAATCCGTTTCCGAGATTCCTTGTGCTCGAATTAAAATGTGGTAAGAATCCTCAGCTACAACAACGCCCAAAGAATCCTCTCCGTTCCATATGACTGAATCGAGACCGGCACTTCTTGGCTCCCCACTGATCAGTGTGTCGACAACGGAAACCGTATCGCTGTCAAAAACGATCACGTCAAGGGAAACCACACTGTCGAGCAGAGTGTATGTCAGCTTCGTGCTGTCATTGCTGCCGTCGCCGTTTGGCGAAATGGTGGAAAAATCTGCTTTAATGATTGAGAGGATTTGTCCAGAAGCTCGAGATGAAAAGCCCAAGATGCAGGGGAGAATGAAGAGGATAGCGGCATATCGAAAGTTTTTGGTCAAACTTTCATTCCTCGTAACAGGGGAGTGCATGAATGCAAGCAGGCCTGCATCATATTGGGCCTATATCGCTGAAAAGTACTATGTTCATGTAACATACAGGATAAGAGCGGTCAACGCTTTTTTCCAAAACTCTCGAACGTTCTGGCCCTTCTCGAGCGAATACCAACATCGTATGATAATCGGTCGTGCTTCGAGATCCGTTTGCTCAGGCGAGAACAGAAGGCGCAGGGGTATCTTTTGGCTCAGGGGATATGATTGAAGCTCCCGCCACTAGAGGGCGCGGAACGTTTCAACGAGCTTCGGCAGGACCTCGCCGGCGGGTCCCTGGAGGTATACGTCCACCAGTGGCGTAATGGCCGAGATCTCGGTGTTGACTTCGATCACGCGTGCACCGCAAGCCTTGGCTTGTGCCGGGAACGCAGCAGCCGGGTACACCACGCCGGAAGTTCCAACGACTAGAAGCGTTTCGCAAGTCTCCAATGCACGCCCCGCCTTCATTACGGCATCCGCCGGGAGGATTTCACCGAACCAGACCACGTCGGGCCGGATCATTGAACCGCAGTGGCACCGCGGTGGTATGCGATCATCGTCGGGAAGCTGTTCGATTGGATGTTCTCTATCGAAGCATTTGAACCTGAGAATGTTGCCGTGGAGCTCGACGATGTTTTTCGATCCTGCTTTTCTGTGAAGGTTGTCGATGTTTTGCGTGATGAGCGTAAACTCATCGAACTCTTTTTCGAGATCCACGAGGGCATAGTGCCCGGGATTGGGCGAGACATCGGAGATCATGCGCCGTCTCTCTACATACCATTCCCAAACGAGTTTTGGATTGCCCGAAAAGCCCTGGGGTGTGGCGAGCTCTTGCGGATTGTAATTCGCCCACAGGCCTGTTTGGGCATCACGGAAAGTCGGGATGCCGCTCTCTTTTGAAATGCCGGCGCCTGTGGAGACGGCAAGCGACCTGCTTCGCTTCAGAATTCGCGCTCCCTCATCCAGCTGTTCTTGTGTGCACTGCATTTCGTGGCCCCTTCCTTCGAAGATTTCTGAAGGTTGCCAGCGCGATGCCGGCGAAGATCAATCCCGTGCCGATCAGTACGTTTATTGTAAGCGTTTCGCGAAGAAAAATCCAGCCAAGGAGACAAGCGAGTATGGGAATGATGAACGTCATGTAAGAGAGTAGTGTCACATCGACATGTTTGATAATCCAGAAATATAAGCCGAATGCGGCTACGGAACCGATGATTCCGAGATACAGAACGGTGGTGATCGTGAGCGCATCGTAATGCACTGGATTTGTCTTTTCGAACAGCACACCCCAGGCTGTAAGGATCACTCCCCCGACGGCCATTGGTATGAGAAGAGATGCATAAGGATGGTATGGATTCGAGTACTTTTTTACCAGCACACTAGATAGGCTGGCAAGGATCGAACTCAAGATCATGGCGGCCATTCCCCAGGTGCTCATGTAGCCGCCCAGCGATACACTGTCGGAAAAGATCACGTAAACACCAAACGTGCCGATAATGATCCCGATGAGCTTTAGCAGGGTCATAGGGTCGCCGAGAATCACTCGTGCCAGGATTGCCACGAAGAGGGGCATGGTGCCGAAGAGAATTGCCGCAAGACCTGAAGAGATATATTGCTCGCCCCAATAAACCAGCGCGTACGGGGCCCCTATCTGGAAGAATCCGAGAAAAATCGATAGCAGAATGAAATGACGGGTTCGTGGCAGGTGGATGCGAAGCTTCACAAGAATTGCAAATATGATCAAAGATGCTATGATGAAACGAAGCGCCGCCGAGGTCATAGGAGGAGCGCCCTCCAAGCCTACCTTGATCATGAGCCAGGTGGAGCTCCAAATCAGACAGAGAATCATGTATACGACAATGGCCAGACCCTTGTTCATCATGCACCAGTTATGGGCGTTCCGATCTAAAGCGGATTTTGGGCTGTTACCACACTCAAATTCCCTCAATGGAAGATATCGAACATAAATCAGAAAGGCGCCGAAGGCAAGCTCGCTATCTCTTGGCTGCAGCCGGTGTTCTAGGAGTTTTGAGCACTTTGCGGGCATTCGGCACCGGCAGCGTGGCAGCTCCCGCCGCGGTGCTTTTAGGTGGGGCGAGCTTCCTCGCTATGGTTGCCTTGCTCCTCACACTGCGCGGCGGCAGACTCCTTCGAGAGAACGGGAAGCTGATCCTCGTCTTTCTGTTCGGTGTTCACCTCACTGGAGTGCTTTTCTTTTTCCCTCCGGAAGACGTACTGAACAACCGTCCGGTTTTAACGCTGGATCATGCCGTCCATTATTACCAAGCGGCCAGGGCAAGAGATATCTTTTGGGATTCTATGCGCCTTCATGGGTATGATCCCAATTTCATGGCGGGATATCCGGGCGGGACAATATTTGACATCGATATGAAAGGAGCGGAGCTGTGGTGCTCCCTGCTTGCGTTTCTCGGCGTCGCCAGAGCACTCAAACTGTTCATTCTGCTCTCCCACCTATCGATGGTCTTCACCGTTTTCTGGGGGTGCCGCCGCTTGGGGTACCGATACGAGGAGAGCATCTTTGCATCGTTACTCCTTCTTGCTTATTGGCACTGGGGGAGACCCTATGCGGGGGATTTTCGCTTCGCGGGGATGTTCGGATTCATCTTTGTTACTCACCTGTCGTTCTATCTCGTTGGCATGTTCAAAACGCTATTAGATGGGGATCCCTGCAAGCGATTTTTTATCATAGGCCCCTTGGCGTTTTTCATTCACCCAACAGCTGCCGTGCTACTGCCAATTCCGTTTCTGGCGCTATTCCTCATCCGGCGGCTCAAGGTGTCACCCGGTACAGTCCATCTCATGTGGCAGAGAAAAGTTTTTGTTCAAGTAGTCATCTGGTGCGCAATCGTGCTGGCCGTTAATGCGATATGGCTCGTGCCTTTTTTCCGATATTTGGATATCAAGCTGCCTTCAGAAACGTTTTTCCAGATCAGAGGTGTCCAAGGACTCGCTGGAGTTCTTTTAAAACCCGGAAATCTTCCCGCGCTGATAGTAATAATATTATCGATCATCGGATTCGTCCGCTTGATCGCGGATCGCCGTTTGCCCGAAGCAATCGCCCCCGCATCGGCTGCCGCGTATCTGTTCTTTCTTTCCGGGTATGGGGTGCGTCTTCCCGGATTCAGCCAGATGGAACCCGGACGTTTTGTCTACAGCGCAATGATTTTTCTAACGCCGTTATCCGGCTCGGGATTTCTTGCCATCTTCAATGGGCTGGAACGTGCAATTAAAATCAACCGACTTCTTGTTTTTGCCAGGGCCGCAGCACTGGTGGTTCTGTTTTTATGCCCTGCACCTCTTGCGCTACTGGCGTCGCGTTCCTATTACAAACATACGATCGGCACGACGCCGCGATCCGAAGTGGAGGATCTGATTGATGCCCTCAACCGTCATATCGATCCCTCCGGACGTCTCATGGTAGAAGATGGACCGGCGTGGACATACGGCGACAGTCACATCCCTTCGATCCTCCCTTTGCTGACTGGAGTTCAACAGATCGGGGGTCCCTATCCATTTACGTTCATCGAGCATCACTTCGCCACTTTTCAGCTGGATAAAACAATGGGGAAACCGCTCGACGCCATGGATCCGGAGGAGTTGAGCGCGTACGTCGAGTTGTACAACGTACACTGGGTGGTGACGGCCACGCCGGCGGCCAAGACCGTTTTCTCACGGATCCACGGCTTTCCATCCGTTTGGTCTTCAAAGCATTTTGTGCTTTGGGAGGTTCCGGGCAGATCGACGTTTGCCTCCGAACCGGGCGTATCCGTACGGGCAACGTACGATACGATCCATGTTGCGATCTCCGCGGACGCAGGCCAGCCAGCACCCGACAGCATATTGATCAGATACCACTGGGATCGGGGTCTCGTGGCCAGTCCGCCAGCCAGGATTTCACCTGTGTGGCGTCTGCGCGATCCGGTGCCCTTTATTCTCCTCGAGCCCGAGGGCGAAGCGGACATCCGGATCACTTTCAACTAGAGGACTGCGCCTCAGTAGAGCCTCATGTGCGGCATTGACAATTGGGCCATTTTCGTGTAGAATAAGCACACTCCAGGGCAATAGTAGGCGAAAGGAACTTTTTTAACGTACCACTGTTAGCGAACAGGGCTCCCACATGACCAAGCCAATCCGCGTGGCGCTCGTCGTCTGCGTGTTATTGCTCGTGCTAACCTTCCACCTGGCTGTGGCGTGGCAGGATTTTGCCACACTCGCCCGGAACGGTTTTCTCTACGATGACAGTTTCTACGCTTTCCAGATAGCCCGCAATATCGCCACCGGGCAGGGGATGACCTTCGATGGCATTCATCCCACCAATGGTTTCCAGCCACTGTACGTGTTTCTTCTCGTGCCGCTGTACGTCCTTTTTGGCGGGAATCCAGCCCATCCGATATATATCGCACTTTCTCTGCTGTCGGTTTTTACACTTCTTACCGCCTATCTCATCTATAGAATTGCAAACAGGTACGTGGGACGAGCGGCTTCCCTTTTTGCCGCTTTGATCTGGGCGTTTTCCCCGATCGTTACGCGACAGAGCGCCAACGGTTTGGAAACGGCCCTTGCAGCGTTCATGATAGCGGTGTCCATATTCTACTATCTGGAACGCGTGCGTTCCGCTGAATCACCGAACGGTGAACGTTTTCTCGCACTCGGCTTGCTACTCGGACTTGCGGCTCTCACGCGTATCGACAGTCTGTTACTCGTGCTCGTGATCCTTCTCGATTATCTTCTAATGCTCCGCAGGAAGCCGGTGCCGTTTACTTTTCTCCGTAGGCTGTCCTTTCTTCCGTTGGGAGTCATCCTCGTCTACGGACCGTGGTTTGTTTTCAGCGTGGTTGCCAGCGGAAGCCCTCTACAGGATAGCGGAGCGGCGACTAGGTATATTTCTCTCGCATACGCACCGTATTTCGGCTACGGCGTGGCCAGTCTCAACACGGAAGGGCCGGATCCTGCCTTTGTGTGGGCGCATGTCATGCACTCCTTCGCGGTGCTGAAAGTCACGCCACCGCTGCACGTCGTGTTTCGTTCCTTCGAAAAGCTTGGTATTTGGTTTGGTGGCAAGGAGGGATTTCACCTGGCGGGGAATTTATTGGGTTTCCTCATGCTAATTGGCGCTAGCATGGTGGTACTTCGTTGGAGGAAACAGGAACGGAAACGCCGTCGGGGCGAGATTAGTTTTCTCATTTTGTTTTCAGCGATTCTAATCATATCGTATTCACTCTATATCTTCGGTGCGTTTTTCTTTCTTCGCTATTACTACCCGATCTATCTGGTTGCATGCATTTACTTGGCATTTTTGATCCAGGATTTCATCGACTGGCTGTCGCGCCGTTCGCTGCTGTTCCGCCGTGCGGCTTTGGTGGGATTGGGAATCTACGCGGCGACGTTCTCTTACTTCAGCTATTCACAGGCGTTCAGATCCCGGCCGATTTATCCTTTCTATGACATCGCTAAATGGGTGGACATCAATACATATGATAGCGAAAAGATAGGTGTGTTTCAATGCGGCGCCATCGGCTATCTGTCGCACCGCGAGGTGATCAATCTAGACGGTAAGGTGAATCGAGATGCTCTCGAAGCTCTCAAGAAGGGATGCTTGGGGGAATACGTGCAAGAAGAGGGAATCGATGTGGTTATTGATAACGCAAGCGTCATCGACCTTCTCCTTGGACCTGCTTGCAAAAAAATGGCCGACTCATCGACGAGGATTCAATGGAGCGCTTCGGGGAAAGGGCCCGGGTGGGTTGCTGTTAGACTTCATCCTGCCAAAAATAGGGATACTGCAGAAGCATTGAAAGGCTCAAGCACCGCTGCATCTGTTGCACCGAGTCTACCCAGCAGTAAGCGGTAGCGTCACAAGAAACGGTCGCCCCTCTATTCTGCCATTGTCTTTCTTCTACAGGATTTTGACAATACTGTGCTTCGCACGCGTGGGCCCTCTTCGAAGACATAGGATCGGAAGCACCCTTTCTCTTACGAATATTCGCAGTCTCCAGGGCTTTTCTCCGAGATACTCCCCATCCACATGCAAGTGATATGGAGTGTGGGAATCGATGGTGAGCGACGTCACTCTCCGCATTTCTACGCCTCGCTTGTTCGTATGCGTGCCTTTCAACGCCAGCGGCAGGAGACGGAGAATTCTCAACCGGCCCATTGGCGAAACAATACATAGGTCAACGTGCCCGTCATCAGGGCACGCATTCGGCGTTAGATAGAAACCTCCTCCGGCGCTGACGCCGTTGCCAATGCTCACGAGGAGCTTTTCCCCGGTCTGCATCTCCTCGTCGTCGATAGCCATTCGTAGCGTGGGATTCAAAAACGACGCGAGCGATTTGAAAACGGCAAGGAGGTACAAGGGAACCCCGCTCAACCGGTGGATGCTCCGGCTATGTTGGGTGACCAGCGCCTCGAATCCGAGCCCGATGCTGTTGATGCAGTAGCGAAATCCTGTTTCCACCACATCGAAGTGATAGCCAAGTCCCATCTCGAGGGTTTGGAGCAGCTCCTCCGGGGTCGTGGGGCAGGGGAGAAGCTTTGCGAAATCATTCCCGGATCCAGTAGGCACAAATACGACGGGAATGGGATCCGGCATGAGTCCATTTACCGCCTCGTGGATCGTTCCATCTCCCCCGATCACGCAGAGGACGTCGTGGGATCCGGAGAGCCTCTTTGCGAGATCGATCCCATCCCCCGGGCCCCGGGTCCATTCGAATGTGGTGGAGAGCCCGAGAGCTTTGGCACGAGGAAGAAACTGTTCGACAATCCTTTTTGTTCGGCCCCTTCCAGCGAATGGATTGGCGATGATGGCTGCATTCATTGATCGATCTCCCGATGTTGCAGGCGTTCGGTATGGACCGGGCTTTTGCCGAGCGGAGTCGAGCTGTGCAAATACCGATGTTCCGGGAAGCATACCTCGATCCATCATTCTTCGGCAAGCTGTAGGGAGGGATCTGCAGGTGGTGGTTGAGCCGACCGTTCTGCGGAGAGGGTAGGAATGTTGCGGGATGGGGCTGAGGAATCTTTACGCGGCACCAAGTGGGGGCTCGGTGGAGCTAACGAGCCATTGCGTGGAGCGAGCAAGAAGTGCTGCGTGATGAGGGCGACGAGCCATGGCGCGGATGCAAGCTAGAAGGCCCCGTGGGGGTGACGGACCGCTACGCGGAGCGAGGGAGGATCCTCCGCCGGAGGCGGGGAAGCCGAGTGGAGATACCGGACTTCTTGACGATTGCGAATCCCCGAACCTATAATCCTCCAATGCATTTTCCGGTGCTGTGCGCCCGGAGAGCAGTCTAATCAGATCGGTCCTCGAATGGGACTGCAAGCAGCTGGCCGGTAGGCCGGCTATCGAGAGCAACAACCAATGAAGAGAATCGCCATATGTCTAATCCTCATGCCAGCACTGGCGTTACCCTTGGGCGATGAAGAAGCACCCTGGACCCATCTGGGCAATAACAGTGAGATTCAGGCGATTTACCGACACGGGGACTCGCTCTGGATCGGCACCAACGGGGGGCTGCTGATTTACGATCTGATCGACGGCGAATTCACCGCGAAGTATCTCATCGGGCCCCGGCTCCCATCCAACTCGATCTACGCGATAACCGGCCGGGGAGACACCGTACTCGTTGGGACGGATAGAGGTCTTTCTGTCTTTACGGAGAAGGGTGTGTATCATTACGAAGCCAGTTTGAATCCATCCCTTCGTGACATCAGGAGCATCGATTTTGGACCCGCCGGCGAGATCTGCTACGGCACCCGCGGTCATGGAGCCGGCATCATGCAGGGGGACACCATTTTCGTCGTAACCCGTATAGACTCGCTGCTGGATGACAGCGTTTTCGGCGTCATTAAGATGGATGACACCACGTATTACTACGCGACCGCTCTGGGACTGTGTGCATTCAGGGACAGTTTATGGGTGAGCTTTCGTGCGGGTGCCGGTTTGCCCAAAGGGGAAGTTCGTGACCTGCTGCTTACAGAAGACTTCGCCATGTATGCTCTCATCCCAAGCAAGGGCGTTTATTACTTTGACGGGGTCAGAGGCAGACGGATTTCTCCGAGAGGTTTGTTTCCATACGATGAAATCGCCGCCATTGAATTGGATTCCGAGCAGGCATTGTGGGCGGCGGGCAGTTACGGCAGGATCAGCCGCTACCGTTACGGCCAGTGGATTGAGATTGGTGAGACGGATGAGGAGATCGAGACGGAAAGGTGGCGCTGCGCCTATGCAGACGACTCCGGAGTGATTTATTTTGGCTCTGCAAACGGTCTCATTGTTTGGATTCGAGAAGGTGAAATCCTGAAGGAGCGGATTCCGTCAGCTCTACCCTCGAATGCGGCGCTCGCCGCTATCGAGGACTCCGCGGGATGCCGGTACGTCGCAGTCGGATCGCAGCTGCTGTCGCTTCCCAGCGAAGCGACATCGTTCGAGCTCGAGGCGATGGTTGGACCGGTCCTCGCCATGGCAATATCGCCGAGCGGAGAGCTCTGGTGCAGCAATCGCTGGGGTGTGTTTCGGAAGGACGGGAGGCGTTTTATCGAAGTTCCGCTGGATATAAGAGGGGAAACCCATGTCATCTCCTCGATGGTGTTCGAACCCAACGGGTATCTGTGGGCTGGAACGGACCGGGGAGAAGTCCTGAAGTTCGACGGCCGGACCTGGCTCCGATTAGGGGAGTCGGATGAGCTGACCGGGGGACCGATAGACCGGATTTTGCGGGTCGGCTCCGGGAGAGTATGGGCGTTATCGCAACGCTCGGGAATCTCCGGGTTCGATGGCCGCCGCTGGGAGAAGTTTCCTCTCTCATGGTTCAACGAACAACCGCTGTCCGATGCCGCTGTGGATTCCGCAGGCCGACTCTTTGTCGCTGGGTGGAAGGGTGTTTGGCGGTATGATCGGGACAGTGGATGGAATCTGCTGGAGCTTCCGCCCATAGGCACGGATGTCAACCTTACCCGTATTCGCTTCGACCATATGGGGAGAACATACGTGGGGACTTCGGAAGGTCTATGGCTGATCGGCGCCGGCAGTGTGCAATATATCCAACCACAGGATGGTTTTGAGGGGAGGGATGTGAGCGTGATTCTCTTGGACAGTGAAGGTCTGATCTGGATAGGATTCCGAAAGGACGGTCTCTCGCTGATTCCAATGGAGCAGCTTTGGTAAGCAAGCCCATTCGGAATCTTGTTTTTCCTTGTATGGAGCGGATTTGCATGATAGCGTAGGCGGGGTTAAATTTATCGATGGAGAGCATGCCAATGTGGGCGATTCTTTTCTGGTGCAGCGTCGCGGTCATTTTCTACCCCTATCTCGGATACCCCTCCCTCTTGTTTCTTTTTGGAAAACTAAGGCGCGAAAAAGCAAGCGAGTCGAAAAGCAACTATCTGCCGACTGTGTGTTTGTTCATCTCGGCATTCAATGAGGAAAAAATCATCCGGAGGAAGATCGAAAACAGCCTGGCGTTGAGTTATCCGAGAGAAAAACTCCGGATTCTTATCGCCTCCGATGGCTCCACCGATGCGACGGTCCAGATCCCCAAAAACTACAGCGATATGGGCGTGGAACTCTTTCACCAGCCGCAGCGAAGAGGGAAGAGCGCCGTGATCAACGACGTAATGGAAAATCTTACCGAGGAGATCGTTGTTTTCACGGATGCAAACTGTTTGTTTGAGGAAGACGCGCTGGAAAAGCTTATCCAGCACTTTTCGGATCCACGGATCGGCTGTGTCGTCGGTAAATTGAATTATGTCGAGCGGCACCGCTCATCTGTGGGAAAAGGAGAAGGTGTTTACTGGAAATACGAATCAAGGATCAGCATCTTGGAAAGCGCTTTGAAAAGCGTTCTAGTGGCAACCGGTCCAATTTTCGCCATTCGCAGAAACCTTTTCAGCCGTCTCTACCCCGACGTGGCAAACGATTTCCAGCTTCCCGTCGAAATCGCCAGTCGTGGCTACGGTGTTGTTTACGAGCCGGAGGCGGTGGCTATCGAAAGGTCGACGATTTTTTGGCGCGAAGAATTCAAAAGAAAGGTGAGAATCATTCTGAGAGGACTGACCGGCTTTGCGATTCTCAAATCCAAATTCCGCGGATTCAGGCTGTGGCAATTTTTGTCTCACAAGTTGATTAGATGGACGGTGGCGCCTTTTCTCTTTCTGATCCTGATATCGAACATCATGCTTGTTGGAAGTTCATGGTTTTATACTGTTGTTTTAGCTTTTCAATCGATTTTCTATTTAGCTGCGATGAATGGTTGGCGTCTCAAGAGAACGAGCAAACCCCGAAGCATCTTTTATGTTCCATTTTATTTTACAATGGTGAACTTTGCCGCTATAGTGGCCATTGCTCAGTTTCTAGCGGGGAAGCGCCTAAGGGTGTGGGAGAAAGCTGAGAGCGCCAGGTTCGCGCCTGCCCCTGCCAAGGGCAAGAATGCGGCGGCCGCCTCCAACCGAGAAGATGCAGGGCTTGCACCTCATAGTGAAACGGCGGCTCCGCAAACGAGTTCAAGTACGGCTCAGCTGAAAAAATGACATTCCTGATCAAAACTCTCGTTATGTGGAGAAAGTTCATCGTCTCCTCTGCGCTCGTTGCTGCAGCGGCAATGGCGGTCGTTAGTCTCCTTTTGCCCAAATGGTACACCGCCAGGACGTCGATATTTCCCCCTGAGCCTCAGGGAAGCGTGCCAGCCTACGCCGAGTTCGTTCAGAGTCTCCAGCTCCCCCTTTTTGGGGGCGGAGGAGTGGGCGCCCAGTCAGCAACGATTTATATCGATATCCTAATGAGCCGGAAAGTCGGCGAGCAGATAACCGAGGAATTCGGCTTGAAAAGAGTTTACGGATCGAGCTCAGTAACCGAGGCGCTGGGCTCGCTCCACTCACATTCTACGTTTAGGCTTCTCGAAAATGGGTTATTGATCATCCAGTTCGAGGATAGAGATCCGGAGCGTGCCGCCTCGGTCGCAAATCGATTCGTGGAACTGCTCGATGAATTCAACCAGGAGCTAAACTCGGCTCGCGCATCGAAGACGCGGGAGTTCATCGCAAGGCAACTCGAGATCCACGGCAGGGATCTCCAGAGAGCGGAGGAAGAACTTAGGGTTTTCCAGGAACAAAACCAGGCTCTGGAAATCAGCGAGCAGGTGAAATCGACGCTCGAAGTCATGTCGGATCTAACTGGCGAAGCGATTGCCCTCGAAGTAGAGATGGACATTCTCGGTCAATACGCCTCCGAATCTTCGGAAGAGTATGTCGACAAGAAAGAGCGTTACGACGAAATTCTGGGGCAGCTCAAGAAATTCAAAGTGAATTCCGCAAGGGACGAGGAAGATTTCGTTCGATCATTTTTCCCCACGTTGGACAAGGTCCCCGAAGTTACCCTCGATCTTCTTAGACTCACGCGCCGTGTCAAAATCGAGGAGAAGGTTTATGAGCTCCTCATCAAAGAGCATGAGAAAGCACGAATCGACGAGGCGAGAGATACGCCCACGATTCAAGTGCTGGACAGGGCTGAAATTCCCGAAATACGAAGTCGCCCGAAGCGCAAGATCCTCGTCGTGCTCGGGGGATTAGTTGGTTTTGGGTGGAGCGCTCTCCTCGCCGTGATGGTCACACTGTGGAGAGAGCAGGAAGAGCAAAGGGGTGTCGTCAAGGAGATTTTTGGACCTGTTCTCAATGACATTTCAAGGATCTTTCGTAGAAAAAAATAAAAATGTATCCATCCTCGCGTGCGCTCTCCAAAAGGCAACTCGTATACCTTTACGTAGCTTCCACCGTCCCGGTGATCGGTGCCTTTATCCTTTATTTTTTCATTGCGATCGCGGTTTTGAAATTCATGTTGCTTGGTCTGGGGCTCGCCGTTCTGGGATCCGTTTTTTTTGCGTACCCCAAGTTTAGTTTTTACACGGCGGTGTTCTATATTTATTCCGGCCTGTCGTTTTATTTCCCCTTGCTCGTTCCTTACCCGATCGTATTGATTGCATTCGCCGCAGTGCTGCTGCGTCTTTTCTCCGGGGAAGAGATCGAACTCAGCGATCGGACGTTCATTTGGTCTGCCGCATTCTTTACATTGATGGCTTTGACATCGATGCTGTACGCATACTCCTTGAGTGTATCGCTCATCGGCCTCATCAAGTACGTCAAAGTGTTGATCCTGACCTTTCTTGCCCTTCAACTATTGAAGAACCCCGCGGATCTCCATAAGTATGTGGTCGTCGTCTTTATGGGAGGGGTTGCCGGTGTTTTGTTGGGTTTCGCGAACATGAAACTTGGGCTGGGAGAGGATATATCGGTGATCGGCTTTGCTCAGATGGCGCGCTTTGAAGGAACGCAAATAAATCCGAATATTCTGGCAATGTTCCTGATTTCGGCGATTCCCTTGGGATTCTACGCGGTGAAGCGCGCATATCGGATATGGCATAGGGTATTTTTCTTGGTCGGGATTCTTATCCTTGTTATTGCGACCTTTGCTACTTTCTCGAGATCGGCGGTGTTCGCATTGGCTTTCGCACTGCTGGCACCGCTGTTTCGAGAGTTGAAAAGCAAAAGATTTTACGTCGGTATTGCCCTGGTTTTCGCTGCATCCGTATTCCTCACCCCTAAGGCCTACTGGATAAGACTTTTCTCGTTAGGCGAGCTGGCAAGATCACGCCCGGGTGACTGGTCCATCCTATTGAGAATAAGGGCGGCCGAATCTGCTATTCACATGTTTCTTCAACACCCGCTGACCGGCGTCGGCCTCAATAATTTTATCGCTCGATCGGGGACGGATCTCGTCGTGCGGATCGTGGCGCACAACGCATACCTCGAGATCCTCTCCGGCGTAGGGTTGTTTGGATTTCTGGCTTATGTGGGTTTCTGCGTGTCCGCGGTGCAAAATTGTCTGAAGGGAATCCGGGCGAGGTGGGAAGCCCGGACTGCATGGATGGGAGACCTTTCGTTTTACATTTTGATTTCATTCATTGCATCCTTGATCAGTTGCATGTTCGCTTCGACCGAATTTGCCTATTTCGTCTGGTTCCCCCTCGCCGGTGGACTGGTTGCCGGCAACTTGGTAAGGCGTCACGTTGCTCAAAAGGAATCCTAAAAACACATCCCCGGGGCGGAAGGGGAAGCTTGTCTATATCACCTCCACATTTCCCGTCCTTCGGGAAACATTCATCTCACGCGAGATAATCGAACTGGAAAAAAGGGGAATCGAGCTCATAGTTGTCTCCTTGAAAAACACCCCCCAGTCCGTCGGACAAGAAGAGCTCCCCCACGCTAAGGTATTCTATTTGCCTTTCTTTTTTTCGCTGAGTCTTTTGCGTGCGTCGGCGAAGGTGTTTTTAGAACGCTCCTCCAATATCGTCCGCGAAGCTGCAAGAATCCTCTGGGCGTTAAGGAAACGCCCCGGTCGGATGCTCAAATTTCTTGCGATTCTCCCCAAAAGCCTCTGCCTGATTGACATATTTCGGCGGGAGAACATCCTCCATCTCCACGCTCATTTCGCGACCGTTCCCACCACCTGCGCGTTCTTCATATCCAAAGTCTCCGGACTCCCATTCAGTTTTACCGCACATGCATGGGACATCTATGTAAAAGGGACCGAGCTCTTGCTTGCGGAAAAAATGCGAGCGGCTGATCGTGTGATCACAGTCTCGAATCATAACCACGGGCATCTGCTGTCACTGGGAGGGCCAGGGGATAAGGTGAAAGTGGTGTACCAGGGTTTGGAGCTCGAGAGGTATCGATTTCCTGAAAAGGCTCCAAGAGAAGTGCCGCTCATCGTGGCGGGCGGGGGGCTGGAGCCGAAAAAGGGCGTCCATATCGTCCTCCAAGCGCTCGCAGAGCTCATGATGCGCGGGATTCGCTTCGAGGCGGAGATATTCGGGGACGGACCGGAGAGGCTGCGGCTGGTTCAGCTCGCTCTATCCCTCAATCTCGGAACGAACGTGTCTTTTGTTGGATCGATGCCACACCAGGGAATCATCCGATTGTTTCAGCGGGCCGACATATTCGTCATGGCTTCGATTCGGGCCAGGAATGGGTCGATGGAAGGGCTACCGAACGTCCTCGCAGAGGCGATGGCCTGCGGAGCCACCGTCGTCGCTTCGCGTCTTTCGGGGATCCCCGAGCTCGTCCGTGATGGAGTCGATGGGATCCTGGTTCCGGCTGGAGATGCGATAATGCTCGCAGACTCTCTTGTTAATCTACTGCTGGATAATGAGTTAAGACGAAGGCTTTCATTGAATGGGCGAAAACGCGTGGAAGCGTTCTTCGATCTCCGGAACAATATCTCCCCCCTTGCCGAGTACTTCGAGCAGGCTCTGAAACTCCCGGAATCGTCAGCCTGAACCGGAGTCACACTTCAGACATCGGGAACTCTTTATCGCAACCTGCGTAAAAAATACCAGGACGCCCCAAGCTGCGCTCTCTTTCCTGGGACAGAGACACCCTGCAAAAGATGGAAGCGCGCGGGGGCGGTCGAGAAGGACGAGTGTTGAAAAGGGGGGTAGCAGCTCGATGGCGAAAGCGCGCCGGGGGATCGGCGGCTTTCGATGAAAGGAGGGAAGGACGGATTTAGTCCAAGAAGGATGGAAAAGATCTTCAAACGGAGCCTTCGTCCAGGACTCATCCGCAGCCCGGTCGCGCTCATGCTTGTCGCAGTCGTCAGCATGGCCATGCTGGCCCTCGCGGCGCAGGATGCGGATGCTTTGAAAAAGAAGGAGAAGAAAGTAAGTGGAAAGGGCTTTCTCGGCATCACGATGCAGGAGCTGACCGACGAGATTATCGAAGGCCTCGATCTCAAGATCAAGAGAGGCGTCCTGATAAACGAGGTGTTCGATGACAGCCCAGCGGAAGAAGCCGGTCTGGAGAATGGCGACGTCATCGTTGAATACGATAGCAAAAAGGTCGATTCGACCGGGGAACTCGCCAGGCTCGTCGCCGAATCCAAGGTCGGTGAAAAAGTCAAGATCAAGGTGATACGCGAGGATGATTCAAAGGTTGTCACCGTCATCATTGGAGAAAGACCGGAGGAGTTTGCAATCGACATCCCAGAGGTGAAGGTCCCCAAAATCGGCAAGCTCCATATCTCGGAGCCCGGGCATATCTTCACCATTATGAGCTCGAAAGGACGGCTGGGAGTGAGGATCGAGGACCTCGAGAACGAAGACCTGGCCTCCTATTTTGATATCGTGGAAGGAGAGGGCGTCCTCGTACTCGGAGTGAACGAGGATTCTCCCGCGGAGGAAGCGGGTGTTAAAGCCGGTGACGTGATTGTCCAGTTGGATGATCAAAAGGTCCGCTCGGCCGATGAACTCATCGAAGCAGTCGGGGAGTTGGAAGGGGGAGAGGAATTCGAGTTGACGGTTGTCCGCCACGGCAAAAAAATGACGCTCACCGGAGAAATGCAAGAAGGCGAGCACTTCGAGTGGTACATGGATCGATGTACAACCGGACCGTTCATCAAAGGCTGGGAGAAATCCCTCGAGTTTGACAAGGAAGATTGGGCGAAGATGAGGGATAAGCTCAGGGAATCACGCAAAAAACTACGGCTGGAGCGGAATGATATCCGCGCGGAGCTTCGTGAGCTCAAAAAAGCTTTAGAAGAACTCAGGGAAGAGATCAAAGACAAGCTGAAAGATCTCGAGGATGAGGAGGATTGATCTGGAAAGAGGCCCGTGACGAAACGGGGCGCTTCGACGCCCCGTTTTTTTAAGTCGTAGACATTCTCTCGATCGGTGTCAAGGGCTCTTTGCACCGAGAAGTCCCTCATACATTGTGAGCAGCTTCTTCACACAGGCGTCGATCGAGAAGTGTTCGCTGACGAGACGCGGCCCTTCGCGTTTTGCAGATTCTGCCAGTGCTGGATCGGAGAGCACCTTTGATATGGCATCCGCTAGAGTATCCGGCGTGATTTCCTCGACGAGCACGCCCGTCCGGCCATTGATCACCAAATCCCTTACATCCCCAATAGAACCGGCTACAACGGGAATCCCGGCGGCGAGCGCTTCGATCACCACGTTGGGAAGGCCCTCGTAAGAGGAGGAAAGGACAAAACAGGAAAAACGCTTCATTGCGTCGATGACATCGATGACCGGCTCTCGAATGTCAACGCTCTCTGTGAGCCCAAGCTCTTGGCGCAGTGTTTCGAGGTCATCACGCACCTCTCCCTGTCCGATGAGGACAAGCTTTGCATCTGGCCGCGACTGGGAGACCTTGCGAAAGGCGTGGATCAGCATATCGAGCCGTTTGAGTGTTGAGAACCTCCCCACGTAACCAATTATCTCCTCCTTATCCGCTTCTTCATGCCGGTCCGATACTTCTCGGCGCGGTGGAATGCCGCCTGGGGGGAACCAATTACGTATCAATTCGACTTTGTCTCTCGCCAGCCCGGCGTAGTTCAGCAGGTATGTCTCCCCGGCCTTTGAGTTGACCATGACCTTGGCGGCACGTTTGTACATGGCATGGAGGAGGTGCCCCCGCAGGCCTTTGAGTGAAATCCGATCACTTCTGAGAGTGAGCACCGTTGGTTTGCGGAGCATCCAGCCTGCAAGGTACGCATAGGCGCTCGAAGCGTCGAGGAACCCTTGGATGATGTCCACATCGTAGCGTGCGAGGGTTCGGGTTACGGATATCAGGCGAAGTAGATCGAAATGTGATCTTCTCCGGAAAGAGAGAACTTCGACTCCCTGGTTCACCAGGATCTTTCCAAACGGGCTTGTCGACTCGGAGAGGCAGCATACCAAAGGGACGAATGGCTCGGGGAGCGCTTCGACGATCAGTGCCAGCTGTTTCTGTGCGCCGCCGAATGAGAGATCATCGATCAGATAGGCTATTCTAAAAGATTCGGGTTTCATGGACCATTCACGCTGTCCACTATAAGCGATCATCCCGCTGTCGTTCCATAAAACTCTTGGGGAGCATCCCATATCGTGGTACATTTTGCCGACATCCAGGAGCATCGTAATGGATATCGTTTGGTTTGCAGAAATCAAGTGGGATTACCTCAAGACCCGAAAGCAGCAGATCATCCACCGGAAGCCGGGGGATATACGCCTGCTCTATCTCGAACCGTACGTAAAAGGGAGAAGGAATCGCTTCTCTGTGCGCCGGGAAGGCGATATTTTTTGCGCCACCGTTCCGTTTATCAAATCAGTCCCCAGCGGCATGGGGCGTATCGCTTTGGACCAGCCGATCTTTCGGTACGCCGTGGACCGAGTTGCCCGGTTTGAGGTTGCGCGGCTCATCGCCAAGCTTGGATTCGACAGGGACAACCTCGGAAAAATCCTTTCGAACATTTATTCGATTCGGGTGGCATCACGTACAAGGGGACGCTTCCTTCTCTATGACTGTAACGATGCGCACGCGTCGTTTCCCGGGATGCCATCCTGGAGCGAAATCTACTTCAGGGAAGCGAGCAGGAAAGCTGATGCCGTGTTTGCATCGTCGAAAGCATTGGTTTCCAGCGTCTCGGATGCCAGGGGCAGTGATGCGGGAGTCGAATATCTTGGGAATGGCGTGGACTTTGCGCGGTTTCAAACCGGCCAAGCCGAGCCGCTTCTCCCAGCGGATCTCACCAAGGTACGGATCATCTACATTGGCGCACTCGCCCCGTGGGTCGACTTCGACAGCATTCAGCTGCTTGCCGAGCGCCATCCCGAATGGGAAATAGCCCTTGTTGGCCCGGTACTTCATGGTGCTGAAGCGGAAGTTGCCCGGCTGGCGGCACTCCAAAATGTTGCGCGCTCCGAACCGGTGGCCTATAGCGAAGTCCCGCAGCTTCTTCGGCAGTACCACATCGCGTTGATCCCGTTTCGCTACAACGATCTGACGAAAGGAGTGAATCCAAACAAGTTGTACGAATATCTCGCCGCCGGCCTTCCGGTGGTTACGACCCGATTCTCTGAAGAAGTTCGGATTTATCCGGATGTGGTCCAGGCTGCAGAACCAGGGGAGCCATTTGTAACGGCATGTGAGGCGGTGGCACGCTCGTTAGCCGGCGATGAGAACCACGAGATTTCCAAGCCGGCGCGAGAGATTGCCAGGCAAAACGACTGGGACAACATCGCGGAAACATTTTGGCAGCGAGTGAACAAATTAATGACAGCTCGTTAGATAGCCAGTACATTTGGGACACCGGGATCTGATCTGCTGATGTGTCGTCCAATCGTCGGCGAAACAGTGAAGCACCGGCCGTTCCGTCTCCCGGCAGATTCCGGGCGTAACAGGTTTCATAAAAGGAGGCGCGAGATGAACAATGAGGTGGAAAGCGGAGGTGTTGGGGGATTCTTCAGTAGATTTTCTTGGATCTTCTATTCTCCGAGCCGGGTTTTTGAGGACATCGAAAGGGGCGCGGTCGGATGGTGGCAGCCTTATATCTGGCTTGGTGTGATCAATCTCATCGTTGCCTATATATCCATTCCGGTTCAAAGAGCCATTATGCTTCTCAATCCTAGAAACCTTCCCGAGGAGACACTCGAACAGGGAATAGAGAGTTTTGAACGCTTCGCGACGTTCGGAATCGTGGTTGCTCCAATTGCTGTCTTGGTAACGGCTCTTATCACTGCACTGATTGGCTACGTTCTTGTTAGCATTCTCGCTACCAACGCGAACTTCAAGCGTTTCTTCACGATCTATCTTTACTCGTCAATTGTGGCCAATGTCGGGTACTTGCTCTCCGTTTTGATCGTGGTTTATGTCAAAGGGATAGAAACGATCCGCACGACTCAAGATGCTGCGTTCTCCTTTGGTCTGGGCTTCCTTGCACCTCCGGAAAACAAATTCTTGGGTGCATGCTTCAGAAGCCTCGATTTATTCGCAATCTGGGCGCTCGTTATCGTTGGGATGGGTTTGGTGCAGGTCTTCAAAATGACTCGCAATCAGGCAATTTGGTGTGTGGTCCCCTTGTGGTTGATCAGTGTAGTAATGATCGCACTGGGAAGGGCTTTGGGTGGCGCCTGACGGCTCTGGCGACGTTGACAATCCGGTTATCCGAGTGCTACAATCCCCACTGAAATCATGAGCTACGCCCTTAGTGGGTCAATGAAGTCGTTCATAGGAGGAATATTGTGAAAGAATACAGTCCGGACAAAATTCGAAATATCGCGCTGGCCGCGCACCAAGATACGGGAAAAACCGCGCTGTCCGAAGCGATACTGTACACGACGGGCGTCATCAACCGGATTGGGCGGGTCGAGGATGGAAATACGGTAATGGACGCCAACCCGGATGAAGTTGAAAGGCAGATCTCGATTCAGACAGGATTGGCTTTCGGGGAATTTCAAGGGAACAAAATCAATATCCTGGATACGCCGGGTTACGAAGATTTTGTCGGTGAAGTTTTGTGCGCGCTCGATGTAGTCGAGGGATGCCTGATCCCCATACGTGCGGATGGCGGCGTGGAAGTCGGTACCGAAAAGATCTGGACCTATGTTAGGGATCGAAATCTTCCCACGTTGTTCTGCATCAACAAGATGGATAAAGAACACGCTGACTTCAACAATTGCATCGCACAGCTAAGAGAACACTTCGGCAACAAGGTGCTCCCTGTACAGCTTCCGATCGGCGAGGGAGAATCCTTCAAGGGTGTCGTAGATCTTCTCCAGGGGAAAGGATTCGAGTACTCCACGGACGGCAGGGGCACGTCGAATGAGGTGGATATTCCGGATGACGTGAAGGATAAAGCGTCCGAGTGGCGACATGAACTCCTGGAGACGGCCGCTGAGACCAGCGAAGAGCTGATGGAGAAATATCTCGAGAGCGAGTCTCTAACCAAAGAAGAACTCGTCCAGGGTTTGTCTGCGGAGGTTTCCAACGGAGAGATGTATCCGGTCTTTTGCGTTTCCGCCGTCAAGAACATTGGTATCCCTCAGCTCCTCCAGGGAATCATTGATCTCGTGCCTCCACCCGATAAGCGACCGAGAAAAGCAGTTGACGGCGAGATGGAAATAAAGGGAGAAAGCGACGGCCCTGCCGCTGTTAGCGTTTTCAAAAACGTTTCCGAATCCCACGTGGGAGATATGCTGTACATTCGAATGTACCGTGGATCGGTCGACAGCGGCAAAGACATCTACAATCCCAACCGGGAAACGACGGAGCGCTTGGGCCAGCTGTTCCTGATACAGGGGAAGAACAGGACGGAGGTGAACCACCTTGCGGCCGGAGATATGGGAGCGGTAGTCAAGCTCAAGAATACGAAAGTTGGGGATACGCTCTGCGCTAAGAATGCTCCAGTGCGGTTTGCCCCAACGGTTCTTCCCAGGCCGTCGATCTTCACGGCGATCTCCGGATTGGCAAAGGGCGACGAAGAAAAGATCAGCATGGGATTGAGCCGTCTCAAGGAGGAGGATCCGACCTTCGAAGTGAAGGTGGACAACGAAGTGAGACAGACATTGATTTCGGGCCAGGGTGAGCTGCATCTGGAAGTGATCATCGGACGGTTGAAGAAGCGGTTCGGCGTCGAAGTGCAGCTCAAGCGGCCCAAGGTGCCGTATAAAGAAACCATTACGGCGGTCGCAGAAGCCCAAGGTAAGTACAAAAAGCAAACGGGAGGACGCGGTCAGTACGGGGATGTGTGGCTGAAACTCGAGCCGCTGCCGCGCGGCAGTGATTTCGAATTCGTAAATGCGATCGTCGGCGGCGTTGTTCCGGGGAAATTCATCCCCGCAGTGGAAAAGGGTATCGTTGCCGCCATGAGCGAGGGCGTAATCGCCAAATTTCCAGTTGTGGACCTCAAGGCGACGCTCTATGACGGTAGCTACCACAGTGTGGATTCCTCGGAGCAGGCGTTCAAGACGGCCGGATCCATGGCATTCAAAAAGGCTACTCAACAGGCCAAACCGGTTCTTCTCGAACCGATCATGAACGTGGAAGTCAAGGTTCCGGAGGATTTCATGGGAGATGTGATGGGCGATCTCAGCGGGCGCAGGGGAAAGATCCAGGGTATGGATCCGGAGGGCAGATTCAATGTGGTCAAGGCCCAGGTGCCTCTCTCGGAACTCTACCGATATTCCACCCACCTCCGCTCGTTGACCCAGGGCCGCGGCACCCACAAGAGGGAGTTTTCCCACTACGAAGAGGTGCCGCACGATATCGCTCAGAAGATCATCGAAGAAGTCAAGAAAGAAAAAGAAGAGAAGCAGTAGGGAGTCATAGTCATGGCGGGCCATTCCAAGTGGGCCCAGATCAAACGCAAAAAGCAAAAAACGGACATCGCACGAGGAAAGCTCTTCACTCGCTTGATCCGTGAGATCACTGTGGCGGCGAGGCAGGGTGGTGGGGATCCCATGGCGAATGCGAGATTGCGGTTGGCGATTCAAACGGCCAAGGACAACAACATGCCGCAGGATAACATTCAGCGGGCGATAAAGAAAGGAACGGGCGAGATCGAAGGCGTGCATTTCGAGGAAATCACCTATGAAGGATATGGACCCAAAGGGGTGGCGTTGCTCATAGAAACCCTCACGGACAACAAGAACCGCACCACATCCGAGGTGAGACACGTCCTGTCGAAGCATAATGGCAACCTCGGAGAGAGTGGTTGCGTCGCCTGGCTTTTCGAGACCAAAGGCGTCGTTTGGGTGAGCAGGAAACAAGTCGATGAAGAAACGCTTTTCGAAGTGGCAATCGAGGCGGGCGCTGAAGATGTAAAGGAAGATGAAGACGGCTTTCAGGTCATGACCTCACAGTCCAATTTCGAAGCGGTCTGCAAGTCACTGAGAGATTCTCATGTTCCTTATCAAAATGCGGAGATCCAGAAGATTCCGAAATCCATCATCAAGGTGGAAGGCGATCCCGCCAAACAGGTATTGAAAATAATGGAATCTCTGGAAGAGCTCGACGACGTTCAGCGTGTTAGCGCCAACTTCGATATTCCTGATGAAATACTCCAACAGGGCTAGCGGCGAACCGCTGGCCCGACACCTCGACCGCAAGGTGGCTTGGCATGTACACAATATTGGGCGTAGATCCTGGAAGCGCCACCACCGGGTACGGTATTATCAAAGAAGAGGAAGATAATATCGAATACATCGCATCCGGCGTGATAGCGATGGGGAGAAACATATGCAGATACGAACGGATAAAGGTGATTTTTCTCGATCTGAGCCGCATCGTAGAGAGCTTTTCCCCGACTCATTTTGCGATAGAAGATGTTTTTTATAGCAAAAATCCCAAGAGCGCCCTCGTTCTTGGAGAAGCGAGGGGGGCTGCCATCCTGGCTGCGAGCATTGCCAATGTTCCCATACACGAATACTCGCCCAGAGAGGTGAAGCAGGCAGTGACCGGCAGCGGCGCCGCGCACAAATCCCAGGTGAGCTTCATGTTGAAGAAGCTGCTTGGCCTCAGCGAACCGCCGGCGAACACGGATGAATCCGATGCGCTTGCGGTGGCAATCTGTCACGCTTTTCGGCGGCGAGAATGGGAGGGAAAATGATCGCTCATCTCCAGGGGAAGCTGTTATCCAAAGAGCCGATTTGTATTCTGGATGTCGGAGGCATTGGCTATGAGCTACACGTTCCGGAGAAAGATGCCATCGAGCTTCGCGTGGGGGATCCGGATGTTTCTTTTCATACCTTTCTATACGTTCGCGAAGATCGGCTCACCCTCTTCGGTTTCCTCCGGCGCGAAGAACGGGAGCTGTTCACTCGTTTGATCGAAGTGTCGGGCATTGGGCCCAAAATCGCTCTCGGTATGTTTGGGGCTCACACCGGTGATCGGCTCGTTGCAGCGATCAAGCGAGGTGAAGTGGCGTTTTTGAAGAGCCTGCCCGGTCTTGGCAAGAAAACGGCTGAGCGCCTGGTCATGGAGCTTGGTGGGAAGCTCGAGGATTTTATCGAAGCTCCCCAAGAGGCGGCGCCTTCGGATGATATGCGCGAAGAAGTTATTCTTGCCCTCACGTCCCTTGGTATGACACGTTTGTCCGCGGAGCGCGCGATCGAAAAGATCAACTGGAAGAGCCAGGACAGCCAGGATGTGGAAAAAATGGTCCGCGAAGCGCTGAAATATGCCGGGAGCCTGTGAAGTCTCGACCGCGGTGAGCGCAGCAGAGGCAGATGTGCGCCCATGATGTAAACGAAAGGATCGAATGACACGAGAGAGAATCACCAGCCCAATGCCGTCTTCGGAAGATGTGAAAAGCGAGGCCTTGCTCAGGCCGAAACGCATCGATGAATTCGTCGGCCAGACCGAGATCAAAGCGAATCTCAGAGTGTTCATACAAGCGGCCAAAGAACGGCGGGAACCGCTCGACCATGTTCTTCTGTACGGACCGCCCGGGCTGGGGAAGACCACACTCGCGCACATTGTCGCCAACGAGTTGGATGTTCCCATCAAGGTCACGTCCGGTGCAGCGTTCCAAAATTCGGCGGAACTTCTCGGTGTTTTGAGCCATGTGGAGCGCCAACAAGTGGTTTTTATAGATGAAGTCCATCGTCTCCCGCGCATCCTCGAAGAACATCTCTATCAAGCGATGGATGATTTGAAATGCGATCTCGTGGTAGATAAAGGGCCGAACGCCCGTCATTACACCCTGAATCTCGAGCCGTTCACTCTCGTCGGGGCCACCACACGCGCGGGCATGATCACCGCACCCATGCGCGAGCGGTTTGGCGTGGTCTTCAGACTGGATTTCTACACGCCGGATGAACTTAAATCGATCGTTATCAGGTCTGCCAGGCTTCTCAATATCGAGATCAGCGATGATGGAGCCGAAGAAATCGCCCGGCGCTCGCGCGGGACCCCCAGAGTGGCCAACCGCCTTCTCAAACGAGCGCGTGATTTTGCCCAGGTCGAAGGAGCCGGTTCAATAGACCGGAGCGCAGCCGATTACGCTCTGGGAAGACTCAAAGTCGATGAAAAGGGACTGGATGAAATGGATCGGCGGATCCTCGTTTCGATCATCGAGAAATTCGGGGGCGGGCCGGTCGGGATCAATTCGCTTGCCATTGCCGTTTCTGAAGAATCCGAGACGATCGAGGATGTGTACGAACCATTTCTCATCCAAAGCGGCTTCATCAAGCGGACTTCCCGGGGCCGTGTAGCAACACCGCTGGCACTGTCCCACCTTGGCCTATCCGCCACTTCAACTGATGGAACTCCACGCCTACTTTAATTATCTATGCGCCTGGATGACTTTTCCTACGATCTGCCGGAATCTTTTATAGCCCAGAAACCCCTCGAAGAGAGAGACTCCAGCCGTCTCATGGTCGTGGAAAAACTCAGCGGCACGAGAATGCATGCCATTTTCCGCGATCTTCCCGATTTTCTTTCCTCAAATGATATCGTCGTGGTGAACCGGTCGCGGGTGGTCCCAGCGCGTCTTTTCGTCAGACGCGAGAGCGGCGGCTTGGTCGAAGTGCTTTTTACGCGGAGCGAGGGGAAACACGTGTTTCGAGCCTTGGTGAGATCGTCGAAGAAGCCGAAAATAGGAGAAATTCTCCGCCCCGAGGATCAAAGTTACGAATTGAGGGTAGAAGAAAGAGTGAGCGAGCGGGAAACACGATTGAGCGTTGTTGCCCAAAGGAACCTGGATGATATTCTCGATGAGAAAGGCCACGTTCCACTTCCTCCTTATATTCGTCGGAGCGATGAGCCGGAAGACCGAACGCGCTATCAGACGATATTTGCAAAAGAAGCCGGATCTGTCGCCGCGCCAACGGCCGGATTGCATTTCGACACGCGGCTTCTCAACAGGCTCCATTCGAGGGGGATTGACGTTCTGTCCCTCGTCCTGCACGTAGGCCCGGGCACCTTTCTGCCCCTCGACCGGGAGATCGTCGAGCAGAATCGGCTGGACAGCGAAGCGTTTTCCATCAGCGGGAAAGTGCTGCAAAAGATAAAGAAGGGAAAAGCGGAAGGCAAACGCATCGTGGCCGTCGGAACCACCGTCACGAGGCTTCTTGAAACGGCACATATAGAAGGGTTGTTTGACAAAGTATCGCTGAAAGATGATTATGATGGCGAAACGGATTTGTTCATTTACCCAGGATTCGAATTTCATGTGGTGGATCGATTGATCACGAACTTTCACCTGCCGAAGTCGTCGCTGCTGCTCCTCGTGTGCGCATTTCTCGGCAGGGAAAAGACTCTCGCCTGCTACAATGAAGCAGTGGCCCGAGGCTATCGCTTTTACAGCTACGGTGACGCGATGCTGATCGGATAGAAAGGCCGTCGAGAAAAATACCGGTTGTAATCGAAGGAGGCTCCAAGATGCGCAGACTCCTGATCGTTTTGGCAATTCTATTGATAATTGTCGTAATAGCCATTGTGGCGCTTTTGAATCTCGGACGAATCATCGATGCGCGGAAGGAATTTTTCATTACACGAGCGGAGAGAGTAACGGGCAGACAGGTGGATGTCGGTAAAATTGGCGTGAGCCTGCGCGGGGGGATTGGAATTAGTGTCAGAGATGTTGTTGTCTCCGATGATCCGGACTTTTCAATGGATAATTTCATCGAAGCGGATGAGCTTCGGGTGAGAGTCGCCCTTTTTCCGCTGTTGCGAAAGGAACTGCAGGTCAAACGGGTCATTCTCGAAAAGCCCAAGATAAACGTCATTCGCAATAACGACGGCCGGTTCAACTTTGACACGATAGGGCGATCACAACGGTCGGAAGCGGCCGGCCCTGATGAAGATTCGACTGCCGCATCCGGTCGGACACAGTTCGCATTGATGGTTGCATTTGCTGACATCTCCAAGGGAAAGCTTCGGTTCGAAGACCAGGCGGCAGCGTCCGTAATCCACGTCGAGAACATCGATTTCTCCATCGAAGGTGTCCAGGAGGACCGGCCAGCCTCGATCGAATTGAAAGCATCGGTTTTCTCCGGTGATGACGATACCGAACGTGCAAATGTGAAGATCAAAGGCCAAGCAGGCCCAATTGGTGATCCTTTGGGCGCATTGAATATTCCTGTGAATTTCGATTTCGCGCTCGGCCCAATTGATCTGGCCTCCGTGGCTCAGATGAACCAGATCTCTGGCAAGCTTCCGCCAGATCTTGCGCTCGAAGGGCCGATGAAAGCTGAAGGCCATGTGGAAGGTTCTCTCGCCTCTTTGATGTTCGCAGGCAAGGCCGATCTTACCGACTGCGCCATCAGGGTTGGTGATCGGTTTCGAAAGCCAACTGGAGTGCCCTGCTGGATGGAGAGCAAAGCACGGATGCTCGACAGAGACGTCGAGATCGAGCAGGCCGATTTGATGCTGAATAACATGAGCATCTCTGGAAAAGGCGGCGTGAAGCTGGGTGCTCGGCCCAATGTCAACCTTTCTTTCCGTTCCGACGAGGCGGATCTCGCCGGGTGGGACGAGATGCTGCCGGCGCTCGGGCGCTATCTCGTTGCAGGCAAAGTAGCGGTGGATCTCGAGCTGAATGGAGCGATCAAACCCGGCGCGCTTCCCCCCGCTCGCGGATTTGCAACCATGAAGGGAGCCTCGATAAAAACCCCTCAAATGGCGGGACCGGTAAGCGGCATCGAAGGGAGATTCGTGTTCTCCACAGGGGATAAGCAAGTATTGGTAGACAGCCTGCATGTCGCTGGCATGGGCGGAACCGTCAAGGGAAACGGCAGAATTGATCTCCGCAATGAAACGCCGCGGCTCTCGTTTGATGCAAAAGCCCGAAATATGGATCTCGCCGGGTGGAGAGGATTGATTCCAAATCTCGAAAAATATGACCCTGCTGGGAAGATAAATGCGGAAATTAATGTCAGCGGGGATTTCAAACCGGGAGTGATTCCCGATGCGCGAGGCTTGGTTACGATGAAAGAAGCGTCTATCCGCGTTCCTCGAGCGCGGAATCCCATCAAAGATGTCGCCGGAAACATGGTGTTCTCAATGAAAGGGAAGCAAGTTCTCGTGGACAGCCTGAATCTGGATGGGCTGGGCGGTACTATTCGCGGGCATGGCAACATCGATCTGCGCAAGACACCTCCGCAATTCTCTTTCGATACGAAGGCTCGCGGCCTGAATCTGGTGAACCTGGTGAGCTCCACGCTGGCCAGATCCAGTAGCCGCTTCCAAGGGAATGTGAACCTCGATATCCATCTCGGCGGCCAGGGCAAAAAATGGGCGGATGTCCGGAGCACCTTGGACGGCGCGGGAGTGTTGGCTGTCCTTCAAGGAGCCATCTTGGACATGAACATAGCGAAGGAACTACTGAATGCAATTGCCGGGGAGCTTGGCTCTGCACCTATCGTCTCCGAGCATCTCCGAAAGACCTACCCACACGTGTTCACGGCGACCAAGACGGAGTTCAGGGAATTCGAGGGCGATGTCCTCATCAAGGGGGGAAGGATCCACGCGCCAAGCTTCCATTTGGGAACGGAGGATTATTCGATACTTGGAAAGGGATCACTTGGCCTTGATTGGACGGTCGATTCACAAGCAGCATTCATCCTGTCCCCCCGCCTGTCAAAAAGCCTGATCGAAGAAGCGGGTTTCGTTTCATTCTTGACCGATGATCAGGGACGGGTGCAGATACCGTTTTCCATGACGGGAAGGCTTCAAAAGGTGGCCTTCAAACCGGATATCAGCGGAAAAATCCAGGAGTCGATCATTTCTCCGGAGATCGACAAACTCAAGAAAAAATTATTCGACCAATTCTTGCCGTCGAAAAAGCGCAAGAAGGAGAATTAGCATTCCGGCGGCGCGCAGCAGATCATATTGCCCAATTCGAGCTAAATTTGTACTGACGTGAGCAGGCTTCCCTGTTAAATTAGGTGCATGCCGTTTGGTTTTCGACTCGAAACATCACAGGGAAGCGCCAGAGCGGGAATTTTATCGACCGATCATGGCGATGTTTGCACGCCGGCATTCATGCCGGTGGGAACGCAGGCGGCGGTCAAGGCCGCGACACCGGAAACTCTGGACAAAATCGGCGCACAGATCATACTGGCGAATGCCTATCACCTGTTTCTGCGGCCGGGGATTGGGATCGTGGAAGACGCCGGGGGGCTGCATAGCTTTATGTCTTGGACGAAACCGATTCTCACGGATAGCGGAGGGTTCCAGGTATTCAGTCTTGCCGATCTTGGGAAGGTGACGGATGATGGGGTGGAGTTTCAATCGCACATCGACGGCTCGCGCCACTTGTTTACGCCGGAAACGGTCATCTATGCTCAGGCGAGGCTGGGAGCGGACATCGTTATGAGCTTTGATTACTGCACGCCGTTTCCCTGTGACCGGACCGAAGCGGAAAAAGCTGTTGCGCTGACTACGAAATGGGCCGAGAGGGGGGCGGGCGTTTTTGGGACGCTTTTCAATTGCAATGGATACGAGCAGGCGCTTTTCGGAATCGTGCAAGGATCGGTGTACGAGGACTTGCGGAGACGCTCGCGTGATGAGCTCATCGAATTGGAATTTCCCGGATATGCCATAGGTGGATTGTCCGTCGGGGAGGAGAAGAGTCAAACCTGGAAGATTACTGAATGTGTCACAGAAGGCCTGCCGTTCGAGAAACCCCGCTACCTCATGGGGGTAGGGACGCCGATCGATATCATCGAAGCTGTCGCAAGAGGCATCGATATGTTCGACTGCGTGCTGCCAACGCGGAACGCGCGGAACGGCACGGTCTTCACGAGGGATGGAAAGCTCGTTTTGAAGAACACCGGCTATTCGCGGGACTTCGCGCCGCTCGATTCGGATTGCAGGTGTTATGCTTGCCAGAATTTCTCCCGTGCCTATCTCCGCCATTTATTCCTCGCCGGGGAGATCATGGGTCCGATTCTGGCGACTTATCACAGTCTTTGTTTTTATTGTGATCTGATGAAGGAAATGCGAGGTGCGATCTTTGCCGGTTGTTTCGTCGAGTGGCGTAGAGGATTTGTTGAGCGCTATTCTTCTGGAGAAACACGCGAATAGCATCGAGACGGAAATTTGATCTTGTCGACAAGGGGGTAAGATGAACTGGATTCTATTTGCCATGGGTCCGTCGGGTTCTGAAGGAGGATCTCCAGCAGGTCTATTGATACCGCTGCTTGGAATGCTGGTGATTTTCTATTTTCTGTTGATACGTCCGCAGCAGAGAAAACAACGGGAGCTGCAACAGATGATTTCGGCGCTCAGAAAAGGCGATCGGATTCTCACAACCGGGGGGATCTATGGCACTGTACTCAGCGTCAAAGAACACATCATCGTTTTGAAGATCGCTGAGAACGTGAAAATCGAAATGGTCAAGAGCGCTGTGGCGAGCGTTGTTGAGAGGGGCAACGAAGGTTGAACTGGCGGATGGCGAAGATCTAGCCTATTTTAATACAAAGCCGTCGCAATGGGCGGTTTTTGCTTAGGAGTTCGCTGATCAATGTGAGTCGAGATGAAGTTGACGTTGAGATATTACGGTGATTCGGTTCTCAGGGAAGTCGCCTCTCCCGTGGAAGACTTCGATGAAGGGCTTCGGGAGCTTGCCGAAGCGATGATGGAGATCATGGTGACGGAGAACGGGATTGGCCTGGCCGCTCCTCAGGTCGGTGTCGGCAAACGGCTTATTGTAGCTCGACGAATGAGGGGCCTGGATGATTTCGACGCTCCGCCGATGGCACTAGTGAATCCAGAGATCGTCGGGGTCTCCAAAGAAACCTGGACCTATGAGGAAGGCTGCCTCAGTCTTCCGGGGATTTCCGCTCCCATTGTGAGACCGCAGAGTGTCGAGGTTCGATATCAGGACCTGGATGGCCAGATCCACACTGTTTCGGATTCAAGCCTTTTTGGTCGGATCCTGCTCCATGAAATCGACCATCTCGACGGCAGGCTTTGCATCGATTACATTTCCAGCGCGCAGAAAAGCCTCATCAAATCCCAGCTAAAAAATATAAAGCAACAACGAACCTAACCCTTTTCCTCTGGAGCGGGTGCTTTGCCCGAAGCGAGACTGAGAGTCGTTTTCATGGGTAGCCCGGAATTTGCGGTTCCCACACTGGAAGCGCTGGCCGCCTGCCCGGATGTCGACGTCGTCCAGGTCGTCACTCAACCGGACCGGGCGAAAGGGCGCGGTAGGACGGTCTCTCCTACGCCGGTGAAAGTCGTCGCCAAAAAGCTGGGATATCCCGTGATGGTGATGACCAGGGAAGGTTACGGAGCTCGTGCCCGGGAAATCGCTGCTATCCAGCCCGACGTGATCGTTGTCGTCGCGTTTGGGCTGATCCTCAAAGAGGATCTTCTCGGGCTGCCGAAGCTGGGCTGTGTGAACCTCCATGGATCTTTGCTCCCGAAATACCGGGGAGTGTCTCCTATTCAAGCCGCGATACTGGCCGGGGATGAGGTAACGGGGTGTACGACGATCCTGATGGACAGGGGCATCGACACGGGAGATATGTTGTTAACCGAAAGGATAGAGATTCTTCCCGAGGATACGGCGCAGAGCCTCGGTGAGAGGATCTCCCGAGCGGGGGCAGGTCTTATTGTCCGGACGTTGCTAGAATTGAGAAGCGGTTCCATCACCCGCCAAAAGCAGGATCCGGATGCCGGCACTTATACGAAAAAGATACGCAAGGAGCAGGGGCTCGTGAGCTGGACCAAGACGGCGGAGGAGATCTCCAGGCTGGTCCGGGCAATGTACCCGTGGCCAACGGCCTACACGTTTCACTCGGGGAAGAGGTTGATTCTGCTAGGGGTCCGCCCTCTAGCGCAGGAAGCTTCTGACGCGCCTCCGGGCAGTGTTCTGTCGCTGGTGCCTTTTCGTGTGGCCTGCGGCAGCGGCACGCTAGAGATACAGCGCCTCAAGCCGGAGGGCAAGCGGGCGCTCGATGCGCCGGCATTTGCGCCAGGATCAAAAATACGACCAGGCGACATCCTTGGATGAACCGGGCGGTCAACGTTCCCGTTCATCAATGATGAAACAAATCCATCCCAAGCGCGTAGAAAGCCTCGGATTGGGTTTCAATTGACCCTCTTCTCGGCCTGGGATACACTCTGGTCGTTTTTCTGCCAGGTCGAGGCCAGGCCGAGCCCGAACCGTGTTGCATCAGAGCAACGATACCCAGCAGCGAGGGGCCAATGGACAGGCAAGTTCCAGCATCAGGCAGACGGATGACACTCCGTTCGATTGGAATCGGAGGCCTCATCTGCATCGGCGCTTTCCTTCTGGGGATGCTCGTGTTCAATTTTGTTCTGATGCCCCTGTTGGTGCATCAGCGGAACACCGTTCTCGTTCCCGACTTGCGGGGGATGAGCGAGAAGCAGGCTCGGCAATTCACCGAAAGGATTTCGCTGAGGCTCCGCATCTCCCGTGAAATCAACAGCGGAGCGGTTCCGAAAGGTTACGTGATTTCGCAGACGCCCCGTCCAAACGATTCGATCAAAGAAGGCCGCACTGTCTCGGTGGTCCTGAGTCTTGGTCCCAAAATGCGCCGCGTTCCCGATTTGAAAGGCCTCTCGCTCCGTCAAAGCCGGATCTTGCTCACCCGGCACAATCTCCGAGTGGGGCGGGTTTCCAAGGTGCTTCGAGTGAGCGACATCCAAGAAACAGTGCTCTCGTCATTTCCGCCCCCCGGACGCGAGCTCACCGAAGGCGGTGCCGTAGATCTTCTGGTAGCCGTCGGGGGCAAGAAAGCGCGCTACATTGTGCCTAACCTTGCCGGTCAGGACCTTCTTTTCATCAAAGAGAAACTGCAGAACATGGGTTTCAGGGTCGGAGGCATCCGGTACGAGCATCGGCCCGGCACTTATCCCAATACGGTGATTGGCCAGCGACCTCCGCCTGGAACTCTGATTCGAGAGGGAGATTCGATTGAACTGGTGGCAGCTGGTTCCGATTGAAAAGCGCTCCAAGTACAATGTTGCCGTTGCACCGAGCCTGCTTTCTGCGGATTTTTCGCGATTGGGAGAGGAAATCGCCGCTGTGGAGAGCGCGGGCGCCGACCTTCTGCATCTCGATGTAATGGACGGACATTTCGTCCCGAATCTCACCTTTGGACCTCTCATCATAGAAGCCATTAACCGCCTGGCCAATCTCCCGTTGGATACCCACTTGATGATCGATCATCCGGACAGATACATTCCGCGCTTCATCGACAGCGGTGCGGACATCGTTACCATCCACGTTGAAGCGAGCGAGGATCTTACGAGAGATCTGAAAATGATCAAAGAACACGGTGGGAAGTGCGGGCTCTCCATAAATCCCGACACGCCGTTGGAACGCACGAAACGGTTCCTCGATAAAATCGATTTGCTGCTTCTCATGAGTGTGTTTCCCGGTTTCGGCGGGCAAGAGTTTGTCGACACGGTCCTCGAGAAGATATCCACGGCAAGGGATTTCAGGGAGAAAGAGGGATTTGGCTTTGCAATCCAGGTCGACGGCGGGATCAATCCGGATACGGCGAAACGCGTTCGGGATGCTGGAGTGGATATTATCGTTGCAGGGACGGCAATTTTTAGATCTCCCGATTATGCTCGGGCGATTGTCGATATCCGGGGCCAATAAGAACCGGCACAAATCCATTCATTCCGGCACGGCTTATCTTCCTTCATTATACTATTCTTCGTCGTGGCTTCACGATTTCCGGCCTCGGATTACCTCTTCCATGTTCTCGAAAACAATATATTCGAAATTTTCGACACGGCGTTCTTCCCGGAGTAGCTCCCTCGATACGGCAGGTCGCACTTAGCGCATATGTTGATTTCTTCCGGTTTCCGTTCCGCCAGAGCTCTTCTCAAACGGATAAAACGGTCGTTATTCCAAATCTCCTTCATTGTGGTTTTGAGCAGGTTGCCGCAGATATATTCGCTGCGCAGATCTCTGCAGCAGGGAACGACGTTGCCTCGAAAGTCCACAACGATATGCACCCATGGGTGATGGCACAAGGTATACGTTCTGTGGTTCTTCTTGTAATCGTCTTTGGTCATTATTTCGATGCTCTCATCGAGCGCGTTATGAAAATGCACTTTCGATATGGACACGGACTTCTCGAACTTCGAGAAAAGCTCCCGGAGTTTCTCCATGTTCGTTCTGGCCGTTTCATCAGCGACTTCGTGTGTGCTCAGATCCGTTATGTTCATTTGAAACCGGATGTCGCTTTCTTTTGCCTCCTCGAGTATGGTCGTCATTCCTTCGTAGGTTGCTTTCCAGTTGCCTCCAACACGGAGCTTTTCGAACAAGTATTCATCTGCGCAGAAGTCCGTTTTGATGAAACCGAGGCCCGCATCCAGTAGGCGCCGGGCTCTCTCTGGATCCAGCATTGTGCAGTTGCTCGACACTCCCGTATGGATCCCTCTTAAGACGGTATATTCGATGAACTTATCCAATTCCTTGTTCAAGAGGGGCTCGCCATCCCTATGAAGAGAAACAAATCGTGGGGTAAAATCAGATAAGATGTTATCCAATATCACTTTATAGGTTTCATACTTCATGAAGCCCCTGCCATTTATGAAATGGTTTTTCTCATCGCTCTGGGGGCAGTAAATGCAGCGGAGATTGCAGATGTTGGTGGGCTCGACGGTGATGCCCAGGGTTCTTCCGGCGGGCAGCTCGGTGCTTTTCAAGAGATAGCTCAAGCCGACTCTCGCGTACTTGACATATCCGAGATTCAATGGCGCCCCCTCATTGGCTCCTGAGTAGATGCTTAACGATTCCCTTGTTCTATAGAGCATTAGCCGCAGAACAGCGTGCGATTTCGGGAGCCATTCTCACATAAATCGGTTGTCCTGGCAAGGCGGTCCCGATGCCTTGGAGGCGCTGCCAAGCGCTTTTCGTGCTGCTTCAAAGGCCGATTTTTCCGCTTGCTTACCCCGCGGCCATCTGATAACTTGTTCGTATTTATAGGCAAAGTGCGTTCTGCGGCAAGCCTCCTCTGACGATTCATTTGCACAGCGGCTCAGTCGTCGATTCCTGGAGTTTCATCTGCCGGGGATGGTGTATCTTGTTCAGCAGCTTATCCGAGAGACTTGAGGGGATCTTCTCCAAGCTGAGGTCCCGCGGCAAGCTCTCCGAGAAAGATATCGAAGAGATGATGAGGCAGGTGAGGCGGGCCCTGCTCGAGGCGGACGTAAATTACCGCGTCGTAAAGGATTTCGTTTCCAGAGTGGAAGCGAAGGCTCGCGACGAGAACGTCGTCAAAAGCTTCACCCCGGCGCAGCAGATCGTAAAGATCGTCCACGAGGAGTTGGCCGAGCTTCTCGGCGGCAGCGCCGTGCCGTTCGTGATCAAGGGGAGTTTTACGAGCGTAATGCTCGTGGGTCTCCAAGGGTCGGGTAAAACCACATTTTGCGCGAAGCTGGGTTCCTTTCTGAAAAAGAAGGGCAGGAAACCGCTTCTCGTTGCGCTGGATGTTTACCGGCCGGCCGCAATGGACCAGCTGGAAATCCTGGGACGCCAAGTCGGGCTTCCGGTCTCGATCGGGGATGCTGCGGTTAAAGACGTCGCGGAGTTGTACAAGCGCGCGGCGGAGCGTGCGCGCGAGCTTCTTTGCGACACCATGATTCTCGATACGGCCGGAAGGCTCCACATCGACGACCGCATGATGGAAGAGCTGGAGATCCTGAAAGGCGTTGCCAAACCCGAGGAAGTGCTGCTCGTTCTCGACAGCATGACCGGCCAGGAAGCTGTCAATGTGGCCAAGACATTCAACGAGCGCTTGGGTATGAGCGGTGTCGTACTCACGAAACTGGACGGCGACGCAAGAGGCGGAGCGGCACTGTCCGTGGCAAGCGTTGCAAACACGCGAATTCGCTTCGCGGGAACGGGCGAAAAACTCGGTGATCTAGAGCTGTTCCACCCGGACCGGATGGCCGGGCGAATCCTGGGAATGGGCGATGTGCTGTCACTTGCAGAGAAGGTCCAGGATTCGATCGATGCGGAAAAAGCGGCAAAACTAGAAAAAAAGCTTCGCGAACAGTCATTTACGTTGAGCGATTTTCTTGAGGAGCTCAAGCGGCTCAAGAAAATGGGCCCGATCGAGGATATTTTGAAAATGATCCCCGGGGCGTCGAAGGCGATGATGAAAGGCTTCAGGGTGGACGAAAGACAGTTCGTCGAGGTAGAGGCAATCATCAACTCGATGACCTTGGAGGAACGGATTAAACCACACATCATCGACGGAAGCAGAAGAAAGCGAATTGCCAAAGGCAGCGGAACCAACGTTCAGGCGGTAAACAGGCTTCTGAAGCAATTTCAAGAAATGAAAAAGATGATGAAAATGTTTGGAAAATTCAAAGGCAAAGCAAAACTTCCCTTTATGTAGTTACCGATTCGTCTGGAGGTGTGAACATTGGCTGTAAAAATCCGATTGAAACGGATGGGCTCGAAGAAGAAGCCATTTTACCGGATCGTTGCAACAGATTCGAGAAACCCGCGCGATGGACGGTTCATCGAGACGTTGGGGTATTATAATCCGCTAACCGATCCACCTGAGATCAAAGTTGATGAGGAAGGCGTTCTCAAATGGCTCGAAAGGGGGGCGGTTCCTTCGGACAACACCGAGAGCATCCTCAGGCGCACTGGTGCGATGCAGAAGTGGCAGCTTCTCAAGCAGGGTGTGAAAAGAGAGGACCTGGATGCAAAACTCGAAGAGATGGGCATTGAGACGGCACCGCCCGCTCCCTCGGTGGTAACTCCGGCGCCGAAGGTGGAGAAGGAGGAAAAGGCTGAAGCCGCTCCTGTGGTTCGCGAGGAACCGAGCGAGACAACGGATCCTGAGACGGGCAAGAGCGAGTCGTAGCATGCGTCAGCACGCATGCTCGACGAGGTGTTCGAGATTTGATAGAGGCAAGGAACTTCTCGATCCACCTACATAGAAATATGGAAACATAGAAAGCAAGAGGTGCAGTAATAAAATGGCAGAAGTCAACAAATCAACAATCAAAACGCTAATCGAGTACATTGCTACTTCCCTCGTCGAGCAGCCGAAATCCGTGAAAGTGAGGGAATCCCACAAAGAAAATTACACGGTAATGGAGCTGTCCGTCAGCGCAGAAGATCTCGGAAAGGTCATCGGCAAGAACGGCCAAACCGCCCGCGCCATAAGAACCCTTGTGAATGCTGCTGCCAGCAAGGCAGGGGAAAAGATTATCTTCGAAATCAAGGAATGAGCGCTTTGGAGAAGGAAGAAATTTTTCTAGGACATTTCGCAAGGCCGTTCGGGATAAAAGGTGAGCTCAAGCTGATCCCGACCCATGATTTCTGGGAGGGGGTCCTCCAGTCGAAGAAGCTCTTCCTCCGCCTGCTCCACGGCACTGGCGTGGATGCCCGGCCGCTGGAAGTGGTGCGTTTCAGGAGACAAAAGAGTCACTACATTTTGAAAGTTGCGGACGTCTCCGACCGCACGGATGCAGAAGCGCTGGTAGGTGGCGAGATTTTTATTGATTCAGAGGAGTTGGACGTCGGGTTGCCGGACAGGCCGCTACCCTTTCAGATCGTTGGGAACACGGTCATGGGGGAGGATGGAACGCGTTTCGGTGAAGTAACGTCAGTGATGTTCACTCCGGTTCACGATGTGTACGAAGTGGCGGGAGAAAAAGGGACTTTTCTCGTTCCAGCAGTCCCAGAATTCGTCATCTCAACGGATGTAAAGAAAGGGGAGATCGTCATTCGACCGATCCCGGGTTTGATAGAGGATTGATGGGATGAAGGCTAATGTCATTACGATATTTCCTGATGTAATGGAAGAGATCTTGTCAATGGGGATGCTTGGAGTCGCCCAGAAGAAAGGACTCTTGCAGTACAAGCTGGTCAATCCCAGGGATTTCACCAAAGATGCGCACCGCACGGTGGATGACGTCCCATACGGAGGCGGTGCCGGGATGGTAATGATGGCGCCCCCCATCATTGAAGCAGTCGAGAGCTTGTCGCTTCCGCCGGGAAGTCCAGTAATTCTCATGAGCCCAGCCGGAAAGCGCTTCGACCAGGATCTGGCCAAGCGTTTGGCGGGTCATCCCGAAATTACGTTCATATGCGGGCGGTACAAGGGAGTGGATGAACGGGTACGCGAGCTCGTGGTCACCGAAGAGGTATCCATAGGGGATTTTATATTGAGCGGTGGAGAACTTGCCGCAGCCGTATGTATCGAGGCGATGGTTCGGCTGCTCGAAAATGTTTTGGGAAATGAGGACTCCAGGGATACGGATTCTTTTGCGACAAAGCGGGGCCATTTGTTAGACTGTGCGTATTATACCCGGCCTGCAGAGTACCGGGGATCAAAAGTACCCGACGTATTGCTTTCAGGCAACCATAAAGAGATCGAAAAGTGGCGCGAGCGTTCTTCTCTCGAGAAGACCCGAGCTTTGAGACCCGATCTTTTGAAGGAAGAGACGAATAAGAAAAAATGAGGAGGAACACAGAATGCACGCGATCGAAAGTATCGAGAGAAAAATGCTCAAGGGCCGCCCATTTGAATTTGATGTAGGCGACACGGTCCGTGTGATGGTCCGCGTTGTCGAAGGAAACAAAGAGAGGGAGCAAGCGTTCCAGGGCGTAGTGATCCAGCGCCGGGGTGGCGGGGCCGGTGAAACGTTTACCGTCCGTAAAATCAGTTCCGGTATCGGCGTCGAACGGATTTTCCCTCTCCATTCGCCGAACATTAAATCAATCAAAGTTGTCAAGAGAGGAAGAGTTCGACGCGCCAAGCTGTACTATCTAAGGAACCTGGTTGGAAAAGCGGCCAGAATCTCAGAAAGAAAAACGCCGAGGAAGCAATAGCGTTGCGAGGAAGATCGCGCTGCTCGTCGGCGGCCGAAGGCTCGAGGCCTTCGATAGGCGCTATATGATGCGCGGGGTCAGACATTTGGCTGGCGTTGATGAGGCCGGGCGGGGAGCGCTGGCGGGACCGGTTGTTGCCGCTGCTGTTGTGTTGCCTTCCTCATCCGGGCTTGACGGCGTGAACGATTCGAAAAAGATCGGGGAGAAAGATCGGGAAGCACTTTACTTCGAAATTCTCGATCGGGCAATTTCCATCGGAGTTGCAATCGGAACTCCGCGGCGGATCGATAGGTACAACATCCTGAACGCCACGTTGTTCGCCATGGCGAAGGCCGTGGAGAGGCTGGAAGTCACGCCCGACGTGATACTGATCGATGGGCGCGACAGAATCAATGTCCCCCGCATGGTAATTGCAATTCCCGGGGGGGATGGGAAGAGCATGGCGATCGCAGCAGCGTCAATCGTAGCGAAAGTCACCAGGGATCGGATGATGAGGAGGCTTCACAAGCGGTATCCGGTCTACAACTTCACTCGCAATAAGGGATACGGTACGAAGGAGCACCTGGAAGCCATCACCAAACATGGGACCGTTCCGGAGCACAGGAAAACCTTCCGAGTGAAAGGGATTGAAAAAATAGACAAGATGTTTTAAAAATGTAATGGGGTTGAAGATGGGAGGATGTGGATGTGGCGAGCACCCGACAGATCGGCGAGCTCGGTGAGCGAATCGCCGAAGCGTTTTTGAAAATAAAAGGCTATCAGCTCGTAAAAAGAAACTACCGCTATGCCGGCAGAGAAATCGACCTGCTCGTAAAGAAGGGCTGTATACTTGTTGCCGTGGAAGTGAAGCTCCGTCGAGGCAGCCGTTTCGGAGCAGCGGCTGAAGCGGTGGATGCGAGGAAGCTCGAGAGGATCCGAACCGCGTTACAAGGCCTTTTGAGCGCCGCTTGCAAAGCCCTCACACCTAGGATCGATCTCGTCGTCGTCGATTTTGCAGAAGACGAGAGAGAAATGCTGGTGACGCATATCGAGGGCGTGAGTTGAAAATATCGGGACCCCACCAGACTCATCCAAAAAGTTCCATCCGGCGTCAAAGGAGTGATGATGAAGAAGTTGATTCTACCTCTCATATTGGTTCTTTTCAGCTGCTCATCGGTCAAGCATGCGATCATCAAGGATATTCCGATAGAGAAGCAGGAAGCACTGATCAAGAAGTACAAAAATAAAAAGGCCTGGACCCGCATCATACTCGAAGATCTCAGCCAGCACGGTATCGTGCAAAGGGATACAAAAGTGGAAATCATCGACCTGGACTTCCACATGAATGGATCCGTTACTGTTAAGGGTCCGAAGAGAAAAAAAATTGTGCACGGACTCGAAGTTGAAAGGCCGCTAACTGTCGAGAAGATTGAGAGCAGATTAGCCGATATCTTCTGGTTCAAGGATCCGATGCTCCGCCAGGTGGAATATATCAGGAAATGGGGGAAGAAGACGGGACGTGCAATACGAAACCACGAAGTGTTCATAGGCATGGACGCCGAAGCGGCCTTGGAATCGTGGGGCATCCCCACAGAGATCAAATCCTATGAAATTGGCGGGCATAAAGAGGAACAATGGATCTACAAAGTAGGGAACCGAAGCAAATATATTTATGTGGTAAACGACAAGATCACCAGGTGGGAGGACTAAGATCCACTGACATAGCTGATTATAATTTAAATCGCAGCATATTTCCCCCCTCAATCGTTTTCAAGGCTTGTGGCGTTCGATTGCGAACGCTTTTCTTTATGGAGGTTGTTATTCTTCATTTTTCTGCCTTCTTTCATCGATTCTGCTTTTGGAGCTTCCCCCCGTTGAGTTGATCTTATACTTGTAAGTCCTTAAAATTTATGGTATAATAAACACCTCAATATGAAAGCTGTGGCAAGGGTCATATTCGTCCGCGCAAGCCGAATAACCTACCGTCCGTATTTGTGAGCATTCCCACTTGCTCCTACGAATAGGGGTCCTATGTCCGCTTTTCTTATTCTCGCTAAGACCGCTCTATCTAAGCGGTATTCCTTCGCAGCCGACCTATTGTTATCTTCATTTTTTGCTCACTTAAGCAGGGAGGGCATGGCATGAAGAAAAGAGCTTTCATGTTCGGGATGATGATCGTCATTGCCGTATCGATAGCGTCGGCGATGGCGAGGGAGGCATCAGTAGGTCCGAACTCGGGGCGTGCCAAAATGCGGCTCGATAATTCCACCCCCCTCGATATGGATTACCACTCGGGTGTGCTGGTTCCTCGATCTGCCGCTCTGGCGGACACGCTTGTGTTAGCCTATTGGACGTTCGATTCAGGTCTTGTGTGCGATGCTCAAGGCTGGACGACGCATGATCTTACGGAGCAATCCGGTTGCTATTTTCATGTCGACGACTTCGCTGGTCTGGGCGGCGGTGATTACGGTAACTTAGTTCCTCTTGAGGGCAACCAATCAGTCTGGTGCGGAGCTCGACCGGATACGGCAAGCATGATCCTGTGTGGTTACGCCAAGCTTCCGGGATATGGAAATGCATGGGATCAGGGTTGGTGTTTCAAGTGCATCGATGTTCCGGATACCGAGGCGATTGCCATCAGCTATCTCATCGCCTGGGATTCTGAACCGGGATTTGACTGCACATACCTCGAGTATGCGACAAAGAGCACATGTGACTCCTTGCAGAACATAGATGATATCCTTGGCGATGATTGGGTCAACCTAGCGACCTTCGACGATGTTGGGGGCAAACAATTGAGGATCGGCACCATCCCTGCAGGACATGAGGGTCATGTGAAGATTCGATTCCGTTTCAGGTCCGATGCTGCCTGGTCCGACGAGGATGGTTTGTGGGACACAGATGGTGCGGTGATTGTTGACAGTATCACCGTTCGAACTGCGCTGACCGTCTATGATTTCGAAGATTTTGAAGATGAATCTCCAGGTGATCTCATCACGACGGATGGCGACTGGGAATGCTGTATAATGTCCGGCTTTGGCGATTTTGCCGGTCTTTTCCCGGGAATTACTCTGGTCCAAGAAGACCCCTGCAAGTTGAATCTCACGTGCATGTGGGCGTTCGTCAACGGTTCCACGGAATCATATGCGTGCGGCGGATTTCCAGCGCAGCTGGCAGTCCCGAAAGGGAACGAACAGGGTCAGTACATAAACAACGCCATCCGCTCCCCATTGGTGGCCATCACTGGTACCGGATCCCACTTTGAATTTGTGTTCGATGTTTATCGAGATCTCCCCATTCCAAGCTTAATCTACTATACATGGCATATTCGGTCCATCGTCGATGATTGTCCGAGTCATTGGAAGGGTCGGGGCTTCGTTTATTATGGGTCACATAAGGATTGGGCGACATCCGTTAACTGGGTGGGAGATCTGGTTGCGCCCGGGGCTTCACACCTTCAGGTCCAACTTGGTGTTATCGATATGTGTCCTTTATGGTGCAGTTCTAGTTCGCCAGGGGAGTGTCACAGTCATTCTCCACTCTTTGATAACGTCATCATCCGGCGCATCTCCACAGTCGGCCCGCAGTGGAGCGTCCGGGACATCGATCTTTTCAATGACACGTTCCCTGAAAATGGACAGGCCGTTGGAACGGGGCGAGTTGATGCGGCGATCGATATTACACAGTATCTTGACGGGAGCAATGTTCCTGGTGACTCGGCAATTGTGATGGTGAGCGAGCCAGAGTTGGGCATTGGGATCGATGGTTATACCGGATTCGGACCTGCCGTCTACTTCTATCTTTGCCGCGATCCTCGTAGCAAACCGATGCCGCTCGATAAAATAGTGGAGGATGGCTTCCGCTGGCCGGTAGTGGATTCGGTCATTTGCGATGGGCGGAAGTGGTATGTGTTCCGATGCGATACGGTCTTTTCTGGGCGCTCCGGCCCACGGATGGGAGCGGTCTACGACCGGTTTTGCATCGATGTCAACGACCACTTCTTCACCAATGGGGACACTCTATGGTTCTTCTTTGGTGCTACCGATGCGGGTGCGAACACGACGTACTGGAGCGAGGGCTCCGGGATTGGTGCCAACATCAATGAAGCTTGCGCCGCACCAATGGAGACGCAGATTCTGCCGGGTGCTGGTCCGGCGAGAGGCGGGACCATCCTTTACGTCGACAACTTCAGTGGGAGAGGAGCTCAGCCGTTTTTCGACACGGCGCTCATGGAATCAGGGATTTGGGAGCAGGTCGACCGTTTCGATAAGCGGGGACCATCCTCGCTGGCTGGGAACGGGCTTGCCGGCCGTGTCGTCAACATCGGGAACCAACTGCATCCGTTTTATAGAACGATCATTTGGAACTCGGGGGACCTAGCCCATGGAACGGTAGGCGATGGGAGCGCGAACGAAACGGACGACTTCGCGATGCTCGACTTCTTCCTCGATCAGCATCCAAACACAATAGGTGCTGGAATATACTTTTCCGGTGATGACATGGCCGAGGAGTGGGTGGAATTGACGGGGATTTCTTCGACTCAATTCATCGACAAATTCATCCCGCACAACCTAGTCACGGGCGACCATACGGTAAACCATGACGTGTCGCCGCTGGTGGCGGGCACGGTTGGCGGGATCTTCGACACTTATTATTGGGGTGTCGACTCGATCGTTGCCTATGGCGGCTGCCCGATCATCAATGATTTCGACATGATCGAGCCGTTAGGCGGCGCAAATCTCGAAATGACGTACAGCGGCACGAATGATCCAACCGACGGTGCCGTGGTGTCATATGAAACGACGAACGCGCTCGAGAATCCTATCGGGGTGGTGCTTTCCGGATTCAGCTACCACTGCATTCGAGATAATGGGCTTCCTTTGGGAGTAAAAGATCGCATTGATCATTTGAGGGACATTCTCCATTTTCTCAGGCATACTCTTCCCGATGTAACTGGAGCAGGCGATACACCGCACTACACGAACGATCTCGCCCAGAACTACCCGAACCCGTTCAATCCGAGTACGACGATCAAGTACTCGATCAGGGAGCGCGCGCATGTGTCCTTGAATGTCTACAACGTGGCGGGTCAGCTGGTGAGGACGCTGGTGAACGAGGAGAAGCCTGCTGGAGAATACACCAAGGGATGGAATGGCCGCAGTGATGCGGGTGAATCCGTTTCCAGCGGCGTGTACTTCTACAGAATTGTGTCAAAGAACTTCACGCAGACGAAGAAGATGATACTTTTGAAGTAAGAATGGATTCGAATCGAGGGATGGAACCAGGGCCGGTGATTGACTCACAGGCCCACGTTTTTTTGATGATTGAATGCATGGGATGCAGGAAATCGCCTACGTGGTAAGCAGTTAGGATCGAGTAAGTTTCTGATTTAATAAGATGACTGCAGGGCAGGACGAGCCAAGAATTTAGCGTCTTATATGATTGAATTTTGCGGAATTATATGATACAAAAAATAGTTCAATTATTGAACGGGGGCGGCGGTCTTGTTTCGTTGCGTGACCCACAAGCCCAGTCCTATTTGGATCCTGTCCCGTGATCCGGAACGGCTTGTGGAGATCTTTAATCTTCAAAGAAGCCCGCTACAAGAATTCTTCCTCTTCTATCCCTTATTTCATTATCATCACAATCATTTCTTGAAGGAGGTCGGGAAATGAGCGCCTTCACGAGAAAAACGTTGTTCGCTTTGGTGATGATCTCTTTGCTAGCATCGCTTCTATCTGCGCGCAAAGTCTCTCAAGAGCGAAATCCAGCCAACTGGGAAATACAGCCAGAGCCTTTAAGCGTCCTGGATTTGGATCGTCCTTTGGAAGAGCAGGGACTCAGGTCATACTTACAGGCGGACACGGTCATCCTTGGCTCCTGGACATTTGATGTGGGAGGTGTGTTTTGTACGAACGAAGGTTGGACCGGTCAAGACTGGACAGCAGCACTTGGCTGCTACTTCCATGTCGATGATTTTACAGGTCTTGACGGAGGGGACTTCGGCCTCCTAGTGCCTTTGGAAGGCGACCAATCGGCCTGGTGCGGCGCGCGGCCGGATACCGCAGATCCTGTCTTATGTGTCTACGCCGCACTGCCTGGGTATGGAAACGACTGGGATCAAGGGTGGTGCTTCAAGTGTATTGAGGTGCCGGATACTGAGGCGATTGCTATCAGCTATCTCATCGCGTGGGATTCTGAAGGGGGATTTGACCAAACATACCTCGAATATGCGACGAATACCTCGTGCGACTCCATAGAAAACATTGATGATATCGCCAGTGATGATTGGGTTAACATCGCGACATTCGACGGTACTGGGAGCAAACAGCTGCGGACCGACGCCATCCCTGCTGGACACGATGGTTTCGTAAAAATCCGTTTCCACTTCGGATCCGATGGTGCGTATTCAGATCAAGACGGCTTCTTGAACACGGACGGGGCCGTACTGGTTGACAGCATTACCGTACAGACGGCTCTCACTACTTATGACTTCGAGGATTTCGAGGATGAGTCCCCTGGCGATCTGGCCACCACGGACGGCGACTGGGAATGCTGCGTAAAGTCAGGGTACGGGGATTTTGCCGGTCTCTTTCCAGGCTCAGCGTTGCTGCAGGAAGATCCCTGCCATTGGAATTACAGCTGCATGTGGGCGTTTATCATGGGATCTACTGAAACCTACGCTTGTGGCGGCCACCCCGAACAGATTGCGGTTCCAAAAAAGAACGAGTATGACCAATACATCACTAATTCGATCTGGTCACCACCGGTTGCTCTGGCCGGAGTTGGATCGACAATCGAGTTATCGTTCGATGTGTACCGGGATCTGCCAGGCCTCTACGTCTATTACACATGGGACGTTCGATCCTGGAAAGATGGATGTCCCGGTCAGTGGAAAGACCAGGGATCTGGAATCTACTATGGTCCCCGCAAGGATTGGTCCAGAAGCACCTACACCTTAGGTGAATATATCGATCCGGGCGCTTCTCACATACAGATTGCGTTGGGCGTTGTGGATATGCAATGGTTTTTTGACGGTTCTCTCGATCCCTGCCACAGCCATTCGCCGCTGTTCGATAATGTCGAGATCCGGCGTATTTCGACGAACGGCCCCCAGTGGAGTGCCCGTGACTTAGACCTTTTCCAGGATACGTTCCCCGAGAATGGGACATCTTTAGGAACAGGTCGTATCGATGCGGCGCACGATATAGCCTATAGTGACCCAAACATTATACCTGGCGATTCAGCGGTTGTAACTTGCTACGATCCGGACGCCGGTCTCAAGGAGCCCGATCCGAAAAGCGGATTTGGCTCGGCCGTCTACTGCTACCTTTCAATCGATCCACCGAGCCAGCCAGGGAAAATGGGGGATATGCTGGAAGAAGACGGCTTCCGCTGGCCTCTGGTCGATTCAACGGTCATTAGCGGCACGAAATGGTATCAATTCCGTTGCGATACGGCTTGTACCAGGTCCAATGGTTCGTGCGTATCCATCCGCGTTAACGGATTCTGTATCGATGTAAACGACCACCTCTTTACAAACGGCGATACGCTGTACTACTTCTTTGGTGCTGAGAACACATTGGGCGAGGAAACCTACTGGAGTCAGGGATCCGGTACGACATGGGATATCGCAGAGGCTGCCTCGGCGCCTATGGAGATGCAGATTCTCCCAGGTGCAGGTCCGGCGAGAGGGGGAGATATTCTCTATGTCGATCAATTCAACGCTGGTGGAGCTCAGCCATACTTTGATTCCGCGTTTGAAATATTGGAGATCGATCATCTAGTTGATCGATTCGATAAGCGTGGTGCATTTGTGGGTCCTTTATCGGCAGATGCTTTAGGATATCACGTGCGAGACGTTGCACAGCAGCTCCACCCGAATTACCAACTGATCATATGGAATTCGGGAGATCTTTCCAGCGGGACGGTGGGGGATGGCTCCAATATTAAAGCGGATGATTTCGCGATGCTCGACTTCTTCCTCGATCAGCATCCAAATCCGACCATGGAAGGGATCTACTTCTCCGGTGATGACATGGCCGAGGAATGGGCCGGCTTGACCAATCCCTCCTCGTCAGCCTTCATCAACAAGTTCATTTCGCACAATCTGGTCAGCGGCGATCATACCGGCAGCCACGGCAAGTCGCCGCTGGTGATTGGCGAGGATGGAGGAATCTTCGACCATGGTGTGCCGGACGAGGAAGATACGATCGTTGTCTACGGCGGCTGTCCGACGATCAATGACTTCGATGTGATTCAGCCGGCAGGAGGAACGAGTCTGGAGATGACCTATGGTGGTACAGGTTTGGCCACCGACGGTGCCGTTGTGGCGTTCGACACGTTGAACGCACTGGGGAACCGGGTCAGCGTAGTACTCTCTGGATTCAGCTTCCACTACATCCGCGACGATGTTCCTGCACCGCTATCGGATCGTGACGATCATTTGGTCGATATCATCCGGCACCTGGTATCATTTCCCTCGGATCCCACGGGAATTGGCGAAACGCCACGGTACACGAACAGCCTCGCCCAGAACTACCCGAACCCGTTCAATCCGATTACCACCATAGAGTACTCGATCAAGGAGCGTGCGCATGTGTCCTTGAAGGTCTACAACGTGGCGGGTCAGCTGGTGAGGAGGCTGGTGAACGAGGAGAAGCCTGCGGGAGAATACACCAAGGGATGGAATGGCCGCAACGACGAGGGCAATCCGGTCTCCAGTGGCGTGTACTTCTACAGAATTGTGACGAAGAATTTCACGCAGACGAAGAAAATGATACTTTTGAAGTAGGGGGAGAGCAGAGGGAAGATTTGCCTGGTTAAGATCGTGCGAGGGGGTACGACGCGATTTCAGCGAGATGTTGAGGCGCGGAGTGCCCCTTCGTATTGTCGCATCTATAAGTTTTGCTTGCCCGGACAGCGGCTGTATGGTGTTTGCCTGCCCAGCGATTGTGCGAAGTTTACGCAGCCAGTGGTCGTATCGTCTTTGCCAAGCAATAGGCCGTAGGGTGCGTATCCGGATAGTGGACGAACGAATTTTATCCGGCCAGCGGAACGACGCGCAAAATCTCTTCAACCGTCGTTTTTCCGGCAATGAGATTCTCTATCGCGCTCGAGAGGAGCGGTCTCATCTGAGAGCGCCGCGCAGCTCTTTCGATGTCCTTCTCATCCGCACAGTCCCTGACTAGCAGGCGAATTTCCTCCGTTGCTTCCAAAACTTCGTAAACCCCTGTGCGTCCTTTATAGCCCGTATTGCGGCACTTCTCGCATCCTTTTCCTGCGCGCAAGTTAGAAAGATCAACGTCATCTTCTAGGCAAAGGAGACGTTTCTCTTCTTCAGAGATCTGGGCGGGAACATCGCACTCTTTGCACACCATCCGGACAAGGCGCTGGGCAATCACACCGAGAGCCGTAGATGCAATGAGAAACGGTTCCACTCCCAAGTCCGTAAGCCGCGTAACGGCTCCAACGGCGTTGTTCGTGTGGAGTGTCGTAAGAACCAGATGGCCCGTGAGAGCCGCCTGGATCGCATACTCGGCCGTCTCTCGATCGCGAATCTCTCCGACCATAATAATATCCGGGTCCTGACGGAGGACGTTCCTCAAAGCGGTGGAGAACGTGATGCCAATCTGGGACTGAACGGCGATCTGATTGAACGGCTCATAGATCATCTCGATGGGATCCTCGATCGTCGTAATGTTGACTTCCGGATTCGACAGATACCGAAGCGCCGAGTAAAGGGTCGTCGTTTTCCCACTCCCCGTCGGTCCGGTGACGAGGATGATGCCGTATGGACGGTGTAAAAATCTCTGGAACGCCTCCAGCTGATCGGGGAAAAACCCGAGCGAGGAGAGATCCTGCATGAGAACGCTGGGATCGAATATGCGGATGACGATCTTTTCCCCGAATGCGACGGGAACAATGGAAACACGGAGCTCCACCTCGGCATCTTTTGAGCTCGTTTTGATGCGTCCGTCTTGAGGCTTGCGCTTCTCAGCGATGTCCATCCGTGCCATGATCTTGATTCGAGAAACGAAAGAAGGGTAGATCTTTTTGGGAATCGAGTGGGTGTCATGGAGCCTGCCGTCGATTCGAAGGCGCACCACGCCTTTGTCCCTCTTCGGCTCGAGATGGATGTCGCTCGCCCGCTGTTCATATGCATACTGGAATAGCAGGTCGACGGCTTTGATGATGTGTTTATCGGAGGCGTCGATTTCCTCCTCGGTCATCATTTCGGCGAGCTGTTCGAGATTTCCCAGGTCATAGCCGGCATCCCGGAGCTTCTCTGCTTTCATCAGGCTGTGCTCGAACGCAAAGACCTCGTTGATCGTTTTTAGAATCTCGCTCCTCATCCCGAGTACGGGCACCACCGTGCAGCCGGTAACGTCTTCGAGGCTGTTGATCATTTCGCGGTCGAATGGATTCACCATGGCAACGGTGAGCGCCCCGCCTTTGATCTTGATGGGGACGAGAAGATGTTTTCGGGCAAACGGTTTGGAAACGATGCTGCAAACACTTTTTACGTCGAGCTTCAGAGGATCGATCCGAACGAACGGGACATTCATCGTTCTAGAGAGCGCCTCGCAGATCTCGGCTTCGTCCATTTGATCCCGCCGGGGATTCGTGCTCGGAAAGCCAAATTCGGCAATGATCTCGACCGGTGACACGAAAGGCTTATCGGACTCCTTGGTTTTGAGCTTGTTCCTGAGGTGTGCTCGCTTCACGACGGAAGACTTGGATATCTCTTTGATTTGCGGGAGGCTGAGAAAACCGGAGCGCCCGAGCGCGCCGGCCACGGCTTCGAGCGTAAAGTCACTCTCAAGGGAAGCGTTATGCTGGTTTTCACGCATCGCTGACTACTGGATGATTTTTATTCACAATGGGTTATCATTTTTCTGATTGCAAGAAGCCGGCCAGGAGGTCGAGCACCTCTGTCAGGGCTCAGACGCCTGTGAGATCGGCTCTTACGTGGGGATTCTGAGGGATGTCGCTGGAGCAGGACAAGGAGATTTTTTCGCAGGAGGTCGAGGGCGCTGCGAATTAAGTGATTCCTTGAAAATTAAAGTAATCTATGGTAATATAATGAATCAGCCGACTACCTGGGGGGGAAGGCAGATGTTCTGTCGTGCACCTCTCCCGCGCACCTGCAAACATAGGGTGCGAGGTGCATTCTCGTTGACTACCTGGATTGCTTCACCGACTGATCTCTTCTCTCATTTTTCTTTACATCACTGCCGCGACTTCATACAGCGCCTCGCATTGAACTGCAGCCCGCGAAATGTTGATTCCATCATTTCCAGCAAGGAGTACAAGTTCATTTGGCGGGGAATACGGGAGTTACTGCTTTTCAAATTCATGGGTGATTCTCTTCAATAAGGAGGAAGCTGATGAAACGGCGATGGATTTGCCTTTTTATTGCGGTGTTGACATTGATGCTGGTTTCCTGGGGGAGCTTCGCGCGAAAGGCTCCTGAAAAGAGCAGCCCTAAGAGATACATCTTTCACGAGTACAACACAGGAAGCGACATGCCGCTGGATGCGAGGGAGCTTTTCGCTACAGCTGTTGTGGAAACATTTGTGCTGGCAGATTTTGATTTTGATGGCCCGGGCATGGCTGATCCGCAGGGCTGGTTCGGCGTTGATCTCACAGCTCCTATGGGAGTGTTTTTCCATGTGGACGATTTTTCAGGATTGAATGGTGGCGACTTTGGCGGATTGGTGCCAATCGAAGGGAACCAGTCCCTGTGGTGCGGCGCCAGGCCGAATGCCTCGGATACCTATCTCTGCTCGTACAAGAAACTGCCCGGGTATGGAAATTCATGGGGCCAGCGGTTCCAGTCGGTTGAATTTGCAACCAGCGGCGATGTGACACTCTCCTTCAAAGCACATCATGATACCGAGCCATACTGCGACTACACGTATGTTCAATACAGAAATAAGGACGGTGCATGGGTTGACTTGCTCGCTTTGGATGGAGACGGGGACATCACGGCAAACCTGACCGTACCGGCAGACTCGCTCGATGGTTCGGTGATATTTCGTTTCCGCTTTGACTCCGATACTGGCTGGTCCGATCAAGATGGGATGTATAACTCCGATGGAGCGATCGTCATCGACAGCATCCTCGTGTCGGATACTGCGAGCACGCTCGACTACCAGGATTTCGAATCGGAAGCGGTTGGGGATACGGCAACAGCCGATGGAGATTGGTACGCAGACGCCAAACTGGCATACGGGGATTTTGCGGGGCTGTTCCCTGGAAGTGCCGTCCTCCAAGAAGATCCCTGCGTGCACAATCTCTCTTTTCTGTGGGGATTCTTCAAGGGATCGACGGTCGACATGGCTTGTGCCGGCCATCCCGCACAGAAAGCGGTGCCATATGGGAAGGAAGTGGATGGAGGAATGCTTTATCTCACGAATGAGATCTGGTCGCCGCTCATTGATTGGGATACGGACATTTACGGCAGTCCCGTTCCATCTGATGCAGATGCTGCGTATTTCGAAATAGACGTATACGAAGACAATCCCTTCACCGAATTGGTCGCTTTTATCTGGCATGCCCGGACCTGGATTGGGGGCTGCCCTGGAGACTGGAGAGATCGTGCTTGGATTAATTTCGGATACGGTCCAAGGTGGCATCGATGGATTGAAAGTTATGCAGACTTGATAGATCCGGGAGCTGAACAGATACAGCTCGCGCTCGGGTGCTATGATCTGTGCGGTTTCTATTGCAATTCCTACCAGCCACCCGACTGCCATAGGCATGGGCCTCTTTACGACAACGTGAGGTTCATCCGGGTCAGAGTAACGGGTCCGCAATTCAGCGTTCGAGACATCGATCTTTTCAACGATACCTTTCCCGAGGGGGGTGACTCCCTTGGGACGGCCAGAATCGGTGCGGCGATCGACATCACATCTTATCTAGATGGACATAATGTACCGGGTGACTCGGCAATCATTACCGTGAGCGAGCCGACATTTGGCCTCGGGAGCGATCCGAACACCGGTTTTGGATCTGCGGTTTATTTCTATCTCTCCCGCGATCCTCAGAGCAAGCCGATGCCGCTCGATAAGATCGTGGAGGATAGTTATCGCTGGCCGGTTGTCGACTCGGTGATCTGTGGCAGCCGGAAGTGGTATCAGTTCCGTCTCGACACGTGTTTTACAGAGCATAGCGGTCCTCGCACCGGTCCTGCGCCTGACAGGTTTTGCATCGATGTGAATGATCATTTCTTCACCAACGGAGACACCTTGTGGTTCTTTTTCGGTGCGACGGATGCCAACGTGACTTCGACGTGGTGGAGCCAATTCACCGGCACAGTGGACGATATCGAAGAGGCTTGCGCGGCCCCGATGGAGATGCAGATCCTGCCCAGTGGATACGGCGGAAACATCCTATATGTTGATCAATTCAGCGGCAGAGGTGCCGAGCCATACTTCAATTCCGCGTTCGAGATGATAGGGATCATGGACTGGGTCGACCGCTTCGATAAGCGCGGGCCGTCTTCGTTGGTCGGAAATGGTCTTACAGGTCGTATGTGGAGTGTTCAAAACCAGCTATTCCCGAACTACCGGAAGATTATCTGGAACTCCGGTAACCTCAACAGAGGTACGGTTGGTGACATGAGCGCGAACGAGACGGATGACTTCGCGATGCTCTATTTCTTCATGGATCAGCATCCGGACCCAGTAGGAGCCGGTATCTACTTCTCCGGCGATAACATGGCCTCAGAATGGGAAACGCTGACGAATCCGTCCTCGTCCCAGTTCATCAGCACGTACATTCCGTACCAGTTGGTGGACGATGATCACACGGTGAGCTTCTCTATATCGCCGCTGGTGATCGGTGAGGATGGCGGGATCTTCGATCACGGTGTTCCACTCGAGGAAGACACGATCGTTGTCTACGGCGGCTGTCCGGGCATCAATGACTTCGATGTGATCCGGCCGGTCGCGAGCACGACCCTGGAGATGACGTACGGGGGCTCGGGCGCTGCGAACGACGGTGCCGTTGTGGCGTACGACACGTTGAACGCGCTGGGCAACCCGGTTGCCGTGGTCCTCTCAGGCTTTAGCTTCCATTATATCCGTGACGATGTTCCTGCAGGAGTGCCTGATCGTGTGGATCACCTGGTCAGTGTCCTGCGGCATCTATTTAGCCTACCCGTCGAAGATCCTTCAGGCGCAGACGCCACCCCCTACTATACAAACAGCCTCGCCCAGAACTACCCGAACCCATTCAATCCGAGCACAACAATCAAATACTCGATCAAGGAACGGGCCCATGTGACGTTGAAAATCTACAACGTCGCCGGGCAGCTGGTGAAGACGCTGGTAAACGAGGAGAATCCCGCGGGTGAATATGCCAAAGGCTGGAACGCCCGCAACGATGCAGGACAGCCGGTCTCGAGCGGCGTGTATTTCTACAAGCTCGTAACGAAGAAGTTTGTTAAAACAAGAAAGATGATATTGCTAAAGTAAGCAAACCATCTCGCAAGCATTTCGTGATGTTGGCGAAAACGCGATAAATATCCGATAAGTCCGTATTTTTTCGAGAAAAGCAGATGCAAAAACAGATCCCCTCGGAGCTGGCAATCGCAAGAAACTGCCCGGAAAAATCCTCCTTTTTGGAGCCCTCCAAACCTCGTTTCTCCGCATAAGGAAGCCCCATTCAAGCCCTTGCCACCGTGGCTCCAAATATGGTATAATAAGGTGTCTTGAGGAATGGCCCACCCCCTAAATAGCCCGCAACTTTGGCAACTGCATCAAGGAGACAACGGCTATGAGAATCAGGGTCCTATTACTGGCCTGTGTCTTTCTGTTCTTGGCGGGGGACACGTTCGCTCTAGGACGGGATTACGTTAAGTTCAAACGTTCCGGCGTAACCTACCTAAGGGGCAAGAAAGGCCGGAAATACGCTCGGCGGTTTTCGCTGCGAGAGAATCTAAAGGGCGACAAGCTGGCCATATTTGACGAATACGGCTACACGCCGCATCGTCTCAGATTCAGTTTCTGTGGCGAGAAAACCGAGCGGTGGAAATATTACAGCCGTGGTCTCGAGTTTTGGTTCGATGATGATGGGAATCTTCTCGAGACGAGGCACTTTCCTCCGGAGACCGGCCACATAGATTAAGCGCTCGACGATTGAGGACCGCCGCACGGACGGAAGCGTCCTTGAGCGATACTGAAGCACAAATTCCTTGGGGAATGGGGGAGGGGCTCTTGAAAAATAGAGCCTCTCTTTTTTTGCGTGGATTCCGCTGCATACGATCCATATGATATGAGCAGTCATGACGATAACGCTATTTAAAGATGGATTTTTATTCACGGAGAAAGGGACGTTCCAAAAGGGTGACCTTCTCATCGAGGGGGATCACGTATCACGTGCCTTTTATAATGGAAGCCCGCCGGTCCCCGACACCCTGAAGCCTCGAAACATTGTCGATCTAAAGAATCGCTATCTCATTCCGGGCTTCATCGACGCCCACATCCACCTTCGCTCTCTTGCATTGAAGAGCTTGCGATGTGATCTCGGCGATGCGGGCTCCGCCGACGATGTCCTCCGCTTGATGTCGGAATGGGCCGGAAGCCATGATGATCGTTTCGTCGTCGGCGTCGATTGGGACGAGAGCCGCTGGCCCGAGAGACGATACCCGACCCGTGACATGCTGGATTCGATCGAGCGCGAACGACCGGTCTTCGCCCGCCGTATCTGCGGGCATATCGGCGTGGTGAATACACCGTTTGCAAAATTGCTCGAAGCCGAGGGTGTTACACCGGATAGCGCAACGGGATTGATCGAAGAGCACGACGTTTGGGTCGCCGGACGGTTGAGTTCGCCCGATGAAACACTGATCTCGAACAGTTTTGATGGGGCCATTGCGGCACTCCACCGACTTGGCATCACGGGAATCCACGACATCATCGAGCCCAATCAATTCGACGTGTATCTCAAGGGGATTGCGGAATCGGGCCGCCGTCTGCGAATCGCTGGGCTCGTTTGCACCGATCCAAAGAAGCTCGACCAGTATCGCGAAGATTCCAAAGCGATGGACCGGTCTTATTTCAATATTGAAGGGATCAAGGTTTTTTTGGACGGCTCGATTGGCGGTTGGACGGCCGCATTGAACGAACCCTATGCCGATTCGCCGCGCATGGACAGTCTGCTCGTCCCGGAAGAGCGATTGGCGCGATTGCTCAGAGAATGCCGCGACAGGGGTTACATGTGCGCAGCCCACGCCATCGGTGATCGGGCGGTCCGCGCGGTGCTGCGCCAGATGGTTGATTATCCTAAAAATACTCGGTTGTTTCGAATCGAACACGCAGAAATCGTCGGGGCCGAAGAATTGGATCTTTTGCGAAGGGCTCCGGTCTATGCGGTCATGCAGCCCAATTTCATACGGAACTGGGGCGGGCCAGGCGGTCTCTATGAAGAGCGACTGGGCCGAGAGCGCGCAAAACTCTGCAATCGATTCCGATCGTTCCTCGAGGCGGGCGTTCGTTATTGCTTCAGCTCGGATGGCATGCCGCCTGGTCCCCTGTATGGCATGAAGGGCGCCACGCACCACCCGACGCCCGAAGAACGGATCCCGCCCGGGGAAGCGTTGCTTCGTTATACCGTCGCAGCCCGCGCGTTTCAAAACGGTCGGTGGGGCCAAGGAGTGTTCGAAGAAGGAAGCCGGGCGGATGTTGTCGTCCTCTCCGGCAATCCTCTGGAGACGGACACAGATGCGGTCTCTGTTTTGAAAACCTATGTCGGCGGCGAGTGTGTTTATGATGCCAAAAAGCCGGAAGGCAACGATTGAAGCACCAGTCATTCTCGCTATGGCAGAGCGCGTCTCACAGGCCCAGAATGATGGATTTTCACAAAAAGCGACAACACTTGACGTAATCACATAAATTATCTATTTTTATAGAGTTAACGGGTCTTTGCTTGGAACGAGAGGACGCGTGGTTCGAAGGGAGTGGTCATGAGAGAGGCGGCGCATAAGCAATCGGATCTTCGGGTTGATCCGGATAAGGTGCTCGAGACGCTCGGCAAGCACATGAACGTGGACGGTTTCCCGATCGTATTCGATCCGAAAAAGAGCAAGGGATCCCGGCTTGTCGATGAGGCGACGGGAAAAACATATCTCGACCTTTTCATGTTCTTTGCAACCTGCCCGATAGGATTCAATCATCCCCGGCTTCTCGAGAAAGATTTTCTCGAAAGGCTCACAACATCGGCGGTAAACAAACCGTCGAATTCTGATTTCTATTCGACGTACATGGCTGAACTGGTCGAAACGATCGAGCGGGTGGCGATGCCGCCCGAGCTGCCGAACATCTTTTTCATCGAAGGTGGCGCACTGGGCGTCGAGAACGCTTTGAAGGCCGCTTTCGACTGGAAGGTGAGGAAGAACTTCGAAAGGGGAGCGAAAAAAGAAATCGGCACGCAGGTGATTCATTTCAGGGAAGCATTCCACGGCCGGACCGGCTACACGTTATCTCTCACGAATACGAATCCGGTGAAGACCGATTATTACCCCAAATTCGACTGGCCGCGCATCACGAATCCCAAGATCACGTTTCCTCTCGAAGATCGTCTGGACGAAGTGATCGCCGCTGAGGAGAAAGCGAAAGAGGAGATCAAAGCGGCCATTCGTGAACGCGGCGATGATATCGCAGCCCTCATTATCGAGTCGATACAAGGCGAGGGCGGCGACAATCATTTCAGACCCGAGTTTTTCAAATTCCTCCGTGAGATTACGGAGGAGAACGAGATCATCCTCGTCTTTGACGAGGTGCAAACCGGCGTTGGCCTTACGGGCAAGTTCTGGGCATACGAGCACATGGGCGTCGTGCCCGATATTTTGGCTTTCGGGAAGAAAATGCAGGTTTGCGGCATGATGGCTTCCGACAAGATCAACGAGGTTGAGAGTGTCTTCAAAGTGCCTGGCCGGATCAACTCGACATGGGGCGGCAACTTTACCGACATGGTTCGCGCGACGCGGTATCTTCAGATTATTCACGAAGAGAATCTCGTAGAAAACGCCCGCATTGTCGGTGACTACTTGCTCTCTTCCCTGGGCAAAATTGCCGAGCGGTATCCCGATGTCGTAACCAGCACTCGCGGAAGAGGTTTGATGGTCGCGTTCGATCTCCCGGACCGTGACAAGCGGCAGAGTTTTGTCTCAGTAGCTAGGGACAACGGATTGATCGCCGCCGGCTGCGGCACGAGAACGGTCAGGTTCCGTCCAGCGCTGAACCTCACGATGGCCGACGTCGATGAGGGCATGGAGATCGTTGATAAAACGCTCAAGGAGATCCTGGCCTAGAAGGGAATCGCCGACTCCTGTCTTATTCATCATGGTTGCAAAAACAAAAAAGCATCTCCCTGTGGAGATGCTTTTTCGCCTTAGCAAGTCGTAAATTAATGGCTATGGCGCCTTGATCGCCCCACCGCACAGCACTCATACAACGATCAAGCGGCCTTGTTCTTCTTTTCTTTCTCGGAAGCCGGCGATATGGACCCGTTATCCGCGGCCGCTTTTTTCTTGTAATCCTCGCTCCGGTAGTCCGTCGCGTAGAAACCGTTTCCCCTGAGTATGACGCCCCCGCCGCCGGAGATCACCCGGAAAACCTTTCCCCTGCAGTGCGGGCAGCGCTTGCGCGGAGGGTCGGAAATCTTTTGATCAATTTCGAATTTTCTTCTACATTTGGTGCATTCGTAAGCGTATGTCGGCATGTGTCCAATCCCCCTTACGCGTATCCTGATGCCGTATAGGCATTGAGATTTTTATCTTGTCGGCATATTGTTGCATAAAATAAGCGAAATACCCTACAAAATCAAGTCGTACCAGCGGCGAAAACCTTACGATGAGCGACCTCGATTTTTCACATTTGGAAAAGGTCTATGACAACGGCGTGGTGGCGGTGTCCGATTTTCATCTCCGCATTCCCGGCCCCACGCTGGCCGTCATCGTTGGGCCGTCCGGCTGCGGCAAAACTACCGTCCTGAGGCTCATCGCCGGCCTGGAAAAGCCAACCCGCGGGGAGATCCATCTAGGCGGCAAGCGGCTGGACACGTTGGAACCGAGGAGACGGGACGTGGCCATGGTTTTCCAGAGCTATGCCCTCTATCCCCATATGACGGTCGGGGAAAACCTCTCGTTCGGGCTGCGGTTGCGCAAGATGCCCCGGGCCAGCATCCAGCGGCGCGTGCAAGAGGTGTCGCGGACGCTGGAGATCGACAAGCTGCTGCACCGGAAACCGGGCGAACTCTCGGGCGGACAGCGCCAGCGCGTCGCCCTCGGCCGGGCCATCATCCGGGAGCCGAAGGTGTTTCTCTTCGATGAGCCGCTTTCGAACCTCGATGCGCGGCTGCGCGTGGATATGCGGTATACCATCAAGAAACTGTTCCAACGGCTGAAGGTGACCACCGTATACGTCACCCACGATCAAGTCGAAGCGATGACCATCGGCGAGATGCTCGTTGTAATGAGCGAGGGAAAGATCCATCAGGTGGGCACCCCGGAAGCATGCTATCAATCACCGAGAGATACGTTCGTGGCAACGTTTCTTGGGAGTCCCCCAATGCGCCTTCTCAAGGGGAGGCTGGATCCGACGCAAAGCACCTTGCAGCTGGGCGAGGATATCCGGATGCCCATTCCGCCCGATCTGGCAGATCGGCTGCGGCGCCAGGAGGACGAGCTCCTCGTGGGTGTTCGTCCTGAGCATGTCAGGCCATATCATTCGGATAGCGATCCTCGGGGTGTTGACCTCAAAGGCGACATCGTGCTTACCGAGCCGCTGGGACACGAGACCCTCACGCACCTCAAGATCGGCACCGCCGAGCTGGTGGCCAGGGGAAAGGAGCGGTTTCAGGTGGATAAAGAGGGCCGCACGGCGGTTTTCGTTGACCCGGACCGGCTCCATTTCTTCTCCAAAGCGAATGGGGAGCGGATCGACACCGAACCTGCGAGCGATTCGTAGAAGGGATCGATTGGTACGGTTGATCAATTATATAAACAAATGGTTCCGGCCTCCCCGGGTGGAAGGCCGGGAGTCCACCGATGCCTATGCCGAATGGGAGTACAGATGGGGCTGCGAGCTGGCACGATTATATATGGAACCAGCCGGGGACCTTAGCGGTAAAAAGCTATTAGACATAGGCTGCGGACTCGGCGGGAAAACGGTAGCTTTAGGGGAAGGCGGTGCCTTGGCTGTGTTTGGGACCGATATTTCAGCCGAGTATGCATCAGCGAGCGTTTCATACGCAGGAAAAAGCAATCGCCCCTTCGTTTGGGGCTTTTTTACTGGGGATGCCGCCAGGCTGCCCGTGACAGGCGGAGCCTTCGACACCGTCGTTGCGAGCGACACTATGGAGCATTTCGAGGATCCGGAAGGAGCGTTCTCCGAGATGGTGCGCGTCACGAGGAAGGGAGGAGCCATCTGGGTCTTTTATACCCCATATTTTTCACCCCTTGGGTCCCATCTTTATGATTATATTTATATACCGTGGTGCCACCTCTTGTTTTCGCGGCGGCACCTGCACGGAGCGATCGAGCATGTGGTGACCTCTCGACATCCTGGAATGTCAAAGCAGGAGTCCAGCCGCGAAGCAGAGAGAATCATGCGATCGTTCGACAGAGATCTGAATCGCATGAGCGTGAGGCGCTTCTTTCGGCTCGTAAAACGGCATCCATCGGTTCGATTGACGTATAAACAGTTCAAGCCTGCAAAATTCGGCGTTCTGAAGCTCTTCACTTACGTGCCGGTGCTGAGAGAGCTCTTCACCGGATCCGTCATCTGCAGGCTGGAAAAAAGAGAGTAAAGCCTTGACGGTTGCCTCCCGACCGATATCGCGCCAGGACCGCACGATTCTCTGGGGCATAGTGGTGTCCGTGCTGATCCACGGCATTCTGCTCCTCCCTCCGGTAAAAGAGGTTCTATTGAAGAAATGGGATTTTAGCCTGCCCGTGGAGGTGGCAATCGAGCCTTTGGAATTCACGCTGGTTTCCCCACCGGAACGCCCCACGCCGACGGATCGCCTCAGCCGCTATTTGTCCACTGTTTCATCGCAGGCCAGCGATGTCGTAGATACAGAAGAGAAAAGCGATCTGCCGCATGGCGAAGGCGTCTTTCCGTTTCCCGATACGCCGTCACCCGAGGAAGGTGCGGAAGGAGGGGGAGCAAGCGAGCTGCCGCCCCTCCCGGAGGAGGTGACGGATCTCGGCGAGGCATTCGAGCGTTCGAAGTTCTTGAGTCAAATCAGCCCAAGACGCGAACCCAGCCTCCCTGAGCGGAACCTCGATTTTGACAACGAGGCATCGGCCAGGGCGTCGATCGGCGGCATTTCGCTGAACACGACGGCATGGGACTTCGCGCCGTATCTTCTCGATCTCAAGCACCGGATCAAACAGCATTGGATTCCGCCGCTCGCATTCACGGCGCTTGGATCCATTCATGGCTATACGTGGGTGCGTTTTAGAATTTACTCCGACGGCAGGATGGAGGGGCTGGAGATCGTGCAGACGGAGGGGCATGATTCGCTCCACCGGTCGAGTGTCGGCGCCGTCAAGGGAGCGGCTCCATTCCGGCCGCTCCCTGAGGATTTCCCTGAAGAATATCTCGAGATTACCTTCGGATTTTATTATCTGCTCCCCGGGGACGAGAAGCGGTTCTTTAGAAAGGAGTAGAATTCTATGTGGGCGATTTTGGTCAAGGGAGGGGTAGTGATGATCCCCCTCGGGCTGCTCTCGATAATGGGAGTGGCAGTCGTAATCGAGAAGGCAGTCAATCTCCAGCACCGCCGTGTGATTCAAAACGAGATTGTGAATTATATCGAATCAGTGAAAGAACCATCGGACATACCGATGGCAATCAAGCTCTGCCAGCGCTACGACAGCCCCTTTGCAAATGTGATCCGTGCCGGGCTGGAGGAAGCCAATTCGACGCCCTTTGAAGTCCGCCAGGCGATGGAAGATACGGGCCGCCGCGAAATGAAGCGCCTGGAGCGATATCTCGTCGTCCTGGAGACCGTCGCAGCGGCGAGTCCGCTGCTGGGCCTTCTGGGAACCGTGCTGGGGATGATAAAGGTGTTCTCCGTGATCAGTATTGCCGGTGTCGGCCAGGCGGGCCTCCTTTCAGGAGGGATCGCCGAGGCGCTGATTACGACGGCATTCGGCCTTTCGATCGGCATTCCGGCGCTGATCGCTTACAATTTCTTCGATTCGAGAGTGGATGCGTTGACATTGAAGATTGAAAGTTACGCCCACACGCTCATCAAGCAACTAGCCACAATGCACAGGAGCGGTTGATTCCCGCGGGAGTATGCAAAGACGATGGAGATGCGAAGAAGCAAAAAGCGATCGGTTATTCTGAACGTTACGTCGCTCATTGACGTTCTGTTTCTTTTGTTGATTTTCTTTATGATATCCACAACGTTCCTGAGCCAGCCCGCCATCAAAATGGAACTCCCGAAGGCTGAACACTCGGATGTCGTCCGGCAGAAACCGCTCGTTGTCTATATCGATCAATCCGGGAAAGTGTTTCTCAACGATGAGCCGATGGAAATTCCGCTGCTGGAAGAGGCGCTGAGACGGAAGCTGCAAGACACAACGGATAAATCCCTCGTCCTTAAGGCGGATTCCCGCGTCTCACACGGGAGCGTCGTCGAAGTTCTGGATATCGTCAAAGGTGCCGGTGTCCAGAAGCTCGTTGTTTCCACGCGATTCAAAGAATAAATGGCCGGCAAGGGATACGAGCAACCGGATTCCCCAGAAGCTTCCATCCTTGACTGTAAGATCAACCTGCGCTACTGTTTATCGTCCAACCGGACTGTTCGACAACAGAAGGAGACATTGACCACCTTGAAGAAGATCGTTTTCATTATCTTTGCGGTTTTTCTAGTAGGTGCCTGCTCATCCGATCCGGATTCACCGCTGGGCAACGAATTCATCGACGATGGCACCCTCGGGGGTCGTCCTGGTACTGTTTTTCAGGACACGATTCGCGTCACTTCCGGGGATCAGAGTTTCTTCGTTGGATCCAGACTCGACAAGAATCCGACATTATCTCTTGGGCTGAAGAGCGGCTATCTCTCATCCATGGTGGTCAAATTCGATTTCTCCGGTGTGGGGCCCGATACGTTGCGCATCGTGGACCGGGCAAGTCTCCGATTGAAGGATCCAAATTTTTTGCCGGGCGATTCATTGATCGCGAGGTTTTATGAGCTGTTAGAAGAATACAATGAGGGGGACACGCTCCAGGCACTCCAGATCGATCCGACACCTATACCGGATGAAGGGCTGACGAATGTTGACAGGGAAATGCCTACCGGCACAGCGAACTACCTGCTTCCCACGGCACTCGTCCAGGATTGGATCCGCGGGGATCGGCCGCACAATGGAATTGCAGTCGTAGTGAGAGATACGATTAGCGGGAAACAATTCTCGTTTGGATCCAGGGAAAATTCTGAAAAAGACGACCGCCCCCTGCTCGCGGTAAATTTCACAGATGGAGCGGAAACCAAGTTTTCACCCACCGATGACGGGACGTTCGTCGAATCGACCACCTCAACAACGAACCTGGTTATATCCGATGGTTTTATTCGCAGAATTCTCGTCCCCGTCGATCTATCGGGATTCGATCCCGACAATTTCATTCATGATGCGAAGCTGGTCTTGAACGCCGACACAACGACCGATCTCGGGATTGACTTCAGCGTTCTCCTCTATGCACCGGATAGCGATGATCCCGCTGATCCTTCGGTTCGGTCCGGGCCGGGTGTATCAACGGGTTTTGTCAATTTCGTTTCCAACCAGCTCGTCCTTCCCCTCACCGACCGCCGAAGAAACATAAACATTCTCCAGCTTTTTGTGGGGGGAGAACGTGAGAACAACGGCCTTGCTCTCCGGTTTTACAGCGAAGGCCAGGCTGTCCGTCAGGTTGAATTCTACACGAGCGCATCGGATACGCTCGGGCCGCGTATCATAATAACAGCATCGGAAGCTCCTATATTCAAAAAGTGATATTATGAGATTAAAACGGAGAAGAAACATACTGGACCTGCATTTATGGATCCTGGCGGCGATGCTTTCCTTTACAGCGGAGAGCGGACAAGCTGCATCGCTCTTTTCCCTCAACTTCATTGGGGAACGCGCAGAGGCGGCCGGTGCAAGGGTCATTGCTCTCGGCGGTGCGACTCAGATTATCCCCGATTCGCTGGGTGTGCTGCAGTTCAATCCGGCCATGCTGACGTTCTGCCGAAAGGTCACCATAGGGGCAACCCAGGTCATCGCTGTGGACAAGGGCCGATCCAACACCATCTCCGAGAGGGAGGTGTCCGTATACTATCCGGTCTTTGTCGGCGCCTTTCCTCTCCATAAGCGCATCACATTCTCGATCGGATATCGCGGCCGGAGCGATCCCGATGGGAGCTTTTCGATTCCCGGGATTGCTGAAGGCGGGGATTCTTACAGGCAGGTCTTCGAGAAAAGCGGTGGGCTGTATGCTGTCCCGATCACGCTGGCCCTGAGTGTCACCCGGTATATCTCCATTGCGGGCACCTATACGCTCGAGAAGGGATCGATCGAAGATAGGTGGACGATCCTCTTTGACGATCCGACTAAATTTCCGAGCGCCGGCCGCAAGCGTATCGAGATGGATGCATCGGGCTTTGGCGCAGGCATCGTGTTGTTTCCCGGCGGTCCGGTCATGGTGGGTGCGGCCTATGAAAGCGAGATCGAGTATGACGCAGAGGTCAAAGAGAGGTTCTCACAATCGGCGCTCGACACGAACTACACGGCGACCATAAAGCTCCCTCAGCGTTATAGTGTAGCAGGCACGTTTCGAATCACGCCCGCTTGGCACGTTCTCGCGAGTTATGCGGCGGCGGATTTCAAAGATTTCAGTGGGCTAGGCTTTCGCCAGGATCGGTTGTACCAGGAAGAGAGCTATGCATTCGGAGCCGAGTACACCCGGGGGCTTCCTCTTTTCGGAAAACGATTTCCCATCCGGTTTTCGTTCAATTACCAGCGTCTCCCCTATGATTTCCCCGGCGGCCAGCGTATCAGAAAGATCTTGTTCGGCTTGGGCACCGGATTGAATCTTGCGGGCGGCAAAGCGAAAATGGACATCGCATTGAGGATCGGTAAAGCCGGGTCGTTGAGCAAAAATACCATCGAGGACCGGTTGGTGAGATTCTATATCAGCGTCACCGGCAGCGAGATATGGAAGCGAAAAAGACACGAAGACTCCTAGCGAAGCACATCATGGAGATATGCGGCATCTGTTTCGCGCTCCTGGCGTTTGCTGCCTGCACAGCCCTGCTCCCAGCCCGAGCAATGGCAGGGTCATTCCCCCGGATTGATGGGAGCACAGCTGATGCGGCTCTGAGCGGCAGCGAGGGATTGCAGCAAGAAGAGCCGTCTCAGGAGTTATCCGAGCGCATGCGGGGGATGAGCCCCGGTGAGCAGATCGAATATTTATTGGATGCCAAGGCGATGGGAGAAAACAGCGCCGATATCAATTTCTTCCTAGGTGTTGCCATGTTTTCGACCGGCAAGCTCGACAGTGCTGCGATTTTCTTTCAGGAAGCCATAGCGATCGATTCCACCTACTCGAAGGCTTATGTGAATCTGGGAATCGTGCTGGATTCTCAGGGGAAGAAAGGCCAGGCGGAGCTAATGTATAAGCGAGCCATTGAGGTCGATCCCAGCGATGTGCTTGCGCACTGTCACCTGGGCTTTCTCTACCATTCCAAGCGGCGTATGAGAGAGGCGATGGCGTATTATCTCAAGGCGCTGGAATTGGATCCAAACAGCCCTCAAGCGCACTATAACCTCGGATTCGCATTTGCCGACGCCCGGATGTTCAAAGAAGCTCTCAGGGAGTGGGAGTTGGTCATCCAATTAGATCCGGACGGAGAGCTTGGAAAGACAGCCGGCGAGAATGTTGGACTCATCAAACAATACTTGGAACTTGAAGCACCAGAATGAGTTAGGTTCGTTTTGCTCCGGTTGCCTTGCTTGACATTTTTACGAATGCCCGTTAATTTTAAGTAGTACTGTGTTTCGCGCTCATTCGCCCTGTGAAGGATAGGTGATCATGAAAAGGAATCTTATCGCCCTCTCGATCGTGACATTGGTGTGCATGTCTTTTGTTGCCCTGCAGTTTACAACGTCTTGTGCGTCTACGAAAATTTCCGCTCAGGAAAAGCAGAAAAAGAAGGTCCTCAAGACCACAACGGATGAGAAAGGCTTTCAGAAAGAGCTCACCGAAGTGGACATGATGTACCAGACGGCAAAGCAATTCATGACCGCAAAGCAGTGGGAAAAGGCCATCGTGGAGCTGGAGCGGGTCGTGACCGCCGAGAAGCATCGGATCGAGGCGTGGAGTGACATGGCGGACTGCTACATCGAATTGAAAGCCCTGGACAAAGCAGCGGAATCATACCGGCAAGCCGTCTCGGTGCGTCCGGATGATCTCTCACTCCTTTCGCTGTTGGGCTATACCGAGCTCCGGGCCGGGGAGTTGGACAATGCAATCGGCACATATAACAACATGCTGGCGCTGGATTCGCTGAACTACGATGCCAATGTTCATCTGGGCTTTATTTACGACAAGAGAGAGGAACTCGATAGAGCGATCAGCTTTTATTCCAAGGCCCTCAAGGCCAATCCCGAAGATGTGCCCACAATGGGATCAATGGCCAAGATTTACACCAAACAAGGCAAAACGGATTTGGCCACGGCAATGTATGAGCAGGCCGTCGAGAAAGCTCCCGAGATACAGAAACGCGCCCTGCAGGCTAAACTCGGAGCTTCATATATTGCGAACAAACAGTTCGACAAATCAGCCGCGGTATTCGAAGAACTGGTTGTTACAGAAGCGGATAAGCCGGCGCACCATTACAATTTGGGTATCTCTTACATCATGCTGAAGAGGCACAAAGAAGCTATTCCACCGTTGACAAAGTGTACCGAGCTCAAACCGGATTTTGCGCCCGCTTACCAGCAGTTGGCTGCTTGTTACAATGAAATCGCGCAGTACATGAAAGCGATAGAAACCGTGAAGAAGGGGCTCGAAGTCGCAGAGAGCAAGGCGGCGCTTCAGGTGACGTGGGCAACGTCTCTGGAAAAGATGAAGCGTTTCGACGAGGCGATCGAAATACTGCAATTGGCCGTTAACGACCCTCAATACGGGGACTATGCAAAAAAGCAAATCGAGCGGCAGAAGAAGCTCAAGATCAGAGAAGAAAAACTCAAAGAACAATACTAGCAAACACTTTTATATGTCAAAACCTTCTCTCCCGCTTTCGGGGGAGGAGGTTTTCATGTATTCTATATAAAAGTGCCTCTCTGAGGTTGATTTATGCGGGGTGATTATTTCCAAATCGAGGAAGCCTCCAAGGATAGAGGCGCCGTCGTTTCCATGAGTGGTGGTGTGGACAGCGCCGCGGCGGCATTGCTGCTCAGGGATGCCGGTTTCCGGGTGGTGGGCCTGACGATGAAGAACTTCTGCTTCGGCAATGTGGATTTGCCGGAACGGAGTTGCTGCTCCAGGGAAGCGGTGGAGGATGCCAGGCGTACGTGCGAACAGCTTGGGTTGACTCACCGCGTTATTGATGTGGAAGAGCTTTTCACAAGGGAGGTCGTCGATAACTTCGTAGCGGAATATGAGAACGCACGAACGCCGAATCCATGCATCCGATGCAATTCCAAGGTGAGATTCCGTACGCTCATCGATCATGCCGCCCGTCTCGGTCTCGACTACGCCGCCACCGGCCACTACGCACGCTTGCACAGAGGGGAAGACGGTCGGATTCGGATTGCTCGCGCCCTGTCGGCTTCGAAGGATCAATCGTATTTTCTATCGCCCATCAATGATCGTGCGATCCTCGAAAGAGTGCTGTTTCCTCTCGGAGAACTTGACAAGGCGGATGTGAGGGAAATAGCCGTGCAGCGCGGCCTGCACGTGGCGGAAAAGGACGAAAGCCAGGAAGTGTGCTTCATAACAGGAGGATCGCTGAAATCGTTTCTCTCCAAAAAAATCCCGTTCAAACCAGGGCCCATCGAGAGCGTGGTTGGAGAGGTGATCGGACAGCATGAGGGGCTTGGACTATATACCATTGGGCAGCGGCGAAAACTGGGAATCGCCACGGGCACTCCTCAGTATGTAGTGAAGTTGGATCCTTCGCGGAATGCTCTGGTAATTGGCGATGCCGAAGATCTCCGTACCTCCCACCTCACGTGCACGCTGGATTGGATGGATGAAGTAGTGGAAGGTTCGGGGAGGGGCGTCAGCGCTCAGATCCGCTCCCGCCACAGGCCGGCAAAGGTAAAGGAGATCGAACGGCGCGGGCGGCTGTGCGGAGTGGTATTCGAAAAGCCTCAGAGCGCTATCTGTCCCGGCCAGACTATTGCATTCTATAAGGATGATGTCGTCGTTGGATCAGGAGTGATCGATGCATCCACGGATGATTGATATGGAACATCGAGGTCATGGTCCCGTTGTTTGCAGCCAGGCTCTCGCAATAGTGCTGGTTGCTGCCATCCTTGCACCCGTGACCGCCGCAGGCGCTGGCCAGTTCGATCTCGAGCACTCCATTCCCGTTAGATCCTATCCGGTGCGCGTGTTCTACTCGGAGAAGAACAAGAAAATCGCACATCGAATCGCGGAGATATGCGAGGAGAGAATCCCCGTGCTTGCCGGGGCGCTCGGTTTGAATGCTGTCGCGCCTTTTCAGATTCAAGTGATCCCCGACCTCAAGCCTTACCAGCGTAGAGCGCAAAACGACCTGCCTACATGGGGAATCGCGTTTGCGTTCATGGAAAGTCAGGTCATGCTGGTCGATGCCAAAAGAGCGGCCAGCGCGTGGAATTCGCTCGAGAAGGTGATCCCTCATGAGCTGTCTCATCTTTTGCTTGCCCAGCGCGTTGCGCCCGTGCCGATGCCGCTGTGGTTCGTCGAGGGCCTCGCTCAATGGCAGGCCGGGCAGTGGTCGGTTCTGGAGAATTGGCGGTTGATGAACGCTGTTTGGTCCGGAAAAACTCCTTCACTCGGGCGAATTGCAGCAGCGTTTCCGGCGGCGGAGATGCAGGCAAGAGATGCATATCGCATATCTTACGCCGCATTCACGTTTCGCTTCGAGAACGGACTGGAGGAGCTCCCGCAGTTCCTGTCTCTCCTTGCGGAAACACGGAGTTTCACCGATGCGTTTGTCGCTCAATGGAACGAGAGTATCATAGAATTCTATGTGCGGTTCCATGAGACGGTCCAGAAACGCTATCACTCGCGTCTCTTGATCTTTCAAACGGGGCCGCTGTTCACGATCATCGCAGTTTTGTTTTTGTTCATATTTATTCGGGTAAAGCTTCGGAACAGAAGAAAACTCAAGAAGATGGAGCGGTCAGAGCTCGGACTTTCGCTTGACGATCGTTGAAGCGCGGTGATATATTCATTTTCTACAGACTTATCGGAGGGCTAGTCCTAACTGGTAAGGCAGCGGTCTTGAAAACCGCCGGGTTAACACCCTTGGGGGTTCGAATCCCTCGCCCTCCGCCAGGATAGCCGACGGAGAGGTGGCCGAGTTGGCTTAAGGCAGCCGCCTGCTAAGCGGTTGTGGGGGTAAAACTTCACCGGGGGTTCGAATCCCCCCCTCTCCGCCATTTTTTCATCCGCACCCTTAAGCATCCCTGCTGTATGGATGTGCGCAATTAGATTCAGCTACCCAACTCAACGCAGGCAAAAAGAAGGGGCTTCAATCCTCCCTTCCCCTCAGGGCACTGCTTGCGAAGAGCTTGAAAATGCTTCCGTTCCGTTATGAAATGTGCTATTCATGGAGTGCGTTGCATAGGAGGAGGCATGCCGGCGAATTTCGAAATAAAACGCGTCGAGCTCTGGTCGTTGTTCAAGATCTCGTTCTTTATCTATGCGGTTCTTGGATTGATCGTCGGATTTGTGACGTTCTTCTTCTCCCTGTTGATGGGAGGATTCAGCTCCGCCTTATCCGGTGAGGAGTTCCCTCATTTCGGATTGCTCAGCGGCGCTTTTGGATTGTTTTTGATTCCATTTCTTGCGTTCTTTTACGGGGTGGTGGGATCCGTATGTATGACGATCGGCGGATGGATCTTCAATATCATCTGCGGGGTGGGTGGCGGCCTGCGTTTTGAGGTGAGTTCAAAGGATACCGGTTCCTCGGGCCACGCGCCACCGGTTCCCCCCGGGCCTTCGACGCCTTATCCACCTCAGCCGTCTGCTCCTCCTTATCGGCCTCCCACGGCGGGGGAGGGGAGCGGCTCGACATAGTTGCCATCGATCAGGTGCGCCCATAGCTCAATTGGATAGAGCGTTTGGCTACGGACCAAAAGGTTGGGGGTTCGAGTCCTCCTGGGCGCACCAGTACTATAAAGAGGGCCCTTTGACGAGTATGTCAAAGGGCTTTCTGTATGTGGAGATTACGGGTGAACGCATCCTCCGATGTCGACTCGCCAGCGTGTTAAGAGCAGCTGTGTACGAAGTGCAGAGCGAACAATGCGACGTCGATTAGGTTGATGACGCCATCGTCATTAAAGTCCAAGCATTCGTCGTAACTATTTGGTGGATTCGGAAAGCCAAGGGCGAAAGTTACGAAATCGACTAAATCAACAGTGAGATCGCCATTGATATCTGGACTCCGAACCTTAATCTGTAGACTAGTAGGGGGGCATCCGACCAATATACCTAAAGCGACGACGTGCAGGCCATCATCGCAGCCTCCCCCGATGATGGTTCCGCTGATCGTCGTTTGACCATTGGCATCGGTTGGGTGATCCGCATTGATTGAACGGCTGCCCCCACAGAGATTGATCCCATCCAGACACCCAATGAGCCAAAAGTCGGCGGCTGGGACACCCGGGATCGGATCTCCATTGTAGTCTTTTAGAGTCACCGTAATCGTAGCTCCCGCATAGCTCAAGGTCTTTCCATCGCCTTCGGGGCAGATGAGAACGTGTCCTCCAGCACTCGATGCTGAGGAATTGCATAAGTCCGGGATTTGGCTTCGGTAAGCTGCAGAGCCCGATTTGATGGCTATCGTTGAACCCAGTGCGAGGAAGAAAAGCGGCAGCAATAGGAAAATGAGAGTTTTATTGTGCATTGCCCATCGCCTCCCAGGAATTTTCAAGAGATAATAAAGCTGAAAATAAATGGTAAATGGACGACTTGTGGAATGCCACAACTCATGATTATATCAGTGTTTTGGCAGTTATTCAATCGATAATGCAGGCGGAAAGTGAATCAGAAAGAATACCCGGCTCTTATGAATGACATGGCATCGTTTCTCTTGCTGAAAGACAGCGTATATTCGATCGGCCCGCCGGGTGTTGCAACACCCACGCCGATACCGCCGCCCGACAACACCCTTTCCTCCCTGAAAAGATCGGTCCTCTCCTGGACCGCATTTCCGATATTTCCATAAGCGGTGAGGAATACGCTGCTGATCGCTTCGACCTGAATCGCAATCGACGTGGTGAACAGGTGGCGTCCGGCAAGTTCCTGGTGATGGTATCCATGGAGCGATTGGCTCCGGTCGTCCTGAAAGATCATGATGGAATGGATTCCTCCGGCGAAAAAGTTGTAGTGGAGCGGCAGAGCATCCCCTTCGGTGCTCCCCAGGTTGAAACGACCCGCCAACGTCACGCGCCCATGGACGGGGATGCAGAGCAACCATTGGAGCATCGTGCGGTTGAACGATTCTTCGCTCCCGATGCTGGTCCCGGCGAGCTCGCCTCTGATTTTCAGCGATGTTCCGCTCCGGGGGAACCACGATCTATCGAGTGTATCGAGCCAAAGGTCACCCGAGGCGAATACGAGACGTCCCGTCTTCTCCGCGAGATCGGTGGGGCCGATGCTGGGAGATAATTTGTACCATTCACCGTTCATCCCCGCGGCGGCGTAAAACACCCTTGACAGAACCGTCTCCAGGAAAAAGCCAAGACGTGCGGTCTGCGTTTTCCAATGGCTTGTTCTTGCCGCATGGTCATAGACATCGATGTGGTCATGGATGTAATCCACATCCAGCCTGACGCCCAGTCGGCTCCGCAAACCTGTATGAAGTGCGTATTCAGCGTTTGCTCTTTTCCTCTCATCCAGACTCAGCTCGAGTCCGAGGAGGGAACCGTGTCCGATGATATTATTGAACGATGCATTGAGGAGAAGACCCACTCCCCAGTGTGTATCGTACCGGAGACCCATGTGAAGATAGTTGTTTCTATCTTCCTCGACCACGATCACCAATTTGGTGTCATCCCCGACGGCTTCGAACATGTAAGCGACATGCTTGAAAAAGCCGCTGCTGTACAACCGTTCGATGGCCCGCTCGAGGATCGAGGGCGTGACTTCTGCGGGGGGAGCGATACCGAGTTCTGTGAGGACGAGTCTGGATGAGACATCTCTCAGTCCCCGGATTTCGATGGCCGCAATCTCGACCGGTTCATCCTGGGGGGCGTCGATCGATCGTACGGTGTTTTTTGCTGTATCGAGCGTATCAGCGAGGCTTGTCAAACGGTCGAACACCTGTCTGGCTGCTTCTTCTCCTTTCTGGATGATATCGCTCGCATTGTCAAAATCGAAGGTCCCGAGTCCGGTCATGTCGGGAGAGATGAGGATATCGCAGAGCGCGCGCTGTTTCGAAAGCGAGTGGGACATGAGGAGGGTGACGGACTGATCGGCGATGTCGATAAAGTTGCCGATGCTGTCCGCTGGCAACAGCTCGCTGCTCACGTCAACGCCTATAATGATATCCGCACCGAGCGCAATCGCATCCTCGGCGGGGAGGTTTCGAACGAGCCCGCCGTCAACGAGAAGCTGTTCCCCGCGGCGGATCGGTGTAAACGCCGATGGAATCGCCATGCTGCTTCTCATCGCATCGGGCAGCGTGCCGTGGTCGATGACCACCGCCTCACCGGAGGCAATGTCCGTCGCGACGCAGGCAAAAGGTCTCGGCAGATTCTTGAAATCGCTGATGCCGAGCGCGGGCCATGTCATCCTCGAAAACAAGCTGTGTATCTTGTGCCCCGCAACGAGGCCCGAGGGGAGTCGTACTTTCAAACCGGTGATAGGGAGGGAGAAGAGGTAACGGTCCTCCCGTTTCTTTTTCTGCATCGACAGGTGGCGCCGGCTCAACCTGTCGTCGAAAAGCTCGAGCCAGTCTGTTTCGAGCGCAAAATTCTCCATGAATTCCGGCGAATAGCCGATTGCGTAAAGCGCCCCGATGATACTTCCCATGCTGGTGCCGGTAACGACGTCGACCGGGACTCCGGCTTCCTCGAGGACCTTGATCACTCCGATGTGCGCCAGTCCTTTCGCGCCGCCTCCGCTCAGGACAAGGCCAACTTTCGGGCGGCTGCTGGGCCTTTGTGCGTCGATTGGGGACGCCCATCCGAGCAATGCGGAGAGAATAAGGATCATGAGCGAAACCAAGCTTGGTCTCGGTGCCATTGCGAGTGTTCCTTGCGTTAAATACCTGGCGGCGGGTTTATGCCTGCACCCAAAATTGCGCGGGGACTCCCCAGCGACAGCGCTGGATCGAATAGCGAGAGGTTAGCAGCTCAAGCGCGAATGAAAAAGGTTGATTTTAGGTGCTTCAGGACATAGAATGTTTGAAAAGCTGATCACATCGCTGACGGGGAGCTCGCTAGAGCGAGCATATTCCCTGAGATAACTTTTTATTGTACCAACATACATCGAATTCGGAGCTGGAGTAGCTCAGCCGGTAGAGCAACGCACTCGTAATGCGTAGGTCAGCGGTTCGATTCCGCTCTCCAGCTCCAATATTTTTAAAGAGTTACGTCTTCCGGCAGTTCCGCCGAAAACCCCCATCTTACACTAATCTTACACTTTAGATTTGCCAGTATGTCGCAAACAGCTGGTATGCGGGCCTTGGTGTGTCGCGAGCGGTCTTTTATCGAGAATGAATTGTTTCAAGATGCATCCTGGTATGGCTTCGGGGATGGATTAATTATTGAATTACAGATCAGTTAATAGTATAATCCGGCCTCCTGGGGAGATTCACCATAGCCACACACCTTCCAGATTTTATATAGAGCCACAGAATCAGGGGAGTTCATCTGATATCATCTGCCAACGCAACGGCTCTAATTTTGTTCGCAGCAGCGCTATCACACTCTTCTATCCGTCTTCAGTCATGCTCGTTGGCTGCCTGAAAGCCGGTGGCAAGGTGCTGACGTCAAGCATCAGAAGCAGCGGAGAATCCGTGGACGGGGCACCCATTCTTGAAAAGGAGCTTTTGTTGCACTTATCGTTCAAACCGCTTGCGGTTTGACATAATCCGAAGGCAATTGCGTGCAGGCGATTGCATTCGAAAGTCATCCGACGGTTCCGCCTGAGTGGATTTAGTGGCGGAACCCAGAAAGGAGAACTCATCATGGGTAATAATGTTATGAATATCAAACTGATCGATGTGACTCCGAAGAACATTAAGCTACCGACTGAGGGCACGATCAAGCTGAACATTTCGGGGAAAGAGGGGAAAGAAGAGCTGAACCCGAGCGATCTCGACCGTGTGCTAAAATCGACGCTGGATTACCTCAAGGATTACAAACAAATAGCGATCGAACCATCCATCAAGGCGTATGACGAAGAAATCGGCGAACTCAGGGAGACGTCGGAAGCTCAGGCCAAGAGTCTTGAGGTTAAATTCAACAAGGAACTAGAGAAGCTTATCGCCAATCTCCAGAATGAAGCCGATCGGAGGGTCAACGAAAAGTGGGAGATGATGCAGAAAGAAAACGAGGCCTTTAGAAAATTTAAAATCATGGGTGGGGTGAAGATCATCTGGTGCACGATCAAGATCGGCAAGGGGATTGCGGGGCTCGTGGCGAGTGCGGGCACCAAGGCGGACGAGTACTTCAAGATCGCCAATTCCTGCCGCAAGATCGCCAAGCAGGTGAAGACCCTGCTGGCAACCGAGGAAAAAGTCCGCGAAGACGTCAATAAGATTATCGAGAAGATGGCCAAGGCAAAGGATCCAAAGAAACATGTGAGCGAGCTCAATAGCCAAATTGAAGTCTACAAATGCAAGTTAACAAGCTTGCGTCAGGAGGCGGGCAAGCTCTCAAAGGAGCTTAGCAAGTTGCTAGACAAGCAAGATATGGGTGCCGAGGTCACCCAGGAGGAGCGCACGCAGATCAAGGCGATGATCGAGGAGATCATAAAACTCAACAAGCTCGAAGAGAACGGAAAGCAATTCCGCGAGTTCTCGCTCAAGTGGGGCGAAAAAAGGGATCAGACCTTTAAAGACAAGATCGACGAGTACGCCAAAAAAATAAAAGGCACCCAAATTAACGTTGATGCCTTTTAAAAAAATGGTCGGAGTGAAGTCGATGTGAATTAGTGTGATTTTCGTGAATTGATTTATGGAGGAAATGTCAGCGCTAGAAAAATTGCAAGTTCGGACGCGGTTCGATTCCGCTCTCCAGCTCCAAATTATTCAAAGACTTACGCGATCTGGCAGTTCCGCCGAAAACCCCCACCTTACAGTTTTATTACACTTTGGATTTGGCTGGTCGTAGCCTCAAGGGATTCGTGGACGTGTTGAGGTGAGCCTTGTTGCCCCGTGCAATGTCTCTCCGGTGATCCCCCTTGATCGTAAATCGGTAGTTAAACGATTGTCATTGTGACCCCCGTGGTTTTGTGCTATAGTAGGAGTGTCAACAACGGATTGATGTAACGGAATGATTTTGCGAGGGGCGTGGAGTCGCAGTCCTAGTGGCTGGGGCCTCTGCCCCGACTATCCCATCACTTGCACTCCTTCGTCCCCCCAGGTATTGCGGCGCGGTTTTGGACCATTTTTAATCCCATGAGCTGGTGCAAGTTCAAAGTTACCAATGCGGACAAGATTAATAGAAGGGACAAGTGTCTATTTCTATAGTGGAAGTCCTAATGATGCCATTAATCTGAAGAGTGGAGGTTTCCCGTGACGCTTCCGCAAGGCAGGATGGCGGCGCCGCTTGCCGCAATAATCCTTGTTCTGCTGATCATAACGACCATGCGTTCAGCGGCGCGGAACGACACTCGTTCGGCTTTTCAAAACGCCGGTCGGGTGCGTGTTCCTTCGGCCACCCCTGCTTCGTTTCAGGCCGCGTACCCGCAGCTCTTTCTTCTGGGCCGGTTGGCAATTGGGCAGAGCATTACCGTCGCGGCGGACGGAAGGACCGCGTATGTCGGGTACGGCGCCTACCTGGACGTCTTGGATTGCACGGACGAAGGCAACCCGGTGAGGATTGGTCGCGAATTGCTACCTGATGTGCCACGTTTGTCGGGGCTTAGAGGCGATTATGTTTACTTCATCGGGTCACGAACCGGAGCTATGGGAGTCGTCGACATATCGGATCCGTCGCTGCCCACTTTTGTCCACAGCCTCGCCTTACCGTATGTTTCGGATCTTGCGATTCGGGGCGACCAAATCTACCTCGCCGCTGGTGGTCTTGGGGTCGTGGACATCAGCAATCCTGTGTCACCAGTACTGGTTGGGGTGTTTCCTATGTCCGAAACTCTCCGACACATCGCGTGCTCGGGTGATATCGTTTGTGCGACTAGCTGGCCGCGCCTGATCGTCATCGATATCACCGACCCTGTCAACCCGGTCGAACGGGGATCGACGAGCCAGCCATCCGGATGGTACGAGGATGTCGCCGTAGACGGCGATTACGCGTACGTAACGGGCGGAGTTGACGACGGCGTAGTACCTTGGGGGATGTTATTCACATTTAGCCTAGCCGACCCCGACCATCCCAACAAGATCAACGCTAACAACCTCGGGGCCGTCGTTTTTCCTTCCGACGTATCCCTCAAGGGTGATGTGGTTTCCTTCGACAAGGATACGGGTTGGCTGACGCTGGCCGATATTTCTGACAGAACCTCCCCCGTACTTCGCGGGACGGAGCCTACGGGCAAAGAAATCGTGGAGATGGAATTCGGCGACAACTTAATCTACACCAGCCACGGGCAGTGGACGAAGATCATGAACGTGTCGAACCTCGATGATCCGCAGATTGCCGCGACGTATGAAGCTGTTGAACCGTTGCAAAACGTGCAAGTGGTTCACAGCGGAGGAACCCGGCTGGCGTGCGCAGGGAGCGGGATGTCTGGCCTTCGGATCATCGATGCCACAACCCCCTCGAATCCAGTCGAACTCTTGCCGTACCAGAACGGGGGATACGTGCACGAAGTGCTCGCCGTCGGAGACCTGCTATATGTAGCCAACCGCCATATGGGTCTGCGGATCCTGGAGGTGACCCCAACGGGTGCCGTGGAAGTGGGTCACTACGTCCCCCCGCAAACGGGCGCATCGCCTCCCTACGTGTTGAACGTCGCCGTCGACGGGGACTACGCTGCGATCAAGGTACGGTCTTACGGGATATACCTGCTCGACGTCTCGGATCCACAATCGCCGCAGGTCGTCGGGATGTTTACCGGTCGGGACACTTTCTCAAGTGCACGCATGCAGATGGTCGGAAGCCACTTGTACGTCGCCCTTCCCAGTAAGGGACTGCAGATCATCGAGGTCTTACCACCCGCGCAGCCGGTCGAGGTGGGGTTCTATACAACCACGGGAGGGACGAGAGACGTCGCGGTATCCGGGAGCTACGCGTACATCGCCGACGGCTCGCTCGGGCTAGTGGTCGTCGACGTGTCCGATCCAGCTGCACCCACCGAAGTCGGATCGATGGGCACCACCGGGTCGACGAATTGGATCACCATCGCAGGCAAGTACGCATTTCTATCCGAGGGTGAGGCGGGTGTCCGAGTCGTGGATGTCGGCGATCCCACCCAACCCACCAACGTGACGGCGTACAGTACCGGCCAGTCCGCGGAAGGGACGTGCGTGGACTACGATAACGTCTTTCTGGCCGACGGGCCGGACGGATTGTACATCTTCGAGTTTGGACCGCTGGTTGCGACGATGATCAGATGGTTCGACGCCGTCGAGGAGAGCGGTGCAGTACGCGTGTCGTGGGAGACCATTTCGGACGATGAGGTTCTAGGATTCCAGGTCCTGCGGCGGGATAGCGAGGGTGCCAACACCACCGTGGTGAGCGGCCGGGCCTTACTGCCGGTGGACGCGCGGTCGTTCGTGGACCGTTCGGTTTCCCCGGGGGAGCAACACGAATACGTTCTTGTGGTGGTCCTCGCGGACGGCTCGGAAATCCGCTCAGTTCCAGCCACGGTGACGGTTGGAACTGGGAATCTGGCTTTGTACCAGAACTATCCCAATCCGTTTAATCCATCCACGACGATTTCGTTTACGTTGCCTAAAAAAGGGACCGCGAGCTTGAAGATCTACAACATAGAAGGAAAATTGGTGCGAACTCTTGTGCATGGAATACTTGATGCAGGGTATAAGGAATATTCTTGGAATGGAAGTGATCATCAGGGCGTTCCCGTCAGCTCAGGTATCTACTTCTACTGCCTGAAAGCTGGTGGTAAGGTGTTAACAAAGAAGATGGCTCTTCTGAAGTAGAGAGCTTTTTCACAAGTCAACGACAATAAAGGGATAACATTGTTTCATGATCACTTGCTTGTGATCAACTGCTTATGGATTTGCTGAATGATTTCAGGAGCTAGGTTCGGAACAACGATCTGATTTAAGATATCTTGTGCTATAGAAATTGGATAAAATCCAGGTATAAATTCATATTCTACTATAGCCGTTGCCATCTGATTGCTTGGAAGATTGATATTACCTGTCTTGTTTAGTTCCACCATATCTACATATTGAAGTTGGTCAAGTAGAGCTGCCGCAAATGCTGCCCATGCGGCAATCTCCGTTTCAGGAGATTCTTGAATAATTTCCAGCCACTGAAGTTGTTCAGATAAGAAATTACGAAGCCTTTGCCTAATAACTTCCGGTTTCTGGTTTAGATGATATCTCTGCATCAGTTGATCTGAGAAGTCGAGCTGGGAGATGCGTGCAATCTCTGAGTCTAACCATTCATTCTCTTTCGGCGACATTGATGGAATAGAATTATACATTTCGCGAATTGGTAGCTCTAATATTTTCGCGAGTTCCAGTCTATACTCCCTAGAATAAGCATTGATTCCAATTCCAGTGACAAGATCACCGAGATCCGCTCCAATCGCAGGTAATGCGTTGAACATCATTGGGACTAACACAAAAAGAACCGATAGGAACCTGCTAAGTTTTTGATATCTGATTTTCATCTCTGACCTCATAGAGCAATTGCGTAGTAAAACGGTTTAATTGTTCGATGCTCGATAAAATATGGACTGCAGAGCAGGTTGACTAAAACCCGTCATTACGGAATCCAACTAAGTCCTTGTAAATAAATGCTACTACTCCCGAGTTCTACCTTAGCGAAAATGTAATTCGGGAGAGTTTAGTTATTAGAGTATCTGGAGTGCGATTTTCGTGCCAGGTACGAGCCTCTCAACAGCCTCCCGCTTATGCGGCGGCGACGGATGGGCATACTTCATAGTCGTCGAAATACTCGCATGCCCCATAAGCTGCATGACGGTTGCGAGGTCAACACCGGCGAGGACCAAGCGGGTGGCGAATGTGTGACGAAGATCATGGAAGCGACAACACTGGATTCCCGCTCTCCTGACCGCTCCTGCGAAGGCAGTTTTGACGGCTTTGGTAGGTAATCCGCGATAAAGAAACACATGTCCCTCGTGTGGCTCAGGGATGCTCTCAAGAGCTTCCTGGGCTTTTTTGTTTATGGGGATATGGCGAACCTTGCCGTTCTTCGATTGTTTGATCGTAATCGTACTGCTCTGAAGATCGAGCTGCTCCCATTGCAGATCGAGTAGCTCCCCCCGTCTCATGCCGGTGTTTATGGCAACGATGATCAGCGGTTTAAAGTGGGGAGCCGCAGCGTAAATGAGCCTCTGTTCTTCTTCCTGTGAAAGCACCCGCATCACCTTCTCCTCGATGCGGTACATAGCCACCTTTTTTACCGGGTTCTTTGCTACAAGATTCCAGTCGATGGCCAGATTGAACAGCCGTTTCAGGATAGCGAGCTCACGGTTCACGGTCGATTTGGAGACGCGTTTCACTCGGGAAGCTTTGAATCTCTCCACATCCCAGCTGGATATTTCATCTATTCGCTTTCGTTTGAAAAATGTCTTGGCGAGCTTCAGTGTTTCCTCGTCACGCTTCCAGGAGCGTTTGCTCTTCTTCGCATGCTCCATGTAGCGGTAGCAGACGGCTTCAAATTTGGGTGGCCTGCGTTTCTTGGGGATCTTGAACCGGTCCTGGGCAATCTCAGCCTTTCGGATCCTCAAGACCTCCTTGGCGAGCGTTTTGGTCGG
>JABAOH010001744.1_pt1 | contig 82343 bp, 89 predicted proteins | sample 7062181 | NCBI WGS metagenome assembly JABAOH01 (sample SAMN14538630, study PRJNA623070) | marine sediment metagenome | biome: marine biome [ENVO:00000428]; feature: marine pelagic biome [ENVO:01000023]; material: deep marine sediment [ENVO:00002113]; isolation source: pool of 5 deep marine... | reverse complement strand
TTTCTTCTTCTAGAAGATTTGTTCCCAGGGGAACGATTACCGGGTGTCCTATTACTTGGTGATCTGTTAGTTGGGGATCTATTACCGGGGGAACGATTGTTTGGAGAGCGATTGGTAGGGGACCTATTACTTGGTGATCTGTTATTTGGAGACCTATTTGATGTCGTTATGTTAGTTACTGATGATATATTAGGTAAGGTTGGAAGAACTCTTCTAGGTGGTTCTTCATTATCATTGTTAACAGGAGCTCTAACTGGACCCAACGGTGCTAAATTATTTCTAGATGTATTTGGTAAAACGGGTGGTAGAGTTGATATTCTGCTTAAATTACCTCTTGTATTTGTTGATCCCCCGCTAGAGTCAACAGATGAAACGCGTTTCATTTGTAATTTTTCTTTAACCATTTATGGGTTTGAAATGTTATTTTTAGACTGCTGCTGATGCTTAAAAACATTCATGCATATTTAGTTAAAATTGATACATTTGATAATACTCAGAATATGATAAATGGATCTTGATAATATTTCTGACACTGATGGTGACTCGATGAATATCATTGATACCAACACGCTTTTTGATGGTGAAGCTATTAATCTTGACCAAACACCAGTATCAAATGATTGGTATTTTCCTCCATTATTTTCTGAAGGACTAACTGGCGAAACTAGAGTCTGGCAAATAGGATTTGTATCATCTCAAAAGGAATTAAAAACTATCCATGGTATTTTAATTACTAGCAAAAATCAAGCTGGAGAGAAATTACAAACAGCATTTCATCCTATTGTAGAAAACAAATCAGGTCGGTCACTACAAGAACAAGCCCTGTTAGAAGCCAGAAGGAGATATATTAACAAATACAAGGATGGTTATTTGCCCCCCGGTACCGAATCCCCAGATATTAACAAACCCATGCTAGCCAAAACATGGCATCACCACGCCAATCACAACAAACCCAAATCCAATCATGTTCGTATTAAGAAGTTTCCAGTATCTGTTCAAAGGAAGATTGATGGTATTAGAGCTCTATCTAAACTTCGTGGTAATAAGATTGAAATGAGATCCAGACTAAGCAACGTCTTCCCATATTTCGATCATATTAAGGCTGAACTGGAAACATTTCTACGATATTTACCTGCTGGTTCAGAATTGGACGGTGAGCTCTACTGTTTAGATATGCCTTTCGAACTACTATCTGGAGTAGTCAAAACAGTCAAGAGAAAACATGAGAAACATGACGAACTGCAATACTGGATCTTCGACATTATTGACCCTGACAGATCATCTTGGGAAAAGAGATACACCATGTTGGTTAATGCTTATGTTAAGTTTTTAGAGGATGGCAATACTAGCAATACCTTTCGTATCCTCCAAGCTTATCATGCCGAAAATAACCAACATTTGGACCAATACCATGACGCTTTCGTAGCTGAAGGTTATGAAGGTATTATTATTAGAAAGTATTCTTATGTTGATGGGGAGAAACTATCTCAATATAGTCATGCTCGGACCAACGCTCTAATTAAATACAAATACTTTGAAGATGAAGAGATGGAGATTGTAGATGTAGAGCAATGCACTGGAACTGAAGATGGTGCTGCCAAGTTTGTTGTTAAGGATCCACGTGGTAACGTGTTCCCTGTCCGACCTCGCGGAAGTGTGGAACAACGCCGTGAATGGTATATGAATAAGCAGAATCTAATTGGAAAACCGTTAACCGTTCGATATCAAGGATTGAGTGAAAAGGGGGTACCTAGGTTTCCTGTGGCGATTACAGTCCGAGATTATGAGTGATTAGTCGCTAAAAGTTAAGGGTATAAACAATTATCATGAATATTAAAGTTTACATATTTATGATTAGAACAGGGAAAGCCGGCAGCGGAACCTATGGTATAGTATATACAGCTGAGACTACTGATGAATCTAAAAGAAAAATAGCCGTTAAAAGAAATGTGGTAGATAATTCAGTTAATTTTTCAGGTTCAATTAAAGAATTAGATCTATTGAATCGGTTGAGAGGACACCCGTATATTGTCAAACTATTATCAGTAAGCTTTAATAATCCATTTGCTATACCTAATTCTCCTATAGGTAAACCAGGAAATTATGATTATAGAGAAGATTATTTACATTTTATATTTGAACAAGCTAGAACTAATGGTCATGATTTAATCCATAATCCAGATCTCCATGTAAGTTATTTGAAATTGGCTATTCTTCAAATGTTCATAGGTCTAGAATATATGCACTCTAAAAACATTATACATCGTGATATCAAACCAGCCAACATTTTATGGTTCGTCAGTAGTGATAATAAAGCAGCGGCTAAATTGTGCGATTTTGGTCTGTCTAGGGTAACTACTCCCCATGACCCGATGACACCTCGAGTAGTTACTTGTTGGTACAGAGCTCCCGAAGTATGTTCGAGAGATCCAAATTATACTTTCGCCAGCGACGTTTGGTCAGCCGGTTGCGTCATGTTTGAAATGATATCTAAGAAACCTTTACTGGCTGGTTGTCCAGACAATGATACTAAGTTATTAAGCAAAATAATAGGTACAGTACCTGAAGTAACTTATGAAGAGATAAATAAATTAACCAAGAATCACGAAATTAAATTAACCAAAGATGCTAGTCCGAGATCTAGACCTTCTTTCAAAGAATTAATGGGATTATCGGACAACGACATAATGAAATTTAATCAATACCCAGCATCGGGATCTACTTATGAACAGTTCCTTGATTTATTAAGTCATATATTAACCTTGGACCCAGACAAAAGATATAGTGCTACTCAAGTATTAGATCATAAGTTCTTCGAACCATACAAATCCGTAATAAATTGGTCTCGTGAAAAATATCCTCCCGTTCCCCCAATATATCCCAACATCAATATAGTGAACTGCTACGAGAGAGGATGGGCTACCAAAACAGCATTTTTAATCTTTAACGCTAGAGGTCATTTAGAATGGTACAAGCATAAGATCCTGTTTCAATCCATTGATATGTTTGATAGATATTTATATCATGTGAAAACCATAACTAACAAGGAAAAGGTTGAGTCTAAATATCATGGTAAGTATATGTCAAGGTATCAGGCGGAATTACGCTATGTAGTGTGTTTATATATGGCTATTAAATATTTCACCACCCTCCACATTCCCATATCCTTTCACGAACTAGCCTCTGACAACTATAAAACAGAAAAAGCTATGATAGAAGCAGAAGAGTTTGAAAAAGAGATGCTTCGTGATGTTTTGAAATATGATTTGTATAGAGATACGGTTTACGAGATATCATGTGAGAAAAAGGGCGAGAGAATAGATGAGTACGAGACGAGAGATCTGTTATCTTTATATGGCAATATTAAACAGGACTATTTCGATATTGGTGTGGTAGAATTATTATCTTCATTAGAATAATTTTTATTTTTATTGTAATTAATAAAAATAAGGAATGGCTGAACCATCGTTTGGTTGCTTTTATAACCCAAAACCATCTCCCGGGAGATGCATTAAAGATCCTAGATCTAAAGTAGTTGAAGAGAAGTGTATGATTGAAAATAATGCTTGCAAACTGAAGACTGTTTCTGTACCTACTAGAGCTACGGCAGAGAAAATGGCTACTGTCCAACCATTAAAAGGGAAAATTGTCAGAGATAACATAACTGATGCCAAACTATCCGGACCCTACTCAGCCTACACATTTACCCACCAAAATAACAAATATCATCTATTCGGTGATGTTCATTTCAGTATGTCGGGAACATGCCGTCAACCATGTAAATCTATAACTCCGGGACAGCTTGAGTTTGATCCTGAAGGTAGTGTAGATTGTTGGGAGATATCGAGATTGTTATCTGACATATTTAACAGGGCTGAAGCTGATAAAGAATATGTTGATTTTTATATTGAAATGCCCTTCCTACCCAAAGGTCAATATAAACCATCCATGGAAGATATCAAGTCTGCCATACCTCTGTATGGTGAGATGTATAAACTATATTATATCTTTTATGAGTGTTTCAATAAGATCAGATGTAAGTATAACTACGTTAGATTTCATTATGTCGATGTTAGGTTACAATATAAAGTATCTAATCTACCAAGAATGTTATCTGATATTATACAAACGTCTCGACCGGTTAATATCAAACCGATAACATTTGAGCATTATATTACCAGTAGAATAGGGGAATCTATTGAGATTTTAGGTGGTATGATGATACAAGATATTAGAGAACCATCGTCTTATATTGAAACTACCGATGGTATTGTTAAGAAATTATATTTTTCTGGTGGCCGAACCATGGAAGGATATACAGATCCGCTAAATGTCAAATTATTCAAGTTATATTTGCAATCTAACAACTTTACCGAAGATGTTATGGTAGTATCTAGGGAGTTATTGGGACAAGCCAAATCAGAAACTGACCTCAGAGATTTAACTGAAGCTTTATTGGTACCCAGTATATTAGTCAACAGAAACGGTAAGAACATGCATCGTGTCAGAGCTCAGTTAGATGCTTTGGAAATGGAAGGTAAGCAAGATATATCCAGACAGATTCAAACCTTTGTTTTAGAAACATATATTAAGAATATTAATGTATCATCTCTTATGATACTATGGGATAAGTTCATGAAAACGTATAACAATTATGTCTATGCCAGATCCAGAACACTAGGTGATACTCAGGCAGTGTTGGAGAGATTGGTTAGAGATTTCAGGGAGCTGATGAATATCCAATCACTAACAGTTAGTTCAACGGCTACTTTGATGGATGCTTATTTATTGGCTCGAATGAACAGATCGTTCCCTGGTACCAATCACGTCGATTCCAAAACCAAGATAGTCTATGCTGGTAATGCTCACACTGAGAACTATGTAGAGTATTTTAAGAGAACCATGGGTCCTACCATATATCATTATGGTGGTTTGACCAGAGATGTGAAGAGTCCTGATGTGTCTAGGTGCATCGATATTAATGTAGAGAGATTCCTATATTGATATTGTTCACGACACTAAAGTATCGCTGTGCCTGATTTATATTATTTAATATAAATTAGTTTTTGATGATATTCATGCTAAATGTTGAGCCTGAACCACCCAATTTGGTCCGACCAACGCTCCTCTTTTAATCAGAAGTTTTGCCATAATATCGTTTTGGTTAGCCAAAGCTATATGAACTGCCGATCCACCAAGAGCATTAACATCAACCCCTTTATCTAGTAACAACCTAACCACATCGATATGATTATTTTTGACTGCCACAATCAAAGAATTTGTTCGTATATCGAACAATTGCCAGATATAATTGACATCAGCCCCTCTGTTTATCAGATAATTGACGGTTTCGTAATGACCTCTTTTACTAGCTTCAAGCAAACCCCGACCCAAACAGTATTCTATATTACTTATATTGTCGAAAATTATTGAAATTATATCTATCCTATCTGTCTCTGCTGCTGATATAAACAAATCTCCCTGTAGATAAAAATGACGATTGATTTTGTTATCTAAAGCAAAATAATAAGCAGCATAACTGTTATGTTTTCGATATTTATCAATCGTATTTTTAGTTAAGTCGTAATCAGAACATAATCTTGATAACCAATATTTATCGTTGCATATTCTATAGTTAAAATTTCTATTCAACATGCACATGGAACGCAGATCAAAACTATCTAAATAATCCAATATCAATCTAATCACATCGATAGGCAATTGTTCCATTTATTCTTTTAATACTGTCTTTTGAACTAATAAATATTTCACTTCTACCGTGTTAATTGTATTATCACCCTCATTGATTTTCAAAAAATAATCAATATTTCTATCGTCCATAGGATTACCTGTGGAAAAATCTATGTTTACATTAGTGATGGGTATAAAATCACTGGGTATGGTGAAAGGTATTTCGATTTTATTATCTTTGACATATTTTTCGGCTTTGATATATGAGATATTTAGTGATTCTGATATAGCAGAAATAATGTTTTCTTGGCTGCTGTTCGGTTTAGGTCTGACAATATTTAACATGTGGATGTCTTGACAATATGAGGGATAAGTACATTCTAAATAAATCCAGACTGGTACCAATCTAATACATAATTTAGATAATACCACATCAGTCTCTGATGTTAAATATTTATATTTACCAGTTCTGTCGTCGGCCAATATTAAAGATTTATCGTTAGAAGTTATTAGATGTAACTGCGCTCCGATCTCATTGATTTTATTTTCTAATATCCTAACCTTAGCTTCGAATTCCTTACTATTTTGGTTTAATATTTCTATTTCCTCCAATATTAAATTATCTGATATATTCATTTTAATATAACAGATATATACTTATGACAAGGATATAACATAGTAATTACCATTAGTCAAATAATCTAATAAATCATCATCACAATGGTAGTATCTGTCATCATAATAAATTACCTCATCCACATTCACATCAATAATCATATCCGGACTTTTATAAATAATATCTAACCATGAACCATCCTTGTTTTTGGTCTGAAACTTCTTAACTTCATCCGAATATTTTACTATCTCGCTGTTCATATTGTTGTCATAACCAGCGTAATAAACAGGGTGAATATAGATTTTAGTGTTATTTGGGACCTTAATATCAGATAGTGACTTATATAGCTTGTTATCATGCTCATAAACGAACATGAAACCTACCATCTTATTGTGATCATCGTTTGACATTTTAATTAAAATAACATCTATTTAGATTTTTGTATAAACAGAAAAGATAAAAATAGATAAATTAACGATATATTTGATAAGTAACTGCTTATCAAATAATACTTCCAATTAGACGAATTTGTCGATCCTGATATACTATATTGTTTATTATTTTAAGTGAAAAGATATGTTTGGAACGGTGCGTTCCAAACATTATTTTATTTATTGATAAGTATTTCTTATTGTATATATTATTTGGGATAAAATGAATAATAATAAACCAATACATTGAGTATGATATTTTAGTGATATAATCTGGATAGAGAGTCTTAAAATAATATGGAACGCACCGTTCAAAATATATCTTTAAGCTTTGATATATATCTAATTATCGATAAAGTTGTGATATCTTTCAGCCACCGTTTCCACCTCTTTCAATAGTTTCTCCACGTCAGCTCTTTTATATTTAGGCAAAGGAATATCACAAAACATGAACATTTTATACAACTGATCAACAGTAATGATAGGGGATGAATGTCCACCCTTGATAGTTATTAGTTCCTTCGATTCATGCTTGATATTTTCATATAAAATCTTGGCACATTGGTAGGGGATAATATCATCATCCACGCTGTGTAATATAACCACCGGACATTTGACATGTTGAATATAATCACGACTAGGTATTAGATCATACCTTAAGGATGCCATAGTAGTAAAGCCCGTAGCTACTGATTGAGCTGTAGATGTTTCAAAATAGTTATTGACAGCATCATCTAATCCAGAGAAGGTGCATAGTAATATTAGGGATCTGCAAGGGTATTTAGATGCTGTCCAGATGGCAGTCGAACCACCTAAACTTTCTCCCCATATAATCAGGTCTTTTGGATTAACCCCATAATGATTAACTAGATACTTATATGCCATCTCACCATTCTCTTTCAATGCTAATTTATTGGGTTCACCTGATGATTGTCCAAATCCGTTATAATCAAATAGAAATAGGTTTAATTCAAATTTCTTACAGATATCTATGATATAACTGCGATTACTGATATTTCCGGAATTTCCATGTGAGAACATAACGGTTTTATGGCCGGGGAACGAATCAAAATGCCAGCCGTGAATAAATTTGCCGTTTTTCGGTTTTCTGTTTTTTACTTTATTTTCGGTGATATATACGTCGTGGTAATCTGTGTCGGGTTTCCAATGTTTTTTCTTAGATGGGAAATATAAAACTTTATTCTCAGCCCAAGGCACACTGATATATATCAATGCTAAAATAACTAATATAATAGCAATTAGAAAGAGCCAAAACATAATTTTTATTATGTTAAAATAAAAATTATTAAACAAATAAATGGAACTAAATTGCTCTCGATTGGGGTCATTAGAATATAGGAGATTATGTCAAGTTCTTTCATTACCTGTTAGTAATGATGGAGAAGGATTTACTGGTAATAAACAAACAGATTTGATAATATTATCAAATCTAAGCGATAATGACCTGATTAATATCTGTGCTGCTAACAAATATCTGAATAATCTATGTAATGATGATAACTTTTGGTTAAATAAAATCCTCAATAGGTACAACATTCTCGGTAATTCGAATGATATAAAACAATATATACCGACTGGAACAACTTGGAAAGAATATTATTTGTGGTTATCTGGTATGCTGACTGGCGACCCTAATCTGGCATACCTCATAGCTTTGAAATATGATAGGTCAGATCTGTTAACACTGTTGGAAAGAAAAGAAAGGGAAATACTCCCCCAACAGGGGATATTTTTAGCACCCATATATCTCACCAAGAATATGATAGATTTCCTTCGTGAGGCCAATTTAGGACCTTCCGACCCTAATAATCTATATTCTGTTCCAGTCAATGATCTGCTATTGGGTAGTACATATGGAGTATCTACTAGGAGAAACATAGCTGGTATCTTGAATTTATATTTTACTGTTAACGGTTTGACGGACGGTCGGTATTACAGAGCTGATTCTTTGATATATAAATATTTTGGTGATATTTTTGAGAAAATGAAGGCTCGTAAAAACTTTGACACTAATAGATTTCCTCGTGTTGTGTTACATGGGTTGATAAATCAGAGTATTTCGAGAGTTCCTCTCATACCAATAAATATGAACAGAGATGAGTTGATAGAAAGGTTGGATGCCGAAAAAGATTATTTATTTGGGTTATTGAAACACTATCGTTCATTAAGGTAAAAATGGATAAAGTTTTATTATTTATGAATAATAACACCGTATATCATCAGTCTCATACATCCTATAAGAAATATGAAAGATCGAAGTGTGCCGGTGTTATTGAGCCGGATTAGTTAAGTGGTAAAATTCTCCCTTAGGGTGGGAGAGGCCCAAGTTCGATTCTTGGATCCGGCCATCCACAAGACAAACACCGTAGCTCAGAGGTAGAGCGCCATTTTCATGTTTTAAACTAAGTTTAAAACATTAGTCGGAAAGAAATTGAAATGTCAAGACACGATATAGTTATTAGAAATGCCACCGCGACTGAATTACGATAAAGTCAGCGAATTTATAAAATCTAAGGGTGATCAATTATTATCACCAACATATAAAAATAACAAAACTTTGATGAAGATGAAATGTGGAAAATGTGAACAAGAATATGAGCAAACATATAGCAGGTTTTCATCAGGACACCAACATCAAAAATGTCCAGCTTCAACCAATAAGAAGAAAATAATTAAAAATTGTAAAGTTTGTAACAAAGCTTTCGTTATTTTTGAAAATAGTAAAAGACTAACATGCAGTTCAAATTGTAAAAATAAAATCAACTCCATATATATCCCAGTGTCTAGTAATGTACGAGCTCGATCGATACACGAAGAAAATATTAGAAAATATAGATATGCGGTTAAATCTTCTAATATATGTGATCATTGCGGTGAATGTAATCCAAATTTATTAGAATTTGCCCATTACGATAGATCTACTAAAAAATGTAGTCTTAAAGATTACAGATCCATTGATAATTTAGAAACGGAGTTAAATAAAGGTCGTTTTTTATGTGTATGGTGTCATAGATTAGAAACTAGACGTGAATTAGACATTATTAAAGATAAAAATATGGAAAAATGGTTGGATGATGAACCTGATACAAGTAGTATTACAGAGGACAACAGCTCGATTTGCAAAGGAAGACTATGTAATGACAGAAGAAGATTATTATCTTCATTTTATATCCGAAAAGGACGAAATATGCCATATAGCAAATGTAAGAGATGTATAGCCTATGAAAGCAGAACTAAACGTGATATATCACACGAATTTGTTAATGATAAAAAAATAGAAATAGGGTCTTGTTTAGAATGTCGTGTAGAAGTTACATATGAAACTACATGTTGTTTTGATTTCGATCATATAGATCCATTTTATAAAGAATCTGCTATATCAAATATGTGTAAAAATGGCACTGACCCAGAAATAATATTAGAAGAAATCAGCAAGTGCAGATTATTATGTTGTAAATGTCATAGGTTACACACTATGAATCAGACAAATAGTGTAGATTACTGCGAATATAAATATGATGTCAGAATAAATAAAATTAATATTAGACATAACAAATAAGGAACTCATAACCCATAGGTCACACGATCGAAACGTGTCGGTGTTATTTTATTAGAAAGTTGGATATAGTTCAGTGGCAGAATGACTCGTTGTGGCCGAGTAGACCTAAGTTCGATTCTTAGTATCCAAATTCATTGCAAATATTCATCGTGAGATGAATATTTTATATGTAATTATTACAAAAGACTTCTTGATATTAACCTGTTAAATCTGTTTCTTAAATATGTAAGAAAATCTGTCAAGTTATAAGCTGTCAATATATCACCAGCCACTAAAGCTCTTTCAGTATATAGACCCAAAGGACCATACTTCTCGGTACCTATGGGTGGGGCTATATCTATTTTATATCTTAGGAGAGGCATATCTTCAATACGACTGATATGATTAGTAATATCAACCAATATAAACAGAACACTTTCTTTCTTATTCTGACCCAGATAAATAATACCCCCCTCCTCTTCAAAAGTCTGTTTTAGAGGTTCAAGCAACACGCCTCTTGTCTCTTCAGCTAATTCTCGGTTGGCACATTCATATGTTGTTTCTCTGTATTTCTTTTCACATGTACCTCCAAAGTCAGTCTTGATATGAGGAAAATCATGAAAACTACCTAATAGCCAAAATCTTTCTCTATTCATCACAATATAAGGAATGTATGACGCTCGTTGGATATCCGTACTGTTGAGAACTTTGTCATAATCACCAGGATATATTCTTTGATATTCATATTGTCTCTTTCTAGTTGCAGGATCTGTGTACCAGTTCATTTCAGCTTGATAATTACGAAACCATTTGCCACCATTAACTCTAGGTCCGTCTGGGGTTTGAGGTGGAATATTTAGATCTTTCTTTCCAGTGAATGCCACGCCTATCTTTCTGTCATAAAAGTTATAATCTGTGCCTATCAAAGGTAACCAAGATTTTCCTTTCTGTTCTTTTTTCTGTGGAGGACGATAGACACGCATTGTTTTGTTTTAAATATATTAAAATAAAATTAAAAATATGTTATCTCTGAGTGAAATACTGTTAACCGGTTATTTTTGGACAGTTTCGGCTATTGGGATGGTGGTAACTGGGTGTGTTTGTGGATTATCATATCCGTTCGTTGATCAGAAGACATTTTCTCGAATCTATGAAACAGTATCTGGCTCAATCATATTGAATGCTATGATAATTCCCGGTTTTTGGTCATTTAAGATCACGGACCTTCGGAAGTCTAAACAGTATGATCGATATATTATTATATCGAATCATACCTCCTTTATAGATACATTATTAGCTACCCAAATCCCTCTCAAAAAGAAATTCATTGCTGCCAGAGTATTTATGAACTTACCCGTTTTTGGTTGGTTATGTCATGCTGCTGGTTATGTCCCTGTTGACAAACATGATAGAAGTACTACTCAGCCGGCATTAGGCAAATCTATCAAGGCTATGGAGGATGGTTGTTCCTTCATGATTTATCCCGAAGGGCAAAGATCAGATAACCACAAAATATTATTACCGTTCAAGACGGGAGCTTTCAGATTAAGCCAAGAAACCTGTGTACCTATATTACCTGTAGTCATGAAAGGTACAGCACAAGGAATGAGATTTGGGGGTATTTGTAATTTTGCTGATTTGGAACTGATAATAGGCGAGCCAATATATGTTGGTAAGACAAGGGAAGAGTTGTTAGATACTGTTGATGATGTGAGAAAATTTATGGAGTCTCATATTTGATTTATTGACTTCTAAGATACTGGGCAATCTCGTCGTGATTATTGTCTATCGCAATATCTGCTGCTGTTTTACCCTGATTATTATGCGGTGTAGGATCTGCACCTTTCTCTACTAGATATTTGACTATATCCATATCACCAGACTCGGCAGCCATCATCAAAGGAGTCCCATTATTACTACTTCGATAATTTACATTAGCACCCTTATCCACTAGATATTTAACAGTGTCTAAATTACCCTTGTTAAACGCAGCAAACATAAGAGCATTAACTCTTGCAAATTTTGTTGCCTTATCAACTTCGGCGCCGTGATCTGCTAAATATTTAACTACATCCCACTGTTTGCGTATAGCAGCTCTTATTATAAGTTCAGGACCAGAGCCACCTGGACTTGCGTAATTCGGATCTACCCCTAAATGTAATGCAGAAATAACCCAATCTAATCTTCCATCATCTACTCCAAACAACATAGTATAAATGGGATTATTATCAACATATCTCAGATCTTTGATATAATACTGAGACCAACTTCTGTCCCCTTTATATCTATTGAGAATGTTAATTGGAATGTTATATTTACTTATGATTCGATTTAACCAAAATTGTTGATTGTCGTTACAAAAATCTCTTGTTTCACGGTTGGCACTACAAAACTTTAATAAAGTATTGTCATCCATCCGGTTTAAAATTTCGATATCGGTGTCCTTCATACCAGTTAGATGTTTCATTTTATTTTTATGATATAAATATTATTTTTATTTTATTTTTTCTAATCGTATTATATGGATTAAATTGGTGTCACAATATTAAGTACTGCTTTTTTCTTTTCATTCACATTAGGGGAAATAATGTTTAGTTTTACCTTGGTACTTGGGGAAACTGGTGATGATATCGGTGCTCCAACTATATTCAATTTAACCTTGTTATTACTAATAGGAATGATTGCTTGGGACAATGGCCAATTGAAATAACTGAATAAAGCCTCTATCTGACAAACTGTATCAGCTAGATCATCCTTTTTCTCCTTCCTATTACCAATTTTTCTCATCATTACCTCCAAACCAAAGTCATCACCTCTGAGGGATAAAAGTTCAATAGCTTTGTCAATAGCCCATAACTTCAATCCTCTTTCATTTAGGTTGGGTGAGACACCTAACTCATTACCCTTTAATTTAGGTGTTACTTCAAATATCATAGGTAAGGTTTCTACATCTTTTAGGTGAACAAAGAAATAGGTCAGGGTGTTTTGGGACATTCTGACAGCCCTGTAATTAACTGGTAACTGTTTTTCCACAATAACCATATGGCAGGTTTTAAATAAATCAACATGTTGATTTAAAAAGTGTAACACATGGGTATATAACGGAGAGACTAGATCTTCAGTTAATTCTTGCTGATCCTTTTTTAAACCAATCTTGTCGAATAATAATGTCTTAATGGGACCGGGTGATTTAATATTTCTCTCTTCAACTCTAATAGCAAAGTGAGTCACACCGGGATCGACAGAGATAATTCTAATGGGATCTTTCCACTTCCTTTCGCTTAGAGGGATAGTATGAGGGTTATGACAAACGTAAACAGATTTATAAGGTTCTTGACTTTTAGGTGTCCTCCTCTGGAACATGGAGTTTTTTTACATAGTAATTATGATCCTAAGCATCATTTTTGATCATTTATATCCTTTTTAAATAAGAATAAAAAGATGAATATCGAAATAGACCACCCAATATCTATTGCCAATAAGATCAAATCGTCTGTGTTTCAGATCTTGGCTACCGTGAGGGCTATGTATAGTTCATCCATTTAGCCTAATGGATGAACTATACATAGAACTAAAATTTAACAGTGATGGTGTTATCGTTGCTAACAGCGTAACTTTTGCCACGACGTTCATCTCTAAAAAATTTTTTTCTAAATATGATGACCCTGTTCATAGTCTATATATGAAGTTCAATGATCTGGTAAAACTTATATCGCATATTGATTACCACAACAAAATCAAGTTATGGAAATCGGACAATCAACTTCATATTAACTCGGGATTGGGAACGATCGATATGAATATATCGGATGATAATCAAGTAATTCCTATTTTTCCTCCTCATTATGAGAGTGAAGAAGAAGAAGAAGTATGTCCTCATGTATCCATTGAAGATAAGAGAAAGATTATCGCCAAAGCTCTGTGTAACACAAATCACACTTTGTGTCATAATCAAGAGTGTTGTAGCGTTAGTGAAGAGATATGTTCAGAATGTAGACAAGATTTTTGTGAATCATGTTTTTATGATCACAATTGTTAATTTATATATGTTATTAATATAAATTATTTTCAATCGTATACAGTTCAAAATAATTACCTTGGGTGATTATTTTAGTTATTTATAAGATAATTCTTAATCCCGGAATATTTCTCACAGATTCCGGTAACTCTCTTATCTGATTGTAATTCAAATGAAGAACTCGTAGATTGGACAAATTACCAATGCTTTCTGGTACTTCTCTTATCTGATTGTTATACAAATCAAGTCTTCGCAGATTGGACAAATTACCAATGCTTTCTGGTACTTCTCTTATCTGATTGTTAGACAAATAGAGTATTCGTAGATTGGACAAATTACCAATGGTTTCTGGTATTTCTCTTATCTGATTGTTTTCCAAATAGAGTGTTAGTAGATTGGACAAATTACCAATGCTTTCTGGTATTTCTCTTATCTGATTATTATACAAATAAAGGTCTTCTAGATTGGTCAAATTGCCAATAGTTTCTGGTATTTCTCTTATCTGATTGTCACGTAAAGATAGAACTCGTAGATTGGACAAATTACCAATGCTTTCTGGTATGATAGATATCTGATTGTTAGACAAATAAAGTACTTGTAGATTGGACAAATTGCCAATAGTTTCTGGTATTTCTCTTATCTGATTATCAGACAAATAAAGATATTGTAGATTGGACAAATTACCAATGCTTTTTGGTACTTCTCTTATCTGATTGTCAGACAAATCAAGTCTTTGCAGATTATAGATATCTAACAAGGACCCATCTAATTTCCATTTTCGTTTGATATCAGCTATTCCATAGATCTTCCTATATATGTCTCTATGAGTTCCATTAATATTAAAAGATTGATAATTAGGATAGTCCATTCTTAACTTATTGAACCAGAAAGTATCATTTTTACATACTACTTGATTATTTCTTTTTGATGTATTACACAGAGATAATATCTCTGGATAATCCAAATTCATAGCAATTAGAATTATTTCATCCTTACTTAGCCGCTCCATTTTATTTTTATGATATAAATATTATTTTTATTTTATTTCATAAAAATAATATTTATTAATATAATTATTAACCCATAAGATATGTAGAGATCTTACCAAAACCACCGATATCACAGACCAATTTTAGTGGTAAATCTTTCTCCACATAAATCTTCAGAGTACCAGTCGGTGATAAAGCATTGAGCTTAATTAGGTATTTGATGATATTAATGGGAATCTTAAATATCTCAGTCTCACCGGAGCCGATCTTAAGTCTGGGTGGCGGTGCCGAAGACTTCTTAACCTTGAGATTGTTATTGTTATTGAAGACGCTCTTCATTGAGCTGACCGATACTGCTTGATTAGAACTACACTTACCAAACTCCTTTACTGATCCAATATTTCCCGAACTCAACACTCCCTTGAAAATAATACCGTGTTCAAACCCGTGAATCATGGCATGGCTACATTTGATAGTTACCAAAGATTTACACAGTTTGGAAAAGTCCGTTTGATAGACAGTACATGTTGGATCTTTCTTACCTCTACGGTATTCCGGTTGTCTGTAGATAGTGTAGTCGGTCGAGCTAGTACTAATTAGATAGGTTTGAGGGTCCGACCCCTTTTCGCTTTGAGATCTGATTCTAACATATAAACTATTAGGTTCTTCAGATAGTTTATAGATGTCTACCTGATCCTTCTTACCGACATTTCTAGTTATATTTCTGAGATCTGATAGGTTGACTTTAACTATGATCTCTTCACTCTTAGAAGAGAACTCATACTCAGTCAAGTGATAACTTCTGAGAGTTATGACGTTGAGGATATTGTTCTCATTGTCACTTTGCTCATAAATTATCGAATCCTTTCTGAATCTAAAAACCCCCTCAATGTTAACCAGACGAATAAACTCAATCATGTTGCGAAAAGATGAGCCGTCAGTGAAACTAGCAAAGAAAGACGAGTTGTTATCTATCTTCTTTTCCGAAATAGTACACTCATTATCATCTCTATGCATAAGAGAATTTACATTAGCTGATGGTATTGGCAATAGTTGGACACTTCCATCCATTCTGTTTTAATTCTAAAATCTGGGACTTTAGAATTAAAATTTTTTTCATCCTCTTCTTTTTATTTAAGGTGTTTAGATTTATTTATATTATCGATCTTGATAACTGAGCTATTCTAGTTCTAATCTGTTCTATCAGGGGATGATCTGAATCAAATAGTGTTTTAATGACGCCATCTTCCTGCACACCAACCAACTCATAATGACCAGGCAAATATAATATAACAATACTCATCCTATCCTTGTATAAAATATCTATATCATTCCCTGTCATATAAACATCCTGTTTAGTAAGATCCAATATATAAATATCTTTGTTAATCTGATCCGATATAAACTCATTATAAACATTATCAACAGCCGTATCTGAATCTAGTTCGGCTTGCATATTTTGCAAGCTATATTCCGGTACTTCGTTAGCTATGTTACCTAATTCACCTCTTGACAGAATATCATAATATGTAGGGCTTTGTGGGTCAAGCGGATCAACACGAGTGGCCAGTTTGAGCGACAGATCTTTTCTCAATTTCTTTATAAGATCTCTTCTATCTATGGGATCACTATCTATCTTACCCTCGATATAAGGTTTAAAATAAGCACCAGCAATAGCGTGAAAGAAACATGAACCATCACCCGGTGTTCTGATTCTGACTAAACCTTTATATTGAAAATTTCCAGTCCAATTTAAAGGTTCATAAGCATTATCTGTTAACATTCTAATATTAGTTAGTTCAGGTGCTGCCATTTCTTTGGTTATGTCCATTTCTTTAATTATACTCATCCTTTATTTTATATTACAACAATATAAAATATTTTTACTTGTATTGATTTTTACTTGTATTGATCTTTGATGGCCATGACGAATGGATCGTTAGGACTGAAAACTGTCTGAAACTTACCATCTCTCTCTACTCCGACAGTTTCATAATGAACTCCATTACCCGAAATAACCACCACGTTCCTATCAATATTACCAGCAGTGGTTTGGTAAACATACAAATCCTTATCGGTCAATCGGGTGACATAAATATCTATTCCCATCATATCAGCAGCATATTGATAAACCTCATTACCCAGATACCTATTTGAATTAAACAATTCTTGCAGACCCTCCATGCTAAAATCCACAGGCTCCCCAAAAACGTCACCAAAATCAAGACCCATCAGTTGTTGTTCATACAAAGCCACAAACTGACCACCAGAAGCTGTTTCATAATTCGTTTTATCTGGCTGGTGAGGATCGGGTAATTGTAGGGCGTAAGCCAAATCACGTCTCAGTTTCCTAACAAATTCCCTTCTGTTAACGGTCAGATTTTGGTATGGAGGATAATAACCGTTAAGTGTGGAGTGGAAGAAACACGAACCATCACCAATAGCGCCGATGCGAACAACCTTCTCATTCGGATACCAACTTACGTGTAATTCTTCATAAGTATCTTCAGGAATGATAGGTAACTCTTTTTCTTTTCCCTTGGTCTTCAGTGGTTTAGATAGAGGTATCTTTTTCTCAATATCTTTGGTTTTTGAAACAGGTACCGGGGGTAATGATACCGGACCCAAAGAAGGAACTGATACTGGAGGTAATGATACCGAAGGAAGTGGTTTGGGACTAACCGGGGTTGCTGGGGGTAATGATACCGGAGGCGTTATCGTGTGTGATACTGTTATCGGCTTCACTTCTTTAACTGAAACTGTTACTGACGGGATTTCAATACCCTCACCTGCTTTTTTCTCTTCTATTGGTTCAATAACTTTTGGCGATTTAGTAACTTTTGGTAAAACTGGAAGTTTGATATCAGCGGTATTAGGCAGTGAGATACTATTATCGACCGACGAGATAGTACCATAAGTATACATGTTGGTCATAATTATCTCCTCCTCTGATAGAAATCTCTCCTTATCGGCTCGTTCTTTCTCAGTGAAATCAAACCCATAATCTTTCAACAATAACGACAAATCACCTAGCCTTACCAACCATTCTGTCTGATCTTGGACAATAGTTCCTTCGATATGAATATGGAGTTCCTTCGGTTTCTTATCACCATCATAAGTCAACACTGCTTCACCTAACTCCAATCTGGTAATGGCAGGACCGGTATTAAAAGCAGGTTCAAATGTTTGCTCAACCAGATCACCATCAATAGTTAGAAATACGAATTTGCCGTCTCTTTTGATATTGGTGATTATGGTGTTGATTAACGACTGAACCATCTCTTGACTTGACCAAAAGAAAGACATAGATAACATCATAGAAATGACATCCACCCTATCACCTATAAATTCTCTTACTGCTTGGTTAATAATAGCAGTATCTTCACCACCAGCATGAACTATTTTGACTTTGTCAGACATCTTATGTAACTCGATTCTCCTTTTGAGCTCCTCAATATGTTCTAGGTTGGGTTCGACAGCTACTATTTTAGAGAATTGCTTCCATTTAGCCACATCACCTCCTCGTCCTGATCCGATATCAAGCAATGTTTTTCCCTCCCCCTGAGATAGCAGGGATGTTTTAACCCTATTGTGATATCTCCTCAATAGGACTGATGAATCGCCAGTCATAGTCTCCTTAGTTAACGGATTATTAATATCCATCCAGACATCAACGGCGATATCCATTTTGTTAGGTTTGGTCTTATCATATCTTACTCTATGTGGGATAAGTAGATTTCTGTCATAGTCCCAACCATACTCTACGATAGAACCGTTAGGTAAATTGGTAGTCAATTGATGATAACTATCTATTTGTGAACCTAACATATCGTAAGGAAAAGCTTTGGTACCAGCAAAGATAACCTTCTTGCCCTTATCATTGACATATAATTGAATATATTTACCTTCAGGGCCATCTTTCCATTCAATACTAAAATCGATAGTCAACTGATCTTGAGGTTTCCATTTGCAAATATCTGGGTATTTAGTTAGTACTCTTTGGTATAGAGGTAGACTGTCTGAATGAGGGTTATAGATAGTGTTAGCTGGAGTAAACATGAAACCGTCCTGTTGATAACTGAGAGTAGGTTGTTCACGGAACATCTCTCTCATTACAGCATAGAACTCATTGGGGGTTGTGAAGTTTTTAAAGGACTTAGTATTGACAAACAATAGGTTGGTCTTAAACTTATCAGCCACCGCCTGAGCGTGGTTCATTCTTATACCATGGGGTTTCATTTGCACACTGTTATCACCGGACCAACTCAAACAATCAAACGCCAAATACCAATATTTAGCTTCAGGAGCTCCAGCCAATCTATTGTTAGATTCAATCATTTCACCATCCAAAATAGTACCAGTCAGTGCTGGGATCTCTGTATCGTATAATCTGTTGAGAGTATGAGGAGCCATAATAAGCCAAATACCCGAAGTGTGAAAAACCAGTAATTTCCTCTTACCATCAGCTTTATGAGTCACAGAATAGCCGGTACTCTCATTACCTATCAGACCGCCCCATACCATATCCTTCAGTTTAAGATTTCTAGCTTGGACCAACGGGTAATGGTCAATAATTCCGTGCTTATTACTATTCATCAATCTGTTGACATATGAGATAACCGAGTTAGCCATGTTATTATCATACAATACTGCAGTATCCAGTACCTTATGAAGAACAACACTGATAGCTTTCTCAAAATATGGCAGTCCCATCGGTTGCACCAATTCAATCTCCACTTCGTACTTAGTTACATCAGAAGCTCTACCTTTCAGTCCTTGTACCATGTTAACTACAGTCATATCAACACGAACCAAATTTTTAAAGACATAAAAGGAGTATCTCAGTTTCTCTCTGATAATCTCTGGTTTGAAACTAATCACTGGTTGAATAGGTATTTCACGACTAGTAGAGTATCTGACACCGTATTTCTCATCTTCTTGATTCCATAATCGAGTCTTTTCTATCCAAATCGTCTTCGGTTCTTCATCAGAGACAGGAGTAGTAACTGTTTTCCTAACATTACCTGATATGTAATCGGTGGTTTTGGAAACGATCGGTTTGGCGCTAGAACTAAAATAATCTCGTATTCGGTTAAAAGTCTCTCTTGTAACTCCTGGTACAAAGCCTCTATTGGTTAACTTACCGAAACGAGCCTCTAGCTCTACTGTACCGTCGTTATATTGAGCATAAGTAGAAACTATTCGCTGTTTGATGGTTGAAGACAGCATTTTTAACTCTGTTATTTTTAATAGTAGTTATTTTTATACCAGTTAATTTTAAATAAGATTTTAATTAATCTGTCATTTGTTTATTTTATCCCATTTGAAATTATATAAAGCGTTTCTAAATCAACAAAATGGATCAGCAACCACCCGAAGAGGAGAGATTTTTGAGAAACCTATTAGATTTAGCTGATTTGGTGCATGAACTAGCATCTACTTGTTACGATGCTGGTTGTGAGGATGTCAATCCTAATTTAATTCATATGGCTAGAAATTATCTAGCTGGTTATGACGGTGATGTGTTAATTAATACTTTTATTAGGAACTCTGGTGGGGAAACTGATGAGACCGGAGATCCTCTCAAATCGACAGCCACTGGTGAGTATTGGTCTGAGATTAAGAATAGAAATGAGGTTTTCTTTCTGGATCACGCCGCTACTATCTTCAAAAACCTACCTATCGATGCTAAACACATTAACGCTTTTCAAGTATTTTTTACCGCCAAGGATGAGGAGGGTGAAGATATTGTTATAGATGAAGATAAGGATGCCATATGGAATATTTTTGATAGTTTAGTTAAGATCTGTGTCAAGTATATTCATAGAATCCGAGAAGTTAAATACAAAGATACTGGTAGAGGTCTGAGACCTGAGTATGTGCACAAATATTATCCCAAGATCGGCGTTCGTGGCTTGGCTAAAATCTGGGAGATCGATCTGCCACTACCTGGTCAGTGAATCTCATTGGATTGAAAATAATTACTGATAGTAATTATTTTGTTCATTACAAGTTATTATAATGAAATAAAAATAAATAATATAAACTAAATAAATATGAGTAAACATCTTGGTAATATCGGGGATCCTAAATATGTGGGTCCGGGAGTTTGGTATATCGGTCATCTAAAAGCCAAACTAGCCACCGATGATAAATCTATTGATGAGTTTATTAGTTTTATGGAACTATTAGCTGCAAAATTCTCATGCACTAATTGTCGCAAACATATTAGGCAATACATAGATACTCATCCTTTTGAAGATCTTAGATATCTAGAGAACGATTTTGGAGATAAAATAGGCATGTTTAAATGGATGTGGATGTTTCATAATGCTGTTAATGCTAGAATAGGTAAGGAATATGTTGATTGGGACACTGCTTGGTCAATGTACGATGATAGTAATGTCATTTGTCCTAAAGGATGTCAGGATACAGCTGATAATGATTCTCATGGTAATGATCAAAAAGATATTGAACCCATCCCCGTTACCAGAAACAGAAGAACTAAGATAAATAACGCCAACTTCCACCCCATACATAGTCATAATAACATCACACCTGATGATAACTACGAATTTAATCCACATCGTGTGACATTTGCCAATTGATAAATTTCATTATTGAAAAAAGATAAAATAGGTAAATTGGCTGAGTTTTTGATAAGTAATTACTTATCAAAAATATTTTCTGTAACGTCAAAATATCGATCCTGATATACTATATTGGTTGTTTTTCATAATATTAATAATTACAAAGATCGGACCATTTCATATCAATAGGATAATCACCATTGAGAAACTTATCACGAACCATCAGGACGAACTCCATTTCCTCTCTGTTGAATCTAGGAGCTACAATGTTAGCTTCACCCATTTTCATTCTTCTATATGCAGTCCACCACATATGGGAGTTATTTGTCTCCATTATCTCATCAGTACTGAATCTGATAGGTCCTCCTTTTTCATTATATTTGTGATAATTTCTAAAGAAATCGGCTTCATCTCTAGATACTTCAGGTCTGTCTGATACATAGGTTTGTAGTGGTATGGATAGGTGTCTGTTGTATGTTTCATAAACTTCCCGATAATCATCAGGAGAGTTTATTTTCCAGATAACTATATCACTAGCTTGCCCTTTTTTATAAATTACCTTTCTTCTTCGTTCCTCTTCCTCAGGAAGATCACCATCAAAATCAGCCGGATCAAAACCGCGGTCCCTAGGCAGGCGTTGGCGCGTCAGCTTACCGATCAGACCTATTTCTGGGTCATATAACATAGTGATAATGTATCTGGGTGTACTCCAATTGAAAGAATATGCTTCTTTCATCTTTCTAGCAATGCTTCTGCAAATATCTCCATAATTTTTAACTTTAGGTCTAACACCTAGTCCCCATAGCGGTGCTAATTTACCAGCCACCTCGTCACTAATAGCTAGACAAGTGTTCATGTAATAATCTTGGACAGCAGCTCCAATCTCATACAGACTAAAACTAGCGTCAATCTGTAGTTTAGAATCAGCAGCTAATTGTAAAAGGATAGCGTATTTTTCGGCATCTGATTTAGATGATTGTACCAGATCTTTGATACCTACCTTGATCATGTGGCACTCATTAACAACATCGTGAGCGAATTTTCTGGTGGGTAGAAGTGTCCGGTGGGCTGTTCTTAGAGCAAGCAAATAGTTACTAGTAACATCATCTGCGAAAACTTCTTCGGTTTCTCCCATGTACGTATCGGGTGGTGATTCGATCTCTTCCATTTTGCTTGGTTTTTAATACATCGAAAATAAAAAACTCTGATAAAAACAACTAATATACTATATCAGGAATGATATTTTTCATATTTTTAGATAGTTTTTTAATAAGAACCTCTTATTAAAAATAATGTTAAATTATCTATTTTTATCTTTTCCAATCGATGTTAAAATGAGAAATATGACCAACCACAGCAAGGCTGAAAAGGATTCAAAGATATAGTTACTCTTTTCAATGAACATGCGTCTATTAGAACGAATGATCCCCATAGATCTTCCTGTTCTCTAGTAACAACTCTTTGATCATTCCCGGTAGTAGTAATTCCTGGTCGAGTCACATATAATATCTGTCCGTTTCCATCACATGTAACCATGAACAGAGATTCTCCGGTACCTATTTTCGTTGGTGTTCCAGGAATATTTAGTGAACCATATATCCAGTATGAATACTGAGTGACAAAAGGTCTTTGATTACCAGCACAGTTTGTTTGAGGTTGAGGTGTTTTAGATGTAATCAAGGCTCCCTGAAATGCACCAGCTGGTCCGGTTTGGTCTGATGCTTCCTCAACACCCAATATATCTGGTTGTGTATTATTGTTATATATTGTCAGATCGACACCACTGATAGTTCCATAATTCCAAGTAGCATTGGAATCATTCAAAGGTGTCCCAGCTACCAATTCAGATGTTCCTGTAGCTCCACATATCGAAGGAGTACTAGTTGGTACGTTACCGGTGACAAATATGGGAACACCATTTTCTACTGTTAGATATTGGGTTAACTGATTATTGAATATATAGAAATTAGATAGAACTGTACCAGAATTAGGTAGTGGTAATTGTAGATCAGTCAGTGGTAATTGTAGATCAGTCAGTGGTAATTGTAAACCTGTTAGTGGAAATTGTAGATCAATAGGTGAAAATTGTAAATCAATAGGGGTGGTGGTTGATCCGGTATTTCTAAACACAAAATACAATATAACACCTATTATTCCCAAGACAATTAATATACCAAAAATAATTAATATCCATTCCCAAGCTTCCATGTTTTATTTTTATTATATCAAAATAAAACAAATTAGTCAGCAAAATCATCACTGAAATCATCATTAAAATCGGCATTATCTCCACCATTATCATTTGATGGCGCCTCAATAGCAGCCGATGGTCCTTCTTCAGTTCCATCAACGTCATCCGAAGGAACCATGCCAGCCAAATTACCTCCCGACAAAGCACCTAACATTTTAGCAGCTACTTCCCCAATATTTTTACTACCCTTCATCTCTTCCATCATAGATCCCAACATAGATTTGGTTTGAGGATTGTTCATCATCTGTCCAAACATATTGGAAATCTCTTTACCGGACGGTAGCTTTTGTCCAGGTGGCATTTTGATACCCATCTGCTCCATTAAACCGGTAGCCATGTTCATCATACCATCCATTCCATCACCGCTGCTATTGGTAGTTTCTTTACCTAAATCTCTCTCTAGAGTACCAATATAATTGGCTAGTTTTTGTCTGTCTGACTTTTTGGTAACTATCTCGTTAAATATCTTATACAAAGACAGAAGGAACTCGGTAGGGTAAGATAGTTCTTGGGATTGTTCTACATTAGGTAACCCATGGAGAGACTCCTCAATATCATCCCTTACCTTACAAGCGGTGTTATAGATAGATGAGAGATGAATTTTGATGTTATTCTTCAAGCCAGTATCCTCTCCATACTGAATAGTCACATTTCTATCTCTCAACCAACTATCTCTACCAGGGCCTCGTAAAATCATAGTTTTATTCTTATCATAGATGTTATTGAAACTCCAAATATGATCAGTTACCTCCGTCTTCTCAAAAACTCTGGTGTATTTATCTAGACTAGTAGATATGGGATTCTTTCCTTGGAGTAGCTGCAGATTTAGTTTTTCATTGGTTTTGAGTATATCTTTAGATAAGATTAGAAGGTTAGTTATATGCTCGTGAAGTTCCTGATGATCTGTCTCGCTCATTTGATTTTAAATAAAACCAAATGACTTTATATTATTATTTTGATTTAACAACATCGATAATATCTAAATCCATATATTTAGTTCGAATGTTATAAAGATCTCTACCGGATGTCGGTGTTTCCAAAATAAGATCGATATCCTGATCATAACAATAATCTAACAGGCTTTTCAATCCCTCATCTGATTGATACCATATATATCCCGATCTCAACCCCCAGTGTCGATCTACTCTTTTTCCATATGGAACTTTAGAATCATTAAGATGAATCACATCTGGATTCCTACCATAGACTTCATTAACACTGTCGAATAATTTAACTATATCCTCATGGGTCTCTAATTTATTAACACCGGCGCCAAAAATATGTTGAGTATCAATACATAATCCAACGGTGTTCCGATCGATACCTTCGAATATTTTCCTAAGCTCACTAAAATCCTTACCTAACTTAGTTCCCTCACCAGCAGAGTTTTCCAAAATAAACTGTTTTTCCATCCTCTGATGTTTCCCCCTTTCAATTCCTATATCGTTAATATTGGTTATCACATTACCTATCGTCCCGATAGATCCAATATGAGCAATACATGATCCCGGCATACCTCGTATTTGGTTTAGTTCCTTTTGAATAACTTTCACACTATTTATTAGAACGGAATGATCGAACGGCCGAGCTAAGTTGGTGATATTAGGACAATGAACATAGAAAGTCTTACCATATTTATCACAATATTCTGTAGATCTAATTCTATCCATATTATCAATAAATCTTGCTTGATATCTGCTCCTTGAACCCAAATAGAACTGCACACAGTGTGAACCTCTGGCTGTTTCTTGATCTAATGTTTTCAATATAGTTGATTGTAGGGATACATTGGCTCCAACTCGATGATGTTGGTCATGAACCCTGATTTTTATCACATCACTTAATACATTATCGTGGTTATGGTTACACTCCATGGTTAGATATAATAGATAACTATTATATTTGTATCATTTTTAATTAATAATTTATGGGAGGGAATTTATAGGGCAGGGCTGCGTCCCGGGCTGCCGATGGCAGGGAACGTCGGTAGAGCTCCGGGTACCGGCGGGAGAGCCGATCCACCAACTACCGGCGAAGTGGCAGGTAGAGGAGCTGGGCGAGGGCTTCCACGAGGAGAAGCGGCCGGGCTGGCAGCTACACCATAGCGGGCAATGTAACCCTCATACTCGGGTCCTAGCATGCGAACAGCCGTGGCGAACGAAGCAGCGTTGTCCGATACGAGAGCTAGACCAGCTACACCAACCTTCTTGGCCTTAGGTCCGGGAGCAGGGATAGTTCTGGCTCCAGTACCGGCAGCGGTCATCTTAGAGACATCTACTACCTTACCGGCAGCGGCTGCCTCCTGTACGCGCTGCATTAGCGACTTGGTCGGTCCACGAGTAGCGCGAGGCGACTTGCGGGGCGAAGCGCGCTTACCCTTACCCTTTCCCTTACCACGACCCTTGCCCTTAGCCGGAGCCTTCTTGGCAGGAGACTTGCGGGGCGAGCGACGAGGAGACTTAGGCGAAGCGGCCTTCGTTCTCTCCTTGGCAGCAGATAGGTTATCTACGTAGTAGTCAAGGCGATCTAGCTGAACGGCATCACCACTGGCAGCCTTGACAGCGGCGCGGGAATCCTTGTATGCCTTGTAAGCAGCTACCTCAGCGTCGAAAGCAGCCTTCATGGTCGTGGCGTAGTTAGAAGCTCTGTAGGCCTGAGCGAGAGCAGCGTTGGCATCCTGGCCAGCAGCTACTAGGTAGTTTCTTACGGCAGCCTCGGGACCGGCTACGCGGAAAGTGGAGACGTATACGTCACCAGCATGCTCGGGCTTCTTCCAGCGGTTGGGGGCACCACTTAGTAGTAGGTGTCCTCCCTTATCGCCCACCTTGATATATTGGTGAGCAGCGACGGCCTTATCTCTGGCCTCGACGGTCCATCCTTTTGCAGCAGCTTTTCCAGTACTCATTGTTTTTGATATAAATGCGAAACTTTTAAGGGTTTAATCAATATTTCTCAAAAATTTTTGAACCCTTTAGATGTAATTTCAAAGTCAATTTTGACGATTTCTATTTGAACAAATATTTTTTCAAATAAATTTTTTCAAAAAACAATTTTTTCATCTTGTTTAATAAATATCAGATTTTTTAATTTTTATTTTTTCGTTTCTTTTTTTCTTTTTATATCTATTAAACAAAGATGACCAATACAGAGTCGGTTCTTTATAAAATTGTTGTCTTTCTGATCTCAGCGTTTGTTGTTGGTGTGATGATTGCCAATCTAGTCTATTACAACAGAATACGCGAAGGTAAAACTGTGACAACCAGTGAGGCTACTACCATGTTATGGGTTAGTGTGATATTGTTGGTTATTGGTGTATTGGTATTTTTATGGTCTATATGGAGACTATTATTTACCAGTGAAGCTAGAGAGAAACAGATGCAATATATCGTAGGTCCGTACGGTGGACAAATGGGCTTTTCGTACGCACCAGGTATGGGTCCCACTGCTGTTGTATCCAGTCCCACAGTAGCTGGTGTAGTGACAACACCGGCATTAACTACTGATATTGAAAGTGCTCAGGAATATTTATAAATTGTGGTTATATAAAATAATTACTGAAGGTAATTATTTTTGTTTGATATTAATTTGAACTTAAGTTATTAGGGACAAATATTTGTTGATGATCTTCTGAATATCATCTGGTAACTGGGACAGTTTTCTATACATCACTCCTTTGTTATCAGAGATTGTTTTGCCGTTATATGGAATATCCTTTTTCCCTGGATTCTCCTGCATATAGTGGTGAAGAATTAACAAATAGATAATATCTAGGTGCTCTTGGGATAGTTTGGCAATGGTGGTACATTCCGCCCGACTGAGGGAAAGTTCAGAGCCAGTCATTTGGGAGACTATCTCATCATATATTGGTAGCATATTTTCTATTCATAAGAGATAAAAATAGGATCAAATTCGGGAATGTCTAAATCTAACACTAGCTGCGGTAGGTACACTAATCTTTTTGTTGTTTCGTAGAAAGATTGGATCATTGGTGATAGTATAGTCTACCCATTTCAAAATATCTGGTCCGGACATATTGATATCGCCATATGGTTCTAACTTTTCTGGGACTATTGTTCCATCCTCTTTCTTAGTAGGTGGATAGAACTTACCATTCTTAACCACACCAATCAACTCTGATGATCTATCGTGCCATCTATCAGCCGGAAATAGCGACATGGTAGGAAACCAGGCAACAAATCTAGCAAAATCTTTGTGATATTTAGTAGGGTCGGGTTTGGATCTAGTAGTTTCTAGTTCTACATGGACGATTTCTACTTTATCATCTCTAGCTAAAATCTCTTTGAGTTTAGGCCATACCTTAGTCTTAAAAGCAACACAACCGGGACAGTCAGCAGCAGTAGTCAAAACAAATACAGGTTTGCTCATATTTTTATTATGTATTATTTTTATTTAAAATAATTAATCGTCCGATAAATAAATATCCTCCTCAAAATCGTTACTAACAGGTATTACATCATCGTTCGATAATAGATCCAACATAGTTTCAACCTCCTCCGAAGTATCACCATGATCAGCGATAATATCTTCAAGATATGGTATTTCCTCATTATCATTCAACAGAACTTTGAATTTGTCTGGATCTTTTAATTTACATAAAAATATAGCGGCATCTTTGTAACCCGACTTAACCATATTCCATTTGTCCTTTTCCGACAGTGTAATACCAGTAGTATCAATAACAGTGGTGCTTAATTTCAAATGTTTGCAGTTATTAGAAGAGAACTTAATATGCATATCACGAAGGGATTTGATGGATGCTTGAGTACAACGATATAGATATAATGCTGGTTTTTTCTTGGATGAATAACTACTGTGTTCAGAATCGATATATATTCCCAATACTCTGTTCAAACCATTGTCTTCAATCAGAACTGGGTAAGGATCACCAAAAGCTCCATCGATATATAAATGACCATTATAATAACGAGGTTGGATGATGACTGGAATAGCCATGGACATCATAACAGCTTCAACACATGATAGTTCAGGTCTTGTTTTATATGATAAATATTCACATTCCATCTTATCGATATTGTAAGTTACGATAGTTAACCTAATCTTTGTTATCTCATATAACTGAAACAATGTGGGGACAAAACCATATTTTTGTTTTATTCGGTTAGTTAATATAGTTTCTATGGATTTATTGGACATAACTCCAGGATTCTCTAATATATGTTGGATATCTACTTGAGTAATATCACCAACAATATCTAACTCTGAACATACATTGATTATATCAATAGTTTTATATCCACAGACTTTTAACAAAGAAATGGCCGAACCTATGGAACATCCTAACCACGATTCAACTTGATCTATAAATTTATCCTGTTCAAACTTTAACAGTGAACCTAGTTCCAAATAACCTTTTATACCACCTGGACCTAAAACAACTACGTTGGGTTTCCACATTTTCTTTCGTTTTTATTATATGTTTTGCTTTTAAAAACATATAATCATAGGACTTTAGTTATCTTTTTGCATATATCTTCTCTCGATTCGGTTCTATTCAGTTCTATACCTAATAAATAGGCAAAATTATATAAAACATACAAACTTTTTCTGTCTAATTTAGAACATAAATTTTCTTTGTATTCAGTATATAATATTTTTCTCGTAATATCTTTATTAAGAGGTGTGACCTCTTTCAAGATTTTTTCTTTTGATGAAATATAATTCAAATCTCTATTAAATTCCTCATTGGCTTTGATTATATTTCTTCTTTCTATAATATTTGGATTATTTCTTATAAAGCGTATATAACCCGAGCTATCATTATTTGATAAATAATTTTGGTATAGTGGTAGGTTATAATCAGCTCCCTGCTCTACTAAATATTTAACTGTATCTATATGATTTCCGTAAATAGCAGTGGCTAAAGCTAAATCACCTCGAGAATGAACGTCAGCTCCATTTTCTATTAAAATTTTAACAGTTTCCAAATTACCCATTTGAGCAGCACCAATAAGCGGTGCACCATGGTCACTGTTAACATCAGCTCCTAGATCTATCAAATGTTTAAGAATTAACGGTTTATCCAAAGAGTGTCTAACACTCCTATTAATATCCATAGGTCGTAATGTACCCAAACTATAAGCATAATCGATCAGATCTAAATCAGATTCTTCAATACCTTTCTGTAAAATTTTCCAATCGTCCATATTATTATATAGATATCTATATTCAGGATATTTTCCAATATAGTTGATATTATAGTCATGAAGTAATTTACGTCTCCAAAAAAGATTATTATTACAGATAACATTTTTGTGTTGAGGATATGCATGGCAAAATTGATATACATCGTCCAAGTTGAATTTGACTACAGTTTCTATTAAAACATCTTTTGGTAATTCATCAAACCGACTCATTTTATTTTTATTATAAAAAATAAAATTAAAATTTTTATGAACCCATGATGACGGAGTTAATATAGTTGACAATGGCGTCTTCTTCCGCTGGATAAGTGACACCATACAGAGCTTTGTTGGTGGCCATCTTACCAATTAGCACTGCTGTTGCTGGATTGATTTGATTATTATACACGCTCATAGCTGCATGAGCATACATTCGTCTCATGTCGAAGATAGTTTGGGATTCAGTGTCGTTTTTCACTAGGAGCTCTTCCAAGGTTTTAGGCTCCTGAATGACTATTGGTTGTTCTACCCTCTTTTTAGTAGCTAGTTTAACTATGGGTTGGGTAGCAATGGGTTTCTCATAAGCCTTACCTGAAGATAAAATACGATCAATCAACTCATCTTTCTTACCACCTAGCTTGAGTTTCATGGTTCTTAAAATATCTTTCAATTGAGTAATTTTGAGTTTCTTGAGTTCTTCAGCTGTCATACCGACGGGAGCACTTTCGGGTTTTTTCTGAGCTGTTTCGGTGATTTTAGGTGGTTGGGTACTAATAGGTTGGGTGCTAATAGGAGAAACAGGGGAAACAGGGGCAGGAACTATCGGTGATTTGACAGGAGCTAGAGTAGTGGCTGGGGTTACTGGAGATAACAGACTTTTTGGTATTTTAGGCACTGCCATCGGTATTGTTTCAGATATTGTTTTGGGTGTTGGGGGGACCAACGGAACAACTGATAGTTTGGACCCGACCGATGGAGCAGTTACAGGAACATTGACCGGAACAATCACCGGAAGAGTTTTTACTGGACTACCTATATCTATCTGAGGTTTGGGTGTTTCATCTTCCTCAATCTCTTCAATCTCTTCTTCTTCCTCCTCACCTTCTTCATCTTCATCTTCTGTTTCCCCTTCATCGATATCTTCTTCCTCTTCTTCCTCTTCAATAGTCTTAGCCTCATCATCAGAATCGTTATCGTCCTCGTTATCATCATCGTTGTCATCATCGTCATTATCTGACGAATCTTCTACAGACGAAGTGTCATCCTCCTCTTCTTCTGATTCTTGACTAAAATCGTTCTCGTCTTCACTATCCATTTTATTTTGAGATGATTAAAAATATTTTAAGCATAGGAAATAGTAAAAACTAAATCAATATTTCAATCCTCTAAAAGCAAAACGGATCCTTTAGAGATACTATGATTATAAGCTGCCTAAAATCAGGCTTAAGGTAATAATTACTCCGATAAATGGAAAGTCTAAAGAAACCAGAGACGGTTATAGCATTGACTAACACAGCAGCACTACTTGGAGCATGTGTTTATTTTTACCGTCGTGTTAACGGATTGGAAAGTGAGATAGAGAAACAATCGGAACATCTGACATCTACAATCAAGAAAGTTAAGGAATTACAACTGACCAAACAACATGTTAGACAGCTAGTAGGAGCTATTAGAGAACTGCATAACATGGTTGGATATCAGAAGAATGAGATTGGACATCTCAGAAATTTGGTAGGTTATCAAAAAGATCAGATTAAAGAATTACAAGATTCGGTGAAGGATTCCGTCCAAGAAAGTGGTCATGAGATCAAATTGACTGGAGGTCCATCGTTGAATGAGCCGGTATATCAGAGAATGAACCAACCCCCACCCCAAAATTATCAAAACCAAGGACCTCAGGGATACCAGAACCAGAGCCCACAAAGATTCATCCAACAAAACCAACAGAGTCATCCTATGAGTAATATGGGTCCACCCCAAGGATATCAACAGGGTCCTCCTCAAAGCTATCAAAACCAAGGATATCAGGGTCACCAGATGAGTAATATGGGGCAACAGGTACACCAGGGTTATCAAAACCAAGGTCCTTCCCAAAGTTATCAAAACCAGGGATACCAAAACCAAGGATATCAAGGACAACAGGGTTATCAAGGGCAAAATTATCAGGGTATGAACTCTGATCTATTGAATTTCGGCTTTGATCAGGGAATGGGTGATGAAGACGACGAACTCGATAGTCAGATTGCCATGGTTCAACAACACAGAGGTAATGTTATGAATATGTAATTTATATCTTTTGATAAAATATAAATAATAAAAATAAATTAAACCTTATAAATGACATAAGTATCATAACGATTACGGTATCTATCAGTATATGTTAGATATTTCCCTCTTTCTTTACCAAATTCTCTGGTTAGTTATAGTCCTATCAGTGTTTTTATTATCTGCTTCGGGTATTCATCTGAACCAAATATAAAATAATCTTCACCACCTTCACTTCTAGTTAATATCTCATAGAAATATTTAGGTTTCTATCTAATAATTTCTTCTCTGATATCGATATTGTAATCTCTTTGTAACCTTCTCAACCAAAAATTTCTGTTTTCACATATGATACGATTTAATCGTTTTGATGTTTTACATAATGATAAGATCTCTGGTAAATCCATCATCAAAGCTATCGAAAATACAACATCGTCGTGTAGTTGTTCCATCTTTTTATTATTAGATAATAATAAAAATGAATTATAAATAATTACCGAAGGTGATTATTTTTTTTAAGCGTAGTGTGATTTATAATTTATCTGCCATGTTATATATGGTATTATTAGATGACAACATATTAAGACCATTATATAGACAATAGTTCCTCAATCTACCGATTACTTTCTTCGAAATATCTAGTTTAAATTCCATATCATCGTCGATAATTTCATTTTCGAAAATATTATCGTTGTTATTATCATCATCTTCGAACGAATCCTCCTCCGAATAACTCATTTTTCTTTTTATTCAACCAGTCTTTAGGTTAATCACAATGAATGAACAAAAACAAAACGACAAAACTTTTCGAATTCCCAATCCAGCCCTGACAGATCATACATGTTAACCAAATGATCGTAATTATCTTCATACCAAACGTCAAACCTTCTCTCAAATTCAGCTCGTCTGTTTCTGTTCCTAGCTATACAGATTGATCTCATGACCTTACAATCAAATTCATCCTCGTCAAACGCCATTTTATTTTACATCAGGGAAATATGAATTATATGATCATTTATCATATAATAGTTTTGATTGGTATGATTTAGTGGATTTGGAGGACCGGACGGTTCTGTTGAGGAGCACCAGTCTGAAGAGTTACCTGTTGGGGTGGCTGTTGGACATTTAGCTGGACAGGTTGGTGACTCTGTGTAGGTTGAGGCTGCTGAGTTTGAACTTGAGTAGGTTGCTGAGTTTGCTGAGTTTGAACCTGAGCTTGGGGTACCTGTGTGGCCGTCTGCGGAGCTTGTTGGGTCTGAACAGGCTGAGATTGAACGGAAGTCTGCTGCATGGTCGGTGCTCCACCCAGAAAATCGTTCAGATCACTACTACCCCCATAATTCCCATTCTGATTGATCGAATGCATCGATCCGTGAGTATTGTCATTGTCGTTTGGTAGAGTAGCGATAGTTGGGTGATTGTGACCATGATCCAGAGCATCTTGACGATCCATGCGTAGCTGAGCTAGCTGACTGCTTACCTGATCAGCTAGTCCGCTGTACTTCTGCTTGAGACGATCGAGAGTCTTAACCTGACGAGTCTTTGTGTTCATAGGTACAACATCGATGACAATAGCACTGAGTAGCTTTAGTTGTAGAGAAGGCTTGGAACCAATGTAGATCTTCTCAGCCTGTAGAAGAGGTACCAGCTTAACCTCGACATTCATCAAAAGTTCCCAAGGGATGGGTTCACCATTGAGATCAGTGAAAAGTGTACGCTTCTTCTTGGTGTCGAAGAACTTAACCCATAGACTGGGATTGGTACCGGCAATACGCTCACCAGAGAGTTCGTCGATCTTCCAATAAACTGGATTCTTGTAAATATCACCCGGAGCTTCGGGATTGAAACTATACATACCGACCTTACCCTTAAACTGAGCCAGTGCATAACAGGATCCCTTAAACAGCTCATCTAGCTTGTTCAGGCAATCCGTATGTTCTTGCTCTTGGGCATTGAAGCTGAACATCATAGAATAGTTCTTCTTGATGTAAGGCGGGTCCTTAGGATCCTTGGGTGGCTTCTCTTCTGTCTTGAGAACAACGCCGCCGTAGCTAGTCACCATGGGTAGCTCGATCATGCAAGAGTCAATGATCGGAGCCTCCGGAGTACCGTAATTGTAACTTAGGTACAGATCTTTGTATGATACTTTGCCTTTGTCTGTGTCGAATGATTGGGGTTTGGGTTCGGATCCGATTACTTTGGTGAAGTCGAATAGTTCGTAGGAGTAGTCTAGCTCGGTCATGTTGGTTGAGTTGATCTGTTTTTGGTATTTCGAAACATTTTATTTTTGAATCATATTTCGATCAAACCTAATATTATCCTTTATTATTATCGTTTAATAAAAAGAATCATGTGGGATACTGTTAGAAAATATGTATGGAAAATATCTAAACCCACAAGAGCTAAGTTAAGTAGATTGGGTAAATGGGGATTTTGGGGATTACTTAGCTTGTATGGACCCGGACCAATGATAGCTATTATGGGAGTTAAAGGTTTTCTAGCAGCTGGAGCTGTTACTCAATTTGGTTTGATTGAATATTTATGATGCTCCCGACGTCGCTGCGCTATTTTTGCTTATAATGTTATATAAAATAATTACCTATGGTGATTATTTCTAAGCGTAGCGTAATATTAATAATATGTCCCAATGATATACTTATACAGTGGATGACCAGATAGTTTTACCCTTTTCGTTCTGAAATAATTAAGGATTATCAACATGTAATAACAGTCAGGACAGAGACGCAAAGGACTCTCGGTATATACTAGACGACAACGATCGCACTTATGAAACATTTTTATATTCTTGGGATATGAAAAAAAAAGTATCAATTTTACATAGCGCAGAGATACGATAGTGTCGCGAGCATTGATCATTCACTATCTATTAATATTGTCTGAATGTTAGATTTATTCTGGGGGTTTTAACAGTTTTCTCTATCGGTACACAATGTTGGTAGATTTCTTGGCATGATCTTCCATCAGATGATTTATCTGGTCCTAACATCCACACAAAATCACCATTGTTTAGTTTGAGCTCGGCATTCCACCCTTTGGTTCTTCCTATTGTTCTAAACCTAAACTTTCTGGTAGCACCCAAACTGATCGATGCGATAGATGATGTCATAGCCTCGGTATCATTATGCCACCCGATAGAAGAAGAGCCCTCTGGATAGACATGGATTAAAACATAGTCATATTTCTCGTTAGTATATTGTTCAACCAATTTACGTATCTCATCAATAACAGACGGGACCTCCGACCAATCATAAGTAGGTAATTTTTCATAAATAGATACCCCTGATGTTACCAAACAACTCTTTCTTGTCCTACTATAACCCGTTTGGCAGTAAGGTTCAATAATTTTTAGTAAAGGTTCAAAGATGTTGGGTGGCAAAAAATTAGGCACATATTTCCAGTGAGTCATTTCTATCATATATAATGATAGAAAGAGTGATCAATTATTTAATCCTGAATACAACTTTGTCTATCTTTTTATCGATCCACCAATATTTTTCCTTATTGTCAAAAACAACTTCCCCCTTTTTGATTAGGGGTAATATCAATATGTCATTATTTTCATGTATCATACCTCCCGGACATAATAGAGCGAATGGTTGACCATAACAAGTTCCATGAGTAAAACCTATTCCATCAGTGTATCTTCTAAAAATAGCTATGCATCCTTGTTTAACTTTGATTTCTTGATTGTGATACACGGTTGCTTCAATATCAATCACTAAAGCTTGTCTTTTATATGTATCTTCGGTGTACCACATAGACGAAGATGATTGACCATATGGAATTCTATCTATATAAGAAGTTGATCCTGACCATTCAGGATTCCATTTGAGATATGGCATACTGACAAACCTATCTTTTCCAACCATTTCGACTATCCATTCAGGAAAAATACTCTGAATATGTTTATATTTTCGATTTTTAATTTTTTGCCTGAGATATCTCGTATAATCTTTACAGACTAAAGATAAATTTAATATATCCGAATTAGACAAAAAATCGGAAATGCGTCCAACTATATCACGGTTATTCATTTCTATCATATCATGATGATAGAAAATAAATCAATTCTCCTTTTAGTTATCTGATTGTCTAGTTATCTGAGTGGATCATATCGAATATGTTAGTAGCGATATTAGTGGCCATATTGAATATAGTAGATGTAGCAACTTTAGCAAAGCGTTCCTCCTGAGATCCATACTCCATACTGTTTGAATCTGACTTGTTATCAGCTATCTCACACATTTTATCCCAATAAGTGTTATGGAATTCTAATATATCAGGAGTAGTAGGTATTTTAAACTCGCATGATCGGCAAGGATAACCTCGTCTCAGTAGATGTTTGTAGAGTCTGAAATGTCGATTGAGGGATGATTTTCTATCCTTGGGTAGCATCTCATAGATCTTCTGAAACTTGTCATAATCATCCATCAAAATATCTTCTAAATGAGTTATATCATGAAGTTTCCAACCCCAATAAGTATGTAGTATGATATTAATATGATCGTATTGGTTAGCATTCCCAGTCTCTTTCAGAGCCTTATACATCAAGAGTCTAGAAGTACCGGGTTTCTCTCCGTATTCGTTCATAGGTAGCTCCCGAATCTGTTCCGAACTATGATATTTATTAGCTATTCTGGGTAGTTCCTCTTTGGTGAAATAAGCATCCAAAGCATCATATAACTCAGGACCCGGTTTATCAGGTTCCTTACCTTGAAAGCACATAATGAGTTTAAGAAAATTGTTTCTGTCCTCATAGTTGTTCCTAGCGTTGTTGACTCTAGATGTATCCTTATAAAACTGGCTTCGAGCTATGGTTATTTTCTCATAACCACAAGAACATACTATGGAATCATCATCTTTACATTCTATATTATCTTCGAGTTTCTTCCCACAACCAGGACATAAATCCTTGATATTGATATCTCGGATCAGATCTATAGTGATATATTTACGGGCAATCTCAATGAAATCGGAGATGATTTTTTGTCTCTTTTCTTGGGTATCTGAATCCTCAGGAATAATCTCTTCGTCTTCTTCCTTTTTAGCTTTAGCAAAAGATACGATAGTCGATAGTGCTCCTAATAGATTATACTCCTTGATATATGGTGTTATCTTATCTATATAATCCTGAAAATCTTTATCTGACATAATATTCTCTATCTCGTCCTCTAATTGTTTAATGTTTTTCAGTGTTCTCTTCCTCTCTACCATATTTTGTCTAGTCTTCAATCTATCCTTTTCCATTTCTAACTCTTTTTGTAAATTTGAAACCATGTATTCCCTTTGGTGTTTGAATTTCTTAAGAATAGTATCGTGTACTGACATGATATTAAAGTCGTATTTATAAGAACCTTCTATCTGGTCTGGTATTGTTTCGTATTCGTTAACCGATTCGATATTGTCGTCTTCTGTGATATAAATATTAAAACTTTTCAATCGTCTGGGTAATTCAAAGTTAGTTTCTTTCTCAGATTTTTCAAAGTTTGATGGTATGGGATTAGGAACGGTGGAAATACCTTTCTTTTTAGACCAAATGTCGGCAACGTTGATTTTGACATTACTAAAATTTCCATCATTCGATCTGTTATTCACGTTAATCGAAGTAGATATATTAGAAGGTGAAACTGTAGCAAAAGATGAGCTCATTTTCTTGTTTAAAAGTTAACTTTAGATATGTAATTTTTCGGCAGCACCGATCTTTAAGTATTTTTATATAGCTTGATTTTTAAAATATTATTTTTATATAATAATTATATAAAAAATATGGATATACCGCCTGATGTTTACCAACACATCGCTTTGATGAATAATAAATATTATTTTCCAATGAAAAATAATGTTGAAAGTCCTATTCGTCTGTTCTGGACCAACTATGTATAAATCTCACCATTTTCATAGTTATAAAAGTCTGGATGATATGAAGAGTTCGTTACCATCCGATATATACAATTATTTATATAACAATAACTTAATAAAAGTAATGGATGGACGACCTACGTTTTGGCGTCGATATTTACCACCAGAATATATCAAGAGATTAATGAAACCAAATATATCATCGAGAGATCTAGACTTATATCGTGAATATACAATAAAAGTATTGAAAATGATATATCCCGACCTCAACCATATCAGTTATGTATCAGTAGATCCAATTACTCTAGATCCTTATGTGTACGGGGATGATAAGATAATGAGTATTATGGAAGATAATGATAAGAGATACACTGAAAAATATGGCGTAACTATGAAATTTCAGGGGCATTATACAGGGGATTTTCAAGAATTCTTAAAACATAACACAGAAATATTTGACGTGATATGGTTCATGCAATGTACTAAATTCGACTGGGTCATAGATATGAAACCTGAATATATAGAAAATATACAAAAATCTCTTGACATAAATGGGTATTTGATTCACATGGATTATACTGGAATTAAAGGTACTGATCCCAGAGGAAAACCTAACCAACCTCTGGGTGCTCTTATGCCAATAGATGAAAGATTTGATAAAATTAAAACTAAGAAATCATGGTCTAAAGTCAGATGGTTCCTTGATCACTTAATCCAAGTAAAGCCGGGTATCTATATATTTAAGGATAGAGAGCAATATCGTAAGGAACTAGCAATGAGTCTGATATTATAATTTGGATGATAAAAATGATATGTTTTTTTATCATCTAATCAGATGAAAATGTTAACTGGAAACAAAGATTTGGATACTGTAGTATTGTACCGAACAGATGACATATCACTGAAAACACTATGTCTGACTAATAAATATTTTTACAATATGGTTAATAACGATATGTTCTGGCTAAACCGATTGTTATTTAAATATGGATTGCCTATATATGTTATGGATAACTATAGAAAAACATATTGGACAAATTGGAGAAATTATTATATCGAACTAGTGACAGACATTAATAAATGTATAGATATGAAACAATTAATGTTATTGAGCTTAAATGAAAACCGTTTAGATTATTGTATGTTAGCTATTAGGTCTGGATTGGATCCCAATACACAATTACATCTTGATCCTCATTATTCAGATTTAAGAGTCAAAGATTTGAAATACACACCATTGACAGTCGCTTCTATAAGAGGAATGTATGATTTTGTCGTATATTTAGTAGATAATGGAGCTGACATGAATTCTATTAACGGTGATGGAGACACAGCCTTAATGTGGGCTAGTCAATTCAAGATTGCTAAATATTTGATAGATAAGGGCGCTGATGTTAATTTAAAAGATAGTAACGGTACCACACCATTGATGTGCGCCGCTGGTAATCTGAGATATGATATAGTTAAATATCTAGTGGAGAACGGTGCTGAAGTGAACTGTGTTGATATTGATGGTGATACAGCTATAAGTTTAGCTAGAGATGCTGATGCAAACCATTGGCCGGAAAATAAAGAAAGAGTTATTAAATATTTAATTTCTGTTACATCGAAGAATGAAAAACGATGAAAAAGATAAATTTAGCCACATTTTTAATAAGTAAGTCTTATTAAAAATCTCATTGAAAATATGAAAAATATCAATCCTGATATACTACTCAGCGATTAGCAATGATCAATAAATATCTTTTGAACATTTGTATCTCTTTATGATATTTGGATAATAATTGGTCACGAGTCACGTCGGAAAATAATTCGCCGGTAGCTGGGTTCTCATAATTACCCTTAGCCAATCTCTCTATCAAGAACAATATATCAAAACAATAGCCCTGATATTTGTCACCCTCCTTGTCGGCTACATAGGCTACTTTAGGTACATCGTTACTCAAAGATATAATCTTACCTACCTGCTCAGCTTCATACACACAGATCTTATTTTGACATTTCTCATATATCGAGTTAAAATATAACCTCTTATCATTGATTGAAATACTGTCCACTGAATCCTTACCACAGGGCATGATATTTTGAAAATCTTTGGACGTTGTAGTTGTTTCAATAGTGTTAAGCATAATGTAATACTCCTTATTACTGATATTGCCGATCAGTGTGATATCCTTAGGTTCTAATTTTGGGTTATCATATAACTCTGGCCAAGCTTGTTGTGTCCCGGCATTATCTATTAATTTTGTTATTCTATTACTATCCCGATTTCTAATAGCTTGATTTAGATCGTGGTTATACGAGAGTGAGTATCTACCAGTGTTGGATAATAGATAGGTTTGATTAGCGAACTTGGCCATCTGTTCGTTAGTCATATCAATCCCTTCTATCATACTAACGAGATAATCGATATCGGAAGGGGATAATTTATGACCTTTAAAAATAGAAGTAAATAGTGATTTTTTAACCGAGTTGTCTCTGGCAACAACTCTCACACCGCGTCTGTTGAATGACATCTTTATTTAGTTTTTATTTTATTTATTTTATTTATAAGAAAAAATAAAATATGACAACAACTATTGGGATAGTTGTAGGTTTTATCGGAGTTTTTATATTGTTAGTTCCGTTTATTATACAGATTTACGTTGCCACTAAACAGACTACTACCGGTGACAAACGAGCGTTAGAAGCATCAACAGTAATTATGGCTATTGCTTTGTTTTTCTATGTAGTTGGTATTATATTGGCTGCTTATTATGCTGGTCAAGAATTAGTACAAGCTTATGGAAAGATGGAAGGAGGAGAATTAAAATTTATTAAAGAGCATCCACAGTTGGCTCTGTTGGCTGCATAAGTTTCTTTCATATTATTTATTACAAACAATATGATATTATTTACTTTTTATCGCTTTTGTTAGCCAACTTGGCTTTGATCTTATCTGCCATTCTGTTAGTAATACTTTCTACATTATTATCAACAGTTACATCTTCCTCCTTTATCATCTCATTATATATAATCTCACCATTTCTCTCTGGGTCCTCATACCATTTACGTCTTTCATTCCAATGTCTTTTACATATTTTATTATCATCAACCAGATCGATAACTGTTGGAAACTCAGCACGAAAAACTCGACCGGTTACCTGTTCCAATCCTGCTAAGCTTTTGGTACTTCCCGTCAAAATCATCATGTTAGAACGAACACCACCCCAATCAGGACACTTCATTCTTTCATCGAACCCTGTCCCTGCCTTACTTATGGTTGCGATTAAAACGCGGGAATCTTTGTAAGAATTTTTGTTTCCAAATAACGTATCTACCGGAATATTCTTATCAGCTATCATATCTCTTAATAAATTCACATGAGCTTTGTTCCACGTCATGATCATAATTTTATGCTGGGGATTTTGTTCAACTAGGCTAACTATCATTTCATTACGTAATTTATCATTGGCCAAATCTTTAACCAACCTAGACCAATCCGGATCACCCTGTTTATTTTTGTGGATTTCTGTTTTGATACCAGTAGCCAACATATGAACTTGAAACCTTTTGGGTGATTTAAGAAATACCCCGTGAGTTCCACAAATAGCGTGAATAATAGAATGCATACCATCAGTTCTTTCTAAAGTAGCAGTGCAAGCGATAACGTATTGTGGTGTTGTTCCTAGTAGAGAATTAATTCTGTCCGGAACACAGAACATATGAGCTTCATCAATAACTAAAATTCTAACCATCTTAAGTATCTCTGGGTGTATTTTATGGAATTGTGTTGACATTGTCAATATGACATTACACGAAGAAGGAAGTGGATTTTTTCCATTGTTCAACCAAATCGATGCATCAGTAAATTCCTTAAACGTGTTATACCAACTGTCTTCAACTGTTGTTAATGGATATACTACCAAAACCAACCCACCAATTTTAGAAGCCAAATATGCAGAAACGGCAGTCTTACCAAATCCTGGATAAACACCTAATGTGGTCGTACCGGTCGTTATCAAATGTTGATATGTCTCCGCAGCCACTGGGACTTGTCTAGGCAATAGATCAACAGTAAAATTATATGATCCACCAGGATAGGTTCTTCTCGAATTTATATGGTAACCCATTAACGAATTACCAAAGGTATAAGGTACAACAATTTCATTATTTGGTTTATCTACATGCCACAACAAAATTGGATCCTTAGCTGTGGTGTATCTTTTCTTTTTGTAGAATCCCGTCTTCTTTGGTTGCATGAACATGTACTTTCTTATGGATTCCTTTTGTTCATTGGTTAAGTCATCCAGTTTTATCCTGACTGACATCTGATTTCAATTTATGAGAAATAATGATTGATTTTAAGTATTCATTTTTCATACTTAAAAATGTATCAAACGCAAGAAGATATATCTGGGTATGATAGCCCAGAAGAGCATGATAACTACGGTGAAATTGAGGAGGACAGAGCCTACATATACAAGGGGGCAGATTTCACAAATCATCACTCTATACCCAAATCATCCGAAAAATCCATCCGCTCAGATTTAAATAAGTTGGGAATACCTAACAACATCATCAACATTGCCGACAGTATTTATCAGGATATGATCGTGGGTACCAAAAGAGGTAAGAGACGAAAGATGTTGTTATTTTTCTGTGTATTCAGTGCTTATAATAAGGAAAGTATTCCGGTAGATCCTATTTGGCTGGCTAATGTTTGCGGTATTGACCGGTCTGGTATATCTAAAGCTCTGTCAATGTGTTCTCACGGCAACACTGAGTCTAGTAATGTATTAGTTAGATATGAACCTCATGATTTCATTCCTACTTATTTCAAGAAACTTAACGAGATGATTGATTTTCATGATGACACACTTGAGGAGATCAATGATATGTTGGATGAGGTTATGGAAAAGGATCCGGATCTGAGAGATGAGAAGCCGGAAACAGTAGCGGCAGCCATGTTAATTTATTATTTGCAGTTAAATGGCTGTGCTATTGAGAAGGATAAATATAAAGATATTTTTGGTAGGTCAGATATGACTATCAATAAGATTAAGAAGCGTATTAATATCGCCTATAATAAGTAAGTAAGTAACAAGTAAATACGAAAAATAATCATCATTGATGATTATTTTATATTAAATAATTACACCGCAAACTCAGCTGCTTCACCACCTAACTCACCTAGTTCACCCAAAAACCCTTCACTCTTGGCAGCCAATCCTTCACCCTCCGCTGCCAATTCTCCTTCAGCGGCTAATCCCTCCCCCTCAGCTGCTGTTGCCTCTTCAGCCTTAACTGCTTCAGTTTCAGCAGCTTTAGTACCTTCACCTCGTTGTTTTAATAATAAGTAAGTTAACAAAGCATTATTATCACCACCTGGTTTCTCAGCCTCACCTTTCGGTTCATCACCACGTCTGGCTTCAGCTGCCTTTTCACCTTCGAATTTACCCTCGAATGAAGATACCCCAGCAGATACTACTTTCTTACCCGAACTAAAACCTACTATCAATATACCACCTATCATAAATAGAACACCTAAGGCAATTAATGCTACTGAGGCTTCTAAACTTTGTTTATATGTTTTATTTGTTTGTTTTCTAGAAACAGACCAGTCAATAACAAAAGGGACAAATAACATTAAAATACCAATAATACCTAAACCAACTCCCAATACTAAACCCATTTTTGTTATTAAAAATTTATTTTATTAGTTTCATGTATTTTTTGGTAGCATCGTCAAAAGCTATCGGACTGACGGCCATGGTCGATGATCCGCTGAATACAGATATGTCCCTAACGGTGGAGCTATCAGAATACCGGGGTACATTAATACCATTATAAATATCAGTATATGCTATATCAGAGATCATACTATAATGCTTATTAGCTTTGGTGGGACCGTATAAAACAAATTTTCCATTCAAAGGGTTCCTAGTACCATCACTAAACCTAGGTAATTCGTTCCTTATCATTTTCAGAAAATCCTTTTTATGTGGTACATTTAGTTTATTATCGGAAATTAACCATTGGGGAACCAAAACCGTATCTACTAAATTCAGATCAACATCCTGTCCCAGATGCATTTGAGAATTGCACCAAGTGAAATCCCATGGCGGATTACTCATGCATTCTGTACCATCACCCCTGATATCATGGGGTCGGTAGCCATATTTTTGAGCCTCTTGATTTAATCTCTCATTAATTACTTTGATATTCTTACCTTCATAAACTAAAAAATCTCCCTGAAACCATCTACCAATAAAGGGTTTGTCAATTATTACTGAACCATCAGTGAAGTTAACCCCTTTCATTCTTTTCCACCAACCAGTAGGTTTCATAATAAACATGACATCGCCATATTGAGAATCTAAACCATATCGAAACTGAGCTCCTCTGTAGAGGGTAGGATCACAACATTTAATATGACGATCATACTCACCTATCATCATTTTATAGAGTGTAGTTAATGGAGTGTTATGGGTCCATAATAATTTCTTATGAGATTTAACCAAATCTATATAATATCTGGACCATGTTCTGTCCCCTCGGTTCTTTTCTAATGTTTTAGAAGAAATACGTGGAAATCTATAACGAATCCTAGATAGCCAATACCGTTGATCATTACAAATCTCTCTAATATTTTTATCGGACCTGCAATACTCTATTAATTTCTTATCATCCAGTTTATTTAATCTCCTATATACCCTCTCCATTATTTTATTTTATATTGAAATAAAATAAAAATATTAACCCACTAAACTACCGGTCAAACAAATGATAACTTCCAATACTGGGTCACTAAATATCTTTTCAAAATCCTGATAGTTACCAACGCTTATTTTATGTTTAATCCACTTCTCTGACATTTCATATTTCTCTCTCATCAAGTATTCAGTAATAACTAAGAACATTCTCAAATATAATCGTCTCTTTGTTTTCAATATGGTCATCAGTTCCCTAATCTGTTGGCTGGTGAACAATGATATGTCTAAATCCTCACACCTGACCCACATAGTTTCCATCGATTTGACTATTGAAGGTTCTATTTGAAGAGAATATGTAAGAAACCTAGATAAATAATAGGCCGACAATATTGCGTTCTCATTATCATAGTTCATTACTTTACCTACCATATCAGTCATGTATAATTCAGTATAGTCTAACGTCCAAACACTATATTTCAACTTAGCTACTATTATTTCATGACAAATATAACCGAATGATTTATAGACCATTCTAGCAGTAATGGTTTTGTTTTTAGTCTTTCGTTGTTTCAAATAATGCTGACATATAATGGCTAATATCTTTATCCCACCTTCCAATTTCTTATCCTTAGGTAAATAAATGGAACTATCTGAACTGATATTATGTTTGGATATATAATGATTAATAATATTACTTAGATACTTATTCATCTTACTACTGTTAATTTTCTTGGATATTAAATATAAACACTCTAATGACTCTTCTGTCCAACGATAATCCGTAGGTTCTGTAATATCCATTTTTATATAATGTAAATAATTATATAAAATAATTTCCTTTTTAGGTCATCAGCGAAGAGGGGGAAACTTAGATAAGTCCACTTTCTCCTCGCTCTTAACAGGTGGATTGACTGGCAGATCAGCAGTCATAACATCAACTGATTTGCTCTTGGGTACGAATTCGGGGACAGTCTTCATGATCTTAATGGGTGTTGGAGCTTTCGGTCTTTCCTCCTTCTTCTCCTTTTTAACCCTCGTCTTCTTACCCCTCTTACCCCCATGATTTTTGGTGGGGCCCTTATCAAAGATCTTAGCCCAAAAACATTTCATCAGCTCAAAATCACTTTCAGTGTAATAAAATCGCGTGTCGTGAAGTAGTAGCCTTACCAAAGCGATTGTTTCTACCGGCACTGATTTGGGAAACGTGATATAAGCACTGCCATTGTGTTCACCGCCAGTTTCTCGACTCTTCAGAGGTAGTACCAACCGAGGTTTAACATTCTCTAACAGGCCAAACTCCGATAGTACCTCTAACTTATTCTCCAATTGCGATCTAGCATCGACACCGTTGATCTTTGATGGAACTGGAACATAAAGATTGTTGGAACAACCGGATCGTGGTAGATCAAAATCCCTGATCTCGTACTTAGACATACGAAAATCTAGCTCTTGATGACGCTTGGTGTAACCTTTCTCCTCAGCCATATCAAAAATTGCCTTGTCTACCAACATAATAGTACGGTTAGATTCCTTACCCTTAACACGGTCAATTCGCATAACACCGATTTGCTCTTTGTCAGCTTCCAGTTCCTCCTCAATAAAACTGTAGAGCTGGGCTAGAGGCCAATGACTAAAAACTACAACCACCGCCCACTTATTCTCAGATTCAGATTCACTCATTTTTATCCATCATGATCCTATAAAAATATTATCATTTTTGATCCTAATATGGTAGAATGACAAAAATGATATGTTATCTCCACACATGAGACGGAACAAATGCATATCAAAATAGTAGGATTTAAGTGTCATATCGATACCCACTATGACTTTAATTCCGGTGAAATGATTTTGCTGAAAGGTCGGTCAGGAGTAGGCAAAAGTACTATTTTGCAAGCTATTTATTGGGCATTGTACGGTTCGATGAGAGGTGTCTACAATAACACTGGTAAGATCAAATCATGCTCAGTTACGTTACAAATTAACGATCTAATCATTTATCGTCAGAAGAACCCAGAACTGCTTAGGGTCACAATAAAAGGTGTAGATTATGAAGATATTATTGGTCAACAGATTATCGATCAGGCGTTTGGATCTAAGGATCTATGGAAATCTTGTGCTTATATTGAACAGAAAGGTAGGTGTGCTTTGCTATCTGGTTCGGCGGCCGAAAGACTAACGCTATTGAACCAATTGTCTTTTAATGTTGACAATCCCAAAGATTATATCTCTAAAATAGATAGTAAGTTAAAAGAGATTAATAAGGAATTTATCGAAACTCAAGCTTCATTCAACGCTGAACTATCTATATTTACTAAACAGATGTCAGAGAGGTCAGTCGCCGTAGTATTGTCTCAATCGGATTTGGATAGTCTTAACAATGATATTAACAATATGGAAACAACTATGACAGAACTATATCAAAAAGTATTAGATCACGAGCGTTATTCCGGCTCATATACCACTATATCAAATCAACTTAATGGTTATCGATCCCAATTGAATAGCCTGGTGGTACCTGAATTAATAACTGAAGACGAATATTCCAATCAAGTTAATCAACTAAATTCTAAACTCAACGAATTCCAATCACTATTAAATAACTATAATATAAACATGAAAAAGATCGATAGTAAGGATAAATTGGTTACTCAGTTAGCTGATATTAACCAAAGACTAGATAAGATTATCATTGATGATAATATGGATGTGACATCGGAGATGGTATGGTCGGTCAAGCAGACAGAAACTTTAAGACAACAAAATATTGCTAAGTGTGATCAGTTAGGTATCTCATACAATCAATCTGTTATTAATAGTCAAATTGCTGAGCTGAATAACCTGTTGGAGAAACAACGGTATTTACAGAACTATGTGGGTTTGTATAATCAATTGAAGCTGTTGATGTCCCAATTATCATCCCTAAATGTTACCCCCGATACGGATATACTCCAACAGATGGAAACTAACCTAAATAATAAGAACATCGAAATATCTGAGTTGAGAAAAGGTCTCGAATTACTTCAATGTCCTTCTTGCTCAGCACCTCTGAGATATGATAAGAACAGATTAATTCATGGTGATAGGAGCCCGGTCAGTCAGTCCCAAATCGATATAGTTCAGAGAGAAATCAGACAATTAAATAATGATATTACCAAACTAAGATCAGCTCTCAATCTATCTAGTCAAATATCACAGATAGAATCTCAGCTGTCTGATATAGATACTAATGAGTTAGAGACATTTGACCCATCACTGACTAATACATATAATAATAGATTAAACATGTTGTTGGGAATAAGATATATTGATGAGTCACAATACTCGTCAGCTTATTTATCACAGGTATTAGAGAAAAACAACTTAACTCAACAGAAAATCCATATAGAATCTCAAATATCCTTAATATCTATTGATGATATGAGTATCGATCCGGTTTCTATTAACACCGAAATTGGACGGATTAATAGGAAAATAAATGAATATCACGACTTATATAGGAAAAATATGCAATATAATACCCATAAGAATAATTTAGTCAATAACATCACTCAATTAGAATCCCAATTGGTTAATATTCAAAAATATCTAAATCACAACGCTAAGAGTGAGTATGATCAAACTAAAACTAAGTTGACCGATGTGAAGAGGAAATATGATGACGCTATGTATGGCAATAAAATGCTAGAAACTCAAAAGGAGTTAGAAATAAAAAGAGAAAACGTGATCTCTTTAAATTCCGACTTAGCCAACTTGGGTCAATTAAAACAAATAGCAATCGAAACAGAATGTGCCCAGCTTCAAGAAACAGTAGATAGTATTAATCACAGTATTGATGAAATACTACCTCTCTTTTTCGACGACCCTATATCTTTGGAACTTCAACTATTCAAAACTTTGAAGACAAAGAAAGATATCAAACCGGGTCTGTCAGTCGTCATAAAATACAAAGGAGTGGAATATGACAATATTAATCAGCTATCTGGAGGTGAGGGTGATAGGATATCGCTAGCTCTGATTTTGGCTCTCAACCAAGTTGGATCATCTCCCATACTACTATTAGATGAATGTATCTCATCACTAGATGGATCTTTGAAAGAAACATGCATTACAGCGATGAAATCTTTAAAGAGCAAAACTATCATTTGTGTAGATCATGAAGGTGTGGATGGCTTCTATGATAAGGTAATTAGTGTTCATTAATTAATATGTATCGTTTCATATTAATTAAGAAAGAAAAAGAAATAATTTCCATTTCGAATTATAAGATATATAAAAATGTCTACTATTTACCAGCCCGTTGTGGCCGAACCTCAATCATCTAGTGGGGCATGGATTATAGTTATCATTATTTTAATTTTAGTTATAATCGGTCTCGCAATTTGGTTGATAGTTAGATATACACAAGACAAGAATGAAGTGAAAGAAATGGCTATTCCTGTTAAATCAGTGACGGCGGGTAATACCAATGTTACTGTAAATTGGGGTACGTTAGATAATGAAGATGATAAAGTAACCGTTTGTGCATCTATGGTTCCTTCAGGAGATTTGTCAACATCCTTTGTAAGCACCATACCAGTTTTTTGTCAGTCTGATACTGGATCCAATAAAGGTGTGACAATCAATAACCTAACTCCACAGAAAACATATTTTATCACTGTCAGAGTTTTGAGTAAAAATAAGAATGTTTCTTATGTACCATATACTAGAACAGTATGGACGCAAAGTAAGAACGCTGTGAGAGGTCAAACTTTCAATATTCAAAATCTAAATCAGAAGACTGGTGTCAGTACAGCAGCAGCTTACAGTGCTAATACTACGGAGTATGGGGAATATTGGCAGACATCAGATTTTCTATTAAGACGGAGGGAAGCTGATGATGATTTTACTGACTTAGGCGAGTCTTATAATATTCTGTGCCGAGTTGATAACAAACTAACTCTAGCACAAAAGAACGATAGTGAAGAGGGTGCTCCGATTACCATTAAAGTACCAGTATCTTCTTTATACCCCGACGGAACGAGGCAAATACCAATGAGTGACTGCCAGTGGGTATATAATAACATAGAATCTGGTGATGCTACACAAACTAACAAATGGTGTTTGGCTTTTCAGACTTTGAATACCGGCTTGGTTTGCATGCATAGTAATACAGGTAGTTCTATCATCAGTGTGTCTACTAGTCATACCGACACTGATGTCTGGGCTAATAGTTATGTCAGTTTAGTACATCCAACCGCTTATAATAATAACAATGTTCAATACAATTGTAACTAAATTTCTTAAAAATAATTATCATAGATAATTATTTGATATAAATAAATGAGACAGATTGCCAGTTATTCAGATATAATAGAAACTATTCAACCGTTAGATTTGCTGGCCTTTAGAGGAGCTGATTTTGTGTCCAATTTTATCAGCAATGTGGAAGAAACATTTGTCGGTTCTGGTGAGTTTACTCATGTTGGTATTGTAGTTAATAAAGAGATATTGCCTAGTATTGAGCAGCTTGAAGATGGGAAGTATTATGTTTGGGAATCTACTATGTCTTCTGAATATCCCGGATCAGGGGAGATGGCTCCAGATATCATATCTGGTAAAGGTAGATTGGGTGTTCAGATTAGGGATTTGAAGGATGTTGTTAATTCTTACACTGCGGTTCCCGATGCTTATTTAGCAGTGTGTCCTTTAAAAAACAACCCATGGTTATCATCCGATAAGAGGGAAATAATTAAAACCATCAAATATATCCATGACAAATATGGTAGAAGAACTTATGAATTAGGATGTTGTCAGTTATTTGGTTCGGTCTTTTCCATCTGTAGACCTTTAAGAGACAATTTTCAAAGAATAACTGTTAAAGATCAACAAGTTATAATTAATTTCAATATAAATGATGAGGAGAACAATACTTGGTTGTTTTGTTCCGAATTGGTAGCTCTAATATATAAAAAGGTAGGAATATTATCAGAAGATGTGGATATTAGAGATGTCAACCCTATGGATTTATTAGGTTATGACACTGATACTCACATGGATATTGTTAAAGAACCGATCTTCATTGTTCCGTAATTTGGGACATAATAATCTGTCTTTGATGGGTTATGCGGGACGGAGGTATTTTGTGGAGATATTTGTTATTGGCATAAGTCTCGACTATCCATTCGTTAAGTAATTTATCTACTTCATCCTTTTTGTTTCTTCTCGGGTTATAACAGCAATTCTTAATCATATCTATAAACCACATCGTTTTACATATTTCCATTATACTTTTATATTACTCTACACTTTAAAAAGTATAATGTTTAACTAGTTCAAAATTATTCATATATTCCTCTTCACAATCAGGACATATATAGGATGTTTCGTTATCATTTGTATGAATTTTATACACATCTCCTATGTGGTCATCGCAGTATCTCTTTCCTTGGAAATATTCACATGTTGTATTATAACGGAAATGACAAGCATTCATGTGATCACCCTGAGTATCCCATTTGCGTTTTAAAGATAACTTATCACATCCCTTATAATTACATTCTCTCAGTTCAATATTCATCCCGAGAGTAACATATGATATACTCTTTTCTAGTTTAGTTTTATCTAGTTCTATCTCTTTAACATATTCATCGCGTTCTTTCAAATAGTCAATAACCTCAGTTGCAACATATTTCTGAATATTTTTAGCCATGTCTTTCCTAGTTAGGTATAAGTAATATTTATATCATTTTTAATTATTAAACCTCATGAACCTTGTATTCTGCTGGGTCGGATAGATCGACGTGTTTGATCGCCTCTTCCTTGTCCTCAAATATACCAACAATAGTAACATCAGCCCCTTCTAATCTGGTTACAACATATTTTATCTCTTTCATATCGTTATCATTATTATCATTGGTAGCGATTGGTAATTGTGGCTTACTATAACGGGAAACATAACGATGGACTCTATTATAATCGGCACCTCTGACCTCCCTAATTAGTTTTTGGTCAATAAATACTTTGAAAGTCGGTAGCGTTTTAACATCGTTAAAATCCGGATGATCACCAAAATCATCATTATCCACATCTACATCTAGGAAATATACATCTGGATACTCCTTGGCTAGTTTAATGATATCGGGCATAATTCTCTTACAAGGACCACACCATTCAGCTCCGTACTTAATTACTATCACACCGTCCTTCTTTCTATAATGTTCATAACGACGCAAATCTTGAGGTTTATGAACTGACATATTTATAATATTTAGCTTTATTTTAGGATTCTATGAATAACGGTTTTAAAATCAAAGATAGATAGATGAAAAAAATCAAAAAATAAAATTCTTTGTTATGAAAAAAGAAATGGCACACTATTTGGGTCACAACCGTAACTACGTACTACTATTTGTTGTGGTAGTCATTGTCGTTCTCCTTATCCTATGGGCTCTGTTCAGAAACAGAAACAAGGACTGCAAGGACAGCTGCTCTGACAGCCGCTCTGACTGCAAGGACAGCCGCAGCCGCGACTGTGACACGCGCAGTGACAGATACACCACTGACATGTACACTGACTGCCACAGCTCTGACTGCAAGCACTAAGTCACCTCAATTGCTAAGTCACCTCAATTGCTAAGTCACCTCAATTGCTAAGTCACCTCGATTAAAATATACTGATTTATCTCAATGATTGAGATAAATCATCTTTTGATGTCATTGATTATTTTTTATTTCATATCATTAAAATCGAATGAACAAAACTATCAGTGATTACGTAATAATTAAGAAAATAGGAGCTGGTGGTCAAGGGACAGTTTTCAAAGTTAGACGCAAATCTGATCGAGCTGTCATAGCTCTTAAAATATTACCCTTGAGATCGATGAATCCTAGGGTAACTGAAGATGCTAACAGAGAGATAGAGATTCTAAAACAATTGTCTGACCCAACCTGTAACCCATCGATAGTATGTTATTACAATAGCTATTATGATCCCAAAAGAAATGAGTATTTGATTGAGATGGAATATATTGATGGTGTTGATATGTTGGATAATTTGAATAATATGAGAAATACCAAGTTTCGAGAGGTGTTTTATTATGATTTACTCAGAATAGCTAGAGATATTTCTAAGTCCCTGGAGTACATTCATAACAGAAATGTGTTACATAACGATCTCAAATTGGAAAATGTTATGATAAATAAGAATGGTGCGGTTAAACTTATCGATTTTGGTATGGGTTGTTTTACTACCATTGATGAAATTAAAGGTAAATATTGCCGAGCTAATCGTGGTACGCCTTATTATTTGGCTCCAGAATATCTAGATAACGGTTTAAGATTACCAGCATCCGATATGTGGGCTTTAGGTATTATGCTTTATATTGCAGTGACTGGCGACTATCCTTACCCAGAGGTCAGAAATTTGGGTGATATTATTACCTATCTAAAATCCAAACCTGCTCCTCAGATTCAAACTGATAACCCATTACTAAACAGAATTGTTAATGGATTATTGGTTAAAGATCCCAGCGAAAGATTAACCGCCAACCAAGTCTATAACATGATAAACATGAACTTAACTCAACCTACAAATGTTCAACCTGTCAGTGCCATAATCCCACCCATGGTTGGCAAGACACCATCTGAAACCAAATTAGCAAGACTATCCACTCAAACCACTGTGAGAGAGCTACCTACTCCATCCAAACCCACTCCTATCAAACCAGTCCCGACAAACGAATTAGAAAGAACTATGAGAATATCTGAATTAATGACTCCCCCAGAATCAACCGAACCATTAACTCCACTAGTTAGAAATAACAGTATGAACGGATCTGGTATGATCACTATGAATAGATCAGAACTGTTATCGGATTATTTGCTAAGATTGGTATGATATAAAATTATTTTATATTACACAATATAAAATGATTTCAGTACCTACTTCACACAGTTTGAAACATAACAAAGTGATATTAATAATATGTGATGGACTAAGGGCTGACACAGCTTTTAAGGAAATGGGTTATTTGAATTCATTGGTCGATCACAATCAGGGAGTAAGGGGAGTCAGTATTGTAGATAATCCCAGCGTTAGCCGTACCAATTACGAAACATTACATACTGGGGTCCCAGCAGTTGTTCACGGTAAAACATCAAATCTAGTACTTGGTAAAAGTGGTATGGAGAGAAATATTTTTTCGGAGGTTAAAAAGAACGGTGGTGTTACAGCCTGTGTTGGTAGTAGCTGGTTTTATGATCTATACGGTTCGGATAATTATCATTACTTGAAACATAAAGAGCTCAATAATGAAAACCCTAATGAAGTGATTATGTATGGTAGGTTTTTCTCAGATGATGTTCCCTCGTCGGTAGATAGTAATTATGAAGGCCTAGCCCACACCTTCCAAACATCCGACTATGTTATATATCGTTATAACCCCAGTTATATTTTGATACATATATTAACTACTGATTATATTGGACATGACGAAGGTATCGGTAAGAATTATCATAACGAAGCCGGCAGAATAGATGCTGTCTTAGGTGCTACTATTCCCAGATGGTTTGATTTGGGATACGATATTATTGTTACGTCGGATCATGGCATGAACGAACATAACAGTCATGGTGGATCGACATGTGATGTAATGAAAGCTCCATTATATGTTTTATCTAAAAAGGGTTGGAAACCTGACATTGATGGTTATCACCATATTGATATCGCTCCCATGATAATCAATAGATTAGTACCTAACTCCGATTTTGATTCATATCGGAAACAATTTGTTGATGATTATCGAAAAAATAGCAATTGTTTATCATCTAAATAATGAAAAATAGATAAATTGGTTAATATTTTTGATAAGTGTTTCTTATCAAATATTTCTTTATATTTATGGATAATGTCGATCCTGATATACTACCTTGGTGGTTTTTAATCAATCCGGAATTATCTTGGATCGTCAGAGCCTAGACTAACCAAATAGTTAATAACATCAATATATTTTTGTTCTTCTTCTTCTTGCCAAGCCCTATATGCATATTGCACTGCGCTATCATTTTGGGTGCGAACATCAACGCCCTTCTTTACTAAATATTTAACAATGTCCAAATGACCATTTTCACTGGCTACCATCAAAGGCCAATCGTCACGAACATGTATGTCGGCACCATGATCAACCAAGTATTTGACCATCTCAAAATCACCTATAGCAACAGTTCTTATCAAAGCCTCGTCATCCATATGATGAATATCAGCTCTATTATTAAGAGCTATTATGACCCAATCGAACCGACCATTATTTGCTCCGCCAGTTAAATATAAATTAGGATTGGTGAGAGCTCCTCTGATATCTATGTAATATTCTGACCATGTTCTATCTTCATCTTTATGTTCAAGCATTAGATCAGGAGGGAGATAAGGAAATTTAACCATAATTCTATTTAACCAAAAATCCTGATCATTACATATTTTCTTGGCTTGGCTATTAACACTGCAATAATTTATTAAATCCTTATCATTCAAATCGTTTAATATTTTATAATCCAGATACTTCGTTCCGGTTAACATTTATTATATTTATATTTTTATTTTTTTTCAATATAAATGAACTGTGAAGATCCTAAATACATTGCTGAAAGCGAAAAGAAATTTAAGAACGCCAAGACCATAAAAGAATTTCTCGATCTATGGTCCAAATTCTACATCAATGAGATATGCATCCCCACATACTTAGATGTTTTTGTTGGTGGTGAAGATAATGAGCAAGCTACATACGAAATAGGTCGTAAATTTCAACAGATAGTTAAGAGTGGAGTTATTCCGCACGATTTTCAAGTAAATGACCCAACATCACAAAAAGCTTACGTTTCGGCATTCGGCCCCTCAGATCTTATATCATATCTAACCGAATACATTAACAGATATCCAGGTTTTGTTGCTTTTTATCAAGATATAGAATCAAAAGATTATCCTCGGGGATTATATGTAACATATGATCCTGACGAGGCGCAATCAGCAGGTTCTAGACGAATGGGTGTATTTATGGGTGATGCATTTACTGATGTTGGAAACCCAAGAGAAGAAGCTTTTGATTTTATTGATGAATGGTTATCAAAACCGGTTAGAAAAGTTTTAAATAAAAACAATTATAATCACCTAGCAGTTGTTGATACCCAACCTAATGCTAAACCAGATAGAATATTAGATGTTATCATCAATGCTCTCAATGATAATCCCAGATTAGTTAATAGATATCTGTGATTTATCATATAATATGGCTGAAATTTATTATTTTTATAAAAATAATAGACAGATATAAAAGATATGTCAGTATGTCCGATTAAGAACAGTAATATAGATAAAACTAAATATATTAAGAAGTATATAAATACTAAGATCGATAGAGACCAGATAATTCCATTCGGTTTCACCTCATCTATTGACAGAGATGGCAAAACAGAGATATATGTTCATGGTAAAAGAAACATCGAGAAAAATCTACCATTCGAACCAAACAGTATTTATCGTATGGCATCTCAGTCTAAGTTTATGGGTACTGTAGGCTTTCTTAAGTTGATAGATCAGGGGAAAATAACATGGGATACTCCTGTCTCCCAATATTTACCGGAATATTCTATATCTAACATGTGTGTGATTGAACCATATGAACCGTCGGGATATGATATTGAGTTAGAGAACCCAATAATAACTACCGAGGGTTCAAACATCATTCATATTATCCATCATAATCACCCCTTCGATAATAACAGTGTGATTGGAATAGAGAAGAATGGTTCGTTGGGTGTAGCTGAAACCAGAATGCCTAATATCAACGGTATCTCCGGTTTCCAAGTCTTCAATGTTTTTATCCCTACCAACATAACTAAAGATGGTTATGATATCATAACCCATGATAAAGCTTTATCATCTGGTGTGACTGGGAAAAAAGTTAAGGTAGTACAACTGGAAGATGGGGTGAAACGATCTATCTGTTTCAGTCCCGATAAATATATGGTTAATCCAAAGGTTCAAACCTATTACTACCGAGAGGTCCCACTAAAACGTGAAATAACTGTATTAGATGTTATGACTCACGGCTTGGGTTGGGGGTATTATTCCTCATCTATGTTATATATGTGTTTTGGATATAGTGAGGACCAAACTAAGCTCAATATACAAGCTGGTATTTGGAATGAATTAGGTATTCCGGTAGGAGTGCCTAATAGTTACTATAAGTGTGATATCAATTGTTGGGCTAAAACAGCTGCTAAAGTACCGTTACTATTTCAGCCGGGAGAGAACTGGTCCTATGGTCCTCAAATAGCTCTGTTAGGATCTTTAATAGAACAGATTGATGGAAGGTCAGTCGAAAAATATATGAAAGAAGAACTATGGCAACCTTTAGGTATGAAAGATACCAATTTTTTCATTGATGATGGTGATAATGATAAGATTGACCGATTGTGCCAACTATATATCAATGTTCCAAAAATAGTTATTAAATTTTATGGAACTGACTTGCCTTTCCCTGCTGTTTATGAGGCACAGACTTGCACTTATGAAGGACCTAGATGTTTATGTTTTATGGATAGTGGAATGTTTACTACTGTTAATGATTATCTGAAGTTTCTCAAGCTGTTTATCAATAATGGGTTATCAGATAATGGGGACAGAATTTTATCAAAACATATGATAAATGCCATTGGGTCATTTCGTACAAATTATAATGTTCGCAACTTAACTTCGGTCGAAGCTTATTCTGCTGGTATGTCAGTACCGTTACCTAAAGGTACAGTATCCGAAATCAACAGAGAGAAACTACTAAATGGTATCAAATGGGGTTTGGGTGTGGGAACTATTCAAGGTTGTAAAGGTAATCCATATCTATCTGACGAAGAATCAGAGAAAAATATGTCGGCCATAACATGGGCTGGTGTCTTAGGCTCTAGATTTTTAATAGATTTCTGTGCTGGTGTAGCTTATAATGCTGGTACTAATGTTATTGGTCCGCCTGCCGGTATTTTTGATTCGGATCTGATCGAATTGAACTATAAAACCTTAACCAAAGAAGAGATAAAACATATGTTGTCCGATCTGATTTTCTGAACTAATTCTATTATCATGGTAATAGAATAAGAGATTATATATCACAAATTAGATATAGCGTTATACAATATCCAAAAGACAACAAATAGTAAAACCATCATGGCTGAAGCCATTACATCCAACGAGAGTCTGATCTTATATCCTTTAGATATTAATTCAGACCTTTGATTAATATAATCCAACAACAATGTTGTTAATAACACTACCAATATAAGAAAAGAGATGATCGAATAATATTTACCACTATCGGTATAATGTTGCAAAGCTATACCAGCAATAAAGAATATAGTAACTGTTCTAATCCAAGCCAATAAATTATTTTCTATCCTATCACAGTCATGCATTTTATATTTCAGAGAAATATAAAATTTTAATATAAATAAAAGGATGGAGTCAGTACCACCTGATGTTTTGAGATTAACCTTAGGATATCTTGATGATGAGAATTTAGCTAACGCATGTATGGTTAATAAAAATTTTTCAGATAAAGTATGTAATGCTAATTTTTGGTTAAGTAAGATCATCAATAGATTTGGTTTATCAAATGAGCTTATTAACAATAATATTGGGAACAATAGCTATTGGGCTTATTACTTCTATCTATCCAAACAAGCTGATAGAGCTCCGGACAATATTTTACGTAAGGGAATCATAGATAACAGATCTGATCTGATCTTCATTGGACTGAACATGGGAGCAGATCCTAGTAATGGGTTAGTTATAGCTGCCAGACAAAATAATATCAAAGTAGCTAAGATGCTATTAAATGAGGGGGCAGATATTAATGCTAATGATGGGTTACCGTTGAATATCGCCGTAGTTAATAACCACCCAGTGATGACAGAGTTTTTGCTTGAGAAGGGTGCTAATCCATCATTCATAATATATTTACCACCAAACAACGTTCAGAATGTGATAGATACTTATGATCAGACTAAAACCAATATTAACAAAATAATAACCAAGAGACAACTGTTATGCTCTGCTAATAACTGCCCGACCAATGCTGATTTCATGTTCAACAAATACGCTACCAGAGCTGGTATTTTGCCTGTTATGAATTATAATGGAAATATTTATGTACTGTTGGGACTCAGCAAAGAAGAAAACCCAGTTTGGGCTGATTTGGGTGGAAGACAGGATCCAGGAGAGACGACTATTGAAATAGCTAGTCGTGAGTTTAGAGAGGAAGCTAGAAGAGTCTTGGATATAGATTGGAATAATATAGAGAAAATATTCATCACACCCCAAAAGGACAGAGAAGGTAACCAAGTTCTATTCATGTTATCTTTCGATCCCACATCATCCAACATCAATATTAATGATAAGTTCATAAAGACAAGTCCTCGGACCAAATATGAGGATGAAATGCAATATCTACAGTGGATACCGTTAAAAGAAATGAAGAATATTCCTAACCTATCCAAATCCCTTCAGCAAATTATCCCATTGTTATGATTGTTATATCATGATGATATAATAATAATAATTATAATTTATGATAAGGATTTTCGAGTATCATTGATGTGATGGGTCATGTTCTGAAACGAAGTGTTTATTATCTCATCGAAGCTCATATCATTTAGGGTTTTAATACCTCTCTCAGTTATTCCACCCTCGGTAGTTATCGATTCTACCAAATCTGATGGTCTAATATCTTTCAATAAAGTTGTGGTATTACAGAACATACTATTGATCATCAGGTTTATCTGATCATCACTAAACCCTGACAACTTACCATGCTCTATAAAATTTTCATAAAATTTACTGATAAAAGCTGGACCACATCCAAGCAAAACCGTTGCATGATCAATTAGTTCTTCATTGTTAATGATCATAGGTGTGGTACCGTTCAATAAATTCGTTATTCTATTTGGAATATCCCTACCATACCAAACAACAGTTCCCTTCCTATGAGATATTGATAGATTTGACATACATCTAATGACTTGCACTTTCTTATCGATCCATCTTCTGATAGTGTCGGACTGAACGGCTGCTACGGTGGATATTATTATTTGGTCACTCCTACAGTACTCTTTGATATCCTTACACACACTATGCAGATCTTTGGGTTTAACCGCTACGAAAATAACATCAGATGCCTCTATTAACGTTTTGTTATTAGCAACTGACACATCGGTCAATACATCAAGAAAATTAGGACGATCTAGATTAGTGTCAGAGACTATTATTTTTCTGTTGGGAAATTTCAAACATCTAACCAAAGACAAACCCATATTGCCAACACCAATAACACCAATTCTCATGGTTTATATTTTAAAATCGTGATTTTAAAATAATTTGATACTTTGTTTCACATCGTGTCATGATCTACAGATTGTAGACTCTGTTTTGGCTGTCTCTGGTAAAAAGAAAAATCTAGTATCAAGTGAATTTCTACCGTCTCTTAACTGTATTTGACCGTTGTTGTTATACAAACAATAATTCTCATTAGATAACAAACACCATCTACCGTCCGCTTTGTATCTCCATTGTGATAATCCATCGTTACTATTGGTGGTGAGGATCATTTTGACATTGGTATTTAACTTGACTGAGCCATCTGTGTTACTATCGGCTGATATGACATAATTACCTGTTTTATAGCCACTGTTCTGTAATTTGTTATTATTTAGTACCCAAGTGTATAAAGTGCATAAATTATTAGTACTGTTGGAGACTACAACTGTGTCGGCTGGGCCAGTGGGACCAGTAGGTCCGGTTGGTCCGGCTGTCGGTATTAATAACTGTCTTGATGTAGCTGAAGTACTTATGAAAAATGATCCTGCTAATATTTTCTCTATCTCATTCTTACCAGCATATACACCCACTAAAATACCAACTAAGACTAATGTTATTATTACTATTACTATTACAACAACCCCAATTATCAAACCTGTGTTACTACTCATTTTTGTTTTGTAAAAGAAATTATAATTTTTTCTCTGCTATCCTACCAACCCATGTAGTTCTAAACCACAGTATGAATCCGATTAAAGCAGCTAAGACTATTAATACAATACAAAAAATAATAATCCCTGTCACAATCGATGAACTAACCATTTTCTATTAATATTTTATTATTGGAAAATTTTTAAAGTACTATTATATTCTTTGAGTTTTGTTAGATCGGTAGGACCATATGAGCACGGTAAATAATATTTGTCAATCATATTAAAATCTTGTAGAAATTTAGCTATAAATTCAGTACAGAAATAATTATCTTTCATTTCATAGGAATATGATCGAGGTATCTGAGTATTTAACCAATAAAAGACATTTTTATTCCATTTGATCCCCTTACATCTCTCCAAATATTTATCTATCTGTTTCTCATTAGGGGTAATATTACCTCGGTATTCACAATATGCGATTGTTTTGTATCTATTTAAGTTTAACCAATTATTTAACTTCCTAACCATTAGACCTTTGTTATCATTACCTTCGGCATCATTACCTTCGGTATTACCGTAACTAGTAACTTCAATAACATAAATTTCATTATATCTCTTATACACCATAGCACAATGAACCCAATTAGTCCCAGTGAAGACTTTGATTAAATTGGCATATATCGTATCATATTTCACGAATAATAGGTCGCCGGTCCTCATTTCATTTTTATTTGCTTTTAAATTGGGGTAGGTTCTAATCGTCTCTGTTGTTATCATATAAATGACATATAATCCAAAAATAAACAAAAGAAAAATAACTATTTTGAACGTCAATAACCAATCATTGTTTTTCATATAATCTGTGACATAATTAATGATAAAATCCATTTTATGTAGTGTTTCACGACTTTTGGATATAAATGAAAATACCCGGAAGATCAAACAAAAATTTAATTTATTTTTTATATTAAAATAAATTAATTATGGGCCATAGTATCGGAACTAGCGGGATGGTCGCCTTCTCTACAATTCTTCTAGTAATAGCTGCTATTTTGATAATCGTAGCTATTGATAGATTACAGAAAATTCCTGGTTACAGCACCAACACAAACCTGAAAAACGCTCGAAATAAACTCATGATAGCCCAGATCTTGACATGGATAGCAGCTGGGGTAGCTCTAATTTTAACATTGGGTTATCTTGCTCATCATGGTGGCTGGTTACAGACTGAATGGATTCACCTTATTCTATGGTTAGCTGTCTTTGGCCTAGTTATTGCAGCTGGTATTTACATAGGCATCGCTATATCTGATCTGGATAAAGCTAATATCAGTAACATCAGCAACAACCAATCAGCTAACAGTTACGTCTGGGGTGCTTTGATAGTATTAGTTATCTCTTTTATAGTACTGATTGTATCCGGTGGCTGGAGAGCTTACCATAAGCATACTTATGAGTCTGATCTATATGTAGATCCTAATCTCTACGGAGCTGCACCAGTAACGATGCCAATGGGAGCCCCTGAAGTGCCACCTGGTTACACTTCTTCTGGTTATCCCCAAGATTACCAAGCCCAAGTCACAGTTAATCCAGCCGCCCCGGGCACTGTAACCAATTTCTGATTTCATAAATAATAAGTAATATTATTTATGATCTTTAAATATCATCCTCATGGAACACCGAGATTGTGGAAGCACTAGAATCTGTAATATCTCCACACCATGAACTTAACCATTTATATTTAATAGTCTTCTCCTCATAACCACACTCTTCAAATAGTTCTCTATAATAGAAATCTTCTTTTGTTTGGGGGGTGTTAAATCCATACAAATTGTTTCTGAAGGAGAAACGAGAATCAGTGACCATCTTCTCACAATGATTTTTAAGAACATCCTTCCAACCGCTCTTCACTGAGGAAGCATCACTAAAAGCATTCTTAGTTCTGAAAAGGATCTCATTAGGTAAGTAATTCTTATCAAAGGCTTTTCTCAAAATGTATTTTTCAATATTGTCATTATGAGATGGATCCAAGTACTCCATAGGCAGAGACATAACATAGTTGATAAGAAACTTATCAAAAAATGGCAATCTCAACTCCATAGACACCGACGAACACATCCTATCTGCTCTTAACCCATCGAACATGTGAATATCTTCTAACCTTTGTATCTGATCCCTCCGTCCTTCCTCCAGATTAGGAGTCAGTAGATTATATAGATATCCCCTAAACAACTCATCAGCTAGCTCCCCGCTAAAAATCACAGCCATCTCTGGATACTTTTTCTTGATTGATCTAAGACCTAACATCATTGGCGTGCTGGCACGAATACTTGTTTGGTCATAAGTTTCTCCATAATATATCACATCATCGACTACATCAATACCATCTTGATAAGTAAAGATGAATGTTTCGTGAATTGAATTGATATGATCTGCTACTTTTTTGGCAGCCAAAACATCGGTAGCATCAGCCGAAAAACCAACAGTGAAAGTTTTGATCCTAACTGGGTGTAAGATTTTAGCAGCAATAGAACAGACCAAACTCGAATCCAAACCACCACTCAAAAGAAAACCAAACTCACGGTCAGGATTGATCTTTTTCTTAACACTGTCAACCAATAGTTGATAAATAGTTTCTGTGGCCATCTCCTTCGTTATATCATGGTCAACATTAATACTATTTAGATCATAATACTTATTAATATCATAACCATCTAACGATATAGAACCATAATGACCACCCTTCATTCTGATCACGTTGAAGGATTCAATTGCTTTTTGTTCACTCGTGATAAATACTTCTTTATATTTTCTACCATAACGAATATGAGATTCTGTATAACCAACAAATAATGGCCTAACACTAACCTCGTCAGTTCCCATATATGCTTTCTGCTCGATCAGATCATAAATAACAAAAGAGTATTCACCATCCAGCTCCGCACATACTTGTTTTGTATCTCCATGATAGTACTGAAATAGATGAAGTACAACTTCACAATCACTATGCGTTTTCCACTCAACCCCATCCAATTTATTTTTAATATCCATATAGTTATAGATCTCACCATTAACAACGCATACGTATCTCCCATCATCCGATTCGAACGGTTGGGTACTTCTGACACTGGGATCGACAATGGCTAAACGATGGAAACCAACCATCACATTATCGTTATAATATTTGATGACTGAATGATCTGGGCCACGATGGGATATCTTATTGAAAAGTTTAATTAATCTCTTCTTATCCTTACCTCTAATGGCTTCATTCTTGATATATAGAAATATGCCACACATCTTTTGAATTAATCGAAATTAGATTTAAAACTCATTTTTAACCAGTTAAAGATAATATTAATAATTATAAATGGATCTAGTCAAAGATGCTGTTAAAATGTGGGGTAGGAACGAGTGGATCTATTGGTATTATTCTAAAATAAAATCTCATATCCAACCTTATATCGATGATACTTTCGAGGCTAACCAAATAATTCCTAACTTATGGTTGGGAGCCATTCAGAGTTCTTGTAACAGAGAGGCTTTGCAAGAAAGGAACATCGAAATAATCATCAGTGCTTTCTTGGGAGCCACAGCTATGTATCCTTTCGATTTCGATTATGAAAGAGCTAAACTAAGAGATGTAGCTGATGAAAATATTATTCAGGAATTCGACGAATTGTTACCAGTAATTCACACAAATTTGCAAAAGCATAAGGGAGTGCTCTGCCACTGCCACGCTGGGAAGTCTAGGTCTGCTAGTATTGTCGCTGCTTACTTGATTAAATATGAAGGTATGACAACTGAAGGTGCTCTAGAATTTATTAAGCGTAAAAGAACTCAAATAGACCCCAATGCTGGTTATGTTGAACAGTTAAAACAGTTTGAAGCTAAAGTTAGAACTGAAGACGGCAATAAGAAAAAACAAGATTAATTTATATCAAACTATGATATAAATTATGTAAAGCGCAGCGATACCGAAGGTATTGCGAGCATCTCAATATCCCTCCTCAAATAGGGTAGAATCCACTCCCTTGAAGATTCGCTCAATCTGATCATTGAGTACAGCGATCTCAGCCGTTAGCTCTCTGATACGCTCTAGTCTAGAGTTGATAGCCTCGTTGAATCTGAGGTGATCAACAGTCATATCGTGACGCTTTCTGAGATTGTAGTGAATAGATCTGAGTGTTTTCTTATCATCGGCTAAATCAGATCCTCTGTAGTTTTCATGGTGACCCTCGAGATCAGCAATGCTCTTGTTTAGACCACTGGCAATAAATTCATGATTAGCCTGATGTCTAAGAACCTCCTTGTGCAAATCCTTAGATGAGTCTACTAGAGCTTTGGTATCATGAAGAGACTGTCCAAAAGCAACATTTCTCATTCTATCGTGAGCATCCTTAATGCTACATTCAACACGTTTGGGGTACTTCTTAATAGCAGTCATAGATACAATAGGGTAAGATACAGGATGGTTAGATAGCATGCCATGTTCCTTGTGACCCTCGAAGTCAGGCGATAGCTTAGTATGACTGAACACTGCCTCCTTGGGTTCCATGCTAGCATCAGAACGAGACATGGTGCAGATGCCATTCTCACCACAATCAAAAGCTACACCACAGACATCATTCTTGGCACAGTCATAAGTTCCCATCTTAACACTAAGAGGTACGATAGTAGCATCAGATAGCTCAGAAACCTTCATCTGACTAGGATCAACATCTACCTTACCCTCGCAGTCAAGATCAACAAATACACCTCTACCCGTGGCATCCATGGCCTTGAGGTATGAACACATGAGCATACCATTATCATCCTTAGTAAGAACCTTATCAACCGGAACGTAACCAGACTTAATTAGAGTCTCCTCGACATTCTCTTCCGAATCTAGTGGTCCCATGTGGTCTTCTACAGACAAACTATTAAGACGTTTGGCTCCTACCATAGGCTCATCAGATGGTCCGAGCTCTTCCATAGCGATCGATCTGGCTAGGGCATCAATGGGTGACTCGGCTGCTGCCCCCGATCTGGTAGATGGGACGGGAGACAATTTGGGAGACGATCGGTTAGACGGGACTGGGGAGAGTCTAGGTGATAGACGAGGGGAAGAAGACATGGATACCGGAGCAGGAGATAGTTTGGGTGATGTAGAGATCGACGGGACAGGAGATAGTTTGGGTGATAACCTAGGTGAAGATCTCGATGGTACCGGAGATAGTCTGGGGGAAAGACGGGGAGATGGAGCAGCTGATGGTAGGGGCTTAGGAGATAAAGAGGAAGCAGCTACCAGGGGTAGAGCAGGAGTGGCAACTAAAGATTTAGGTAGTGCTCTAGGTGAAGGAGCCGGAGAGAGCGAGCCAGTCTTAAGAGAAGATAGATCCGAAACTGGAGATAGAGGTCTTCTAGGACTAGGTGTCTTACTTAATGTTGCAGCTGATACCGGCTTGAGAGAAGCAGCATTACTAGCTGGTCTTTGCATTTTTGGGCTAAGTGGTACTAAAACGGATGTTTTCGATACTGACATTTTATTTTACGGAATAAAATAGTTAAAGAAAATCATCTTTCTTTTCTTTCATTTACGTTTAAAATCAATAGAAGTATTGAAAATGCTACATTTCATCATATTTGTTATATTTCTTATACTATCATTATATATGTGGTATATTTCCACTCCAGAAAAAAGAAAATATCAACTACGTAATGATGAAGAATATAACCTCGAATTTTTTGACTATGGTACTCTTTATCAAGCCTGTCCTTGCTATAATGGTTATGTTTGCGATGATGGAATATGTAAAAAGGATATTGGTCAGATATGTCTAGTATCGTCAGAATGTACTAAAGATGCAGTTTGTCATAACGGAGTATGCATGGCTAAACCTGATAAATGGGAAACACCCCTAAATAATATATGTAAGACCGGTTTAAAAATAATAGATAGAACACCTCTGATATTAAATAAAACGGAAGATGAGTTTGTATCTAATATGGGTATGAATGATGTTATAGCTTTGTGTTATTTCAATAACTTAATGGTAGTATTAACTATTCAGGGGTTATATATCGATGGGGTTATGATTGAGGAACAGTATCGACCACTCAATTTAGATAGATATGATGGTACTCTTCTGGTTCATAATGATAATTTGTATTATCTCAGAGGTGATAAATTATATCGCATTGAATGGATCGAACCCAACAAAGTCAGATGGTCATACTATAAATCGAAAGATATTAACACTATCAGCCTATCAGACGGTTCCACATTGGTTAGAAAACATAAGAGATATATAATTGATAATAACAGTAATCAAACTATATTGAGAAATTTGAATATCAAAGCTATGAGTAGTAATAGGGAACAAATATCTGCCGATCAGATAATCAGATCACCGTTCGATAACAATGTGATCTTTTATCTTTCAAACAATAAGGTTTATAGATATAATTATGTTAAAGATCAGTTAAGTATAGTAAGGGGATATGGTAAGAAACTAATAGTAGCTGATAACAAAATATGGTTAATTTCAGACCGCAGATGTTTATGATTTTCCAAATCAATGAAAAAGATAAATTAACTATTATTTTGATAAGTAATTACTTATCAAAATGGCTCTCTAGTTAAGCAAAAATATCAATCCTGATATATAGTATTGAATGTTTTTATCGATAATAGTAAAGATAAGTTAGTTTATAATTCATTGAATTATAAATTAATATCCATATAAGTGATTGATCAGTGAATGCTTACTTGGGGAACCTGTGGTACTTGAGGGATTCCCTGACCTACTTGAGGTACTTGAGGAACACTTTGAGGTGCTACTTGGGGGACACTTTGGGGTGGTCCCACATTAACAGCCGAGTCTGGCGTCGGAGAGTCAAGAACATCGATACCCTTACGTTGTGCTACTAGCTTCTCCTCTCGCGTTAGTGGACGCTGGACTCCATCCACTTCGATCTGTAGCGCTACTACCGAGTTATCTTCGCGCTGTTGTAGAATAAATCCATCATCGATGTCCTTAAACATACCTGGATGTCCCTCAATCGGTACAGCGTTTACCGATCCACCCGACTCATTAGAGTTGTTGTTATCCTCGACCTCCACCATACCACCAGGCATTACAGGTGGTTGTACCTTAGAAGAAACTGTCTCTCCAGACTGAATCTTCTTCTGTACGGTTTTCTTCTTGATGCACGTCTTGCAATAAGTATCAGATCCAGGCGAACCATCATTGCATACAGGCTCTCCACACTCCTTACCGACGTTGTCTCCTCTTTGGAAGAGGTACTTGCAAGTCCTACCAAGCGGGTCAGGCTCAACCTTCTTCTTACGACGACCGCCTCCCTTCTTCGGAGCGGCGGAACCAGTGCCACTGAAATATCCGGGTAGGCTGGGCATCTGAGTTCCGACATTAGCTGACTGAGGTAGTCCAGCCGTCTTGCTAGTAAACTTAACATTAAAAGCCTCACAAAGTTCTTCCTGGGAAACTTCGCAATTCTTGTTAGTCTTTAGCCACTCAGAGAGATGAGAGGATACTGTCTGGACGAAAAAATCGGTGATCGTAGTAGAGAAAAGGTTCTGTACTGTGGTAGTGTTGCTCATTGCGCGATTTGCGTGTTTTTGTTCAAATCGAAATCTTTCTTTTTTTAATCAAAATTTTTTTCAATCATGTATTTTGTTATTTCCATATGATTATCAGGTGTGGGGAACGATCTTGAAAGTAATTCGATGATTTAGCAGATCGATGGTGGTGGTTTGACACATAGCTTCAATTGATCTCATCATGGCGCGGTAAACTGATAAATATGCTCTCTTTTCGATAGAATCAGGGATTAGTTTAATGTTGGAACGGCTATCCATGATCTCATTTTTGATATATTCTTTGAGGGAATTATCGGATATCATTGATATGTTACTACTATTATTCTCAATCACACTATTTTGAACATGAGATAATAGTGCTTCGTATTTCTCATTGATTTGGTCATACTGTGATTTCCAATGCTCAATCTCCTCCTTCTGATTAGATAAATAAGCATCTAACTCTTTCTGTGATATCACACCATCGTTATTTTGATCGATCCTATCAGATAACTTAGCGAAATATGTAACTAATTCCTCTTTGGTCACTTGATTATCTTTGTTAGCGTCCATCTCATTGCGTAATTTAGCTAACTCTTCCCTAATATTATCTTGTGGATAAAAGTATGATGATATACGGGATAGATATGAGCCCATGTTTTCTTTGATAAAGATAAAATAATTACCGAAGGTAATTATTTTTTAAGCGTAGCGTAACTTATTTTCTGAACGTAGTGAAATTTACCATGTTTTGATCATGTTCCATCCATGATCAATCATATCACATCTTAGACCATAACCAGCTAGATATTTAATTACTAATTCAACCTTAGTTACTGGATCAGGAATATCATGAAGTTTACGTACCATTTCTTGAACCTTACTGAACTCATCAGGTAACCACATATTTCTCCACATAGAATACATAGATTCGTCATTCATAACTGTTGTGTAAAAAGATCTATCTGACATTAAAGATATCATGTAACAATAAGCGTCAAATGATGTTTGGTATAACGGCAGACCTAAATGTTTGATATACATGAAGACTATGGATTCTTCATAATAACCACTAGGATTTTTCAATCTATATATCGATACTTTCTCAGGGTTAATTATAACTCCTTTATTATCAAACTCAAACTTAGTTATTTGAGTGCTTTCTAATATAGGCTTGTATGATCTTCTGGATATGGATTCATCAGCCACTACCGATTTGTTATATAATCGGTTATTATTGACAGTGATGCCGCTTTGATGAAAATCACATAGTTTAATAGTCAGAGGACATTCAACATGAACACCATCATACATGTATGAACAGGGATCACTCTTTAACAATAAAGTACGAGAACAGGGGTTACCGTGGGAGAAATCAAATTCCTTCAGAGCATGCAAAGTAGCAAACAATTGCATAATAATACCTTTAACTACATCTTTAGAGATGGCTATTTTATCATCGGCCGTGGCGGTGGGACTGGGACGGCATGAATGATCCAAATAATCTGGGTACTCCTGTAGATGTCTTAACCTACCTATATCACAGTGTTCATATAAACAATACCCGTTATTTCCGCAAACAAATCCTATCTCCATGTTAATTATGTTAGGGATATTCAATTCCATCATACGATTGTTGATAACCCAGTTAATTAAGACATTATTTGTGTATGGATCTAACCCAAGATAGTTTATCTTATTGTAATTTTTAATGGTACAAATATCGGTATTACAACCAGCTGAGCACCTATTAAGATCATCAATATATTCTGAGTTTAGTATCTTGGCAACTGTTTTGGGTGGGGTCTCTTTGATGATATATAGTTTTGCTAAACACTCCTGTGTAACAATCAACTGGCAACCAGCTCTCGATCCACACTCAATAAAGAAAGGTTTACCGATCTCATTAGTTTTGAAATCTAATAACCTTTTCATATTCTTACACTGGGGACAGGAATAAAAATTCACCACATTTTCATTGATTATAGTATTACCCTCAATACGTTCTTCAAGAGAATAAACTTGTTGTGATGTACCCATACTAAATAGACATTTCTTATCCATGCAAATCGGTGAAGATGGTGTCCACAGTTCAGCAATTAGCTTTCCAGTATTATTCTTTATTAGGGAAACAATATAATTCCTATCCTTTTGAAACGAATCTAACATATTATCAACGTTCCTAGTAGACTCTGTATAATTAATATCACAAACACCACGAGGACAATGCATTTTTATTTTTATGAAAATAAAAACAATTTATGGCGAAATATTTATCATCGGTGTTGCCAAATAATGTTCGGTTGAAGACAAAGCCGAATCAACATAACGGTTTCTCCCTGTATCATAGCCACTTCTAACTGCATAGTTTAGCATAGTATTGGTGTTATCTAAATCAGTGGGTGAGGAACATCGTTCTAACATGGCTGATATTTCTTCCTTATGATGTTCGATCATGGGATCTGTCCATTTCTCAATCGCCCTCCTTATATTACCAATTTCAATACCGACATTTTTAAACTGCTTATCATAAATAACCCTATACAATCTATATATCAATCTCTTCTTTTCCTCCTCAAAATATAATTCAGACATGGATTCCGGTGGTGGGTAACCGGTGTGATCGATCGGTATTTCCATTTTTATAATCTCACCAGTTAATATCTCCGTATATTCTATCTTAACTGATGAATATTTAGATAAGATGTACTTAGTGTTGATATTACCGTGTGGTAAATAAACATAATTATAATTATCACCTGAACATAAAGTACCCAGAAGTCTCTTACCAATAATAGTTTTACCCATGATAATCTTCTCTGTTCCATCGGGAATTATTATTGTGTCTTCATTTAACTCTTCACAATAATTTATGGTTGGAATATTAATAACACAATTGAAAGCAACAGCTTTCATAATCTCATCGGCCACATTCCCCAGTACCACCGGTATGACTTTTGATTCCTTAACATATACAAAAGTACCAATCTTATTTAACACATCTGGATCAAAACTACTACCATATCCCAACGATATGATTTTAGTATTGATGGGTTTCTTTTCTGTGATAAGCTTATGAAAAGATTTGACTGTTTTACAAGGACCTATGTTAGATTCACCGTCAGTCATGACTATGACCCACGTGAATATCTCAGGATTGATCTTATCAAATGCTAAATTAAGTGCTGCTCCCATATTAGTCATCGATTCTACATCTAAATTCAACACACTATCTTCGAAGGTATTTTTAGAACGATTTGACCATATTTCATTGGCATCCTTGCTAAATGTTATTAATCTTAATTTAATTTTGTTCCTCAACATTATATCCTTATGATTGTCGGATAAATTGGAATCGGGTGTTATGTTAAGGAGAGCATCCCTAAAAGCCAATAATGAACTTTTAATAGCCAACAATGAACTATGCATGGAACCAGATATGTCAATCAGAAATATAATCTCTTTATTCATAGTTAGTTCCATATTATTCTCAACATCGATGATAACATTAATAATATCACCGTTATCTTCTGTTGTGCCATATTGTCCGGAATATGAAAAAGCTTTAATATCCATCATTTAATTTATGATAAATTATATGAATTGATTACATAATTTATCATGAGATATAAGATAAAATGAGCAATGTGAATAATCACGCACAAGCTGGATCATACGCTGTGTCGACCGTTTACTCGATGCCTTGGACTAAGAAGAAACCCAAAGAACAAGTCCAAAAGAAGAAACCAGATAAGAAAGTAGTTCATGACATTTTCGAAGAGTGTGCCGAAATCAGCAATGATCCGTACTGGGTATCGGTTTTCAAAGAATCAGCTAGAGAAAGACTTCCTCGAGGCTTCTCTTATAAAAATGGTATGTTAATACATAAAAGGGGTAGTAAGACCAAACGTATTATGTTAAGTGGTTCTATAGAGGATATCTATGACACATGTATAGATTTTTTCAAAGCCAATGCAGGTTTGATGTCGAAGGAGGACCGAAAGAGAGTTCAAAAAGAAGAAGAAGAGAAACTGTTAGAACAGACTAGTATAGCAGATATGGTTTGGAAAGATATTAAGATTGAGAGGGTCAAAGATCTGTTGCTTAGCGAGTTCATAACTAATATCGCTGACAGTAGCGAAATGACCATTAGTGAAAAACGAGAGTTAACTACCACTATTAAGCGTGGTTTCATATTAAAATATTTCACTAGTAAGAATATTATCATGGAGAACGGAAAAATAGTAGAAATAGATGGGTTGATATATGATGAGTCTCTCGGTGAGTATGTGATCGACGACAGACTGAAAGGCAAAAGACCTAGTAGAAGAGTGAAAGGATTGGGACTTGAAGAAGATGAGGAATCTAAACCTAAGATATCTTTTATGGCTATGTGGGAGAAATATTTGGATAATATGGATAAGAAATCCAAAGTCAAAACATCACATAGTTTTCAGGACAATAGCAAATCCATCAGTAGTAATTCCGATATTTATTCACAGGATTATAGTGGTAGTCCGTCGGAGAGTAGATAGGATAGCTCGCGACACTATCGCATCGCTGCGCGAGCATATACCGAGCATATTACTGAGCGCAGCGATACCGCAAGGTGTCGCGAGCATACATCGAGCATAATACCAAAAATGAATTTTAATTTTATGATTAATAAATAGTTAAAATAGACGTCGTCTATCTTAAACGTAATATTTGGATTAATGGAAGTGGGAGAGAATATTCCTGATAAAGGAGGTACAGATAATAATCTGAGATCTGGCAGTGCCGAATACAGTTACAGCACTAGTCCGTACAATAATAACAATAACAATCCATACAAACTAATTACTCGAAGAATTGACGCTACTAAAGTACGTAATGCCAAGAAACGAGATCTTGAAGTAGAGACATCTTTAACTCAGGATGTTAAAATCAGTCAAGAAACCCATGTCAGAGCTGGAGCTGTTGTCTACACTAAGAAGGATGGGGTAACCTATTTTTGTTTGGGTGTAGATACACAATCAGGAAACCTAACTGATTTTGGAGGAGGTGTGAAGAAAGAAGAGGACGTGATCATTGGTGGGTTAAGGGAACTTGAGGAAGAGAGTCTGGGTGTGTTCGGTCATATTACACCAGATATGATTTCGAAGACGGTCTCTTTCTATTCGTATAACATGATTATTACTTTCATCCCAGTTAAAGTAGATATCGAGAGAGTTACTAAGGAATTTAACAAACGATTGATTGAAAAGGAAGATCCAGAGGTTTGTGGGATTACTTGGATGTCAACTGAGGAATTCATGGAGAGTATCCATGGTAGGGGACGGAAGCTATATATCAGAGTTAGGAAGTTATTGGCTAAAGTCACTAGCACTATTAAAAATCTATAAATAATCACCGAAGGTGATTATTTTTTAAGCGAAGCGTAATTTATAGATATAACATCAAATATAAAATGTCCATTGATAATTTAATACAATCTTTTGAAGAGTGGGGTTTTGTAATGTATCCATGCTCAACTAGAGGTTGTAAGAATTGGTATATAGATAGGTATGATAGTCATCGTTATGTCAATGGTATGATGTGTAAATGTGGTAGATCATACTGTCAGTCATGTATATATAACATCACTGATAATCAATGTAATTTATGTAATAACCCTAAATCGTTAAGATTGTCAAGAAGAGAATCATCAATAGAGATGAAATCGCCTCGTCATTCAGTATCTTTAATGCGGACACCACGAAGAAGTACTGATCCAGGTTCAAAACCATCCACACCAAGATCATTAATTAATTAATAATTATCATTGATAATTATTATAGAAAATATTAAGTAACTCTTCTGGGACGGCAGTTTCTACCGACACAACCCTTACATCCATGTTCAGCTATATCATCTACAGTTTCTACTAGCTTATTGTAGGCCATTTTTCCAAAATCAATCAGTGCGCTACCGAAGAAATCTAGACCCATCGATATCATTGTGTATTCATCTACAGTCAATTGTCCCTTGTTTTTCAAGTCAAGGATAACATGTTGAAGAATATTGATAGCCATCGATTTCTTTTGAGCACCATCGATATGATCGTATTTAGCTTGAGTATAGTTTTGCACAACTTCGATAACATTAAGAACTAGAGGACGAAGTTGCTCTGGTTTAAGTTTACCAACAGCCACAATATTTGTCACTTGAGTAGAAACTAAAGAATAGATCTCTTTCAAATCACCTTGTAGTTCATGGAAATCATTTACAGCTAACACCCTTTCGATAACAATAGTGTCGGCAGTGTTAGTATTGGAAGTATCTGACATTTTAATAATCCATAGATTCTTTATTCTTTTATTCATCTTAATTCAATCATAACACCTCCAAATAAATATTATATATAAAATAATCAATGGAATACAGGCTAATCCCGGGCCTAAAAAATACCAATTAATAGGTTTTTGAATTGCACCATAAAAACATAATGCTACAGTACATACAGATAAAATAACTGCTATAACAAGGATAATTATACCTTTTATGAAAGGAATCATTTCAGGATAAGTAATATATGGATTACTTATCAATATTAATTTTTCAATTATAGTTTCTTACCAGATGTGTAATTAATTAGAGTTTGTTTCTTGGCTTCCAATTCATTCTTTTCCAGCTTATCATTCTGTGCAATCGGTACCAAAGTGCCATCAGCCTTGATACCAATCAACTGCACCATCTTACCCTCCTTACCAGCCTTAACCTTTTGAAACTTAAAGCTAGTAAATCCATCGTTAGATAATAGTTGTTTGAGGGCCGGGATATAGGGAGCCAATTCGGGATTGGTCTCATCTCTATTACCACGATAAGCATCAATCCATTCTTCTGTTAAACCAATACCTCTCAGAACCTTCATACCTTGGTCATAAGCCTTTCTGAAAGTCATCTTCTTATTTCTTCCAACAGCTTCACCTAATACGGGGGTAGTAACTTGGACTCCCAGTTGGGTTAGATTGGTGGATCCTTCTGGGGTCAAAGATACCGTAACTGACACAGTACCGTCTTCATTCTCACGCGCATCTTCGACCACTTCGCCCCAGAACATACGCTCGAAGAGTTCTTTCATCTCTGTCTTAGGATGACGTTCACCTCTTTGACCCATCTCTTTGGTAATAGTAATATCACGAAACATATAAACAATCATATTATAACAAAGTAGATTACCTGCACCGGGTTTGAAAACCATATCAGCTACAGTATCTAAACCACCGAAATAAGCCTCCAAAACATCCTCGAAAACATGAGTAGTAATCTTGACACGACTTCTGACCCATTTGTTCATTCCCAACTCTAAAGCGGTTTTAGATTGGAAAGTTTTGCTAATATATTTGCTCTTAATCTCAGACATTTCCGCTCGAGTTATTCCGGGTACATTCTTATACAGATATTTGATGAAATTGAACTCCATAGAATGATCACCAACTAACTCTAGCTCTTCATAGTTCTGTCCCACATTAGGATTAAAACTCTCATCTGTGAAACACAGTACCCAAATATCCATAGCTGGGTCGCTGATCATTAACACTCTTTGTTCCTCTTTGGGTACAACAATGGATAGGAGATCGTTATATAAATAGTTTTTCAATCCCTCCCTCCATCTCTGGTAATCACTATCAATCTCTTTTGTAGTAATTGGCTGGATGGCTTTGATAGTTTCGGGAGTGATAAATAGCACTAGAGAGTTCTTTAGTAAGATGGAGTCAACATTATAACCGGGGATCGGCTTAAGTCTGTAACCCGGCGGTACACGAGCTACGATCATACTGCAATGCTTGCAACTCTCAGCCCATTCTTCCAATGTCTTCCCTGCTACAGTAATACCCTCCAAAATGTACTGATCCTTAGTAGATTCATGTCCTTTGATATGAGGAGGTAACCAAGGCGGATCGAAATACAATACTACACCCTTGTAATCTTCAGGGACACCAGTGAAACCTCCATCAGGTACGAAAGATTTCGACCCCAAACCGTACATAGCAATATTTCTCTTCAGCATTTCCCTTCGTTCTGGGTTAATTTCGTAAGAAACTACCCACTCGGTCTGAGGGTTTTCTAAGAAAGATAATGCGTTACCACCAATACCACTACAACACTCGAACAGACCAAACTTCTTATCCCCGACGATATTCTTCATTCGATCGACAATCATTTGAGTAATTTGATCGGCTCGGTTATGTGAGGTCATGTAAGTCAGCGTTTCGACAGTATAGTTGATATTTTCTTTAGGATCACCCTTGATGTTATTTCTCACACCGAAGAAAGTGTCTATATATTCTATTAGTTTGCGTGGATCCTTCTGACCAGATTCAGACATTTTCTATTTTAATTAGGTATTATTTTATTATGAATGTATAATAAAATAATCATTTTTGTCACTGTTTAGCTTATTTAACTAGATTTATGTCCTGATTGTAATATCTTTGCAAATAACTATCAGGGTATTCGGTGGCTGCTGTTTTGTAATAATCCAATCCTTTGATAAAGTCGTTAAAAGGTATATATTTGTCGAAGTAGGGTTCGGGTTTTCTAATCCCGTCCCGTTTCCATTCCTCCAAATCGATGCGATAGTAAATATGACAGTTGCGCAATAGGTCAAATGCAAAGTTTAACCTAATCCTACCGTTCGACTCACTGAATAAATTGGGATAATACAACATACCATTAAATAATTGTATTAACGCCGCCTCGGCCTTAACAATATCATTATAAGTTATGGCGTTGTGAGCTAATTTAACCAATAAATTAATATCAGGCGGGTTAGGTTCTAACATCTTAACTGCCATGAACAAACTCGTTTGGGATTGTGTGGCCACGTTAGGCCAATCTTTATCCATGTCGCCTGTTAATTTGTATGAGTACGATAATGATCTTTGGTAGATATCTGCAGCCAGAAAGAAAGTTGCAGTCTTGATATTTAACTGGGTAGCAGATCTAAACATAAGATCGAAGCCGTGGTAATAAATAGGATTGCACTGTAATGGCCGATTAGGACGATTATATATTACTGTTCCGTCAGAGAGTTTCATATTCTTGAATATTGGTGATTTGAGAATATCTGATGCTGATAATCTATTGGCTGGGTTGAAAGCTAACATACCAGTAATTAATTCAATGGCATCGGATTTGACTGATTTAGGTAGATCAACTAGGAAAGTGTTGAGGGTGTGACGAAGGCTGTTAGGAAAGAAATATTTCTTTCTTGTCCTAAGAACGGCCTTGGTGCGATTATCTGTGAAAATTCTCTTACCATAAGACAATACTTGCAGGAAAATAATACCCAATGACCAAACATCAGTAGCTCGAGTGTATGTATAAATATCATAGCCGGGGATAACTTCAGGGGGTCGGTGGGTGATAGTTACTAACTCTGCGCGGTGAGTCGTGTATGATCCATTCTCCATGATTTGAGCCAACCCAAAATCTGTTAGTTTAGCTGTTAAAGGTTTCTCAAAGATGAGCACATTCATCGGCTTCAGATCTAGATGTAAAAAGTTATTTTTATGCATAAAATCCAAACCATTAGTAATATCAAATAATGTCTTAATGCGATTTGTTAGACCAAATGATGTTTGGGTCATCATATGGTAGAGATCACCTGACGCCAGACCCATGATCAGACCCATAGTAACCCTATCATTAATACCGACCATGATACCTTCAGCTCGAATGATATTAGGATGCTTTAATCGTGTCATAATATCTACTTCAGTTGGTGATTTGATACCTTCATAGCTTTTACTAGATATAACTTTGATGGCCTTTCTCGAACCGTTGAAATGAATTAAATAAACAGAGCCGTATGATCCTTCACCTAGCTTCTTTAATATCTCTACTCGGTTATCACCGATCGATATGGTGGTAGGCTTCATGTTTTCATTATCGTTCAATAAAAATATCTAAAATTAGATCAATTGTATAATTGAATAATACCCTAGGATCGTCATTTTTACTATTTTCAATGATATTTTTCATAATAAAATCTTATGATTTTTTTTCTTTATTTTTTAAATTTAATAAATAAATGGATCCTTCGATCGCTTTGTGTTTAAATAGAAATTCGTTTGATCCACCATTACCACAAGGAAAATTACATACTTATTATAATGATAATGCTGATTTTCGTAATGTTATATCTCATAAATCACCCAGAATAATGGGTAGAAAAAACAATTCTCCCAGGTTATCCCCCAGATCATCTCGCAGGTTATCCCCCAGATCATCTCCCAAATCTTATCCGAAGTTATTAGGTTATAACAGTAATGAGAATGGATATGATCTATTTGCCAATGTTGATCACAGCCCATTCATTAACCGAGATAGCATTATTATGGCTAATATTGACAATGTTTTTAACTTAACTAATCAAGATGGGGGTTATTTAGTACCTCAAGATATGAGAGATTTTAACTTTGCTGTTATGGATGATGGTCCGGGTGGTTTCACTGAATATATAATGTATAGAAGACCCAACAGCTATGGCTTCGGGATATCCCCAATATCCAAACCATATAGTGATAGGCTAGACAGAACGCATTTTAATATTACATATGGCAAAAACAAAACTGGTGAAATATCGAAAGAATATCAAAGCTTTATTGATCAGATCAAAACTGTTGAAGCCACCGGTGTTAATATGGTAGTATCTAATATTGGTAATCTAACTAGGGAAGATTATATCGTTAAACTAATCGTTGCCTTAAATATTGTTAAAATCGGAGGGAATTTTGTTTGCCCCCTTCCGAATATTATAGATATTACCGACCTATTATACATCACCAACCAATGTTTTGATAAAATAACTCTGTTTCCACCAGTTTCTGCCACCCCTAATACAAATTATATCATAGCTCAAGGAGCTAAAGAGAATAATATAGAGTGGTTAAATATCCTGTCACAACCAACAGATATGGATGTGATAGTACCTGATGAATTTGTAGATTGGGTCAAACAGTTCCAATATATACCCCATATCACTAAATACGATGATATTAATATTTACAAATGTAAAGCTATTTGGAATTTACCAAACATTTAATTTTCTATCTTAAAAAATTAAATGGATATCTCCTGTCATACTAATTATGTTAGTAGTGGAAATAGTAGTGGAATTGATAAAAGCAGGAGCAGAAAATATCACAGATGTAAGAAACACAGAAAAAGAGGTCCAACTGGCCCCACAGGGCCCCAAGGTATCCAAGGTATTGAAGGACAGACCGGACCCCAGGGTGGCGACAGTAATGTACCCGGACCGACTGGACCTATAGGACCTCAAGGTATTAAAGGCTGTCCCGGACCAGCTGGGCCACCAGGCAGAGAAGGTAAGATGGGACCCAAAGGTTGCAGAGGTGATAAGGGAGATAAAGGTGATAGAGGTTGTGTAGGTCCTATTGGTCCCATTGGGCCTGCCGGTGATCCTGGTCCCGTGGGTCCTCAAGGTCCTGTAGGTTCTCAGGGACCTGTCGGACCTGCGGGAGCTCCTGGTGCAAATGGTACAAATGGTACAAACGGCGCAGTTGGTCCTGTTGGACCTCAAGGACCGGTAGGATCACAAGGACCAGTGGGACCAGCTGGTCCTCCTGGTACAAATGGTATTAATGGAACTAACGGTATTAATGGAACTAATGGAACCAACGGTACTGACGGAGCACCGGGACCTACTGGTCCTCAAGGAGAATTGGGTCCCACCGGCCCGGGTGGCCCAGCTGGTGGTCCTACTGGCCCACAAGGTCCTCCGGGTACTAATGGCACTGATGGAGCTACCGGTCCAACAGGGCCGGGTATTCCGGGTGCTCTTATTTATCAATTTCAGGCTGAAGTTCCGGTAGGAGCTAGGGAGACTTTATGGACTTCACCAGCATTACCAGACGGTGTTTATGCTTGTACGTCATTTGTTAGTGCTATACCACCTAATACAAACGGTATTAGTTCATACAGATCTATTGCTTGTGTTTGGGTAACTGGTGGTGTGGCCAATTTAAGGGGTACCGGTCTTGTTGATAATATGGGAGGACCGGGCTCAGGAACTATAGGACATGATCCTTTATTTGACACTAATGTGGGTTCTAATATCTTATTTACTGGTGGTGACACTGGCAGTGGTACCATTATATTTGGTGGCACGATATATCTCTACCAATTAATCCCATAATTTATTTTTTAGTTAAAAATAAATTACTCAGGGCAAGGCAGATCTAGGACAACAGTCATTCTAATATAATCCTTTAGCCTAATCCTTGTCACAAAATCCTTATATCTATGATTGATATGATTTCTAATAGGGTTAGCTAACACCTTGATGTCACATGATTCGATGACCATGGGAGACAAAACAACAGCAAAACCGTTAGGTAATACCACTTGGTCAAATCCCTCATCAGAAACAACATCATAAACTTCAGTGCTACCGATATTCAAAATGCAACGGTAGAGCACTGAGGGATCACGCTTAATTGTTGTACCTACCTTCCTACCGTAAACACCGATACTGGCTTTCCAAGGTCTGTTTTCAGGTGCACCCTCCTTAATAATCTCATCCAATCCTTTGTTTGCTAGTTCAGTTAGATAATCAGGAACTTCATCCAATTTCTTAAACAACCTCGTCTTTTCACCGACCTTTATCTTACCAAACAGATCACTTATCGTATTATCTAGTTTTAGAATAAACTCCTTTCCTTCGTCAGTCTCCCAGTCTACAAGTTGAAGTGGATACGCCATGTTTTGTTTTTACCTAACCTAAATTGAATTATATTATCATTTTTAATATTAACGCAATGAAACAATATGAATCCATACTATAATTTAGTTATCCAACTATTAAGAACAGGTATGAAACAGGATAAATCACCTCTTTTTAAAATGAACCACGACATGTTAGACCTAGTTGGAAGCAAGTTGAAAGATACCGATTTTCCTTATGTATATGGTGATATTCACGCTAAAATGATCACAGACAGAGGAGACAGATCCATCCAACCAATGGTTATTAAGCAGATCAGAATCAATGTAGGTCGATTTCATCTTACGGCTGAGATTAAAAATAACACACAAATTACACAAATGATGAAAGAGATAATGACTCCTGATGGATCTATACTTATTCATCTTATCATGATGGACTTACGATCTAAAGATCCCGAATGGCAAGAGTGGTACAATAGTCACGAGCCATTTGATGTCGATAATGATAACCAACACCCCAAATGGGGACAGTGGTTAAAAGAAACAGACGAAGCTATAGATAATAAAGAACATAGGTTTGAAATAGGCTCACCATCGATACCAAAAAGTACTGAAGTGTGGATACCGTTAATTGATGGTACTTTTGAGTTATATCATGAAGATAAAATTGTATTGTTTGTATAATTTGATATGATATATAAAATAATCATATATTTTTATTTTATTTCATAATCTAAGATTTAATCTAGGATTATTTCTGACAGATTCTGGTATTTCTCTTATCTGATTGTCAACCAAATTAAGATATCGTAGATTGGTCAAATTATCAATGCTTTCTGGTATGATAGATATCTGATTGTTAGACAAAGTAAGATATCGTAGATTGGTCAGATTACCAATGATTTCTGGTA
>JABAOH010008359.1_pt1 | contig 82527 bp, 74 predicted proteins | sample 7062181 | NCBI WGS metagenome assembly JABAOH01 (sample SAMN14538630, study PRJNA623070) | marine sediment metagenome | biome: marine biome [ENVO:00000428]; feature: marine pelagic biome [ENVO:01000023]; material: deep marine sediment [ENVO:00002113]; isolation source: pool of 5 deep marine... | reverse complement strand
GAATCACGCCGCGTACGTCCACCACCTGGGAGTCCGAAACATCTTCCGTCAACACCCCAGTCAGCGCTGCTTCCCGGCGGGCCTCGGAATCATCGGCGAGGAGGAAGCTCCCGCCCCGATAGTTGAGGAGCCATTCGGCGCGGCCGCCACGCTTGAGGGAGCGGTAGGTTACCCCGTAGGCCTTGAGGTGGTTGGTCTGGCGGTCGTCCATGGGGATGAGAATCGGCGGATCGGCGGATCGGCGGGTCGGCGGTCCGGCGGTCCGCCTGACCGAGGTATCCGCAGACCGCCGACCCGCCGATCCGCCGATCCGCCAGTAGAGAGCAGCGATGCTCCCAACGCGCCCAGAAACTCCCTGCGCTTCACGACCTCGGAATCATCCCCCGCACCTGATCCAGCAGGCGCCGCGCCTGCGGCACGACCGCGCTCTCCGGAAAGGTGAGAATCAGATGCTCCAGCCGTTGGATCGCCGCATCGTTCCGGCCCAGGCTCACGTGTACCACGGCCAGCGCATACGTGGCCGTCGCTGCAGAGGGTCCGGCGGAGTCTGCCGCGATGGCTTCAAGTAACAGCCGCTCAGCCGTCTCGAACTCAGCGGATTCGGAGGCAAGGCCGCCAGCGAAGGCCAGCACGTCGGAGCGCCCGCCACTGGGCGCCAGGGTTCCGGCCGCCGCTTCGAGTCGCTGCACGGCTCGGGCGGTGTCGCCCCGTGCCAACATGAGCACTGCCTCTCCCAGCGCGGTGAGGCGCTCCGCCTGCACCCGCTCCAATAGCACCAGCATGGCTGCGCGCCGGGTTGCCTCCTCCCGGGACTGAGCGTAGGGCCCCGCGACTCGAAACCGCTCTCTTGCCGCGGCGAGATCCCCCCGGTACAGGGCAACCCACCCCAGCACGGCCTGGGCGCCGATGCTCGAGTCACCGGCAAGTGCCCGATCTGCGCGCTCGAGCTCACCACGCATCACCCAGCTCCAGGCCAGCTTCTGTTTGATGGCCGCGACGTCGTCGCGACTCAGCCTGGACTCCCATGCCTGGAAGTGTTCCTCAGCCTCATCCGCCCGCCCGGCGTCGGCCAGCACCCGGATGAGCGTAGCCATGGCGGCAGCGGCATCCGTGGGCTCTCGCTGAGTACCCACGCCAATGCGGTTCAGCATCCGCTGAGCCCCGGCGAGGTTCCCGGCGTCGGCGAATGCCTGGGCCGCCTCGAGTCGCGCCCGCTCGGCCGCGACCCCTGACGAGAGATCAGCCAGCCGCTCCAGCGCATACCCCCGTGCCCTGGCACCTCCCACCGTCCGCACCATCCGCGCCCGATCCGTGAACCTCCTCAGCACCACCATCGCCCTCCCGCGATCCCTGGGGAGCGTGCTGTCCAGGAGCGTCCAACCCTCCTCAGGACGTCCCCAACGAACAAGGAGATCCGCAGCGAGCCAGCTTCCCGGCGGCGGCGCGTCTTCCACCATGATCTTCAGAAGCTGTTCGTGAACCGCCCTTGGGGCCTGCCCGAGGCCAGCCCCGGCCGTTGCGATCAGCCCGTCGTTCGCCACCACGGCGGTGATCCACTGGCGGGCCGCCTCCAGCCAGTCACCCGATGCCACCAGCAGTTGGGCCGTGTACTGAGCCAGGCTGGCATCACCCAAGCGCTCGCGTCCCGCGGCGAGAACGCTCTTTGCACCCTCGAGATCACCCTGCCGCGCGAGCCAGAATGCCCACTGTCGGTAGGGATCGGGGCTCTCCGGCACCGCCACGATCCACCGGGCCACCGCTGCCGCCACGCTGTCAGCAGCGAACAGCGTTGACACCACCCGGAACTCGAGTTCCCGGATGACGCGGTTTCGCGGGGCCACCGCGACGGCCCGAACCACGTAGGGACTGAGGGAATCGAGCCAGCCCAGGCGACTGAACACGCGCTCAAGTCCGAGGAGGGCCGACACATTTGTCGGCTGCTCGACCAAGATCTCCCGATACGCCCGCGCCGCCTCCTCATAGCGTCCCTGACGCTCCAACTGCGTGGCGGTCTGGGCGATGCCCTGGCGCCGCGGGGCAGTCTGCTCTTGCGCCGCACCCCGCGCCGTCAGGCATCCCGCCACGAGGAGCACCAGACAGGGGACCCTACGGACGTGCCTCATTTAGCCTGCGGAAGTAGTCCAGGATGAGCCGCCGCTCCCGAGGAGAAAGGGAGCGTAGCTCCTCCCAGGTTGGAAACCGGAACCGGGGTCGCTCCCCGAGCACGCCTGCCGGTGGCAGACGCACGTTCCGGGGGTCGGCCGTCTCGCTCACCCGTTCTTTCCGCTCGTCCTCCTCGTCGCGCTCCAACGTGCGACCGGCATCCAGCAGGCGGCGGAACAGCCGCTCCTGGCGATCAATGATCTCGCGATCGAGGCGACCACTCTCGAGCTCCCGGGCTATCTCCCGAGCCTCCTCTGCCAATGCGTCGGCACCACTCAGCTCCCCCGCCGCGTTCAACCGTTCGAGCTCGGCTGCCAGGGCACGCTGCCGCTCCGCAATCGCTTGGAGCTCCCGCATCAGTTGCTGACCGCCTACCGGGAGCATGGACAAAAGTCCGCCCGTCTGGCCGTTCAACGCACCTTGCTGGTCGGCCAGCTGCGCCATGCGCTCCAGGGCCTCCTGAAGACCCGAGCCCGACTGGGCACCAGCGACGTCGGACCGAGTCTGAAGCAGCGCGTAGATCAGGGCGTTCAGCGCGTCCAGGGACTGCCCCGCCGCCTCGGCGGCCTCGCGGGAGTTCGGACTGGGACGCTGAAGCTGGTCCAGCGCCTCATTCATCTGGATCTTGGCGAGTCCCAACGCCGTTCCGAGGCGCGGAGAGACAAGGGCATTCCGCCCAGCTGCTGATTGGAGTCGCTGGAGAATGCGATCAACGCCTTCGCGCATGGCCGCCTGCGAACCGCGCACATCGGCACCGGACTCGCCCCGGTTCAACCGAGCGGTGATCTCCTCCTGCCGGTTGGCCAGACCCGCAGTCTCCACCATCGCCCGGTCCAGGGCAGCCAGGACCTCCTCGCGCCAGGCCTCCCGCATCGCATCCCGCTCCTGGCGCAGAGTTTCTGCCATGGGATCCAGCGCCTCGCTGGCCGCCTCGCCAGATCGGCGGGCCCGCTGCATGTCACCTTGCCGCACGCCGCTGGCAGCCTGCCACATCTGCCGCGCGGCCTCACTTGCCCGCCGCTGTTGCTCGCCGATGTCTCCGACCGGTGCCCCGGCCGAATCGAGAGCGGCGTCGAGCTGCGCCAGCTCGGCCGCCAGAGAGTCAGCATGCTCGGCCAGTGCCTCTTCCAACGCCGCGAGCGAGCTGTCCGCCCGCTGCTGCGCTGCCTCGTTCCACTCTCGCTGTTGTCGCGCGAGCTCCTCCGCGTCTTCAGCGATGGTCGTCATCTCCCCTTCGAGGGCAGCTCGCTCGAACAGCTCTCTGCCGCGCTCCAGCTCTTCCCTCAGCTCTTGTGCCGACTCCGCCAGCTCGCGCAGCGCTTCCCGAACACCGGGAGCATCCAGCCGCTCCAGTGCCTCCCGGAGCGCATCCAGCCGCTCGGCGAACTCATCAGTGAGAGCGCGTTCCAGCAGGTCCTGTAGCTCCCGCAGCTGGCGGTGGAACTCGGGATCCGTGAGGCCGGCGGCCCACGCCGCTTGCGCTAGCTCCTGGATCTGTTCCCGAAGCTCGCGTGCACGGGCGAGTACGCTGTCCTCCTGCTCGAGGAGTTCCCGAGCCCGTTCCACCGAGCTGAACGGCAGTTGGTCGTCGGAGCGGTTCGCGCCCTGGGCTTGTGGGGCCGGCCGCGGCGCACCCCGCTCCCGCTCCGCCGCAAAATCCTCGATGCTCCTCGCCAGCTCCTGCTGAGCCGCGACCAGTGAGTCGGCGCCCGCGGCTGCCGCCCTAGAAGCATCACGCATCGCCCGACGCAACTCCCACATTGCCGGCAGTCGCAGGGCGTACAGCGGACTCGCACCGACTTGGGGAGCTGGCGCGTTATCGCGGGCCTTCACCTGGAAGTACGCCGTGTCACCGGGAAGGAACCCGCGCTCGTTGAGGTCGAGGGTCCAGTGTAGCACGGCTCGATCGGTACCGCCCTCGGGCAGCGGCACCGATTGGACGACTGGCGGGCCCTTCACCCCCAACCGGCTCACGCGCCAACTCGACACCTCCACGCTGGTCAGGTGGTGATCATCCCGGGCGTCGATCAGTAGCGGCTGCCTGAGGGACAGTGGAGCAGTGGTGTCGGCACCTGGAATCGGGACTGTCACCACCGGGACACTGTCCGAGACGGCGATGATCTGCAGCTCCGGTGGGGCGCCCTCCAGCAACCCGCCCCCCTGAGGCGCCACTGCGAGGCGCCACCGCCCGCTCTGTCGCACGACCAGGGAACCGCTGAAGGCCTCACCATCAACCGAAAGGGGCACCGCGATCCGCGGTGCTTGCCAGGATGCGTTGGCGAGGTTGACGGTCGCGCGGCCGCGGGTCAGGATGCGCGTCGCTACCGGCACGAGGATCGGATCCCCTCCCGGAGCCAGTGGCTCATCCGCCAGCTCCAGATACCTGGGATACCGAGCGAGCAGCTGGAGCTCGGCCAGAAATGCCGGAAGGGCAACCTCAACGTGCAGCGTCTCCGAGGAGCGCCCACCGCTGGAGGCCCGCAGGTAGCGGTCACTCTCGAGAGGACCCAACACCACTGCGGCCCGGCCGGCAGTATCCAGGACGAGGGACTGCGGACTCCACGGCTCCCCGGGGCCCCGAACCCACAGGGTTGCGCTCCTACGGCCAGCGGCCGTCACCGCCGCGACCACGCTGTCGCCCCGGCGCACTTGGGTCCGGTCGACCGTGAGCACGACGGGCCCCCGCGCCCGCGTTAGGAGGGAGAGGGGCCGCCACAAGGCTGCGCTCTGCGGCGCACCAGGACCCGACGTCGCGAAGACCACGGCGCCGGCCACAAAGAGGAGGGCACCGACCCGGGCCGAGGCCGTCGCTTGGCGCCGCACACTCCGCAGGGCAGCGGATCCCTGGTCGGCAAGCCATGAGGCCGCGCGCCCATCCGCCAGCGAGGCCAGGGAGGCGCTACCGACCCCCGAATCCCAGGCGGCGACTCCGGCGATCGATCCCCGGCGCCGCCCGGCGGCACGCTCCACCGCTTCAGCGAGGAACATCACGCCGAGCCGACGCAGTTTCCTGCGAAGCCGCTCCAGGCCCCACCCGACAGTTCCGAGGACCCCAAGCCAGGCCACCAGCACCAACACGGGCACGCGCTGGTAGAACCCCAACCGCGCCAGGATGACGCCACCTGCCAGGATCCCAAGGATCAGACCCACGGTGAGGAGCATCCCCGCACCGGCAACCCACCGGGCCAATTCCCGGCGCCTGGCTTCGAGCCACCGCCGCGTCTCGGTCATGGACTCGCCGTCACCGCGTAGACGAAGAGGTTGACCCCCATATTGAGCGCCGCCTCCCGCACCGCTGCAGGATCGTTATGCACCTCGGCATCCTCCCACCCGTCACCCAGATCCGACTGGTAGGAGTAGAACACAGCCAACCGGTTGTCGACCACGATCGCGAAGCCCTGCGCCGGCAGTCCGTCGTGCTTGTGGACCTTCGGCAGGCCCCGGGGGAAGTCGTAGACGAGGTGATATACGGGGTGGTCCAGGGGAACTTCTGCCAGCGGCCGATCCGGAAAGACCCGGGCCATTTCGCGCCGAAATGACTCGTTCATGCCGTAGTTGTCATCGGCGTGGAGGAAGCCACCGTTCTCCAAGTAGCGCCTCAGGATTCCGACCTCCTCGTCCGAGAACCGCACGTTGCCATGCCCTGTCATGTAGAGGAACGGCAGGTCCCAGAGATCCGGATCCGTCAACCGAACGACGCGTTCACGATCGGCGACCGCCAGTGTGGTACGCTGGTTGATCGCGGCGATCAGGTTGGGGAGGCTCGACGGGTTGGCATACCAGTCGCCCCCGCCGTCGTAGTGCAACCGCCCGACGGAGAGGGCCGGGCGTGAGGCGGCTGCACCACCCACCAGTCCCAGGCACAGTGCAGCTGCTGCCAGGGCCAAGGGTTTCACAAGCGCGTCACCATGCGGTAGGCCTCCCTCCGTGGCACTGCGAACTCCGCTGCCAGTCGGCCAGCCACATCCCGCCGGCTGAGCCCCTCGTCCAGGAGCGCTCGCGCTCGCTCGCGAATGGCGTCCTCGTCCTGCGCTGCTGCCTCCGGCGGACGCCCTGCCACCAGCAGGGTGACCTCGCCTCGGGGCGGATTCTCCTCGTAGTAAACCGCTAAGTCGCTGAGAGTTCCTATCTTAAGCTCCTCGTGCAGCTTGGTTAACTCCCGGGCAACGACCGCGTCGCGCCCGCCCCCGCAGGTGGACGCCAGATCCTCCAGCAGCCGAACCAGCCGCCCGGCTGACTCGAAGACCACCGTGGTCCACGGCGACGTGGCCACGTACTCCAGGATACGCTTGCGAGCCTGACCCTTGCGCGGTGGAAAGCCGAGAAACGTGTAGCGGTCAGCCGACAGGCCGGAGACGCTCAGGGCCGCCACGACGGCGGACGGGCCCGGCACCGCCACAACCGTGGCGCCGGCGGACCTGGCCCGCCGCACCAGCACGACTCCCGGATCGCTGATGGTCGGTGTCCCTGCATCCGTGAGCAGCGCAACGTTGTCGCCGGCGACGAGGGCGCGCACCAGGGTCTCCAACCGCGTGGTCGGTGAGTGAGCATGAAAACTGAGGACTCGGGGCCTCGCATCGACGTGTGTCAGGATGGTACGCGTCCGGCGGGTGTCTTCCGCGGCGACAACGGCCACGTCGCGGAGCACCTGCTTCGCACGCTCGGAGAGATCTCCCAGATTGCCTAACGGGGTGGCAACGACGTAGAGTGTCCCTGCACTCACCAGTGCATGGTCCAGGGCAGGCGGTCGTAGAATCCCGCCTTCTGCAGCACGAAGCGGTGCTCGCGCGTCGCCTCTTGTACCACACCCGGAGCGATCCCCGGGGCGATGATCTCCAGCTCCTCGAGGAACTGGAGCGCCCAGTCAGACAGCGCGTAGTTCAGCTCCTCCGGACTCGCCACGACGTCTATCGGGTCGCGGTCGAGCGGCGTACCGAGGGCAGTCAGCGACTTGTGCACGTTGGCCAGGAGGTCGCGGTGTCGCTTCACCCGCTTCGTCGCTTCACCAGGCACCTCTCTCTCCGCCGCGTTCACGATCGACCAGAACAGCTCACGGTACGTCTGGATGAGTGCTGGGGGCGCCTGTTCGGGCAGATCGTCGGCGGGAGGGAACACCGCGGCGGCGATGCACGGCCGCGCGCCCCGCGCGTCGGGGGCGAACAGGCTCAACAGGTATTGCGGCGCGGACAGTCCGTCCGGCTTGTCGCAAAAATGGCCATTGAGGATCTGGCCTTGGTTGAACCGGACGTAGTTGACCCGGCCATTCGAGATCAGCTCAAGGACGCCAGTGAACTTCTCGTCCTCCAGTGCCGTCAGGAGCAGATCCGGATGCTTCTGATCGACCTCCCGAGCCGTCGCGGGCGCGGCACAGCAACTGTACATCCACGCCAGCTGTTCCAGCGGTGCGTAGCCGTAGGCCAGCTCCCCGCGCTCCGACTCCTGTCGGATTCGCTTCAACGCGGTGGCGATGGACACTACGGCCCTACCCCCTTCCGCATAGGCGATCGCCGTCGCCAGGTCGCCGCGGCGGAGCAGTAGGATGGTGACTTCGTCGGGGAGATAGGCCACCACAAAGCCGTCAACGCGGCCGTCACGGTCGATCTTCGCGAAGTGCAGGAGATTGTCTAGGTGGATGAAGGCGAGTCGGGTGCGGTGGATCTGCACCCGCTCCAGGGGGAAGCGAAGTTCCGCGAGCCGTACCGACGTTTCAGCCAGCCGCGCGGTACTCAGACGCATAGTCGGCCGTCGAAGATATCACCGGAACAAGATACGAAGGCGCCGCAGGGCCCGCACCCCCGCGCCGCCCTTTGGGTGATCGGCACGCGCGGTTGGACGCCCACACGCGCCCTAACCCAGGTGTTGCTCCACTTTCTCGACAAGATACGCCTTGGGTACCGCTCCCACCACCGTGTCGACGTGCTTGCCGTCCTTGAAGAACAAGATGCTTGGGATGGATTGGACCCTGAAGCGCATCGCCGTCTTCTGACTGCCGTCGACGTCCAGCTTCGCAACCTTGAGCTTCCCCTCGTATTCCTGAGCGAGCTGCTCGACCATGGGCGCGACGATATGACATGGGCCACACCACGTCGCCCAGAAGTCGACCATCGCCAGTCCCTGGTGCTGCTCGATCTCCTGTTCGAAGTCTTCGTCCGTCACTGCCACAGGCTGGGTCACTGCCATGTTCCGCTCCCCATCATTGTGTATGTTTGGCGCTGGTACAGGCCGGCAGGGGCCGACAGCGCCCGCTACTCCTACGCGGAGGATCCGTGACCGAATCCGAGGCCCGAGTTGCCCACATCGGCGTGGCCGTTCCCGACCTCACCGAGGCTGCTGCCTTCTATCGCGATGTCCTGGGGCTCGATCCGTCCCACCCGGAAACAGCGGATGGGGCCACAATTGTTTCCATCCCCTTTGGAGACGTCGAAGTCGAACTCCTGACGCCCGACTCACCCGACGGTCCGATTGCCCGTTTTCTCGCCAAACGCGGACCTGGAATCCACCACATCTGCTACCGAGTACGGAACCTAGATCGGGTGCTGGAACGGTGCCGCGAGCACGGCTATCGCCTGGTGGATGAGACGCCTCGCGCTGGAGCGGGTGGCCGCCGAATCGCCTTCGTGCACCCAAAGGCAACCGGAGGCATTCTACTGGAGCTCACCGAGTAGGCTGGGGCTACCGTCAAGAAGAGCGGCGCGTCTCCCCAGGCTCGCACGATCGGGCGGGATTGCCTGCCGCCGCAATATCGAAGTTGGAAACGAGCCACCCGTCACGCCACTTGACCACCGTGAAAGGCACCACCGGCGTGCAGCCCTTGCGCGTTAGTTGGACTCGAACGATGCGTTCGCGGGAGCGATCGCCGGTAATGCCGCTCTCGCCGGGCGGTAGGATCTCGTACTGCTCGTGCTCAAGATAGATGCGCATGACGGTGAGCCGCTGCTCCAATTCGGCCGGATCCATGTAGGCCGACGCCGGGCCGCGGGATCCGCCCCAGATCTCCCCCATCGCGACCAGGCTATTGGCACGCACCGCGCCAAGGAACGCGCGGACCGCTGCCTCGGGATCGGCGGGTGCCGGGGGCCTAGGCCCTCCACACGAGACGACCGTGAGGGCAACAGCCAGCACGGCTATACTTCTAGACAGTCGTGCAAACACGGAAGCGCTCATCGCGAATACCGCGCTCGAACCTAAACGCTTTGAGAAGGCAGGGCAAGCCGAAATGCGTCTCTACATCAACGTCGATCATGTTGCCACCGTACGCCAGGCGCGACGGACAGATGAGCCCGACCCGGTCGAGGCCGCGGCGGCCTGCGAGCGCGCCGGCGCCGATGGCATTACTGCGCACCTGCGCGAGGATCGGCGGCATATCCAGGATGATGACATGCGGCGGCTTGCCGCAACCGTCACCACCGTGCTCAATCTCGAGCTCGCCACGGCCGACGACATCGTCCAGCTGGCCACAGAACTGCGCCCGTTCCAGGCGACGCTGGTGCCGGAGCGGCGCGAGGAGGTAACCACGGAGGGGGGGCTCAACCTGGGACCCGCAGGCGCTCCCCCGGATCCTCGCTTGGTAGAGAGCATCGGGCGGCTTAGCAACGCCGGCATTCGTGTCAGCCTCTTCATCGATCCTGATGCTGCCACCATCGACCGGGCCGCGGAGCTGGGCGTGCCCGCCATCGAGCTCCACACCGGTGAGTACGCCCACACATATCGCGACTCCAACGCGGCGCTGGACCGACTCGCGGCCGCCGTCCGGCACGCCCGTGCTGTTGGGCTTGCCGTCCACGCCGGACACGGGCTCACGTATCGCAACGTCACGGCCGTCGCGGCGATCCGGGACATCGAGGAGCTCAACATCGGCCACAGCGTCGTCAGTCGGAGCATCATGGTCGGAATGGAAACGGCGGTGCGAGAAATGCGCGCGCTGGTCGATGCAGCGCGCGTTGACCCGAGGTAAGGGTGGCCGTACTTTGACTCGAGCCGAGAGCCTTCAGCCTAGCGAAGTGCAGTTTGCGGTTAGCGGTTGGCAGTTCGTGATGTTCTCCTCAGGACGCCGAACTGCGAGTTGCGAATTGCTGCTTCAGCGTCCCGAGCGCAGACAGGCCAGGTTGAAGTTCGCTGAGGGCTGATAGGCTGAACGGCTGAGGGCTCCACACATGAATCAACAGATGGGCCTCACCGAGTTCTTCGCAATGGAGGCGAGCGAGTATCTCGAGCGCCTCGACGTCCTTCTGTCTGGCGCGCCCACACCGAACGCCAAAGAATTCGTCAGCCTGACACGTTCCCTGCGCGGCTCGGCCCTCATGGCCAAGCAGAGCGCCATCGCCACCGCTGCCGCAGCCTTCGAGAACTTCGCCCGATCGGTGAGGGACAAGCACCGACCGTGGGACGAGGCAACCAGGCAGATGGCCATCCGGGCGGTGGACGAGTTCAAGATCCTGGTGCGTCAGGTCGGCAACTGGACCGACGTCGAACAGGCAAAGGCGGAGAAGCTCGCTCTCGACCTGGACCCTGAGGGGCGCCGCACACCTGGTCCGCGGCCGGCTCCAGCGGCGATGGCGCTCGACACCGGTACGCGGGCATTCATCGGCCGCGAAGGTGCCGCTGTGGGCAGCGCCCTCGATCAGGCCGCCAAGTCGCTGCAGCAGAACCCTCGGGGCTACGACCCGCTACAGCGCGTGCTCAACGTGATGCAGCCACTTCGCGGTCTCGCCCTCCTGAGCGAACTGCCCGCGATGCCCGATCTGCTGGACGGGGTCGAGCAGGCCATCGCAGAGATCACCCGACAGCCGGAGCCGACCGAAGGAGCCGCGCTCCTGTTCAATGCCGCAGCGAAGGCTCTATCCCGGGCAGCTCAGGAGGTCGCGACCACGGGAACAGCTGATCCCGACTCGCCCGAGATGCAGGACTTCGCCCACCGCCTCGGCGCCATCGTGGATCTGGGAACGGACGTGGTCACCGTCCAGTCCCTGTACTTCGATGATGCGGGACCCCACGTAGTGCAGCAGGGCACGGCACCGGCCCGACCAGGGGAGCTGGGACGCCTGGAGCTGGTATCTCACGGGGAGCATCTGAGGCAGGCCGCAGATCAACTCGAACGCGCCCGGGCGAAGCCTCAGCGGGAGCTGCGGGCCCAAGCCCTCGCCGGAACCTTCCGTGCCCTTAGCTCGGGTGGAGGCGGCCTGCTGCAGGATGCGGTATCCCAGTTCGCGGCAGCCGCCAGTGAAGCCATCGCCCGAGGTGCGGCGGTGCACCAGACGGATGCATTCGCGACGCAACTCCGCGAAGCCGGCGCCGTTCTGGCCGGCACCGGTGAGGAGGACATGCAGAGCTCGGCCGGCCGGCTGGCCGGGATCGTCGTGTCCTTGCGGCAGCTCCCCGGAGCCTCAGCGGCAGCGGCCCCCGTGGCAGAGGGCCCCCTCCATCGCCCCCCGGCGGAATCGGTCGCTGCTGCTGCCCCGTCTCCCCCAGCTCCCCCCACTCCCCTGGTGGAGGGGGGGGAAATCGGGGAGGAGACCCCGGATCTGGTGGGCAGCTGGGCGCGCTTCCAGCGCTATGTCGACGCCTTGGGGCTGGGTGAGCCGTCCCTGGAGGAGCTGCTTGCGGGTCCTCCGGCGGATCCCATGGTGCCAGCAGCCGCACCTGTCCCCTCTCCCCCGGTGGAAGCGGCGGTGGCGGAGGAAGCAATCGTGCCAATCACCCACCTGTGCTACTCGGGCGGGGCGGCGCTGGAGCGGGCCCTGACCCTGCGGGACCAGATTCGCGCGGCGCTTAGGTCCGACCAAGTAAACGGATCTGACCTCAACGACCTCATTGAAGAAGTCTTCGATCTCGTTGAGCTCAGCCGTCAATAGGAAGAGCAGCTCGCGCAGCCTCCGGCTCCCCGGGGCGATCGGCGCCGTCGTGTCGATCGTCCTGCTGTGGTGGACGTTGCACGATGTCGCCATCAGCGAGGTCTGGGCCCGCCTCCGAGGCGTCCGCATCGTTCCTCTTCTCGGCACCGTGGCCCTGGCGACGGCCGCATTCCCTGTCCGCACCGTTCGATGGCGGTGCCTGCTCCGCATCGATGGCAATGCCCTACCCTTCGTTCCGCTGTGGCACGCGACAGCGATCGGGTTCATGGCAAACAATCTCCTGCCGGCGCGTGCCGGAGAGTTCGCACGGGCGTACGCCGCCCGCCGCCTGACTGCGGCACGCTTCTCCACGGCGTTCGCGTCGATCGTAGCGGAGCGGGTGTTGGACGGGATCGTCCTCGTGGCGCTCCTGACGATCGCCATCTGGGCCGGAGGGTTCGCGCCTGACACCGTCGTAGGTGGGGTTACGCTCGGCAGCATCGTGCGCGGCGCCGGCGCCGTGTTCGGCATCCTGCTCATACTGGCCTTGCTACTGGTGCATTGGCCCGATCCTGCCCTGCGCCTGGCATCTCGCGTAGCCGGCTTCGGCCTGCCGACCCGGTGGGCAGACCGTATGATGCAGATAATGAGAGGACTACTGTCCGGCTTAGAAGGGCTCCGTGGTCCCTGGCTGTTCGTCACGGTCACCTTCTGGTCTTTTGCCGTCTGGATCATCGCCGCCGCGTCGTTCTGGCTGGCGTTCCAGGCGTTCGACATCCGGGTGCCCTTGTCTGCTGCATTGTTACTTCAGGGCCTGATCGCCATGGGCGTGGCCATTCCGTCGTCCCCCGGCTTCTTTGGCCCGTTCGAGGCCGTCATCAGGGTCTCCCTCGCGCTGTACGGTGTAGACGCTGGCCGCGCCGTGTCCTACGCGGTGGGTTATCACCTCGCTACGTTCCTCCCCATTACGTTGCTGGGCATCTGGTCGCTCTCCCGGGCGCATTTGCACATGCGGGAACTACGAACTGCGGAAGCCAACGGGATCGAATCTCAGGGACCGTGAGAGATGGCAGGGTGGCACTCTCCCGCCCGCTGCCGCTCGCTCCCGCCGGGGAGGCGGGATGGTGCGAGGGCGCGCTGCCGTTCAGTGTCGTGACACCAGACGGTGAGGACGATGCCCGATAGCGTCACCATTCCTGCCCACGCCAAGGCCAACCTGTTCCTCCGCATCCTGTCCCGGGAAGCGTCGGGGTTTCACTGCATCGAAACGCTATTCACGCTGCTCGAGCTACACGACGAGTTGACGGTGGAACAGGCGGCCAGCGGTATCGAACTCTCGGTCGAAGGTGCCGACACGGGTCCTGCCGAGCAGAACTTGGCACATCGTGCTGCCACGATGGTGCTGGAGGCAACTGGCAATCGCTTCGGCGTGCGCATGCACCTCACGAAGCGGATTCCCGTGATGGCGGGACTGGGAGGCGGCTCCAGCGACGGAGCCGCCGCATTGCATGCAGTCAATCGGCTCGCTGCAGACGCCGTTCCCCGTCACGAGATCCTGCAATTCGCTGCCCGGCTCGGAAGCGACGTTCCGTTCTTCGCCTCGGGCGCATCCCTCGCACTGGCCTGGGGGCGGGGGGAGCGGCTGTTCCGCCTCCGGGCGCCGAAGCCGGCTCCTGCGCTCATCGTCGTGCCCGGATTCGGGATCAACACGAAGCGCGCGTACGAGCTGTTCGACACTACCCGAGGAGATGGAGCACACCGCGGTGCGGTGGTGCTCGACGAGTCGGTGCTTGACAACTGGGGCGCGATCGGCCGCTTAGGAGGGAACGACTTCGAGAGTCCCGTATTCGGCAAAGAACCGCGGCTGAGGGAGCTATTCGAGCGCGTGGCGGCGACTCGTCCACTCCTGGTACGCCTGTCCGGCTCTGGCTCCGCAACCATCGGAGTGTACAAGAGCGAGGCTGAGCGGGACGGCGCAGCGCTGGAGATCGGGCAGCGCGATTGGGAGCTGATCAAGACAACGACGCGGCAAGGCGCGGCACCGGGACCGACATAGCTCGGCGGAACGGCGGAAGGGCGGGACGATGGAACGAAGGAACGGAAGGAACGGCGATACGAGGGAAGGGTGGAACGACGGAACGGGGGACGGAGGGAACGACACGTTCCGACGTTCCGCCGGGGATGGGCTGCGGGGCGGCGGGGGACCGCCGGTTCCTGGGGGGTGATGCGGGGTTGGACCGCCGAGTCTACTGCCGTGTCAGATACGCCAGGCGCGAGGAGAGCTCGAACTGGTTGACGTCTTTCAAGCCGGATGAGATGGCCTCGAGCAGCTTGGACAGACCCTCGGTCGCGTAGGAGAAGCCCTTCCGCTCCGCCTCCCACGCACCCGGCCTGGCAACCATGGGGCGCTGGCGCGGCTGCATGTGCAACAGACGCCGATCCACCGTCGCGTGAGAGAACCGATCTTCGAACTCAGCGGCGAACATCTCGAGGTTGCTGGACGGGTTCGGCAACTTCAGGTCACCGAGCCCTGAGAAATCCACCACATCCTGGTCCACACACATCCTCACCAGCTCGCCTTTCGGGGAGGCGTAGACGTCCAGGAACCCCAAGGTCTCCTGGGCGCCCTCCCCCTCCCCGCCACCGACGGCACTCGTGCGACCACCCAATCCGCCGAACCCAACCAGGCTATCCCGGGTCATGAAGACGCTGCTGGTGCGATGACGCAATCCCTCGGTCAACGAGCTTCCGGTTGACCTTCCGCCGCCCACGCCCACGCGTTGTCGTGGTGTGCAGAACACCGCCGTGACCGGCATATCGTAGGGAAGTTCGACCTCAGCGTCGTCCAGCTTGGCCACCAGCGCCGTATCCGTGTAGGAGAATGACTTGACCATCGCCTGGCACGGGAGTTCCCCAAGCGTTTCTCCCTGCACCACCACCACTTTAAGCCCGGTTTCCTGCAACCGCTTGGCTGCTTCCTCTATGGTGCTGCGCTCTGTGCTGGCAAGCCAGATTTCCGGCACCGGATAGTTGGCCTTCATGCGCACTTCGGCGGGACTCAGACCCAACGCCGGGGCGGCCCGGCTGTGGTCGACTTCGTCGTGCGGCGGATCCGAGATGATCAGCGTGTGAGTGGTCACTGGTCGCAAAACTATATCGGGTTTCGACACCTGTCCAATGGGCCAGCGGTGGCGTCGTTGCGAATCGGTGGACAACGCTCCATTGTAGTGAAAGCACTTAGTGTGCATTGTGACGTACGACACATCTTGCACCACCCGGTGCTCCTATTAGAGTGAATGACCCTGAGCTGTCCCCACAGGGGCAGACGATTGTCACAGTCGCGCCTCCCAGTCTTCCCACACCGGGAGATCAAGGAGGACAGGTGACGCGTTCCGGCTTCACGCTGATCGAAACGGTCATCGCGCTGATCATCATCGGCGTGCTCCTGACGCTCGCCATACCCCGCGTCAAGGATCAGCTACTGCGGGAAAGCGTGCGGGGGGCCCGGCGCACCATGACCACGCACCTGGCCCGCGGCCGGGCCACGGCAGTGCACCGTGGGTGTCGCGCGGTTGTGCACCTGGACGAGGTGACGTCACGGGTCTGGGTCACGGCCTGCAACCTGCAAGGCGATGGCACCGACACGGTGGGTGTGGTTGACAATCTCGGCAGCCGCTTCGGTGTCACATGGGAAGCCGACGGTGACTCTGTGCTGTTCACTCCGCAAGGCGTCGCGTTCGCGGCGACGTCGATCGCGGTCACGTTCTCCAAGGCTGGCTTTTCGGATTCACTCGAGATTACACCGGTAGGACGCGCCGTATGGTGAAGAACGAGAAGGGCTTCACACTGGTCGAGCTCATCGTGGCAGTGACGGTGTTCACCTGGGCGCTGCTGGCGCTCCTCGGCGCGAACATGCTGGTGATTCAGCTGCTGGGCGCGGGCGACCGGGCGTCCACCGCTTCGTTCTATGCGCGCGAACGCATGGAAACACTACGAGGCCTGAGCTGCGGCGTCCTCAAAGACAGCAGCGAGACCAGGGGTGACATCTACGACCTCTCGTGGGACGTGGAGGACGCGTACGCCGGGAGCGCCCGGCGCGTACAGCTCCTGGTGTCCTACCCGTCGCTCCCCGGCGCCACCCGCACGGACACCGTGGAGAGCCTGGTGCTATGCGTCCGGTAGGCGAGCGGGGGTTCACCCTCATCGAGCTGCTGGTGGTCGTCATCGTGTCCTCGGTGATCCTGGCTGCCATCTACCAGACGATCGGATCAACCCAGCGGATCACCGGCACACAGGTGCAGCGCGTGCATGTGCAGCAAAACACCCGGGCGGCCACGCTGTTCTTGACCTACGCCCTGCGGGAGCTGGACGCCACCGACAACGACATCGCCGCCGTGAGCGACACCGCCCTGCGTATCCGAGGCGTGCGTTGGGCGGGAGTGCTCTGCACCGACCCCGTAGACGTCGGAGGCGACGTCGGTTTCGTGCTGCGTAACTCCATGCATTTCGGCATCCGCCAACCCAACTCGACCCTGGACTCGATTCTGCTATTCCGCGACGGCGACCCCACCCTGCGCACCCAGCGCGCCGACGACCGCTGGCTGGTCGGCGCGCTGCAGTCCACCACCGACGGGACCTGCCCCGACGGCACGGGGGGGAAGGTGGTCACGGTGAGGATCTCCGCCGCGTCCGGCGGTCGCGACTCCACCGTCGGCTTTGTGACCGCAGGCGCGCCGATTCGCGGCTTCCAGATGGAAGAAATCTCACTGTATCAATCTGGCGGAGAGGCCTGGCTGGGACGCCGCTCTGCAGATCGAGGGGGGGGATGGAGTGAGTGGCAGCTGCTCGTCGGGCCGCTGACGGCCGACGGAATGGCTTTCGCCTACTACGACACCACCGGGGCGGTGACAGCAACCCTGGCGGACATCGCCAGCGTCGGTCTCGTCGTGCGGGGGCGCTCTCCCGCCCGAGCGTATCTATCCACCGGCGGCATCGGTTACGTGCAGGATTCGGTCATAACCCGCGTCACGCTCCGCAACAACCGGGGGTTCTGATATGGCACACCACATGATGTCCACGTCGAAGCCGCGCGACGAGCGGGGGATCGCGCTCATCGTGGCGGTTCTAGGGATTGTGGTGGTGGGCGCCCTGTTCACGGGTTTCTTCATGGTGGCCGTGCAGGAGAACCGGGTGGGCCATAACTCCCGGCGAGCGGAGCAGGCTTTCGCGGCCGCCGAGCACGGCATTAACGCGACCATCGCCAACTGGAACGCCATGTCATGGAACGACCTCGCCGTCATGGCGAGCGACACGGTGTGGGGGACGTTGTCCGGAGGCACCGGCTCGTACGCCGGCAGGGTGCAGCGACTCAATAACGAGATCTTTCTGGTGGACGTCACCGGCGTCGCCAACGCCGGCCGGGCGCGGCAGCGGATCGGAGCGTTCGTGAAGCTGCGCAACCTGTTGTTCGACATCCAGGCCGTGCTCACCACGCGGGGGAACAGCCAGATCGGCGGGAACGCGGGGGTCAATGGCAACGACCAGGGAGGGCCGTGGGGTAAGTGTCCGCCCCTGGAGGGCCTCAAGCCCGGCATCCGGATCCCGGATGCCGACCAGCTCACGTTCGGCGGCGGCTGTAAGAGCGCCAGTTGCATCGATGGCGACCCTCCCGTGGACGTAGATCCCAGCATCGACGACGATACGTTCTTCGAGTACGGCGACGCGGACTGGGACCTGCTGGTGTCCCTAGCGACCAAACGGCTTCCCGGCGACAACTATCAGAACATCGGGCCGAGCCTGACGGGCGGAGGGGACTGCAACACGGCGGATATCAAGAACTGGGGCGACCCCGAGAACCCCACCGCACCGTGCGGAGATTATCTGCCGATCATCTACGCGCCCGGCAACCTGACGGTGAATACGGGCGTCGGGCAGGGGATCCTCCTAGTGGAGGGTGACCTCTCGGCCCAGGGCAAATTCGAGTTCTACGGCATCGTCATCGTCAAGGGGAGTCTCATGTCTGCGGGCAACGGCAACAAGTTCCACGGCGGGGTGATGGCGGCGAACTTCTACATCGACAACAACATGATCTTCGGCACGGTCGACCTGGCCTATTCCAGCTGCGCCCTCGCCCGGGCCCAGCAGGCCGGCTCAGGAGGCACTCCCCTCCGGTCGCGGGGGTGGATACAGCTGTTCTAGGGCGGACGGTTCGGCGGTACGACCGTACGACGGAAGGGCGGAACGACGGAAGGACGGGACGGGCGCTGCGAGGGCAGCATGATCACCTTCCGTCGTTCCTTCTTACCGCCGAGCCGCCTGGGACGGGCTGCGGGGCAGCGGGGACCGCCGGCGGGATGGGTAGTGCGGCGGGGCTTCAGCGTGCCGTGAGGTAGGCCAACCGCGAGGAAAGCTCCAGATGGCCGAGGTCCGCCAGATGGGGTGAGACAGCCTTGAGCAGCTTGAGCAGGCCGAAGCTCCCGTAGGAATAACCCCTCCGCTTGTCCGCGTGTGCCAGGCCAGCGGTGTGCCGCTGACGAAGCTGCATGTTCATCAGCCGCCGGTCGATGCGGGCGTTTCTGAACCGCTTCTCTATCTCTTCTTCCAGGTGCCTGAGGTTGCCCACCGCGCTGGGTCCCGCTAGCTCCCCCAGCCCGGAGAAGTCCACCAGCTCCGGCACGATGGCAAGTCGCAGCAGGCGGTCCACCCGCGGCGCGTAGATATCGAGAAACGGCGAGGTCTCGAGAATCTCCTCCACGCTCGGAACCTGGGCACCTGGGGCGAGACCTTCCTCCGCCTCACTGAGTCGAGCCCGTGAAGCACGGCTCGTTCGGACAGCGTCTTGCTCACGCAGGGTACAGAAGACAGCGATCATCGACACATCGTAGCCCAACACCTCTGCGGCGTCTTCGAGCTGTGCACTGAAATGCACATCGTGGAACGCAAAAGACTTGGCCAGTGTACGCGGTGGAACTCGGAGCAGATCTTCCCCTGGAATTGCCGCGACATTGAGACCCGCGCCCCGCAACGTGGCCGCGGCTGCCTCCATCTTCTCCTGATTGGTATGGGCCAGCCAGATCTCGGGCACGGGGTAGTGGGACTTCACGTTCACATCGACGGGGGGAAGACCGAGACACTGCGCGGCCTTCGCGGCGTTAACCTGGCCGTGGGGCGGGTTCGAGACGACGAGCGTGTAGGGCTCCACCTCACCCAAAAGCTATGCTTTCCCGCGACCCCTGTCCAACTCGGGGTGGAAGGATGGAACGACGGAACGAGGGACGGACGGTACGACGGAACGAGCCTCAAAGCAGCGAGTTCCAGCGGTGCCACCTTCCGCCGTACCGCCGTTCCGTCGGGGGCGGAGGCCAGGGGCTGCCAGCGCGGCGCGACCCGATAGAAACCCGAAGACCGGTTGACTTTGGCATTTCCCGGCTTAGCAATTGAGCAGTAGCGCCCGTGCTCTGGCCCAGAGTTTGGCGATGTCGCGCATCTTGGTCATCGACGACGACGAGGTAACCCGAGTAGCCCTCGGCTCAGTGCTTGAAGGTGCAGATCACGAGGTCTCCTATGCGCCCAATGGCGAGGTAGGGTTCTCCTTCTACCAGCGGGAGCCCTTTGATCTCGTGATTGTGGACCTCGCAATGCCGGTCAAGAGCGGCCTGAGAACGATCCGGGAGTTGCTCGAGTTCGACAAGACTGCCCGCATCATCGCGATCTCGGGGGTTAGCCCGGAGCAATTCCCGCTGGCTGAGGACTATGGGGCGCTCCGCACGCTGCTGAAACCGGTGAAGCCCCCCGATCTACTGGAGGCGGTGGACGGGGCCCTCAGGAAGTCGATCGGGTGGGACGCGATGGACATTCTGTAGCGCAGCCCCTCACGTTATCTTCCGCACCCCCGCACAGCTTACGTCCCTGGCCCCTCGTCCAACGGCAGGACGCCGGACTTTGGATCCGGAAATGCTGGTTCGAGTCCAGCGGGGCCAACTTGTTGGCCAACTAGGAGTTAAGCCGGAACCTCTCGTGACCCATCATGCTGTACGCAGGTGCCAGCCCTGCGTGGGGCAAGGGATTCGTCGGGTCCTTGTCGATGGCCCACTGCATCAACGCCAGACCTCTTTCGAATCCCTCCGGTGTCATGGTGTTCATGAAGAACCTGCCCTTGAGATAAGCCTCGTACGCCTCGGGGTCGACGGGCGGGGCGCCCGCCAGCCGTGCCTGCTCCTGTGGGGTTAGCTGTAACCTGATTTGCCGAGTCATCGCAGCCACCATCTCGTTCTGCAGCGCGAGAACGTTGCGTACCTCCCGCTCGTATCGGTGCGCCCACAGGTGCTCCTCCGTCGCCGCATCGATGAGATGGGCCGTGATCTGCACGCGATCGCCCGAACGCAGCACCGACCCTGTAACCAGTGCGTCCACGCCCAGCTCGCGCGCGATCCGCCGCAGCGGCTTGTCAGTTTGCTGGTAACGCATCACCGACCTGCGGGCAATCACTCGTCGGAGGCCGCTGAGCTTGGCCGCGCGGCGCCGGGTGGCCCCCAACTCACGCTCTCTTGCCCGTCGCATACCGAGCGGTAGTTTCGAAGGGTCGATTGAAATTCGTGTGCGGACATCGGGGCTCCGCAGAGTTCCGCGGAGGCCGCACCGTTCCGATTTCGGAGATGGAGGAACTCGCACATGGTTTTGACGATGAGCTGGGGGTTAACCGCTCTGGCGGCGACCGCGCTGCTCGCATTATTCCTGTTTGCGCTGGAACGGCGCTGGCTGGCGGGTTACCGGCGGGGGTTCTTGATCACCCTGATGCTGGCGCTAGGAGGCATCGGAGTCACCTCTTCGATCCTCCTCGGCGCGTGGGGATTCAATTCGGCGGAACGCCTCCTCTCCGCACAAGCGGTCCAGCACTTGGGAAACATCGAGGGCATCATTGAAAGCGAGGTCAGCGGTTCGCTCGATCAGGCCATGACCTCGCTGGATGCGATCGCGGACGCCTCGAAGCGCGGCCTCTCTTCCGGGGACGCCAGTCTGATACGCCAGTCGCTTCGCGATCTCCAGCACGCTAATCCCAGCTTCTTACAGTTCAACCTCATCGACCGGCACGGCAATTCGGTGTTGACCGTCGATCCGAGCGCAAAGTCCGAGGCCATCGGCCGCGTGGCGATTGCCTACGGCCTCGAGGGTGTCCGTTTCGCCAGCGATCCCCACTACTCCGCGGCACTCGGCCGCTACGTCCTCACTATTGGCGTCCCGGTCAAGTCCACGTCGGGAGAAGTGGCCGGATTTCTGGCCTCCAGTTTCGACATCCAGGGAGTGCTGACCCGCATCGTCGCTTCCACCCGATTCGGGGAGACAGGCTATTCGGCCATCGTCGGCCAGGATGGCCTGATGCTGGCGCACCCTAACCCCCAGCGTTTGCGAGACAACGTGTCCCAGTATCCCGCTGTGCGCGCCGCGCTCCGGGGCGAAGAGGGTTCGGCGGTCGCAGTGAACAATGAGGGGAAAGAGATGCTTTACGTCTACCGTGCGCTAGACGGTACGGCGACCGTTAATCCGAAACCGATGGTGCTCATGACGGAAATGCAGCAGAGCGAGGCGTCCGCAGCCCTTGTCACCTTGCGTAGGCAGTTCATCTTCGGTGCCGCGGTCTTTACCGCACTCTGTCTGCTGGTGGCGTGGTGGATCGCGCACAGTTTGCGGAAGCCTTTGTCCAGTCTCTTGAATGAGGTTAATCTGATCGATTCGGGCGAACTCACGGCCCGCATCGCCGATCCCGGCCGGGACGAGTTCGGCCAGCTGAGCGTCTCTTTGAATCGGATGGCGAAAGGATTGGAAGAAAAGGAGTTCATCAAGGAGGTTTTCGGGAGGTACGTGACGAAGCAGGTCTCGGAAGAGGTGATGAGGGGAGACGTGAATCTGGGGGGCGAAAGCCGGTGCGTCACCATCCTCTTCTCCGACATCCGCAGCTTCACGGCCCTGGCCGAGCAGATGGCGCCCACCGAGGTGGTCGCCTTCCTGAATGACTACTTCAGCGAAATGGTGGAAGCCGTCTTCGAGCAGAGCGGCATACTCGACAAGTTCATCGGGGATGGGATGATGGCCGTCTTCGGTTCGCTGGGCAAGACTTCGGACCACCCCCGGCGCGCCGTGATGGCGGCGCTGCGCATGAAAGCCCTGCTGGGGAAGATCAACGGCGAGCGGGCGATGAAGGGCCTGGCCCCCATTTCCATCGGGATCGGGATCCACACCGACGAGGTGGTCGTCGGCAACATCGGTTCGCGCAAACGACTCGAGTACACGGTCATCGGTGATGGCGTCAACACCTCCTCGCGGGTGCAGGCTCTCAACAAGGAGTTCGGCACGACCATTCTCATTACCGGGGCCACTTACGAGGCAGTCCGTGGCGAGTTTGAATGCCGTCCCATGCCCGAAGTGCCTCTGAGGGGCAAATCCCAGAGACTGGCCGTGTTTGAAGTGCTGAGTCTCAAATCGTAGCACGCGCCCACTGCTGCTCCGGAAATGAAGACCCCAGGCATCGCCACTGCCTGAGATGCGGGGCCACTGTTGTGAGAAGACTCGGATACCCTCAGTCGCCTCGACGCCCAAGACGAACACCTCACTCGTTTCACGCCGCACCCTCGACCCTCGCGCACCACGGGCCCGGCGCGAGCGTCAACCGCCACTCGGGGACCGAGTTCCATTGGCGGCTTCTACTAGCTCGATACCCGCCCCACCGGAATATCTAGGCTCCTAGGAACCCCGGGAGGGAGGCCCGTCGGCAGGCCAGCCCCCCGTGTCCGGGTCACCACCCCTGGTTCGAGAGGCTCGCGCGCGATAGGAGAGATCGACTATGGCAGCGCTGAAGAAGCTGTTCAGTAAAGCGGAACTCGAGAAGCTCCCAGCCGAGCTCAAGACCCTACTGCAGCAGATGCGGAAGGAGCGGGCCGCCTACGAGAGCTTGGTCACCCGGGCGGAGGGCACGGTGAAGCAGGCCGAGCAGCTCGCTGAGCCGGTTGCGCAGACAGAGGAAAAGGTCGATCAACTCAAGCAGCGGCTAGCGGCGTTCGACGAACTCATGTCGCAGCTCAGCGACCTCACGCAGGGTGCCGCCGCGCTCGACCAGGGACAGCGCGACACTCAAGCCCGGCTCGACGAGACCAAGCGCATCGCCGATCGTGCCCGGGACGAACTCGACGAAATGCGTGGTCCGATGACGGAGATTCTGGCGCTCAAGGAGCAGCTACCCGGAATCCTCGAGCTGGCAGAGCCGGTCGCGGAATTGCGGACCCAGGCCGGCACGCTCGACAGCCAGCTCAGCGAGCTGGCCGAGCGGTTGGACAAGCTCCGGGGCGAACATGAGAAGATCGCTAGTGCCAGCGCCGACGCGCAGTCCCGCCTGGCGGAGTCCGAGAAGGAGCGTAAGACAGCAGCCAGCAGCGTGAAGGACCTCTCGGCGCGGGTCACCAAGTTCGAGACCACAGCCGAGCAGCTCCGCGAGCTTCTGACGGAACTGCCGAACGTCAAGCGCGAGCTGGGGACACTCCGCACGCTGGCAGAATATGTGTCACAGAAGGCGGCGACGCTCGAAGGTCAGCGTGACACCGTGGAGCGGGCGACGACGCGCGCCGAGCGACTCGCGGACCTCGTCAGCCAGGTCGATCGGCAGCTGCAGGAGCAGCAGACGAACGCGAAGTTCCTGAACAAGCTCCAGACAAACGTCGAGCAGATCAAAAAGATCCACGAAAGCGTCATGGAGCGCGCCGAGGAGATCCAACAGAAGCATCGGGTGATCGAGGCGGAGGACCGCACGCGGCGGGAGGAATTCACCTCCCTGCGGGACGAGGTGCAGAAGTCGATGAGCCAGTTCCAGTTCGAGCGGGAAGGACTGGACACAGTCAACCAGCGCGTGGCCGAGCTTCGCCAGGCGCTGAGTGGGGTCGAGAAGCAGTTGCCCACGGTGGAGGAGGCGCGAACCACGATCGGGAGCGCGGTGTCGGATGCGGAACAGCTCGCCGGCCGCGTCCAGAGCATCACCCAGCAGGTCGCCGACCTCGAAACCGATGCCGCGACCGCCCAGGCCGTGCGGGCCGACGTGCGGCAGTTGGAGGAGACGGTCCGGAACCTCGCGCGCCAGATGGAGAAGATCGCCCAGCCCGCGGTCAAGTCGCTGGATGAGGCCGAGGCCCGGGTAGCGCAGCTGGACGAGGCCGTCTCGGCACTCGAGGAGCGGGCGCGAAAGCTCGAGGGCTACGAGGAGCGCCTCGCCCAGGTCGGCCGCGAGCTCAGCTCCCGCGAGACTGCCCTGGAAAAAGCGCTGGAGCAGCTCGATCACGCCAGCACGCTGCGGCAGCAGGCTGCGGGTATGGTCGGCGAACTCGGGCAGGAGTCGGAAGCGCTCCGCCAGCGCCTGGAAGGAGCGGCGGAGGCGGGCGAGCGTGCGGGGCGGTTGCTCCAGGAACTCGACGAGCGGACGAGACAGCTCGAGGAGGCACGGACGCGGATCGTCCAACTGGAGAACAAGCTCACTGAGTTGGGGGCGGTCGAGGAGCGAGTGGATCGGTCGCTAGAGCTCGCGACCGAGCGTCAGGCAGCAGTCGATACCATGCGGTCGGATCTCCAGCGGCTGTTCGAGGTTGCCGACGCCACCATGGAGCAGGTGCGGGGCGTAGCGGCGCTCCAGCAGGAGATCGAGGGACGCCGGCATTCGCTGGATTCGGTGATCGTGGAGCTGCGAGAGCTGGATCGGCACGCGGAGTCGCTGGAGGAGCGGAAGAGGCAGTTCCAGGAGGCGGAGGAGCGCCTTTCCAGGCTCGACGCTCTCCTGATCGACCTGCAGTCGACCCTCCAGACGGTGCTCGATCAGAAGGAGTTTCTCGAGAAGGTCGTCCAGACGGCAGGCTCCCTCGCCTTCCAGACGATGCAGGCGGAAGCCGCCATCAATACGTTGCGCGAGGAGCGGGAGGCGGCTGGCAAGAGTCCGGGACAATAGGGGCGCCGCTGTCGCGGTCGTAGGCAACCTGAGGCCGTGCGCCGCGCTCGGGAGGGCGTGTGGCCGACGCACCAACGCGCCCCCACGGGCCAGCGCCTCGCATCTCATCTCTCCCTTGAGTCCCCCCTAGCGGCGTCTTACCTGAGCCAACACCTCCGATTGCAGGATCCCAGGTATGCAACAGCCCTGGACCCCTTGCGCACCTCATGACATATCTCCCTTGAGCAAGAGGCATGCTATCAACAAGGAGACTCACTGCCGGCTTACTGGAAGGCACCTATGACTAGCCTGCCGAACCGTCTGCAACCGGCCTCCCACCGACCGCCCCCCGATCATAGCACACGAACCAATGCCGAGCCGAGCCGCCTGGCGTTACTGCTGCGCCGAGTCTGGACTCTGCTGCTCGTGGGCTCAATCGGTTGTGCGGAGGCACCGGCCGACCTGCTCTTGGTCAACGGCCGCGTGTACACCTTCACGTGGGACGATCCGGCCCCCGACGGCACCCCGGCAGCCACCGCTCCCCACTCAGTCGAGGGCTGGCGGCCTGACGCCACGGCCGTCGCCATCCGCGGCGGAGAGATCGTCTTCGTCGGAAGCGACCAAGCCGCCGAAGTCTACCGGGGTCCCGACAGCCGCGTTATCGACGTCGACGGTGGTGCGGTGCTCCCCGGCCTGGTGGACTCACACGTCCATATCGCTGGGTTGGGCGCCGCCCTCGAGCAGGTCGATCTGGTCGGCGTCTCGACGGAGATCGAGGCTGTCGAGCGGGTGGTGGCCTGGGCCGTCAACGTACCCGAGGGGGAGTGGATCGTGGGATGGGGCTGGGACGAGGGGGCGTGGGCCAATCGCTACCCTGACATGCGGCTCTTGAGCGAGCGGGTCCCTGATCATCCGGTTTACCTCAGAGGTCTCCACGGGTTTGCCGCGTGGGGTAACCGCCTGGCGTTCGAGCGAGCGGGCATCACCCCCCAGACGGTGGCGCCGGAAGGCGGCGCAATCCGGAAGGACGCTAGCGGTCGTCCGACCGGGATCTTGTTGAACAACGCCGTCCAACTGCTCGCGGCGGCGATTCCACCACCGACCCACGCGCAGCTCAAGACCCGGGTCGTTGCCGGATTGGAAGCGATGGCGGCAGCAGGATACGTGGGGGTACACGAGGCGGGTGCCGGCAGCGCGCTAATGGCGGCCCTGGAAGACCTCGAAGCAGAGGGAAGCCTGCCACTTCGGGTGTATGCGATGCTCGCCGGGAGGGACGAGGAGCTGATCCGAGCCTGGCTCGCTACAGGACCCGTCACCAATGCCGAGAGCATGCTCATCACTCGATCCGTCAAGGCATTCTACGATGGTGCCCTTGGGTCTCGCGGCGCCCGCCTGATTGAGGATTACGCAGACCGACCCGGCCATCGAGGGGTGAGCGGTGACGAGTACGGCTTCGACGAGGCGCTGGTCGCGCAGATGATGGGAGCCGGTTTCCAAGTCGCAATACACGCGATCGGCGATGCGGGCAATCGGGAGACCTTGGACTTCTTAGAACGCACGTTTGCCAGTGATCCTGACGCGAAGATCTGGCGGCACCGCATCGAGCACGCACAGGTGCTCCACCCGACCGACATCCCCCGGTTTGCCGCCCTCGATGTCATTGCCTCGATGGAGCCGCCGCACGCAGTGGAAGACAAGACATGGGCCGAGGATCGTCTCGGGCCGGAGCGGGTGCGGTATGCGTATGCGTGGCGGGCTCTGCGGCAGGTGGGAGCGCGCCTCGTATTCAACTCCGATCTCCCCGGCTCGGATCACGACATCTTCTATGGGCTGCACGCAGCGATCACCAGACGTGACAAGGAGCTCCAGCCAGAGGGTGGGTGGTACGCCGAGCACCGGATGACCCCAGAGGAGGCCGTGAGGGGGTACACGGTGTGGCCGGCGTACGCCGCGTTCCTCGAGAACGAGACAGGGGTGCTGGCACCCGGCAGATGGGCCGACGTCACGGTGATGGACATCGATCCGATGGTTCTGGGAGACAGCGCGCCCGAGGGACTACTGGAGGGATCCATTCTACTTACGGTGGTGGCTGGTCGAGTCGTCTACGAAGCAGGGCGCTGACTGCAGCCCAGTTGGCGCGGCACACCAGACCACCGACTGCCGCGTCGTACGACGCACGACATCGGTCAGCCACAGGGGAGGAAGACGGTGAATTCAAAGCTCACAGCAAGGATGGTCGTGGCGCGGCTTGTCGTTATTCTCGGCGCGAGCTGGCTCGCCGGCTGCGGAACGCGACCCGCCGATCTCGTCCTCCAAAACGGGAGGATCGTGACCGTCGACTCTGCCAATCCTGAAGTGCAGGCCCTTGCGATTCGAGGACAGACAATCGTCGCCGTCGGAAGTGACGAGGAGATACAGCCATACGTCGGCCCCGCCACCGAGGTGATCGATCTGGACGGCCGGCTCGCGATCCCGGGCTTTATCGAGGGGCACGGACACTTCATGAGCCTGGGTCGGTCCAAGATGATTCTCGACCTCACCGGCGCGGCTAACTGGGACGAGATCGTCGCCATGGTGGCCGAAGCTGTTCCAGGAACCGAGCCCGGTGCGTGGATTCTCGGACGGGGTTGGCACCAGGAGAAGTGGGATCGCGTGCCCTCGCCCAGCGTCGAGGGGCTGCCGACGCATCGCAGCCTGAGCCGGGTCTCACCCGACAACCCGGTGTTCCTCACCCACGCCAGCGGTCACGCCTCTTTCGCCAACGCCCGGGCCATGGAGTTGGCAGGCATCACGTCGGAATCCCCCGACCCACCCGGTGGCGAGATCGTGCGAGATGCCCGCGGCACCCCAACCGGCGCCCTGCGAGAGAAGGCACAGGTCCCGGTGCGCGACGCGATCGCCCGTTCCCAGGCACAGCGCTCGCCAGAAGAGGTTGATGCGGACGAGCGCAGAGCGGTGGAACTCGCGAACGAGGAACTCCTGGCAAAGGGTATCACCAGCTTTCACGACGCCGGTGCATCGTTCGAGACCATCGACTTCTTCCGGCGACTCGCCGACGAAGGGAAGCTGCCGGTCCGTCTCTACGTGATGGTCCGATACGCGTCGAACGAGGAGATGGCGGAGAAGCTTCCCGACTATCGGATGATCGGCTACGGCGAAGGGCGCCTCACCGTCCGCTCCATCAAGCGGCAGGTCGACGGCGCGCTGGGTCCCCACGGGGCATGGCTGCTGGAGCCATACATGGATCTCCCCACGAGCACCGGCCTCAACCTGGAACCCCTGCAAGACATTGCTCGGACCGCCGAGCTGGCCATCGAGCATGGCTTCCAGGTGAACACTCATGCCATCGGAGACCGTGGCAACCGAGAGGTCCTCGACCTGTACGAACGAGTCTTCCAGGCCAACCCCGACAAGACAGACCTGCGCTGGCGGATCGAGCACGCCCAGCATCTTCATCCCGACGAGATTCCCCGGTTCGCCCAACTCGGGGTCATCGCAGCCATGCAGGGAATCCACTGCACGTCGGATGGCCCCTGGGTGATCAAGCGCTTGGGGAGACAGCGAGCCGAAGAGGGTGCCTACGTCTGGCGGAAGCTCATGCAATCCGGAGCTATTGTCGCCAACGGCAGCGACGCACCGGTGGAGGACGTCGATCCGATCGCCAGCTTCTATGCGTCGGTCTCGCGGAGGACGAAAGACGGATCTGCCTTCTTCCCAGACGAGCGTATGAGCCGGGAGGAAGCCCTCCGATCCTACACGCTGAACAACGCCTACGCGGCTTTCGAGGAGGACGTCAAGGGATCGCTGGCTTCCGGCAAGCTCGCAGACATCGTGGTGCTGTCGAAAGACATCATGACGATTCCCGAGGATCAGATCCCAACTGCTCAGGTCGTGTACACGATCGTCGGGGGCAAGGTGCTGTACCAGCACGAGGCCACCGGCCCCGTGGTGCGGCGTTAGGACGGAACGACGGAACGACGGAAGGATGGACTGACGGCCGGGCGGTCGGAGATGTGGGTCAGTTCTACCGACGGGTCACGCCTTCCGGATTCTGCCACGGCACGGCTGTTGCCGTTGGCGACGACATGGCTGCACCGCTCAGGAAGCCCATCCAGGGCATTACGAGCACCGCACTGACGGCGGTCTCACTCTTCCTGATGCCGTACGGCGTGGGGAGCCTACTCGTTTCTGCACCGGGGACGAGCCCGGTTTCGTCCTGGCCGGCACTCGCTATGGCAGCCGCCCTCGTACCCGTGTGGTGGAGGCGGGTCCGCAGACAGGACGGATCTCCGTAGTCTGCGTCCCGCTGAGGTCATCTCCTTTTCGCGTGCGGCTTCAACTCCCACAACACGTTCACGATCACCCACTTCCCGTCCCACTTGGCCACATGGAGGTAGTCGATCCAATCGGAGGCATCGACCCGCACGCTCGCGGCATTCTCGAAGATATCGAGGATTGCGACGTCCTTGAGCTGACGTTCCTTCGGAGTGCGAGCACCGGAGCCGGCCGCAGTGACCTGGACTAGCCGCTCGGCGGTCATGTGCTGCAGGCGGCTCTCCCCCGACTGAGGGTCGGTCATGACGATACGTTTCGCCAGCTCCGGATGCAGGGCGCCCTTCATCCGTTCCGCATCCCCCTCGTACCAGCCCTCGATGTAGTCCAGCGCTGTCTGCCGGATCGCAGCCGAGTCGGCCGCCGTCTGCGCATGCGATGCGCCGACCCCAACCAGCGCACTCGCGAATACCAGCGGTAGCACTCTCCTCATGGTCTCCCCCGTGGATCATTGCACTGCGGTACGTCAGGAGCTGCTGCCCCGGTTGCCGCACTCGCCTCCCAGGGTTCGGGGACTGGTGGCAGTGCTAGCGTGAGTAGCCCAACACGACTCGCGCCTGGCGATGGCGAGCGGCGGGAATGCGGGGCGAGATGGGCGCGGATTGCCACGCCACGACGGTCATGAGTCAGGTGATCTTCAACACCTGATCGTGCGGACGCGCGCGCTCAACCACCTGAATTGCGATTTCCTCACCCGCCTTTGCCCGCTCGACCTTCTTGTGCTCCACCTCCATAGAGGTGATCCGCTCAGTGAAGTCAGTCGTGTGACCGAGGAAATGTACTTCATCGCCGACTGCTACCTCCCCGTCGGTCACCTTGACCACGGCCACTCCCGGTCCCTTGAAGTAGTGCGTGACGGTTCCGACAAGTTGTTCGGGCATAGTGGTCCTCCTCAGCGGTGGCGTGCGGCGTCATTCTCCCATCGACGCTCCGGCTGTCCCTAATATCGCAGGCCCGCCGAGCCGACCGCCAGGGTGATTCCCTCTCAGCCCCTATCAGCGATTGCACCTCCAGTGCGCGCGTTCTATTGTTGGCTTCAAATGAGCAGGATGTTCCGGACCACCCACCTGGCGTGGCTCTGTCTCCTCAGTCCAGCGCTCTGCCGAGCGCAAGAGATAACCCCTGGGGGACTCCAGCTCACGGGGTTCCCCGCCCTCAACTACAACTCAGACGAAGGATTTGGATACGGCGTGGTCGCAGGCGTCTATCGCTACGGTGCGGCCGGCCAGCAACCCTACCTCTGGTCCTTCGAGCCCACAGTCTTCTTCACGACCGGAGGGCGCCGGGAGGTGTCGGCCGTCGCGGACGCGCCCTTCGTGTTCGGCGGCGTGGGTAGGCTGACCCTGGTCGTGGGATTCGAGCGCGACTGCTGCCAGCCGTACTTCGGTCTGGGCAACGCCTCGGTGTATGACCCGGATCTGGCAAAGCTGGAGTCCGGCCCGAGCTTCTACACCTACGCCCGGCGTCGCTGGAGCGCGGTTCTCAACCTGCAGTGGCGAGCCCGCAGGAACGTGCGGATCCTGACCGGTTTTGCGGCACACCACAACGCCGGGGAGAGCCGCGACCCCAACACCCTGTTCGCGCAAGACAGTATCACGGGGCTCCTCCCCGCCCCTCAACTATCGGCGGCGTCCATCGGTCCCAAGGTGGGGATTGTGCTGGACAGCCGGGACCACGAACGCGATCCACACCATGGCCTGTGGGCGGAAGTACTCTTGTGGCAAGGCCTCCGGCTGACGGGGAGCGAGCATAGTTTCACGCGCCTCACGGGAACGGTCCGTGCCTATGTCCCACTGGGCAGCAGCCTCACGGTCGCCGGGCGGCTGGTGGGGGAGTGGGTAGCAGGGACGATGCCGATGCCCATGCTCCCCGACATCGCCTCGTCGTTCCGCGATTTCACGGGGCTCGGCGGGGACAAGTCCATCCGCGGGGTGCTCCGGAACCGCTATCTGGGTGCATCGCGGTTCCTCGCCAACCTCGAGCTCCGTTGGCGCGGCAGGCCGTTCGGCTTTCTGGGTCAGCGATGGCGACTTGGCACGCTGGCCTTTGTGGACACCGGGCGTGTGTGGGGTGACACAGACGCTGCGGCGGATCAGGGTTTACATTGGGGGGGTGGGGGTGGACTTCGCGTCACGTGGGGCGAAACGTTCATTATCGCGATGGACGTGGCCCACGGATCGGAGGCCGGACTGCAGACGTATATAGGATTAGGCCAACTCTTCTAGCCCGCCGAATGCCGGCGGGGGCGAGATGCCGAGGCAAAGGCAAGCATGAGCACTGTGCTTTTCCACCGAACGAGCATAGCCGAGGCACGTTCGATCGTGCAGCACGGCTTTGAGGACGTCGACTGGGACTTCGGACTCAAGGACGCCCGAACTGGCGAGGATACCGTCGTAACCGGCGTGTGGCTCACGGACCGGCCGATCGGCCGCGATGAAGGGATCGACGGGGACGCGCTGCTCGAGGTGACCGTCGATCTCACCGAAGAAGAACTGAAACCCTTCGAACTCGAAGGCATGCTGTGGGACACGCAGCTCTGGATTGCGTCGGCCGAACTGATCAACGCCCACGGGAAGGCCCGGATCCTCGAAGTCGATCCGCGGACGTCGTGGTGGCATGAGGCCCTGGACACTGAGGAGTAATGCCGACGAGCCGTGGACAGACCGCCTAGCGCCACAGCAACGCCATCATTCCCACCTACACGTCTCATCGCGCGGGGCCCAGAGCGTAGTCCCGGCTACCGCAAATCGACCACCAACTGACCAAAGCGAGGCAGCCAGCGATAAGGGGGGCGGACTCCGCCGGCGACGGCGTGTCCCAGCCTGCTAGAGGGTGTGGCGGCCCCTCGGTGCGGCCCGCTCACCGAGGTCGTCGAAGATGGCGAAACGCCGGCACTCTGCGCAGCGGAGCAACCAAACGGCGTTGCTACCTTCCGCACCCGCTACGGGCGTGTCGCTGGTCAGGGGCGTACCACAACGGGGACAGCCGAGCGGGGTACCTGGATGATTCAGCAGGTGTCGGATATGGGCCGCTTCCTCACTCGAAAACGGCGCGTCCGAAATCCGATCGGCGGGTGGCGGCATCGCCAGCTCCTCGAAAAGCCTCGCCAGGGGAGTCGGATACTCTGTGAACAAGATTACCTCAACCGGTCGAGCACGGCAACGTTGCCCTCGGCACGTCATGGCGCGAGCCCTTCTACGGCATCTAACCCGCCGGCACCAGACCGCGCCCGCCGGCCATCGGCGACTCGATCTTGGCTTCCCGTCTGCATCTAAGTACTTTGTCGGGGCTGTTATGGCCGAAATCTCCCTTACGAGCAGCAAGATGCTTCTCATGGCCGGGACGGCGAACCGCCCCCTGGCCGAGGAGATGGCTGGGCAGCTGAATCGGCCGCTTTGCTGCGTCACGATTCGGCGGTTCGCCGACGGTGAGATCTTCGTCAAGATCGACGAGAACGTGCGGGGGCAGGACGTCTTCATCATTCAGCCCACGAACCCACCGGCGGAGAACATTCTCGAACTGCTGATTCTTCTCGACGCGGTAAAGCGAGCCAGCGCGGCGCGTGTCACGGCGGTCATCCCCTATTTCGGGTACGCACGCCAGGACCGGAAGGACCAGCCACGGGTCGCCATCAGCGCCAAGCTGATGGCGAACCTGATCACTACGGCCGGAGCGGACCGGGTGCTCGGACTGGACTTCCACCAGCATCAGCTCCAGGGGTTCTTTGACGTTCCGGTGGACCACCTGTATGCGGCACCGGTGCTGGTGCAGCACTATCGGGACAAGACGCTGCACCGGCCAGTCGTAGTGGCGCCCGACGTCGGCGGCGCGAAGATGGCCCGGGGATTCGCCAAGCGGCTCGATGCGGCGCTTGCCATCATCGACAAGCGGCGTCCGTCCGCCAACGTTGCTGAAGTCGTCAACGTAGTGGGGGAGGTGGAGGGTTGCGATTGCCTCCTGGTGGACGACATGATCGACACGGGCGGCACGATGGCTGAAGGGATTCAGGCCCTCAGACGGTTGGGCGCCCGCGAGGTGTATTGCTGCGCCACGCACGCGCTCCTCTCAGGCCCGGCCGTGGATCGGCTGAGCGCGTCCGGCGCGACGGAGGTGGCCGTTACGAACACCGTCCGCATACCGGAGGAGCGCCGATTCGAGGGACTGAAGATCCTCTCGATTGGCCCGCTGCTCGCGCAGGCGATCCGATTCACCCACAGCGATCAATCAGTGAGTTCGCTGTTCGACTGAGGAAGCACGGATTCGTGGTAGAAGGACAGACATGGCTCAGACTGTAACACTCAATGCCGAACGGCGCAGCGGCACCGGAACGGGGGCCGCGCGGCAGCTCAGGCGCCAGGGACAGATTCCTGCGATCATCTACGGGCACGGGCGTCAGTCGGAAGCGCTCGCGGTCGCCCAGATGGACCTCGACAAGGTGCTGCACGACATCACGGGAGCGACGGTCATCGAGCTTGCGCTGGACGGCCACCCCGTGCGCGTGTTGATCAGGGAAATCCAGCGGCACCCAACGAAGAAGACGGTCACTCACGTGGACTTCTATGAGATCCACGCAGGCGAGAAGATCACCCTCGGCGTACCAGTCAACCTGGTAGGCTCGCCTGACGGAGTGCGCAACGCCGGTGGTGTGTTGGAGCAGTTTCTTCGCGAGATCGAGATCGAGGTCCTGCCGCAGCACATCCCCGAGCGGATCGACGTCGATGTGACCGAGTTGGGGGTGGGCAGCTCGCTCCACGTCGAGGATGTGATGGTTGCGAATGCCAAGATCCTGACGGATCCTGAAACGACCGTCTGCACGGTCGTTCCGCCGCGTGTGGAAGAGGCGCCGCCTGTGGAGGTCGTCGAGGAGGAGGAGGAGGTTGCGGAGCCCGAGCTCATCCGGAAGCCGAAGGCCGAAGAAGAGGCACAACTGCCCGAAGGCGAACCGCCCAAGGAGTAGCCACTGCGCGCCGTCGTCGCGCTGGGAAACCCAGGTCCCCAGTACGCGGTCACCCGGCACAATGCCGGCTTCCTGTTGGCCGATGTGCTGGCCGAACAGTGGCAGCTCCCCGATTTTCGGCGGGCAGAGCGCGCCCTGGTGTCGGAGGGCACGCGGGGTGACTTGTCATTCCTGCTAGTCAAGCCGTTGACTTACATGAACCGCAGCGGCGATGCGCTCAGCCCCATGCTCGCTTCTCCCGGATTCGATCCCGCCCGCGATCTCCTGGTACTGGTCGACGATCTCGCACTGCCGCTGGGTACATTTCGCCTGCGCGCGCGAGGCTCGGCGGGCGGCCACAACGGTCTCGAAAGCGTGGAAGCGGCGCTGGGAACCCAGGAGTACGACCGGCTCCGGATCGGTATCGGTCCGGTGCCCGACGAGGTAGAAGACCAGGCGGAGTTCGTCCTGGCACCCTTCCAGCCCGACGAACTGTCCGTCCTGGCGGACCTGCTGCCGCCGCTGGTCGATGCAGTCGAGTGCTGGCTCACGGAAGGCATCGAGGTCGCCATGAACCGTTTCAACCGAAAGGGAACTGAAGAGTGAGCGAATTCGCATTTCTGCCGACGTCCGCTATTGTCGCCGGGATCGTTGGCCTCATCATAGCCTGGCTCACCTTTTTCTACGTCCGCCGCCAGCCTCCTGGCAACCAACGCATGCAGGACCTGCAGCAGGCGGTCCACACCGGCGCGATGGCATTCCTGAAGCGGGAATACATGTATCTCCTCCCCTTCCTTGGCATCGTGGCGATCCTGCTCGGCCTGGTGATCGGCTGGGCGACGGCGGTCGCGTACCTGGGTGGCGGGATCTGCTCCGTCCTCGCCGGCTTCTTCGGTATGAACTCGGCCACCCGCGCCAACGCCCGCACCAGCGAAGCGGCTCGGGGCAAGGGACAGGCCATGGCCCTCCGCGTCGCGTTCAACGGCGGCGCTGTCATGGGACTGGCCGTGGCGAGCCTGGGGCTGCTGGGCATCGGGGTGGTGCTTCAGGTCTTCCTGGGGTCTCCCGAGACCGAGGGCGCCTGGCGGGCGTTCAGCGAGATCATCACGGGGTTTGCCATGGGCGCCTCGTCCATCGCCCTCTTTGCCCGTGTCGGCGGCGGGATCTACACCAAGGCCGCCGACGTGGGGGCCGACCTGGTCGGCAAGGTCGAAGCCGGGATTCCCGAGGACGATCCACGGAACCCGGCGACCATCGCCGACAACGTGGGGGACAACGTGGGCGATGTAGCCGGCATGGGCGCCGACATCTTCGAGAGCTACGTCGGAGCCGTCATCGCCACCATCGCCATCGCGGCCACCAGCCCCGCGATCACCGAACGGCTGGCGGCCGTCGCCCTGCCAATGCTCTTCATCATCACCGGCCTGGCGGCGAGCCTGATTGCGATCTGGCTGTTCCGCATCCTGGAAGGGTTCAGCCCGGCCGGTGCTCTGCGCTGGGCAACGTTCATCGCGGCGGGCCTCTTCTTGGCCGCCGCGTATTTCATCACCTCCCGGGTGAACGTGGGCCTGCTGGCCGGCGACGGTACGCCCAACCAGCTAGGACCGTTCTGGGCCGTCGTGGTGGGCACCATTGCGGGCATCATGATCGGCGTGACCACGGAGTACTACACGGCAGCCAGGCCGATCCGCATCATCGCCGAGGCTTCGCTGACCGGTCCCGCCACGAACATCATCTCCGGCCTTGCCGTCGGGATGCGCTCGACGGCGGTACCGCTACTGGTCATCTGCGGCGCGATCTACGTCGCCTACACCAACGCGGACTTGTACGGGATCGGCATTGCCGCCGTAGGCATGCTCGCGACGGTGGGCGTCACCATGTCGGTGGACGCCTACGGCCCGATCGCGGACAACGCGGGCGGCATCAGCGAGATGAGCGGGCTTGGCCCGGAAGTCCGCAAGATCACCGACGGCCTGGACGCGCTGGGCAACACCACGGCTGCCATCGGGAAGGGCTTCGCCATCGGGTCCGCCGCGCTAACGGCCCTGGCGCTGTTCAGCGCCTACACCAACGCGGTAACGCCGCAAGAGGCCGAACCGATACTGCTGAACATCGCGGATCCCAAGGTCGTCATCGGCATATTCCTGGGCGGCATTCTGCCATTCTTCATCGCGGCGGCGACCATGACCGCGGTAGGCCGTGCTGCGGAGGGAATGGTGCAGGAAGTCCGACGCCAGTTCCGAGAGATCGTCGGTCTGATGGAGGGGAAGGCAACGCCCGACAGCGCTCGCTGTGTGGACATCTCGACGCGAGCCGCGCTGCGCGAGATGATTCTCCCGGGTGTGACCGCCGTAACGGCACCCGTGGTGGTGGGCAAGCTGCTCGGCGTCGAGACGCTGGGTGGGCTGCTTGCCGGTGCCACCCTGACGGGTGTCATGCTGGCCCTCTTCATGGCCAACGCGGGGGGCGCGTGGGACAACGCCAAGAAGCACATTGAAGCAGGCGCCCACGGCGGCAAGGGTTCCGAGCCCCACAAGGCGGCAGTCGTAGGCGACACTGTGGGGGATCCCTTCAAGGACACCAGCGGCCCATCCATGAACATCCTGATCAAGCTGATGTCGGTGGTGAGCCTGGTGCTGGCGCCCTGGTTTATCGGGTAACACGCAGGAGGCAGGTACAAGACGACACAGAAGACGCGTGGACGTCTGGACGCCGAGCGGTGTGGCGCTCGTAGCCGGCAGAGCGAACTGACGACCGGATTCGCCGGGGCTCCCGGCGGCACACTTACCACGACCAGCCGCCGTGCGTGTAGGTGTGTTGGCTTCTCTCCTCCACCCTACTCCGACTCCCCTACATGCTACGTCTGGGCATAATCGGCCTCCCCAACGTGGGTAAGACCACCCTGTTCAACGCCCTGACCAGCGCCAGCGCCGCCGCAGATAACTACCCTTTCTGCACCGTCGAGCCGAACATGGGCATCGTGCCCGTGCCGGACGATCGACTGCACCGACTGGCGGACACTGTGGGTCAGGAACACCGTGTGCCGGCCACTGTGGAGTTCGTGGACATCGCTGGGCTGGTTGAGGGAGCGAGTCGGGGCGAGGGACTGGGCAACCAGTTCTTGTCCCACGTGCGCAACGTCGACGCCATCGTGCACGTGGTGCGGTGCTTCGACGATCCGGACGTAGCTCACGTGGGGGGGGAGGTGGCGCCGGAGCGGGATCACGACGTCATAACCAGCGAGCTGGCGCTGGCGGACCTCGCCGTAATTGAACGGCGCCGGGAACGGGTGGTGAAGACCGCCCGCTCGGGGGACAAGGAGGCGCAAGCGGAACAGGCGATACTCGATCTCGTCCTGACCGAACTCAATGCGGGCCGCGGAGCCCGTGCAGCGGTGACGTCGACGAGTGACCGACAGTACCTCGGGCAGCTGGGCATCCTAACGCTCAAGCCGGTTCTTTATGCTGCCAACGTGAATGAGGCAGAGCTGGGACAGGCCACCACGCCGGCCGTGGAGGCGTTGCGGGCCACGGCCCGCGCCCACGACGAGGAGGCGGAAGTGGTGGTGTTCTCCGCCAAGTTCGAGGCCGAGCTGGCACAGCTGAACGCGGCGGAACGTGGGGAGTTTCTCGCCGCTGCAGGAATCAGCAGTCCGGGGCTCGAGCGTCTGATTCACGCCGGCTACCGTCTACTCAACCTCCACACCTTCTTCTCGGTGGGAGAGCATGAGGTGCGCGCCTGGACGATTCGGATCGGGGCCACCGCGTTCGAGGCCGCCGGCGAGATCCATTCGGACTTCCAGCGGGGATTCATCAGGGCGGAAACTCTGCACGTGGAAGAGTTCATCAAGGCGGGCTCGTACAAGGCGGCCAGAGAACAGGGGCTGACCCGGAGCGAGGGACGGGAGTACGTGGTGCAGGACGGTGAGGTGCTGCTGTTTCGGTTCCACGTCTGAGGGAACGCGGAAACGGGGTCCCCTACCCGCCTGACCCCCGACCCACTATGTTGCAGTGTCCATATCACCTACTCGGTCCTGCACCTGGGCCGGGTCATTTTGTCCAAAGGATGGTGCCATGACTCGCCAGTACGAGCTCGTCTACATCTTCGACAGCGCGCTGGAAGAAGCTCAGATCAACGAGCGCCTCGACCGCTTCCACGCTCTCCTCAAGAGTCACGAATCGCCCAATCCAGTTGTCTCAACCAACCACTGGGGCAAACGCACCCTGGCATACGCCATCAAGGGGAGACAGGTGGGGTACTACGTGGTCGCACAGTTCGAGGCCGACCCCGAATTGCTGGGCGAGCTGGAGCGATCCATCAAGCTGGACGAGGCCGTTCTGCGGCATCTCCTCGTTGTGAACGAGGGCCTGGCGCCGGTGAGTGCGCCGGCCCAGCAGGCCGCGGCGGACCACAACGGCACTGATGAGAGCGAGGAGGAAGCGGAATGAGGCGCCAGCAGAAGACTTGTCCCGTCTGTGAGATGGGGGTTCGAACTCTAGACTACAAGGATGAGCGAACCCTGTCTCGCTTCTTGACCGAGCGCGGGAAGATCATTCCCAGCCGCCTGTCGGGGATGTGTGCCCGGCACCAGCGACAGCTCGCACGGGCCATCAAGCGCGCCCGCCAGCTCGCGCTCTTGCCGTTCATCCGCGGCCACGCCCGCTGACATGGCATTGCCGTCCGAGCAGGCGCCGACCGGCGGGCTCGGGCGTCTGGTCGTCGGCGCCGTTGCGTTCGCCGTCTTCGCCCCGGTAGCTCTGGCCGCCCTACCGCTGGCGGTGCTGCTGGTGGTATCGCATCCTCACACGCGGACCGAGTTGGTGGCAGCGGGAGTGGCCGCCGGGTACAGCGCCTGGTGGCTGCTGGCCCCCGGCGAACTCCCGGACCAGCTGGTACGCGCCAGCGCCGTCCTGACCACCGCCGTGTTCGTCGGGATGACGCTCCGGACGCGGGTGCCCTTCACCCACCGCGGGCTCCTCGCCATCGCAGCTGCGGCGGCAGGAACCGGCGCGCTAATGGTCGCCCTAGGCTCATCCTGGGGTGAGCTCCGCTGGTGGGTAGCACACCGCACGGGGCTCGCCGCGCGCTCGCTGATCGGGCGGCTATGGTCGGTGGCGCCGCCGGAAACCGGGGGGGCCGCGACTCAGACCCCCCAACCGACGCTGGAGCAACTCGAGGCGCTGTTCCAAGGTGTGGTGCGGTTTCTGGCGGATTTCTTCCCAGCCGTGACCGGGCTGGAGCTGCTGGTGGGCCTCACCCTGGCGGCTGCGATCTACTACCGAATAGCGCGGCGGCCCCGTGGCGTTCCGCCACAGCGGCTGCGGCACTTCCGGTTCTCGGAGCACTTCGGCTGGGCCGTGGCGGTACCGCTGGTCGTGTTGCTGGTGCCGGCGCTCGCGGCGGCAAAGGCCGCTGCTGCAAACGTGCTGCTGATAACCGGTACCTTGTACATCCTCCGTGGTGCCGCAGTTGCCGCCTTCGGCCTGCACATGCTGGGGGGCGGGGGTGCCCTGCTCACGGTGCTGATTGCCGTCGCCGTGGTCGTGCTGTTGCCTCTCGTCCTCGGCGGTGCCATGGTGTTAGGGGTGTTAGATGCAGGCCTGGACCTGAGACGGCGGTGGGCCACACCGCCAGCGAGTGAATAGACCATGGAAGTGATTCTGCGTGAAACGATCCCGAACCTGGGGCGCGTCGGCGAGATCGTGAAGGTCAAAGACGGGTACGGACGTAACTACCTGATCCCGCAGGGAAAAGCCTATCTGGCAACGAAAGGAAACAAGCGCCAGGTCGAAGCGGAGTCCAAGCACCGCGCGGTGCGAACGGCGGCCGAGCAATCGGACGCCGAAACAGTCGCGGCCCAGCTGGACAGCCTGGAGCTTCACTTCACGGCAAGAGCTGGAGAGGGTGACAAGCTCTTCGGTTCGATCACCTCGGCCGACATCGCTGGACAGCTCGGCGACCTGGGATACTCGGTGGACAAGCGGGCGGTCGAGCTGGAGGAACCGATCAAGATGATCGGCGTCTACAAGGTGCCGGTGCGGCTGCACCCCGAGGTGCGCGCCGAAGTCAGAGTGTGGGTGGTGAAAGAATAGTGAGTCACGCCGCTGTCGGGATCGCCTACCTCGACGGCGTCCGTCTCCGCCGGTCGCTCCTCGCCGCCGCCGACTGGGTGGACGCCTGGCGCGAGGAACTCAACCGCATCAACGTGTTCCCGGTCCCCGACGGAGATACTGGCACGAACTTCGCCATGACCCTGCGCGCTACAGCCGAGGCAGTGCGTGCTCTGGAGACGGCGAAGCTCCCCGTAGTGACAAAGGCGATGGCGGAGGCCTGCGTATTCGGGGCACGTGGCAACTCGGGCATGCTCCTTTCCCAGTTCCTGCTGGGCTTCCGCGAAGCCCTGGGAGATCTCGAGACCGCGGCACCCGAGGATGTGGCCCGCGCCATGCGGAGGGGAGCCGAGCGGCTCTACCGCTCGCTGGACGAGCCCGTGGAAGGCACGATCCTCACAGTCTCCCGGGACGTTGCTACCGCCGCAGAGTGGGCGGCAGAGCGCACGACGAACCTGCAGGAGATGATGCACCACGTCCTGGCACGGGGTGAGGTCTCTCTGAGACGCACTCCCGAGCTCCTCGCCGTGCTGAAGGAATCAGGCGTGGTCGATGCCGGCGCCAAGGCATTCATCCGGGTACTCGAGGGTGTCGTCCGCCTGATGGAGGGCGACCCGATCCTACCAGCCACGGAGCCGATTGCGTACACCGTTCCGGATGCTGCGGCACTTGCGGAGGTCGCAGCTGAGCGCGATTACGGCTACTGCACGGAAGTGCTGGTTCGGGGGAGCAACTTCCCACCCAGCATCGAGATCCGAACGCAGCTACGGCGCCTCGGCGGCTCGATCGTCGTGCTTGCAACCGACGACCTGCTGAAGGTCCACGTGCACACGGACGCCCCCCACCAGGTCTTCGACCTCGCGGCCACTTGGGGCGCCATTGAAACCACTAAAGCGGACGACATCCGGGAGCAGCACCGTGCGTTGCACGCCGCACGTCGCCGAATCGCCATCGTCGTGGATTCCTCCTGCGACCTACCGGATCGTCTGCTGGATGTCCACGGCATGGTGGTGGTCCCTCTCCAAGTCATCGCTGGCGAGCGGACCTACGCCGACCGGGTCGATATCCAGGGAGAGGAACTCTACCGCCGGATGCAGGAGGGGGGCGAGATCTTCACCACCTCACAGCCTCCGCCAGGTGCTTTCGTCAACGCGTTTCAAGACGCTTGCTCAAGTGCAGATGAGGTCCTCGGCCTGTTCATAGCCGGTCAGCTGTCCGGCACGCTGGCGTCAGCGCAGGCAGCAACTCAGGCCTGCAGCCAGGGCAACTCAGTGACCATTGTGGACTCGCGGTCGGCGTCCTACGGGCTCGGGATGCTCGCGTTGCGCGCGGTAGAGCTGGTCGATGCAGGCTGGAGCGTGGCGGAGATCGTGCGGGAACTGAACCGCGTGCGCGACCAGTCTGGGGGCTTCTTCACGGTAGATACGTTCGAGAACCTGCTCCGCTCGGGTCGGGTGAGCCGGGGACGTGCCTGGCTCGGTGGTCTGCTGCACATCAAGCCGATCCTCGAGGTGACGCCGGAGGGACGGATCGCGCCGCTGGACCGAGTCCGCGGTCGGGACGCCCTGGTCCCGCGGGTACTCGAGCATCTCGATCGCCGGCTCACGCCCCGACCCGCGGTACTGCGCCTGGGAGTGGCGCATGCCGGCGTCCCGGAGCTGGCACAGGCTCTGAAGGAGGAGCTGGTGCGCGGCTATTCGCCGCGCGAGTGCCACGTCAGTGAAGTGACGGCCGCGCTCGGTGTGCACACTGGACCAGGGGCATGGGGTATATTTTACCAGGTTGAGGACGCAGCACCTTCGGAAGCCGCGGAACAATTCGCAGCAGAACTCGATACGACAAGATAGGGAGCGACGCGCGCCGAGAACTGCGGCTCGCCGTCGGTGCGCTGGAAGCACACAAGGCGCTCGAGCTCGTGGTGCTGGATCTGAGAAAGGTCAGTGACGCCGCCGATTTCTTCGTAATCGCGTCCGGTTCCTCGGATGTGCATGTCCGTGCACTAGCCGAGCATGTGATACAGGCCATTGACCGAGCAGGGGGCCGCCCTCACCATATTGAGGGAGTGGCCGCAGGGCGATGGGCGTTGCTGGACTATGTGGACGTCGTCGTCCACATTTTCCATCCCACGCTCCGCGCGTACTATCAACTGGAGCGGCTGTGGGCCGACGCGCCCGCCGTCTCCACTGAGTCAGTCGGGTAGGTGCCGATGCGTCGAATCGTCGAACTGGCCGTGTGCGCAACGGTGTTACTCACCACGCCGTTGCCGGCGCAGTACTTCGGCCGAAACAAGGTCCAGTACCGCCATCTCGACTTTGCTGTAATCGAGACGGAGCACTTCGACGTGTACTTCTACGCAGGTGAACGGGAGGCGGCGCTGGATGGGGCACGCATGGCGGAGCGGGCCTACGGTCGGCTGTCACGCATCCTCAATCATCGATACCGCGAGCGCCAGCCAATCATCCTGTTCGCGTCACATAGCGAGTTCCAACAGAACAATATCACCACTATCGGCGAGGGTACGGGCGGCGTCACCGAGCCTTTCCGACACCGCGTGCTACTGCCCTTCACGGGCTCGTACGCAGAGTTCGAGCACGTTCTCCAGCACGAAATCGTCCACCAGTTCCAGTTCGACGTATTCGCCCGTGGTCAGGTAGGCGCCGGCATTCAACGCCTCATCTCAGTGAGCCCGCCGCTGTGGTTCATGGAGGGAATGGCTGAGTACCTGTCGCTGGGACCGATCGACCCGCAGACGGCGATGTGGGTGCGGGACGCCGCGCTCGAGGGCGGGCTGCCGAGCATCGAGCAGCTGACTTGGGACCCCCGTTACTCCCCGTATCGTTTCGGCCATGCGCTGTGGTCATACATCGGCGAACGGTGGGGTGATGAAGCCGTGGGCGAGATTCTACACGCGGCATCCATATCCGGTGTGCAAGGGGCCTTTCGTCGCGCTCTGGGGGTGACCCTGGAAGACTTGGTGGAGCAATGGCAAGACGCGGTGCAGCGGACGTATCTCCCGCAGATCGCGGACCTCCAGCAGGCACGTCAGTTCTCCCACCCCGTGCTCACCAGGCGGAGGTCCAACGGGACCCTGCACATATCGCCGGTGATCTCCCCCGACGGGCAGGACATTGCCTATCTCTCCGAAGGCAACTCGTTCTTCATCGATCTGTACCTGGCCGACGCGGAGACCGGCTTGGTCAAGAAGCGGCTGATCAAGAGTGCCTTCAGCAGTGACTTCGAGAGCCTCCGCTTCCTGAACTCAGCAGGCGCCTGGTCCCCGGACGGACAGTTCTTCGCCATCGCGGTCAAGCATGCCGGCGTGGACGATCTCGTCATCTTCGACATGCAGCGGACTCGTGTGCACAAACGGATTGAAGTGCCGTTGCACGGGGTGACGACGCCATCGTGGTCCCCTGACGGGACGCAACTCGTCTTCACCGGCTACGATGGGGGATTCTCGGATCTCTTCATCGTAGATGCCGACGGCGCTAACCTGCGCCGGCTGACCAACGATCGCTTTGCTGATCTGCACCCGTCATGGTCACCAGACGGCCGCACGATCGCGTTTGCCACGGACCGTGGGCCCCACACGGATCTCCGCTCGCTCCAGGTAGGACCGTTGAGCATCGGACTCTACGACCTCCAAGGCCATAGCATCGACGTCCTTGATCGGATGTCGGGCAACAACACGAATCCTCAGTGGGGACCCGACGGGCGGTCGATCGCATTCCTGTCTGATCGGACCGGCATTCCGAACCTGTTCCTCTTCGACTTCGACGACAGGGAGACGTATCAGCTCACCGACGTTTTCACGGGCGTCTCAGGTATCACGCCCCTCTCGCCGGCTATCTCCTGGGCGCGAACAGCCGACCGACTGGTGTTCACGTACTACGAGAAGGGTGAGTTCAACGTCTACGCCGCCGACAATCCCCGGAGCCTCAAGGGTCGTCCCTACGACGAGTCGGCGCCCCGCCCGATCGTGGCGTCCCTAATCTCCGATCGTCCGGACACTGCGGCGCCACCGGGGCAGGACCGGGCGGCTCTGCAATACACGCCGGTAGCGACGCCCGCCCCCGGGGACAGCGCTGGCGCTATCCGACGCGGAGAACCCCCAGGAGCAGCCGCGCGCCCCAGCACCGGCCGTCGGTCGTTGTACCGCTCCGCGGCAGGCCTCCGTACATCCGCGAGTACGCCCGAGGCGACCGACTCGTCGCCTGCTCCGATTTCGGTCAAAGCACTGCTGGACAGCGCTGCCTTCGAGCTGCCTGACTCGCTCGCGTTCATGTTCCGAGATTACTCGTCCAAGCTGTCCGTAGACTACGTGGTTCAGCCGTCGGTCGGATACGTACGGGACAACTTCGGCAGCGGCTTCTTCGGCGGCAGTGCAATCTCCCTCTCCGACATGCTGGGGAACCATCGGGTGCTGGCGGCCGGACAGGTGAACGGGCGCATCGAGGAGGCGCAGGTTCTCGCGATCTACGCCAACCTGAGCCGCCGGATTAACTGGGCGGTAGGCATCTCGCAGACACCCTATTTCTTCTTCACGCAGAGCGAGTTCGGGCTCGACTCGGTGGGTAATCCGACTCTCACCACCACGCTGGAGCGGTTCATCGTGCGGGAGGCGTTTGCGGACGCTCTCCGGCCGTTCAACCGGTTCCGCCGAGTCGAGCTTGGCATCCGTGCCGCCAACGTGTCGCGGGCGGCGGTGGACATCATCGACACATTCGACCCGGCGTCCATGCTGGTGCTCGACCGGGATCGGCAGGACCGCGGGCTGGGTGGGATCAACTACTTCCAACCGTCCCTGGCACTGGTCTTCGACAATTCCGTCTCGCTCTGGGTCGGCCCGTTCATGGGGCGGCGGAGCCGGTTCGAGTATGCCCCCGCCTTCGGTGACTGGACGTTCCACCAACTGTTGGGTGACTATCGGCGATACGACCACCTGTTCGGCCCCTTCACCTTCGCGTCGCGGTTCCTGTTCTTTGGACGATTCGGCCGTGACAGCAACCAGTTCCCAATCTTCTTGGGAACACCTGAGTTGCTGCGGGGCTACACCTCGGGCTCCCTGAGGAACAACGAATGCCGCAGCGATGCCAGCGGATCGTTCTCGGGGTGCGGCGCCCTGGATCAGCTGATCGGCTCCCGCGTTGCCGTGTTCAACGCAGAACTGCGGTTCCCACTGCTGCGGAATGTCGCCCTCGGGTTCGCTCCGATCGGCCTCCCCCCCATCGAGGGAGCGGTCTTTTTCGACGTCGGGTTGGCCTGGCGGGACGGAGTGGACGTCGTCTTCAGCCGCGCCCCGGACGCCAACAAAGATCTGGTGCGCCAGCCCCTGGCAAGCTGGGGCATCTCCATCCGCGGCAACCTGCTGGGCTTCATGATCGTCCGGGCGGACTACTCCAAGCCCATCTCCCGGGAGGAGCAAGGATCGTACTGGACGTTGAGCTTGGGCCCCACATTCTGAGGGGCGGACAGTCGGACAGGCGGTTGCAAGGTGTTGCCGTGCGTCCTCTCGTGGGGCCGGTACGGATTCCGACCTCTCGAAGTCGGAACCGCCTGACCGCCTGACCGCTCGTCCAACCGCCTTGCATCCCCTCCCTTCCATCCCTAGCTTGCGCCCGTGCTACCTCGCTCCGCTCTGCTGCTCGGTCTCGTCGGCTCCGTCGCCTGCGCAAACGACCAGCGGCCCAATCCCGTAAAAGAGGCGTTTGCCCAGGCTCCGCGGGCGCTCGGGCTGGGGTCCTCGGTGGCATTTCGCTTCCCCAGCGGCGCCGCAGGTGATGCCAGACTCTACCGACTACCGGGTCTGGATGAGGTCGCCTGGCGGTTCGAAGCCGGCGCGGCACCCATCGCCTACGTGGTCGGGTTCGCGGGAGACGACGATCTTGCCTACACCGTCACGACACGAGACGAACTGGTCGCCCTTGACCTGGCAAGCGGACGCGCCCGGATCGTGGACACGAACGTCGCCCACGCAGCCCTGGGCCCCACCGGCATCCCCCACGTCGTTCATGGCGATGGCTCCATCGCCACCATACGTCATCGTCGGCCGGTCAGCTGGTCGAACGGCTTCTCGCAATTGCCGACGGCAGTGTGGGGAGCCACCCGCAACCGGCTGCTAGCCCTGATGGCCGAGGACGAAGGGCGAAGCTTGCAGCTGGTGGCAGACGGGCAACCACCAGTCACCAGCCACCTGCCAGACGGCGACATCGCGGTCGCGATGTGGGGCGACGTGGCCGCGGTCGCCACGGATTCGGGTCTGGTGATCCTTGACCCGTCGGGCGGCTCCGTACCCCGATTCCTGGCATCAGACACGGCACTTCACCTCGCCGTGTTCTCGCCTTCCGTCCATCGAGTGTACGCAGTGAACGCCATCGGCGAATTGCTCGCGGTCGACCCTGTGGGGCTCACCCGGCTCGCGCAGCTGAGCTTGCCGGGAAGGGCCCGGGCACTCAGGAGCGATCCACTCGGTCGGCTGTTGCTCGTACAACCGATGGTAGGAGACTCCATCTGGATCGTCGACCTGGCACAGTGGATGCTAGCGGGCACCATACCCGGTTCCTGGGACCAGCACCTCCCTGTCATCGCGCCCGATGGAACCATTCTGCTGTGGAGAGGCCAGCAGATCGTTGCCTTCTCCTACGACTCGCTAGGTGTGGTCGGCACGGTGCAGGATTCCGAGCCGGACCGGTGGATGCCCATCGCCTGGGACCCGCGGCGCCCCGCGCTGGAATTCGCGCAACAGGAGGTGCTCGCGGCCGCGCCGCCAAGCCAGTTGATCTACATTCAGATGAGTAGCACGAGCAATCAGGAGTGGGCCGAAGACTTGGCCAACAACCTGCGCCGTGCGGGAATCGCTGCCTCCGTATTGCCACCCACCGAACTGGACGAACGGTTTCGGGTGGTGCTTGGGCCGTACCCAAACCGTGAGGAAGCAGAGGCCTTCCGTCGAAGACTCAACATGCCTTCCTGGATCTACATCCGGGATACGACTCGCACGACACCGTGACCCGGGAGGCGTTCGCGACTCGTCGATCAGCGCCGCAGGTGGAGGCCGCCGTGAGGGATCCCCAGGACGTCATCGTTACTCAACCAGGATGATGGTATGAAGCTCACCCGGCTCGAATTGTCGGGCTTCAAGTCATTCGCTGACACCGTGGGCCTGGAGTTCGAAGATGGGATTACGGCCGTCGTCGGACCGAACGGCTGCGGGAAGTCCAATATCTCGGACGCCGTGCGGTGGGTGCTGGGTGAGCAACGGGCGCGTCTGTTGCGCTCCGCGCGCATGGACGAGGTCATCTTCCAGGGGTCATTGAAGCGCCGCCCCATCAACATCGCCGAAGTGTCGCTCTTCTTCGACAACAGCGACGGTACCCTGCCCCTGGAGTATCGCGAGGTCGCCGTGAGCCGGCGCCTCTCCAGGAGCGGGCAGAGCGACTACCTGCTTAACCAATCCCCGGTGCGCCTGCGGGACGTGCAGGACGCGCTCCACGGCACTGGGCTCGGCAGTGACGCTGGTGTCGTGATCGAGGCACAGATGATCGACCGGCTCCTGTCGGACCGCACTGAGGAGCGTCGCTCGCTGTTCGAAGAGGCCGCGGGGATCGGCCTCTACCGTGACCGCAAGGCGAGCACGGAGCGCAGGCTGGAGCGGACAGCAGCCGATCTACAGCGCCTCGACGACCTAATCGGGGAGGTCCACACGCAGGTCCGCAGCCTCGCCCGGCAGCGGGGGAGGGCAGAACGCTACCAGAAGTTCAGCCGCCAGCGATTCGCCATCGTCATGACGCTCACGCGCCGAGAGCTCGGGTCGTTCGAGGCGCAGCACGCGGCGCTGCGGGACAAACGGGAAGTCCTTCGCGTTCGCATCCCGGAGGCGCGCCGAGCGGTCACGGATCGGGAGAAGCGACGTGAGACCCGGATCCAGGAGCGGGCGGCAGCCGAGGCACGGCGCACCGAACTGGAGCGGCGGCTGGCGGCGACGCGGATCGAGATGGGACGCCTCGAAGGCGACCTCAACCTCGCGGCGGAACGTCTCGAGCACGCCACGGCCCGCAAGGCGCGGGCGCTGGAGGAACGCACACAAGCGGAGGAGCGTGCCAGCCAGGCCGAGCGGGAACTGGAGGCAGCCACCAGGGAACGGCAGGCGGCGGAAGCAGCCCGCCAGTCGGTCCAGATGGAGCTCGACTTGCGGGCCGCCACTGAGGACCAAGCTCGAGAGCGGCTGAACCAGCAGCGCCGCGCCGTGCGCAGCATGGAAACCGCCCTCCAGCACCATGCGGAGCATCTCCGGGCGCTGGAAGGCGAGCACAGCGCTGTGGAGCGTGACGTCGAAGATCTCCGGCCCCAGGAGTCGGAGGCCACGGCACGCTTGGCCGACACCCAGCGTGAGAACGATGCCGCACGGCAGCAGTCAGACGCCGCGCGAGAGAACCTGGCGGTCAGCGAGCGGGAGGAGCGCGAAGCGGCAGCCGGCCTGGAGCGTGCGCGACACCAGCTCGCGGCAGCCCGAGAGCACGAGGCGGCCGTGCGGGTGGAGCGACGGGAACAGGAAGAGAGCATCGCACAACTCACGGCGCGGCGTGAGGCACTGACCGAGCTCGAGCGAAAGCGGGAAGGTCTGGCACCGGCCGCCCGGGAGCTACTCCGAGCCCGCGACCAGTTCGGCGAGGGCGCCGTGCTGGGTCCGCTGTCAGACTTCCTGACGATCGCCGCCGAGGAGGCGCGCCTCGCCGAGCGGCTGCTCGCCGACTGGCTGCACGCTGTGCTGGTCCGTGACCAGGCCACAGTCGACGCCGTGCGGCGCTGGCACGCCACGGCCAACCCCGGTCCTCTCGTGTTGTTGCCGGTGGAGCCAGGTCCCGCCCAGCCGGTGGGTTCCGAGGGGCTCGCCCTGCAGCCTGACGTTGCAGCACCGGCGCGGCCCTGGGTGTTGACACTGCTCGCCGGGAGCCGCTCGGATGACGGCGAGGGGCAGGTGATCCGCCGCGCAAACGGCGCCGTCTTCCTCCCCGGCGCTGAGGCGACCGGCCCCTTGACCCGGAGAGCAGAGCTCGACGAACTCGTGCGACAGCTGAGCGATGCCGATCGCCGTCTCGCCGAGCTGACGCAGTCGACGGAACAGGCGGCGGCCGCGCACGCAGGAGCTGAGCGTTCCCTGGCGGCCGCTACGGAGAAGCATGCACGGGCCAGGACTGCCCTGCGGGAAGCGCAGGGGGCAAATGACGATGCAGGCCGTCGGCTGCTTCGGGCTGAGCGGGAGCAGGCCGAAGCTGAAGAGGTCGTGACCCGGATCAAGCAACGCGTCCGGGAGCGACAGGCCCGACTTCACGATGTCACGGAGGAACTGGCCAGCGGCGAGGCGGAGCGGGCGCGGCTGGACGAAGAGCTGAAGAGCCAACAGGTCACGCTCGCCGATCTCGAGGCGGCGCAGGAGGCCGCTCGGGAACGGCGAGTCCACTGGCAGGTGGAAGAGGCACAGGTGTCAGCCCGAGAGCAGGGCGCGCTGGATCGCGAGGCGCGGGCGCGGGCGGCCCTCGCAGAATCCAGCGAGACGATCCGGCGGCTCGACGACGAAGTGGCCGAGGTCGAGCGGAGCACGCAGGGGCTGACCCAACAGCGCGGCGAATGGGCGGACGCCCTCGCCGAACGTCGCATTGCGGTTCAGGAGATGGAAGCAGCGACGGGAGCTGCCGAGACCGCCGTTCAGACTGCCGAAGCCGCACTCGAGACCGAAGAGCGCGCCCTGGAGGGGGCCCGGGCAGACCAGGAACAGCTGACCGAGGAGCTGCACCAGCTGGAGATCGAGCTCACGGAGGCGGAAGGTCGCAGACGCGCAATGGTGGAACGGCTCGAAGGAGAATGGCACAAGACGATTGAGGTGCTGCTGGAAGAAGCCGCTGACATTGAAGGTGAGACAGCGGCGCTCCGAGAGGAAGCCGAACACCTGGCCCGCGAGATTGAGCGGATCGGACCGGTGAACCCCCTGGCGGTCCAGGAGCACGCCGAGGAGATGAAACGCCTCGAATTCTTGCGCGGCCAGCGTGAGGACCTAGTGGCGGCACGTAATGGGCTGCTGCAGGCACTGCGGGAGATCGACCAGACCGCCAGAGCGATGTTCACCGAGACGTTCAACGCCGTCCGGGAGCACTTCCACTCCGTGTTCCGGACGCTGTTTGAAGGCGGCGACTGCGACCTACTCCTCACCGATGAGGGCGACCCGCTGGAGAGCCCAATCGAGATTCGTGCCGCGCCGCGAGGCAAGCGCACGCAGCGCATTCACCTGCTCTCTTCCGGCGAGCGTGCATTGGTGGCGATCTCGCTACTCTTTTCCATCTACCTGACCAAGCCTGCACCGTTCTGCCTGCTGGACGAGGTGGACGCCCCGCTCGACGACGCCAACGTCAGCCGGTTCGTACGCCTGCTCGAAGAATTCAAGGCCGACACGCAGTTCATCGTGATCACGCACAACCCGCGGACGATGCAAGTGGCAGACTCGGTGTACGGGGTGACGATGCAGGAGCCGGGTGTGTCGACGATCGTCGGTGTGCGGCTGGGTCACCCTGAACACACCACAACTTGAGGCGCATCGGGCTGCTCCTGACCGCCGTCCTGGTATCGGTGGCGACCGCTCAGGCTCAGCGGCCGACGGTGTCACGTGCGCTGGAGCAGATACTGGATCGGGACACCGTAGTGACGATCTGGTTCTTCGGCGCGCCTCAGTACAGCCTGGACGCCGTGGCAGCGGCCGTAGAGGACCTCAACGGTCGCATCCGGCGGCGCAGCCGTTGGCTACACGCCGTTTCCGCCACCATTGCCTCGTCTGGCGTGGCAGCGGCGCGCAACCGGGTCGAATTCCGCCGTCTCCAACCTGTAGCCCGGTTCGTGGGACGCCCGGAGCGCGCTGAAGAGACCCCGTGGCTGTTGGGCCCGCCCGCTGGCCTGACGGCCCAGGACAGCCTCTACGGACCGTCGGCCATGCCCTTCCGGCAGCTCGAGCTGTTTCCGCTGGCCAGCAGAGGATTCCGCGGAGGCGGCGTGACCATCGCAATGCTCGACACGGGATTCGAGACGGAACACCCCGCCTTCGACTCCGCTTCGGTGATCGCCCAGCGGGATTTCGTGTTCGACGACTCCATCGTGCGCAACGAGGCTGGCGACACCGTGACAGCATCCCAACACGGCACCGAGACCTGGTCCCTGCTGGCGGCGAACCTCCCCACCCAGATCATCGGAGTCGCCCCGGAAGCCGACTACATCCTCGCCAAGACGGAAGACATCCGCTCCGAGACCCGGGTAGAGGAAGATCACTGGGTGGCGGCGATCGAATGGGCCGACTCCATCGGGGTCGACGTCGTGTCGTCGAGCGTGGGATACCTCGACTTCGACAACAACTTCAGCTACCAGCCCGGCGACATGAACGGGGATATCGCCGTGACCACCGTGGCAGCGGATTCCGCAGCCGCCCGGGGCATCGTGGTCGTGACCGCGGCGGGAAACAACGGGGTCTCGAGCGGCGCACCCAACTATCGCTCGTTGATCACTCCTGCCGACGGAGACTCCGTCATTGCCGTAGGCGCGGAGGACTCACTAGGGGTATTGCGGCCCTTCAGCTCTCGTGGTCCTACGGCCGATGGGCGTATCAAGCCGGATCTCACTGCTCCCGGTCAGGGGGTCTTCGTGGTAAACCCCCTCGCCCCGTCCGGTTTCTCGCGGGTGCTAGGTACCTCGTTCAGCACGCCACTCATCGCCGGCGCGGCCACGCTGTTGCGCGAGATCCACCCAACGTTGACTCCCCTCGAGATACTGGAAGCCCTGCGACGCACCGGGTCCAACCGCGCGGAGCCCGATTCCAACCAGGGCTGGGGGCGGCCAAGCGGGTCCGCCGCGGCGTTCTTTCCACGAGGAATCGTCGTAGCGAACCCGGTTGACACCCAGCTCACGAGCGTCACCCCCACCTTCTCTTGGAGCACGCCCGAGATGCCGGCGTTTGCGGCGCCGGTCAGCTACCGCCTGGTAGTGGCCCGAGATACCACGTTTGCCGAGGTGCTGCTCGACACCACGGTTGCACAGACCAGCGTGACCTTCAGGACTCCGCAGCCACCCGACACACGGTTCGTCTTCACCATCACCGCCACTGGAGTGGACTCGGTGACGCTTGTGACGCCGGCGAGTGACGAGATGGTCGTTCCCCCATGGGCAGCACTCACCACACTAGACGATCCGGTGGGCGTGATATCCCGAGACCTACGACCCACCTTCGAATGGACCTCTCCCGCCGTAGCTACGCCGCCCGGCCCCTTCACCTACGATGTCGCCATCATTCGGGCTGACGACGGCGAGATCGACCTCGAAGAACTCGGCCTCACCAGGCGCCGGTTCACCCCGTCACGGGACCTGGAACGGAACACGCCCTACCGCTGGCGGGTTATCTCCCGGCTCGGGCCGGACAGCGCGGTGATTGAGAGTCGCGGAACGTTCGTGATCGTGGACGACTCGGCGCCGTCGGTGACCCTGCTGTTTCAGAACTTTCCGAACCCATTCCCGTCTCGCGATAGCGGCCGGCGGGCGACCTGCATCTGGTTCGATCTCGCTGTAGCGGGGCGAGTTCGTCTCGACATCCTCGACATCCGGGGACACGTGGTTCGCATACTAGTGCCCACCGCGGAGTTCAGTGGGCTGCTGCAGCCAGGGCGCTACGGTCGGCCGGCAGTCGGCGCGCCTGGCCAGTGCGACCCCCGCCTGGAGTGGGACGGCACGGCGTCCGACGGTTCCACCGTAGCGCAGGGGGTCTATCTCCTTCGGCTGCAAACGCCAGCGGGAACGTTGTTCAAGCGGATCGTCTTCATGGGACCGGAGTTCTGAAGTGGACCTCACCGTTCTGGGGAGTGGCACCGTTGCGCCCACTAGCGAGCGAACCGCGCCCGCGTACTGGGTGAGCGCCCCACCGGTACAGCTGCTACTGGACTGCGGTGCCGGAACCCTGCATCGCGCCGTCACATACCAGATCCCGTGGGCGGAGGTGACTCACCTGGCGATCACCCACTTCCATCCGGATCACTGGGGCGAGCTGGTCATGTTTATGTTCGCGCTGCGGTGGGGAACTGAGCCTAGCCGTAGCGCCCCACTCACGGTGATCGGACCCCGGGGGCTTCAAGCCCGTATGGCGCACCTGGCCAGCGCGTATGGCGATTGGGTGCTTGATCCGGAGTTTCCGCTGGAGATCGTCGAGATCGGGCCCGGCGAGCAACGGGAGCTGGCAGACGCGGTGGTCTTGGAGGCCTGCAAGACGCCACACACCGAGGAGAGCCTGGCCTATGGGATTCGCGCTGGCAGCACGCGCCTGGTGTACACCGGTGATACGGGGCCGAGCGAAGAGCTGGCTCGCTGGGCCGTGGGTTGCAGCCTCCTGCTCGCGGAATGTTCCCTACCGGACGAACTCGGGATCGAGCTACATTTAACGCCTACGCAGGCAGGTGCGCTCGCGCGTGCCGCTGGTGCCCGTCACCTCGTGCTGACGCACTTCTACCCAGTGTTCGGCGACATCGACCCGGCGGCGGTCGCCGCGCGGGAGTTCGACGGTGAGATCGTCGCCGCACGGGATGGGGACCGGTTCTCCGTAGGAGCGTAGTAGGTCATGCTGATCGTAATGAAGCACGGCGCGACCGCAGACCACGTGCAACGCGTCGTCGACACCATCGAAGAGCTCGGCTATCAAGCCCGTCCGATGCCGGGCAAACAGCGCACGGCGGTCGGCCTGGTCGGCAACGACGGACGAGTCGACGCCTCCCGGTTGGCGGCCCTCCCCGGCGTCAAAGAGATCATCCACGTCACTCAGCCATACAAGCAGGTCTCCCGGGAGTGGAAGGAAGAGTCGACCGTCGTGCGCCTTTGCGGCGGACTCACCATTGGAGGGGACGGGGTTCTCGTCACCGCGGGTCCGTGCTCGGTGGAATCCGAGGAGCAGATTCTGGCCTCGGCACACGCCGTGCGGGCGGCGGGCGCCGCCATGCTGCGGGGCGGAGCGTTCAAGCCGCGCACGTCCCCCTACTCCTTCCAGGGGCTGGGCATCGAGGGTCTCAAGCTCTTGGCGAAGGCCCGGGACCAGACGGGACTCCTAGTGGTAACCGAGGCGTTGGATTCGGAAGGCGTGGATGCAGTAGCGCAATACGCCGACGTAATTCAGATCGGTGCGCGCAACATGCAGAACTTCTCCCTGCTCAAGTCTGCGGGACGCGCCGGCAAGCCGGTGCTCCTCAAGCGCGGCATTGCCGCGACAATAACAGAGCTGTTGCTCTCCGCCGAGTACCTGCTGGCTGAAGGCAACGATCAGGTCATTCTGTGCGAGCGGGGTATCCGCGGGTTTGACAGCACAACTCGGAACGTGTTCGACGTGACGGCAATCCCGGTGGTGCATGAGCTGTCACACCTGCCAATCATCGCCGACCCGAGTCATGGCACCGGTCGGCGAGACAAGGTGATTCCCATGGCCCGTGCTGCCGTGGCCGCCGGTGCGGACGGTGTCATGGTCGAGGTACACCCCAATCCCGACCGAGCGCTGTCGGACGGAGCCCAGAGCCTCTACCCCGAACAGTTCACCCAGCTGATGCGGGAGATCCGGGTCATCGCCGAGGCCATCGGGCGGCACGTGGCGGACCCGCTCCCGGCCATGAGCGCTTGAGAGCCGCGCTTCTCACCCTCCTGGCCGTGGCCTCGCCGCTGGCCGCGCAGGATGCGGCGACGGCGCTGCGGCGTGCCGAGCGGACCTACGGCGGGATCACTACGCTGACGGCCGAGTTCACCCAAACGCTGGTCAATCCGATGCTGGGCGGCCCCGAGGAGTCGCAGGGCGTGCTGTACCTGGTACCTCCCGATCGCTTCGCGATGCGGTTCATCCATCCCGAGGGAGACCGGATCGTGGCCGATGGGACGTGGCTCTGGGCCTACGCTCCCAGCAGTGTACCCGACCAGGTGATCAGGCAACCCGTCCCACGGTCGGGCACCGCGTCGCCTAACCTGGTTAGCCAGTTCGTCGACAATCCACTGGAACGCTACACGGCACGCTATGTGGGTACGGACACCATCGGCGGCGAGACGGTTGACGTGGTTCATCTCACTCCGAGACGCGACGACCTGCCGTTTCGGGAGGCTGAAATAGCGGTGGCTCGAAGCGACGGTCTGCTGCGGCGGATAGCGGTGCGGGAGCCCTCAGGCCAGCGACGGACGTTCATCTTCCGGCGGATCCGCACCAATGTTCCCATCCCCGATGCCGAGCTGCGGTTCGACGTACCAGCAGGGGTACGGGTTGTGGTACCGTGAGCTGAAGCCTTCGGCACAGCAATCAGCAGTTTGCAATCAGCAATTCGTGACGCGCGTCGACGGTGTGCGCTCCCCAAGTCACAAACTGCCAGTTGGCAATTGCTAGTTGCTAACTGCTAGTTGTTAGTCGAGAGCTCCGCCTCGATTGCCTGGCGTCGCTCCGGGCGCAATTCCGCGAGCCGGAGTGCTGCGAGGGCCATTGAGCGATACACTCGAACCGCCTCCTCCGGCAGGGCGGCCAAGTGCTTACGGACCGTCTCGAGGTCACCCCGCACCACGGGTCCAGTGAGGGCCGGGGCTGGTCCCCCTCTCCGGACGTTCTCGAGGGCACCAGCCATGAGCGACCCGATCGCCTCCCGTGCCTGGGCTTGGGAAAGACCAGCGTCCTGGAGCAGCTCCTCTGCCATACCTGCGAGCACCACCAGGTGATTAGAGGCGAACACCGCCGCTGCATGATACACGACTTTGTGCTCCCGGGAGATCGTTATGGGCCGCAGCCCCACCGAACGCGCCAGGGTTGTGGCCACCTCCACAGCCTCCGGCATTCCTTCAACGGCGGCCGTGGCACCGTCCAGCCGCTGCGGCGCGTCTAGGGGATCGGCCAGCGTCTGAAACGGGTGGAGAGAGCCCAGGGCTGCACCTGTGGGAGCGAGGGGGTCGAGCACCAGGTGATCGAGAACCCCGGACACGTGGAGCACGGTGTGCTGTGCCGTCACCGCCCCCGTCTCGGCAACGGCTGCGGCAACGTCCCGCACTGTGTCGTCGGGCACTGCTAGCAGGACGACGTCCACCGACGGGAGCCAGGGTGGAGCTTCGCCCCAGGTGAGTTCAAGCGGTATGGGTAGATGTTTCGGCCGCCGGCCGTGCAGCACAACCTGATGACCGGCTCGGGAGAGCGCCAGGCCGAACCCCACCCCAGCACGGCCCGGCCCCACTATCCCGACGGCTGTCACGGCGTACGGGTGCGCTCCGTACTTGCCGCCGCGAGCGCCAGCAACTCTTGCACGGAGCGCGCCTGCTCCAACAGCTCAAGGGCCTTCCGAACCTGCACGTCGTCCTGAATGCGCCGGTGCGTCTCTGCCTCACGACCGAAGACGTAGCGCTGGACTTCGTACCCGAATTGCTGTTCAATGAGCACAGCTGCTGCGTGGAACTCTTGGTCTGACATCTCGACACCCCGGTCCCTCAAGCGGCGCAGCAGCTCAGCGCGCATCTGGCGAGTTACCTGGAAGCTGGGGTCCCGCACAGCATCGGAGGCCTTGAGCTCGAGCGCGTACGTCGTCATCACATCTCGGTACACAGGGAGCTTCGAGCCGAGGTTCCGCAGGAACTCCTGCTCCCCGTCGGTGAGCGTGTCAGGCCGCACGATCAGATCCGGTCTGATGCCGCCGCCGCCGAGGACAGTGCGACCAGCGTCCGTGTGGAACACTTTGCTCGAATCCACGGCCGCCGAGTCGGCAGCTTCGCCAGCCGCCTGCTGAGCCTGCGCCACCACGAGCGCTGCAGAACTCGGCTGGGTGCGCATCCGCTGAATCGTGCGGCCGCTCGGTGTATACCACCGGGCCGTAGTCAGCCGCAGCGCCTGATACCGGCCCAGCCGGAAGACCGTCTGCACCAGCCCCTTGCCGAACGTCGGAGTACCGAGGACCAGGGCGCGGTCGTGATCCTGCAGCGCGCCAGCGATGATCTCCGATGCGCTGGCCGTGCCACCGTTCACCAGCACGACCATGGGAAGGTCCGGCCAGCGCTGCCGCTGCTGAGCGGCGTATGACTCCGATGTACCCCGCGCGCGCCCCCGCGTAGAGACGATGGTCTGACCCGGACCGAGGAACAGATCCGACACCTCGACGCCCTGGTCCAGGAGCCCGCCCGGGTTGTTGCGGAGGTCGAGAATGAGCGAGCGGGCACCCTCGCTCCGCAGTCGTATGATCTCCTCCTGGAGCTCGTCAGCCAGCGTCTCGCTGATGTTCGAGTTCACCAACGAGATGTAGCCGACATCGCCCCCGACGAGTGTCGCGAGGCGGATAGCCTTGATGTGGATCACAGCCCGCTCGACGGTGAACTCAAGGGGTTCTGGGAAGCCAGGGCGCGCAATCGTGAGATCCACCGAAGTGCCCGGCTTCCCCCGGAGCTCCGATACCGCTTTGTCGTTCTTCCAACCGAAAGTCGACTCCCCGTCGACACCAACAATGCGATCACCGGTCTCCAGCCCGGCCTCGTCCGCTGGGGTTCCCGCAATGGGTGCAATTACGGTGATCCAGCCATCGCGCACATCAATCTGGATACCAAGCCCGCCGTAGTTCCCGGTCGTGCTCTCGGTGAGTTGGTCGAAGTCTTCTCTGCGAAGCAAGCGTGCGTACGGATCCTGCAGCCGGTCGAGCAGACCGTCGATGGCCATGTCGTAGAGCTGGGCCTCACCTACCGAATCCACGTAGTAGTCGGCTACGTAGCCCAGTACGTCGTCGAAGAGCCGCGCCCGCTGGTAGACGTTGCCCGCTTGGGAGGTGCCCCGCTGAAGGAGCCACCCCCCGGAGAGGAAGGACACGAAGCCGACCAACGCGAGCAACAGAATCCGCTGACCTTTCATCGATTACCTCCGTGCCGCTGCATGACGCGCCTCAGATAGAGGATCCACTTCACGCTTTCATTTCAACCCGTCAAATACCTATGGTGTTCCGATCCGGGCTCGAATGGCATCCCAGGCGACACCCTCCAGCTCTTCCGGCGTCCGCTGGGCATCGAGGTGAACGACCCCAGGGCCGACTGCATCCCGGAACGCCTGGGCAACCCGCTCGTGCAACTCCTCGTCCTCCCGCTCCATACGGTCGGGTGCCTTGCCCTGGGCGGCCTGGCGCCGGCGACCCACCTGAGGAGGGATGTCCAACACCAGTGTCAGATCAGGCCGCAGCCCCCCCGTGGCGAGCTGGTTCGCCGCAAACACGCCATCACGCGGGAGTCCGCGTCCAGCAATCTGATACGCCTCGGTGGAGAGGTCGAATCGGTCACTGATGACTACCCAATAATCCTCTCGCAGGCGTGGCTCTATGACCCGCGTCACGAGCTCGGCCCGGGCGGCAAGAATGAGGAACAGCTCCGCCACGGGGCTCCAGTGCCTCTCCGGGTCCAGCACCAGGGCTCGCGCAGCCTCCGCCCCGTCCGTCCCACCGGGTTCCCGCACCTCGAGGACCTGGTACCCGGCCTGCTGTAGCCGCCGCGTGAGCCGCTTGACCAGGGTGGTCTTGCCCGCTCCCTCCGGCCCCTCGACCACGATGAATAGGCCCGGCACGGCAGCTACCGTCAGTCGAGCGTAATGATGGAACTCTCGCCGCCCTTGCGCATCCCCTCCATGATCCGTTCCTGGACGCGCAACATCAGTTTGTCGAAATTCGACTGGGCGGCAACCAGCTGCTGGTATTGTGAATTGGATTGAATCTCGCCCAGCAGCCGGTCGTACTCTTCAGCGTCGGCCTTGCCAGGTTCGTTCCCGTCGGCCGCCTGCCGCTCGGCAGCCTCCGCAATCTGTTGCAGCCGATCGAGCTTCGGTTTCAGCTCCCTGGCCTCATCCAGGCCCTCACGCGCTCGCTTGAGCGCCTTGTAGTCGTCACTCTGTCCGATGAGCCGTCCGAGCTCGTGGGCCTTCTCCGCTATCACTGATTCGACTCCATGGTGGCAAGCAGGTACCTGGCGCGGCCAAACACGTCCATCTCCAGGCGGGCAGCGCGCCAGCCAGCAACTCGGGCCAGCTCGAGCACCGTATCCGCCCTGCTCGAATCTACTTCAAGAGCGAACAGTCCGCCCGGCGCAAGGTGGGCGCCGGCGTGCTCAACCAGACACCTGGTCAGCTCGAGCCCATCCTCTCCGCTCACCAGCGCCTCGGGCGGTTCGAAGTTCCGCACACCAGTGTCGAGTCGCGCGAACTCGTCCTCGGTGACATACGGCGGGTTGGACACGATGACGTCGTACAACTCTCCGGCCACGGGCCGGAACAGCGAACCCTGGCGAAGCTCCACCGGTACCGGCGGCCGAACCTGGGCGAGATTCTCTCGCGCCACCGCCAGAGCATCAGCCGAGACATCGGTAGCCACCACCCGGTGGAACCGTCCCTCAACCGCGAGACTCAGCGCAACGCACCCGCTGCCGGTGCCGAGGTCGAGGGCGACCCCCCAGGATGCCAGGGGTCCCTTTTCTTCCCCACCCCAGGCAAGCACCAGCTCGACCAGCCCCTCCGTCTCCGGCCGGGGAATCAACACCCGCCGGTCCACCTTCACGTCGAGCGTACGGAAGCCGGCGAGCTCCGTGGCGTACGCCAACGGCTCGCCTCGAGCACGCCGCGCCACGGCGCGGCGAAGGGCGACGTGGACGTCAGGCGGGACCTCCTCACTCCGGGAGATCCACGCGTTCCCAACAGCCGCCCCAGTGAGACGCGCCCAGATGGACGTCACTTCTCGCCGGGCGTGTCTCACTCCGGCCGCCGCGAGGACGCGGGCGGCCCCATCCAGCTCCTCACCGAGCGACGACCCGGACACGCGCTCAAGTCGACGCCCGCTCACCTTGGTAGGCGAGCCTGAGCACGTCGATGATCCGGTCGAGCTCCCCATCCAGGATCTCGTCCAGCCGATGCACGGTGAGGTTGATACGGTGGTCGGTGACCCGATTCTGTGGGAAGTTGTAGGTCCGGATCTTGGCCGACCGATCACCGGTGCCCACCATCGCCCGCCGTTCCCGTGCGCGCTCGGTTTCCTGCTCGGCGAGCATCCGATCCAACAGCCGCGCCCGCAACACCTCTAGCGCCCGGAGCTTGTTCTGGAGCTGCGACTTCTGATCCTGGCAGTGCACCACGAGGCCGGTGGGTAGGTGCGTGATCCGCACCGCACTGTCGGTGGTATTCACGCTCTGGCCGCCTGGCCCCGACGATCGGAACACGTCGATCTTGAGGTCCTTTTCCTCGACCCGCACGTCCACTTCCTCCGCTTCCGGCAGTACCGCCACCGTGGCGGCGGACGTGTGGATGCGACCCTGAGCCTCCGTCACGGGCACCCGCTGAACCCGGTGGACGCCGGACTCATGGCGGAGCCGGCCGTAGGCCGCTTCCCCCTGCACCTTGAAGATCGCCTCCTTGACCCCCCCGACGTTCCCCTCCGACAAGGCAACCATGGCCACGGTCCATCCGCGGCGCTCTGCGTACCGCGTGTACATCCGCAGTAGGTCGGCAGCGAAGAGAGCAGCCTCGTCCCCCCCAGTCCCGGCACGGATCTCCATGATCGTGTCGCGACCGTCCAGGGGATCCCGTGGCACGAGCAGGTCAGTGAGCTGCGCCTCCAGTGCCGCGACTTCCGGCGTGAGCCGCTCCAGGTCCGCCCGGGCGAGCTCCGCCAGCGCCGGGTCGGGGTCGCGTGCCAATTCCTGAGACTGGTCACGCTCGCACTTCAGCTTGTGGTATTGAGCGGCAATCCGACGGATGTGCTCGAGGCGGGCGTGCTCGCGGCCTAGGGCCCTGAGCCTGGCGGGATCGCGTGCGGTGGCTGGCTCGGCCAGTTCACGTTCGACTTCGGCCGCGCGAGCAAGCGCGGCTTCGAGCCGCGCTTCCATGCCTACCTACTCTCCGTCCTGCTCGGCGCCGGCTCCGTAGCGCTGCCGGAAACGCTCCACGCGACCCGCCGTATCGACCAGCTTCTGCCGCCCGGTAAAGAACGGGTGGCAACGCGCACAGATCTCCACGTGGATCGCTGGGAGAGTCGATCGCGTCTCAAAAGTGTTACCACACGCGCACTGGACGACGGCACGCTGGTAGGTGGGATGAATACCCGCTTTCACCGGCTAAGCTCCATGTGACATTGCCCCGGACTGAGCCCGCCCAAAGAGGCGGAAATATAATGGCGACAGAGACTTGGGGGCAAGCGGACGACTCGGTTCTGATTTGACACAGCCGGGGTCCAGGAGTAAGCTAGGGCCTGACCATGCCAGACAGCTCCCCAGCTGATGCGCCCATGTCCGTGACCAAGCGACTGCGGCAGATCCCGCTGTTCACCCAGCTGAGCGACGCGGAGATCGCGCACATCACCGAAGCGGCCCGCGAAAAGAGCTACCCCAAGAACAGCGTCATCCTGTTCGAAGACGACCCAGGCGATGCCCTCTACGTGGTCCTCAGTGGCCAGGTGAAGGTAGTCCTGATTGGCGAGGACGGACGAGAGGTCATTCTGTCCATGTTGAGGGACGGAGATTTCTTTGGAGAGATGTCGCTGATCGACGATCAGCCACGATCAGCCCACGTCATCGCCATGGAGGAGTCGAACCTCCTGGTGCTGCGGCGAGAGGACTTTCGCCAGTGCCTCGAAGAGACACCGCGGATCGCCCTGGGACTGCTCCGGGCGCTGTCGCGACGCCTGCGGCGTGCCGATGACAAGATCGGTGGCCTAGTACTGCTAGACGTGAACGGTCGGGTGGCCCGCCTCCTGATCGAGCTGGCGGATGAGAACGATGGAAAGACCATCCCCCGCAAGGTGACGCACCATACCATCGCCCAGATGATCGGCTCCAGCCGGGAGACCGTCTCGCGGACCATCCGTGAGTTCGCCGACCGGGGCCTCATCGAAGTGTCCCGCAAGGACATAGCCATCGTCGACCGGGTGGGCCTCGAGGCACTCGCCGGCCTGTAGTGAGCCATGTCACCGACCCGCCGTGACACGTTGCCTTGCTCGAGCTTCGGGGCCCCCCGTAGCTTGGCGGGGATGGCGCCGAAATCGGGTGCATGGCGTACACGATAACCATCTGGGGTGCCCGGGGCTCGGTCCCTACGCCTGGCGCGCTGACCACCCGGTACGGTGGCAACACCCCGTGCGTGGCTGTCCAGTGCGGGAGTGGCGCCGGGGAACGCCTCGTCATCCTGGATGCGGGTACCGGTATCCGCCTCCTCGGTAAGCAGTTGGTCAAGCTAGGCAACGGCAGCCTGCAGCTCGACCTGCTCCTGAGCCACACGCACTGGGATCACATTCAGGGATTGCCGTTCTTTGCACCGTTCTTCGGCAAGGGGAACGAGGTGCGGATCTGGGGGTCGAAACAGGGCGACGTGGATCTCGGGGTGATCCTCCGGCAGCAGATGCACCCGGTGGTGTTCCCGGTGCCTCTGGATCAACTATCGGCCGAGCTGACTGTCGCGCACGTCGGCCCCGGAGCGTTTGAGATCGACGGGTTTGCAGTCGAAGCCATTCGGCTTCGCCACCCTGGGAACACGCTCGGCTACCGACTGACTCCGACGGATGGCGGGGCCAGCATGGCATACGTAACCGACAACGAGCTGGGCTCGGGCGGCAGCTACGACGTGGCACCGACATGGCGCACCGAGTTTGTGCAGTTCCTCGCGGGGGTGCAGGTGCTCATCCACGACGCGATGTACGCGCCGGGAGATCTGGATCAACACCGTGGCTGGGGTCATTCGACACCGTCCGAGGCGGTGGCGTTGGCCGGGGAGGCTGGGGTGAAGCAGCTGCTCCTGTTTCACCACCGGCCGGAACACGACGATGCCGTTATGGACAATCTGCTCGAGGCAACTCGCAACGAAGCGGAGGAGGCAGGGCATTCGCTCGACGTGTTTGCCGCAACCGAAGGGATGCAACTGACTCTGTGATGGAGGAAAGGTCTATGCGCTGGCGTTCGATTTTGGCCGTGACCCTGGTCGCAGGGCTCGTGGCACCACGGGTCGTGACCGCGCAGGACACTCGGCCCGGCGTGGCCGTGATGCCGTTCGAGGACGGCGGTTCGTACGGTCAGGACAAGGAAGACTTCGAAGCGCTCACCGTGGGCATCCAACAGCTCCTCCTGACGGAGTTTGCGGTCAACGACCAGCTCCGCGTCATCGAGCGCGGCCGGATTGCCGACTTGGTCCGGGAGTTGGAGCTGGGGGCTTCAGGCACGGTGGACCCGAGCACCGCAGCCCGGGTGGGTAAACTCGTGGGCGCCAGGTACATGGTGTTTGGGACGTTCATAGACTGGTACGGCGACTTCACCCTCACCGCGCGCGTCGTGGATGTCGAAACCAGCGAGATCATCAAGGTCGAGCGCGGGCGTGACAACCGGGACAAGATGTTCTCCATCGTCGTGGACCTCGCCAACGACCTGACCCGCGGGCTCGATCTGCCGCCCCTGGCCCGGCAGGCCTTCCAGCAGCGACAGCAGCGGTCCGAACGGATCGCGCCGGAAGCGCTCCGGCTTTACAGCAAGGCGTTGCTGTACGCCGACCGGGGTGATACCGACCGGGCGGTGGAGCTATTCACCCAGGTGACGCGGGAGTTCCCGGAGTACACCGAGGCGCAGGAGGCCTTGAAGCAGATCCAGCAGGGATAGTAACATAGGCGCGTGACAGCGCCGGTTGCGGCACTCGGACAAGGAGTAGCGCGCTCAATCGCCTGGCTCGGGGCGCTGGCGCGCTTCTTCGTTCTCACGCTCGGATCGTGGCGCTGGCTGCCGAGGGCAGGCCGCCGCGTCGCCCTGCGCGTTCTCCTGCGGCAGGTGTGGTTCACGGCCCTCCAAGCCGTCCCCCTGATCATCGTTCTCTCATCGATCCTGAGCTTCCTGGTGATCTCCCAGGCCGTTCGGGAGCTGGGGCGGCTGGGGGCCACCGAGCTTATCGGGCGGCTCATGGTCGTGGCCATCGTGCGGGAGCTCGGTCCCCTGCTGACAGCCCTGGTCGTGGCCGGGCGCTCGGGCACGGCGATCGCGGCGGAGCTGGCCACGAACAAGGTGATGGGCGAAATGAACGCCCTTGAGGGCATGGGCATCGATCCCCTCCACTATCACGTGCTTCCCCGTTTCGGCGCGGCTCTCCTCTCGCTGTTGGGCTTGATCATCTTCTTCGACCTCGTGGCGATCTTCGCAGGTCTGCTCGCCGCCGCCGCGTCGGGGATGACCAGCGCACGCTACTTTGACATCGTCCTCGCTTCCCTCACGTTTCGCGATGTGTGGCTCACGGTGGTGAAGGGCCTGGTGTTCGGCACCATCGTGGGCATGATTCCCAGTTTTCAGGGACTGGCGATCCGCGGTTCTCCCACCGAAGTGCCCATTGCCTCGAGCCAGGCGGTGGTCGCCAGCATCGTGGCTATCTTCATCTGCTCTGGCCTCTTCGTCGTCTTGCTGTCATGACGCCGGCGCCGCTCAAGTTCGAGAACATCTCCCTTCCCGGGATCGCCGTTGGCGGCGCCACATTGGAGGTCCCCGAGCACCGTGCCGTGCTGGTGGTGGGGCCGGAAGCCAGCGGGGTGGACGCGCTACCAGGATACGCCCTGGCCCTCCACCGGCCCACCACGGGCCGGGTGTTCCTGTTCGGCCAGGACGTCGCCAAGTTGCCCCGGCGTGCCACGCTCGCCTTCCGCCGGCAGGTGGGATACCTTCCGGCCGGCGACGGCCTGTTGCACAACCTCTCCCTGCGTGACAACATCGCTCTACCGCTGCGCTTCGGGAGCGACATGACGGAGCGGGAGATCGACGGCCGGATACGGATCATGCTAGCGCTGCTGCAACTGGTGGATGCGGCAGATCTGAGGCCGGCGTCAGCGACCGACGAGCAGCGACGGCGTGCGGCCTTGGCGCGGGCGCTGGCGTTCGACCCGGATCTGGTAATCATGGCCGATCCGTTCGACGGTCTCACGAACCGAGCCGCGGCCGAAGTGCTGGAGCTTGCGCGAGGTGGCGAAATTGAGGCAGGTTCGAGGCGGACGGTGTTCATGACGGGGCAGTATGTCCCCCAGCAATTGGAGCCCCGCATCGAGATCCGCTACCGGCTCGCCAAGGGTGAGCTGCGGCGGCAAGGCTGAGTTCGGGAGGAACCCACGGGACGCACCGATTTCCTGGTCGGCCTGTTCATCCTTGTGAGTCTGGGCATCATCATCGGCGCCCTGGTGTTGACCAGCGGGCTGATGGAGGGCCGGTATGTGATCTACATGCGCGCCGGCGAGGCCGAAGGCCTCACCCGGGATACCCGCGTGGTGCTTCAGGGCCTGGAGATCGGACGCGTGACCGAGGTGAACCCGAAACTCGATTCAGCGACTAACACCCTGGGATTCATCGCCACGCTGTCCATCCGAGAGCGGTTTCCGGACGGGACGCGCCTGGGGCTGCCGGCAGAGATCAAAGCGGAAATCGCTCCACCCCCGACTTTGGTGGGCCCTACGGTCATCCAGCTCACCATGCCACCACCCGCGCCGGGTCAGGCAGACCTGCAGCCAGGCGATACCATCGGGTCCCAGCGCCGCGCCAGCGTGGTGGACGCGCTGTCGCAGATCGCGTCGGAAATGCGTGGCGACCTGGTGGCCGCTCTGGCAGAAACCCGACAGCTCGTGAGCCGAACGACCCAGACCGTGGACGCCACCGGCAGCCTGCTGGCAAGCACCCGGCCTCAGCTCGAAACCGTGCTCGAACGCCTGACGGAGAGTCTGGAACGGACGGACCGCATCCTGGCGCAGGTCGAACCCCGCGTCGGGCCAATCGCCGACAGCCTCGTAGCGACACTCGTGCTCACTCGCGACGTGCTGGCCCAACTGGACAGCCTTGCCACCACCGCCTACGGGATGGCCAGCGAGAACCGAGAAGCCATCAATGAGACGATCGCCAACCTGAGCCGCTCCGCCGTGATTCTCGAGAACCTCGCGGACAAGATCAGCCGACGTCCCCTGCGGATCCTCACCGGCGTCACCCCGCCGCCCGATACCGCGAAGCAGCCGAAATGAAGTACGTACTGCTCCATCCAGCCAGCCTCGATCTGGATCCCATCGCCCCCGCCCTGGAGGCTGAAGCGGTTGACGCGCGACAAGTGACACCCGCGGACGGCCTGTCTGTCGCCGACGTACCAACGACGCTCGTGCTGGATTCCGCTAGTCGCTCGGCGTTTCCCGCGGCCCAGCTCCGCACGTTCGTGAGCGCAGGTGGTGCCATCGTGGCAATCGGCGCCCCGGACGAGAAAGACGCCCCCACCGCCCTGCCCGACGACCTGATCAGCGCATTCGTTCCGCAGCCCTTCGGTACGCGGCACCTCCTGGTCGCGCTCCGTACGGCATACCGTGAAGCGGCCGCCCGCGCCGAAAGCTCCCGCGCGCGCCAGGAAGCCGCATACCGTGCAAGGGAGATCAAGGAACTCACGCGGATCGGGATGGCGCTCTCCACGGAGCGCGACTACGACGCGCTGCTCGAGCTGATCCTGTCACAGGCGCTAGAACTGACCGCCTCCGACGCGGCAAGCCTGTATCTCGTCGAGACACCCGAGGACCAGCCACGGCGCCTCCGGTTCAAGCTGTCGCAGACCACGTCACGGCCTGACATACCTCTGGTGGAGTACACGATGCCCCTCGACACGACGAGCATCGCAGGGTGTGCCGCGACCACCGGTGAGCCCCTGGTCATCGACGACGTGTATTTCCTTCCTCCAGACGTGGACTACACGTTCAACCGCTCGATTGATGAGAGGTACGGATACCGTTCAAAATCGATGCTCACCATCCCGATGAAGGATCACAAGGACACGGTCATCGGGGTGCTCCAGCTCATCAACCGCAAGCGGCACGGTGACGCCAAGCTCACCAGCCCCGAGGACTTTGACGCGGAGGTGATTCCGTACACCCACCGCCTCGTCGAGCTAGTCTCCGCCATGGCGGGGCAGGCCGCCGTGTCCATCGAGAACAGCCAGCTCTATGAGGGCATCGAGCGACTGTTCGAGGGATTCGTCCGAGCGTCGGTCTATGCCATCGAGCAGCGGGACCCCACCACGTTCGGGCACTCCGGACGGGTGGCGTCCATGACGGTGGCGCTGGCCGAGGCGGTGGACCGCACCCGAGAGGGACCGTATCGCCACGTCGGGTATTCCCGTGAAGAGCTCCGTGAGATTCGCTACGCCGGTCTGCTCCACGACTTCGGGAAGGTAGGTGTGCGGGAGCAGGTGCTCGTCAAGGCGAAAAAGCTTCCCCCGTCCGACCTGGCGCTGATCAAGCAGCGCTTCGCGTTCATCCGCCGCACGCAAGAGAGCGAATTCCATCGCCAGCGCGCGCAGTATCTGGAGCGCAACGGCCGGCAAGGCTATGAGGAGTTCCTCCGCCGCCTGGAAGCCGACTATCGCACGCAGATCGAGGAGCTGGACCGGTTCATGCGGCTGGTGCTCGAATCGAACGAACCGACGGTCCTGCCGGAGGGGAGCTTCGAGAGTCTACGCCGCTATGCGAGTCGGTACTTCGAGGACCTCGACGGGAAGTCGCAGCCGTACCTCACCGGCGACGAGGTGCGGTTCCTCTCCATTCGCAAGGGTAGTCTTGATCAGAGTGAGCGAGAGGAGATCGAGAGCCACGTCACGCATACGTATCGGTTTCTCATGCAGATCCCGTGGACCCCGGAACTCCGGTCGGTCCCTGACATCGCCTTCGGACACCACGAGAAGCTGGATGGATCGGGCTACCCTCGGCGCGTGGGGGCCGAGCGAATCCCCATCCAGACGCGCATGATGACGATCGCGGACATCTTCGACGCACTGACGGCATCCGACCGACCGTACAAACATGCCGTGCCGGTGCCCCGAGCCCTCGATATCTTGCGGGACGAGACGGAAGCCGGGATGCTGGATCCCGCACTCCTCAGACTGTTCTCGGAAGCGAAGGCGTTTCAAAAGGCTGCGGAAAGCGAAGAAGCAAGCTAGCCGCTTGGGTCAGTGGTTGGTGGGGTGTGGTCCGATGGTTCCGGCCCCAACTTTAATCTCACACCACTAACCGCAAGCCACACACCCCACAGCGACGCGTATCAGCGTTTCCGCCACAGAGCATACCCCACCAAGAACAGCGTCGCCATCAGGTTCAGGGTCCCAACCCAGTCGCCCCATCGGGTGTAGATGGTCATCACGTCGCTGGTGACCAGCTCATGGTTCTCGACGGCCCTGACGTACAACCCTGTCCGCCGATACTCTCGCCCCAAGGGATCGACGAACTCCGAGATGCCGGTGTTGGCCGCACGGGCAATGCCGACTCGATTCTCGATCGCCCGCATCACCAGATGGGCAGCGTGCTGATACGGTGCACTCGTCCGGCCGAACCACGCGTCGTTGGTGATGTTGAGGAGGAAGTCGGCGCCCTGCCGCCGATAACTGCGGCTCAGATCCTCGAACGCCGACTCGTAGCAGATGAGCGTCCCGAAGCGGCCAATGCCAACGCGATAGACCGGGGTCTCGCGCCCCGGCGTAGCCCCGCCGAAGTGCTCCAGACTCCGGAACCAGCGTGGGGGGAGGAACGGTACCCGCTCGGTAATCGGCACCAGATAGCGCTTATGGTACACCGGGTACGCGTCCGACCGGCCGAGGGAGTCGAACAGAAACGCGGCATTGAACACCTCGATTCTCCCGTCAGCAGTCCGCTCCGCGTCCAGCCCGCCCACGAACTGTGGGGTGCGGCTCTCCCGGGCCAGCTCAGCGATCCGGGTCGCCCAGTTCGGACGTCGAATGAAGTAGTCCGGCACCGCCGCTTCGGGCCACACCACGAGATCGGGTTCGGTCTGTTCGATGGCCTGCGCTGACATATCGAGCACGCGCTGCAGAATCGCGTCCCGGTTGCCCGGCTGCCATTTCTCGTCGTAGTCCACGTTCGGTTGGAGCACCACGATGTTGCCCACCGGGCGCAATGAGAGCGTGCGCTCACGCACGATGCCATAACCAAGGGCGAACACGATGCCCGCAGCTACGCCACCGGCCAGCGCCACCACCTGCGGTCGGTTATGCCGCCGCAGCCACGCCAGCGCAAGCGCAGTATTGGCAGCGGCCAAGAGCAGTGTAAGCCCCCGTGCACCCACGACGTCCGCGATCTGCACCAAGGTGGGAGCGCGGCTGAGGGAGGTGCCCAGACCGAGCCACGGGAAACGAACATCGCTCAGGTGACCGATGAGCCACTCCGCCATAGTCCAGAGCACCGGGAAGACGACCAGCAAGCTCAGGCTCGTACGGCGGGCCACCCAACCGGTGAGCGCGAAGAGCGCAGCACCGGTCAGACCGAGGACGACGATCGTGGCGCCGTAGCCCAGAGCCGACAGCTTCGTGAAACGCCACAGGGCAACGACCATCCAGTACAGGATCAACCCGTTCGAGAGTAGACCGAACCAGAATCCCTGTACGAGGTGCCGTCTGAGGGGTCGCTGGTCCAGTGCTCCAGCGGAGATGAGCCAGACTGCCGGGATGAGGCACACGAAGGAGGGAACGACGAGGTGAAAAGGCGGATACGCTGTGCAGAGCAGAATCGCTCCGCCGACGATGAGGGGCCAATCACCCCGGGGCAGTGCGAGGGCTTTCACGGAACGATGTCGCGGCCTTCTTCAGCCGAGCGCCGGATGGCTTCCATCGTACGGTGGAGTAGTAGCTGGTCCTTCAGTTCGGGGTGCGCCGCGTCCCCACGCACGATGTCCAGGAAATGCTCCCATTCCGCCCGATACGATCCACTGAACACGTCCTCGTGGGACTTGGGCTCAGTGGGAGTCACGTTGACCGGCGCTGCATGCATCTCCTTGAACACGGCCAGTGGGGCGATACTCGCGGATCCCCGATTCCCCATGACCTGGAACGAGAACGCCTCGGCCTTTCCCACGAAACGCCACGAGACGTCCACAAAGATCGAATGATCGTGCTGGCACCGGATGAGGGCACATCCGGAGTCCTCCACCTCCGACTCTTCCTCGCGGGCACTGAGGACCGCCGTCACCCGCTTCGCCGCAGGGCAACCGGAAAGCCACAGCGCCAGATCCACCAGTGGCAAGCCCAGGTCAAACATGGCGCCGCCGCCCGACTCGGCGCGGCGCTCGCGCCATCCTGCAGCGGGGCCAGTCGGTCGAAAGATGTGCCACGTGCCCCGTATCAACCGGAGGGGACCCAGCTCACCACCCGCCACAAAGTGCCGCACCGCTTCCACGTCGCTGCGATACCGATGATTCATGCCCACCAGGACGGCACGGTCGGCCTGTTCCCGGGCCGCCATGACCCGCTCGACCCCGTCCAGCGTGAGCGCCAGTGGCCGTTCGCACAGCACGTGCATACCGGCGGACAAAGCGCTCATGACGTGCACTTCGTGGAGATGATTCGGGGTGCAGATCACGACCGCATCCGGCTGGGAGTACCGGAAGAGGTCTTCGATATCGTCGTAGACATCACTGATGCCGAACCGCCCCGCCAGCGCCTGTGCCGTCGCCACGTCGGTGTCGCAGATCCCCACCATCCTGACCCCTTCGAGCCTGCCGAGGACGACCAGGTGAGCCACTTGCGCAATGGCGCCGGCCCCAATGACGCCGAGCTTGACGGCGTCGCTCACTCGCCGCCTCCCCGAGGGATCCGATACATGAACCCACCGCGGACCGCCACGGTCCGGAGTTCGCTGGTGACCTCCCCGCGGATGTCGGTGGTGAAGTAGAAGGGCCGCGCCACGGCGATCTCGACGCCGAGCGACAGGGTGAGACCCGCCGCGATCGTGTCCAGCGCGTCCTCGACGAAGGTCTCGTCGATGGCGACCCCGTCCCCGTCACGTATGTGCACGCCGAGGCCGAAGCCGAAATACGGGTTCACCGGGCCATCCGGCTGGAGGACATACTGGAGATCCAGAGCGGCCTCGAGATCAGCCCACGTGATGGTTCCAACGTCGATGTCGAAATCGCCGGTGGGGTCCTGGACCACGCCCCGCAGGCGAGTCTCGAACTGACTGACCTCATCGGCGTTGAAATCGCCCTTGAAGTACGACGCACCGATGAGCACACGAACCTTGGGCCCGATGAAGCCGTAGTCGATCCGGAGGGCGCCGGTGGGCTCCGCCGTCAGGCGGTCGGACGCCACGACCCCGAACTCGAAGCCAATCCCCGAAAACCGCAGGCCTTCGTAGCTGAACTGCTCGAGAAACCCCTGCGCCGACAGCGAGCCGGGGAACAAAAGCAGCGTGATAGCGAGCCTAGTAGCGGCGTTCAATTCGCGTGCCCGGGAAGTAGGTGGTCACAATCGTTCGCGCATCCTGCCCCGCCCGCGCCCTGCCCACAGCACCCCACTGACACATCCCGACCCCGTGCCCCCAGCCGGCTCCAGAGACCTGAACGCGCTGCACGCGGCCGTCCCGCTTGTCGACCGCGAACTGCACTGCCGTACTCCCCAGGAGCCGTCCGTCCGGGGTGCGTAGCACCGAGCGGAGATCGGGACCGAACACGGGAACCTCGCCCTGGCTCACGCCGATACGCGCTTCGATCACCCGACCCGAAGGGCCGGTGCGGTGTACCCGCACATCACGCAACACATCGATCTTGGCGCCCTCGATCCCCAGAACGGCGGGCACAGTGCGCCGTAATATACGCTGCAGCGTCTCCGCCTCCCACTCGACGGTCCAGCGAAATCGCGGAGAGATGTCACAGTAGTGCCCATTGGGCCGACGATCTGACACCGGTCTCAGATACGGCAGCCGTCGCCCCCAGCGGAAGACCTCCTCCGGAGACGCCGTGGAGTAACCGCAGGTCGAGTGGAAGAATGTCTCGATGAGTTCACCTCGATATGTCACAACCTTCCCAGCCGTTGCACGCACCGCCTGCCGGCCAAGCTCGGTCTCTGCGGCCACACCACCGTAGGCTTGGTCGGCCGGTGTGGCCCGGAGGTCAAACCCATCCGCCGAGCGCCGGCCAATGTTCTTGAGAGCAAAGGTTCGGGCCACGATCGCCTGCGCCTCGACGGCAGCCCGCTCGTTGGCAGTGCGGCGACCCAATTCCGCGTTCACCACGCCCGCCAGGTAAGCCTCGACGGGTACCTCGTTGACCACCGTGAGGGCGCCGCCCCCCACGAACACATCCACGACGCCACGGTATGGCTTCCCCTCTACCGTGACGAACCTCGACCGATCAAGGCTCACGAATGTCAGGCGCTCGTATCGGCCGGCGCCGGCATCGCCCGCGACGCGGATCCCACGTCCCTCGGGAGTTACCCGCACTGCCTCGCCCGGTAGCAGCCGGAACTGTGAGCGCCCTCCAACTACCGCCGCGACTCGCCCCTCACCACCGAGCCGGACACTGGTCCCATTGGTCACCAGCCCGATCCGAATATCCGGCTCCGCGCCGACCGGGCGCGTAGTCGTTGGCCGCGCACAAACTGCGGCGACAGCCACCAGCGCGGCGTTAGCCGCGAGCGACCTGGGCCAGGGCCTCAGCCAGGCGATCGAGAGTTTCTCCAATGATTTCGTCCGCGTGTGCGGTGGAAACGAATGCTGCCTCAAAGGGCGAGGGCGCCAGATACACGCCGCGTTCCCGAGAGGCTCGGTGGAAGCGCGCGAAGAGGTCGACGTCGACCTGCCTCGCCTGGGCGAAGTTGGTCACGGGGCCGGGATGGAAGAAGAAGCCCCACATGCCTCCGGCATGGCTGCCGGTGAACGGGACTCCTGCGGCGGAAGCTGCATCCTTCAGCCCTGCAACCAGCTTTGCGGCGCGGCGGCCGAGGCTGTCATACACCTTCCCGTCCTGGACTGTCCGCAATGTCGCCAGGCCCGCAGCCATGGCAAGGGGGTTCCCCGACAGGGTCCCGGCTTGATAGACTGGCCCCGCCGGCGCCAGCAATTCCATGAGGTCACGCCGACCACCAAAGGCACCAACGGGCAGGCCGCCGCCAAGAACTTTGCCGAGAGTTGTGAGATCCGGCATCACGCCGGTCAGCGCCTGTGCGCCGCCGACGTGGACCCGGAAGCCCGTCATGACCTCGTCGAAAATCAACAGAGCACCACGTCGACTCGTGAGATCCCGCAGCGCTTCCAGGAATCCAGATACCGGTGGAATGAATCCGGCATTGCCGAGGAAGGGTTCGACGATGACGCCGGCGACATCATCGCCATAGCGGTCGAAGATGGCCGCGACAGCCGAGATGTCGTTGAACGGCGCCGTCACGGTCAGCTGCGCTACCTCGCCGGGGACGCCTGGACTATCGGGAAGCCCGAGGGTGGCAACTCCACTTCCCGCCGCCACCAGGAAGCTGTCTCCGTGGCCGTGATAGCCGCCTTCGAACTTGACCAGTAGCCGGCGGCCGGTAGCTGCCCGCGCCACCCGCACCGCGGCCATCGTCGCCTCCGTCCCACTGTTCACGAAGCGCACCATCTCGACCGATGGTACCAGGGCAACCACCAACTCGGCGAGCTCGATCTCGACAGGCGACGTCATGCCGAATGACGTCCCCCGAGCCAGGGCGCGCTCGAGGGCGTCGCGCACCTCCGGCGCATCGTGACCGAGCAGAAGCGGTCCCCACGACATCACATAGTCGATGAGGGTCTCGCCGTCCGTCGTGGTCAGATAGGCACCGTGGGCTTCGCGCACGAAAAACGGATCACCGCCCACGGCTTGGAAGGCGCGCACCGGCGAGTTGACGCCGCCGGGGAGGACGGCACGGGCCCGGCCGAGCAAGAGGGCTCTCTCGGTCACAGCGCCGCCGCGGCGATGAAGTCGTAGTCGATATTGTCCTCCAGGACCACTGAGACGAAGTCACCGGCTTGGGCCCATCCGCCCCGGGCAAGGTACGTAATGCCATCGATGTCATCGGCCTGCCACTGCACTCGACCCACATGGGTCGCCCCACCGTCATCGGGGTCAGCGATTCGATCCACCAGGAGCTCGGTCTCCCGGCCGACATAGCGACCCAGACGCTCTTGCGAGATGGCCCGCTGCAGCTCGAGCAGCTCCTCCTGGCGGGTGCGCTTCACGTCCTCGGGCACGTCGTCGGGTAATTGTGCCGCCCGGGTCCCCTCTTGCTCGGAATAGGTGAACACACCCAGTCGTTCGAACTCGATTTCCTCAGCGAAGTCACACAGGATCCGGAAGTCTTCCTCAGTCTCGCCAGGAAACCCCACGACCGCCGTCGTGCGGATCGCGATGTCCGGCACAGCCGCACGCAAGCGGCTGACCGTGACCCGGACAGTATCTCGGCGCTCCGGGCGCCGCATCCGCTCGAGCATCCGATCGGACGCGTGTTGAATCGGGATGTCGAGGTAGGGGACTATGCGTGGCTCGCCCGCCATCAATCCAACCAGGCGGTCGGTCAGCCCCGCGGAATACACATAGAGCAGGCGGAACCATGGGACCCCGGTCTCGCGTAGCAGCGCCTCCAGGAGATCGGAGAGTTTCGGCCCGTTGCGCCCGAGGTCGCGGCCATAGTGTCCCAGGTCTTGAGCCACGAGGTTGATCTCCTTGGCACCAACGGCCTCGAGCTGTTGCGCTTCCCGCACCAGACGCTCGAGGGGCTCAGAACGATGCCTGCCGCGCATGAGGGGGATTGCGCAGAAGGCGCAGGTGTGATCGCACCCCTCGGAGATCTTGAGGTAGCGCACGTGGGGGGCATCGCCGAAGTACTGGCGCACGCCGGGATGGCCCGCCGCAGGATCGGCGATGAGCCCTCGCTCGGCGAGCGCGGGCACGAGGTGGTGGAGGTCGCCGAATCCCAGAAACAGATCCACCTCGGGAATCTCACGGCGCAGCTCCTCTGGGTAACGCTGGACCAGGCAGCCGACCGCTACCACTGCTTTGGCGTTCCCCGATTCCTTCAGCGCAGCGGCCTGCAACATCGCCTCGATCGATTCCCGCTTCGCCGCATCGATGAACCCGCAGGTGTTCACGAGCACCACGTCGGCGCGCTCGAGCTCGCGCACGACGCGGGCTCCGTGTCCAACCAGCTCGCCGATCAAGCGCTCGGAATCGACGGTTGCCTTGTCGCACCCGAGGGAGATGACGCCCAGCTTCATGGAGGGCAATATAAGCTGCGCTGGGGAAGCGAGGGGCGAGCCGTCTATGGTGAGCGGTCGTTCGGAAACTGACGAGCTGACGTCTGCTGCGGCGCGCAGCTCACGGCTAGGACAAGAAGCTCTCCAGCGCCCGAGCGCGGCTGACGTGCCGCAGTCGGGCAAGGGCTTTCTCTTTGATCTGACGCACGCGCTCGCGCGTAATCCCCATCATGCTCCCAATCTCTTCCAGGGTCATCGGTTCCTGACCGTCCAGGCCGAAGTACAGACGGAGGATCCTCGCTTCCCGCTCCTTGAGCGTGCTCAGCACTTCCTCGATCGAGTCGGAGAGCGCGCGTTCGAACGTTTCCTGATCGGGACCCGCATTCTGCGTGTCCGGGAGGTAGTCGAGTAGCTTATTGTCCTCACCAGGGGTGAGGGGTGCATCAAGGGAGAGATGGCTCTGTGAGATGGAGAGCGTCTTGGCCACCTCCTCTTCGGAGATGTCCATGCCCTCCGCTATCTCTTCAACCGTCGGCTCTCGGCCCAGCTCCTGCTGCAGCGCTGACGAGCGCTTGCCTATCCTGTGCAGCGTCCCCGCTCGGTTGAGCGGCACGCGCACGATGCGGCTCTGCTCAGCCAGGGCCTGGAGAATCGCCTGGCGAATCCACCACACGGCGTAGGAGATGAACTTGATGCCCTTGGTCTCGTCAAACTTATGGGCCGCGCGGATCAGCCCGAGGTTCCCCTCATTGATCAGGTCGCTCAAGCTCACACCCTGGTTCTGGTACTTCTTGGCTACCGAGACCACGAACCGCAGGTTGCTGCGCACCAATTTGTCGAGAGACTCCTCACACCCCTGCTTGATCTTCGTGGCAAGCTCGACCTCGTCCTCTCGACTGATCAACGGATACTGGCTGATCTCTCGAAGGTACTGATCCAGGGAGCCCTCATCGACCGAGGTCTTCCTGGCAGAGGGGAGTGTCATGCCGCGCGCTCCTCCGTCGGTTCCGAATCGCGGTATGCGGGATACGGGAAGGGGCGATCGCAAGCGACCGCCACCATGATTCGCACCAGTCCGTCAGCCAAACGCGCGGGCGTTACGACGACGGAGGGGGTGGACAAGGCTTCCGGTCGATCGGGCTGATCGATCGAAGTATCGGGCACATACACATTGGAGACGGAGTTCGCCCCGCCCGCCGGTACCGGAAGCTGCAGCGTCAGGCTCCCTCCAAAGAACGCGCTGTACTTTACTTTAGCCAGGCTTCGGCAACGGCGCAACCGTTACCGACCATCCGCGTCCGGCTGCCCACGGGCGCAGCAGGCGTATGAGCTCGGCAGTATCACACTCGTGCTCGAGGGTCGCCGTAGCACACGCTGCGCGTTCTCCCCACGCAAACTCCGCGCGCACCACCTTTCCACCCGGTACGTCACTCAGGGCGCGGAGGTCAAGCACCGCACCGCCCGCGCTGAGAATGACGGCGATGGAGGCACGCTGGTTGCCCATGGTGTGACGGTAACAACACGACTTCCTGGAGTGACAACGAATGTTATGCGCCGAGGGTCACTTCCTTGCGGGGCGGGGGGGAGGTGTTGGGTGTCAGCGGCGCTGCAGCTCGTATTTCTCGATCTTCTTGTACAGGTTGCTCCGAGGCATATCGAGCTTGCGCGCTGTCTCGCTCACGTTCCACCCATTCTCCGCCAGCTTGGCCTCGAGGAATGCCCGCTCAGCAGTCTGCTTGAAATCCTCGAACGTCTCGCAGCGCACCAAGTCGCCAACGGTCGCGTCGCTCGTCGTACCGGCAAGGCGGCCCACATCCGCGGCAGTGACGGTCTCACCCGCTGAGAGTATTATCAGGCGCTCGACGGCGTTGCGGAGCTCCCGTACGTTTCCGGGCCAATCGCGGGCAGCCAGGGCTTGGAGAGCATCCGCGTCGAAGCTCTTCAGCCTGACACCGCTGTCACGAGCCAGATCACCAGCGAACTTCTCCACGAGGAGGGGCACGTCCTCGCGACGGCTCCGAAGCGGCGGCACGTCGATCGGCACCACATTGAGGCGATAGTACAAGTCCTCGCGGAAGCGACCCGCAGCGATCTCGTCCTCGATGACTTTGTTGGTCGCCGCAATTACCCGGACGTCCACTGACACCGCTTTGGTGGCACCGATGCGCGTGACCCTACCCTCTTCCAGCGCCCGCAGCACTTTTGCCTGCGCCGCCAGGCTCATGTCGCCGACCTCGTCGAGAAACAGCGTGCCGCTGTCGGCCTGCTCGAACTTGCCAGCGCGGTCCGCAAATGCCCCGGTGAACGAGCCCTTCATGTGGCCGAAAAGCTCGCTCTCGATGAGCTCTCCTGGGATCGCTGCACAGTTCACTTCCACGAACGGCTGATCCGCTCTCGGCGACCGGCGGTGGAGGGCCCGCGCGACGAGTTCCTTACCGCTCCCATTCTCGCCAGCGATGAGCACCCGCGCGGCCGTGGGCGCCACCCGATCAACCGTATTGAGCAGCTGACGAATCGCTGGACTCTCGCCCACGATCGCATAGCGGTCGCTGACGGTCTCCCGCAGACGCAGGTTTTCCGATTCGAGCTCGGCTTGGTCAAGGGCGTGCCGCAAGGTGAGCAGGATACGGTCGGTGTCGAGGGGCTTCTCCAGAAAGTCGTAGGCCCCGAGTTGGGTAGCTTCCACCGCCGTCTGGATGGTCCCGTGACCGGAGATCATCACCACCTGGGCTTGGGGATCCTGCTCGCGGAGTCGTGCCAGTACCTCGAGCCCGTCCATCCCCGCCATCTTCACATCCAACAGAACGAGGTGCGGGTGAAACTCCGGATACGCCTTCAGCGCGATGTCTCCCGAGTCGACGGCACGCACCTCGATGCCTTCGTACTCCAGGATCTGGCGCAGCGCTTCCCGCACGCCTTTCTCGTCATCGACCACCAGTACGCGTTTCGCCATTACACAACCTTGCGGTAAAAGGTCACCCCATCCGGACGGACGCGGACGTCACCAACGGTCTCCGGGATCGGGATCAAAAATGCTCCATCGGTCCCCCCGGTGAGACGATTCACCAGTCGCGGAATCGCCGATTGGGGAAACGGGAACGACGCGATGACGAACTCGTCGCAGGTCCACGCCACCACACCGGCTTCCCGGAACTTCACCTCCCCAGCCACGCGCATCGGCTGACGACTACCCAGCAGCTCGATCAGCGGCCCGAGCAAATCCGGGCTGAACACATCCAACCGCACCTGTCCCTCGAAGGTGAATCGGTCCTCACCGAGCATTACCCGGATCGAATCCATGCCAGCTCTCGCCACCGGGTCCAACCGGTCCTCGATCAGGGCAGCGATCTCGTCAGCGGACAAGTAGACGTAGCCCGGGCCACCCCGCCTCGCAATCGCCTCCTCCTTGCGCTCGGCCGAGCGTAGAGCCCCACTCGACGGTACGCCAACCATCGGCTCAGGGGCCGTGCCCTCCCCACCTAACGAGATGACGGAGCGGAAGGCCCCCGTGATCTGACCCCGGTACTCCCACGCCAGGATGCCGGCAACGAGAAGCACGGTGAAGCAGCCGACCATGGCAAAGATATTTCTGAAACATCCGCCCTTCATGCCTCGAGCTCCACCTTGCGGCGCCGAGTGTAACGCGCCCCGTCACGCATCAGCTCACTCTGCATGAGATCCACCGACTCAACCAGCACCTCCGCAGCGTACTCCAGCGGTCCCAGGTCTGCGGCAAACCCAGCCAAGGTCCGCTGTTTCACCCCACGTTTGACACGGCCCAGGGTCAGGTGAGGGTGGAAGGGCCGTCCCTCAACGGGGAACCCCAGTCGGTCCATCTCCTGCTCCACCCGGTGCTGCAGCAGTTCCAGCGAAGGAACGCCCTCGCATCCGACCCACACCACCCGTGGCCGCACCGGTGACGGGAAGGCACCGAACCCCGCAATCGGCAGGGTGAACGGCTTGGTCCCTTTCACCGCCCGCCGTATGCCGCCCACGATCTCCTCCTCCCTCTCGGCGGCAACCTCCCCCAGGAACTTGAGCGTCAGATGCAGGGAGTCTGGCGGCACCCATCGGATGGGGTAGGATCGGGCGCGCAGGGACTCAGCCGCTTCCCACATGCCTCGGCGAACTTGCTGGGGAAGGTTCACGGCGATGAACAGGCGCATGGAACGGTCAGGTGCGCTCGGCTAGCAGCTCCAGCGCCAACTCGCCGGCCTCGAGCAGGCTGCCGCGCCGGTAACCTCGGAGATCAAGGGTCACGCGATCAAAGCCCAGCGCGAGGAGTCGCTCACCGATGTGGCCGGCCCGCGCCCGCACTCGGCCAAACTGCGACGGCGCAACCTCGATCCGCGCCTCCTGCGCTCGATGCCGTACGCGAAGATCGCCCTCCACTCCGACTGCCCGAAGCAGCGCCTCCCCCTGTTCGACCTGCGCGAGTCGCCGAGCAGTGATGGAGAGACCGTACATCACCCGGCTGGAGAGGCACGGCGCCGCGGGCTTGTCCCAGATGGGAATACCCAGGGCCCGAGCTTCACGACGCACGTCTGCCTTCGAGTAGCCTACTTCTGCGAGGGGCGACCGAATCTCATGCTCGGCCGCTGCCTGGAGCCCCGGGCGGTGCTCGGTCAAGTCGTCCGCGTTGGTGCCGTCGGCGACGATGGCAAGGCCCCGCTCCCGAGCGAGGGCAGACAGCTTTGCCCACAGTTCGCGCTTGCAGAAATAGCAGCGATCGGTGGAATTGGCGAGGTAGGCCGGATCAGTCATCTCCTCCGTGTGGATTTGGACGACATTGAGGTCGAACTGTCGCGCCACGTCGAGCGCCTGCTCTCGCTGCACCGCTGGGTACGACGGGCTGATCCCCATCGCGGCCACTGCACGCCGTCCACCCAGCACCCGCTGCGCCACCACCGCCAGGAGCGCCGAGTCGACACCGCCTGAGTAGCCGACCAGGAGCGAGGGAAACGTGGCGATCAGGCCTTCGAGTTTCGCAGCGGCAGTCATCGGCGAATTAATAACCGGGGATGAATGGCGACGGAAGGCAAGCCGGGACCCGGAATCGAGCCCCGCGGGGACGACCAGAAGAAAACCCCGGGCGAATACCCGGGGTGGGGGACGCAGTGTGGTAGCGGACCGCTGGCCGGTGCCGACGGCCTGTACTGACCGGTGGTGGACGGTTCCGCTCGGCACTCCGCTTCGCTCGCTTCCCCACCGGGCCAGCACCCACCGCCGGCACCCGGATGACAAGTAGCCACCGACGGCTCAACAAACTCTCAACGCATTGCAACGCCACACGTTCCACCTATACGGTCCAGCAGGCGTCGGCGTCACGCCCACGAGGCGTTGGCCGCCCAGTCTGCCAGCGAGGTCGGACGGACTCCGTACACCTCCGCGTTCGTGGCGATATCGACGTCGTAGCCCACCCGGTCAAACCACTCCAGCATGATGGCGAAATCCTCACTGAACTTGCGAACCTCTTCGATTGGGACCGGCACGAAGGTAACCGACCTGCCAGCCGCTTGGCCGATGATTGCGGCCGCCTGCGGCATGGTGTGCTGGTCGCCGGCGATGTCGATGGCGCGACCGTTCAACTCCTCGTGCCGCTCAAACGCCAGGAGCCCGTACTTCCCGATGTCGGGGACGGCGATCATTTGCAGCACGGTGTCGGGTTTGACGCCGATCATGAGCTTGCCATCATCTATCCCCGGCTTGAACCACGGACTGAGAAGATTCTCCATGAAGAAGACGGGTCGGAGGATGGCGTACGACGGGAAGCCGAGTGCCCGCACGGACTCCTCCACCCGGAACTTGTTGTCGAAGTGGGGGATGCCGGTCTGGCGATGAGCCGACCCGACCGACGTGTAGACGAAGTGGTGCACCCCGGCCTGCTTCGCAATCTCCGCGATGCGCTTGCCCTGCGCCTCTTCCACCTCCACCCCCGCCTCCCAGGTGTTCTGCACCGCAAAGACTCCCCAGGCTCCCTGGACCGCCCGCTCCACCGAGCCGGCATCGTCCAGGTCACCCTGGACCACCTCGGCACCGAGGCCCGCCAGCGCCTTGGCCCGCTCGCTCTCGGGTTTGCGGGTCATCGCCTTCACTGTGTGGCCGGCGGCGAGCAGCTCGCGGGCAACTGCTCCACCCTGCTGGCCCGTTGCCCCCGTTACGAGAATCACGCCGTTACCTGTGTTCACAATCCCCTCCAGGCATGGTTTCGGCCGCCGGGCACCGGCGGCCAGTCTGTGATGAGTGGGTGAGATCCGAGCGGTCCTGCCCGAGCCTATGGAGACCGCCCGAGATCCTGAATCAACACTCTCAGGAGCTGGTTCAGTTCCCGAAGGCGCTGTCTCGGCCGGGGATGATTACTGAACGCGGATCGGTTTGTGGACCAGGAAGGACCCTTTCGCCCAGGCTGATCCGCGTTCGCTTGTCGGTCAATCCGCGGCGGAGTGCCGCGCCCTGCAGCCGTGCTATGGAGCGCCTGAGAGACCGAGATCCGCGGCGTTCTTCCGGATCTGCTCGTCCAACGAGACGACCGTAACCGCACCGTGCGCCTCGTGAACCATCAGCGCCGTTGCGCGGCGGAGGGCGTCGACCGTGCGCACGGGCTAGTGAGGGAAGCGGGGGCGGGCGCGATCCAACACGCGCCCCGTCATCTCCAGGGTCACCCAGGAAGACGACGCCATATCAAGCAGCAAACACGGCCGAGCTAGTCGAACCACCTGCTGTGTCCGTCGGCCGCAACTCGACCACTGCGCGAGTTCACCCCGCAGGTCTCCACGAGGAAGCGCTGCTGTATCGGTGGGAGTTAGAGCGACCCGCCGAGTACCTGCTCCAAGTTCTCTTTCCGGCTGCGGCTGAGTTTCACCCTTGCTCCGTCATCCAGGATGATCAGCTGCGAGCCCCGGCTGAAAGGTTGAACCTCGCGCACTCGATCCAGATTGACGATGGCAGACCGACTCACTCGGACGAACCGGGACGGGTCGAGCCGTGACTCCAGCGAGCTCATGGACTCGCGCAAGAGATGGACTCGGCCACCTACGTGGAGTTTCGCGTAGTAGTTGGCCGCCTGGATCCAGATGATCTCGTCGGCCCGTATGAAGTACACTCTCCCCAAGTCCTTGACCGCAATGCGCGTCAGGTACTGGCTCTCCGCGCGATGCGCTGCCAGTAC